>NNBU01000021.1_pt1 | contig 25647 bp, 22 predicted proteins | sample 1173781 | NCBI WGS metagenome assembly NNBU01 (sample SAMN07173937, study PRJNA388173) | plant metagenome | biome: Plant school; feature: Soil; material: Symbiotic tissue of Blasia pusilla L.; isolation source: symbiotic tissue sample KVJ2 | host: Blasia pusilla | place: Norway: Troms, Kvaloya...
TGCAAGGATTTAAAGCTTTCTAGACCCAATAAAATTGTCATTACGAGCGGAGCGAAGTAATCGCATAATCCCGTAGTTTTTACGATTGCTTTGTCGTTCTTCCGACGCACTCGCGATCGCAATGACGGGCTTCCCGGAGCAATGCAACAGCCAGAACTAGAGGACGAAACCAAGCGTCAGGTGGAATTTCACGACTTGTGTGTACACCGTAGCCTCGCAGGGAGCATCCCAAATGTGTAAAAACATATTTTGTCATTGCGAGCGTAATGAAATGGAGCGTTCGCGTAGCGTCTCGTAAGAGAAGCGGAATGAAGCAATCGCAAGGTCTAGGTGTTGCGATTGCTTCTCTACGAGACGCTACCGCGAACGCTTCATTCGCAATGACAATCTGCAATACGGTTCGGTTAGGGTTTTTTGATGAAAATTCTAAATCACAAAGACGCGATAAATCGCCGTCTCTACAATAATCAATCCTTCGTCTTGACGGCGATTTATCGCGTCTCTTGGCTTAACCGAACCGTATTGTGACAATCTGTTATCTTAGTCAATTTGCAAAATTGGGATGCTCCCGCCTCGCAGACGGGGAGGGGTTGAGGATGGGATTCTTTTATTATGGGTAATTTGATGAACATGATATTACTTAAACCTGGAACTTTATGGACAAGTGTTAAAGAACGGACTGAATATGCTTTAGAATGCGGGGCGCTACTCTCGATTCCAACAGAATTTGAATTTGTTGAACAGGATGGCGTGCGCTTTTTGGTGCGGATTTTATCTAACTTGAATCGCAAAAAAGCTGCCAAAGAGAAACAGGAAAAACAATCTGCTACATCTGGTCAAGAGTTTAATCCTTTTTTGCCCTACGAAAAGGATTTATTTGTGGCGGATATCTCTAATACTCACGTATGTATTTTAAATAAATTCAATGTTGTTGATTATCACCTGCTAATCATCACCCGTGACTTCGAGGAACAGGAAAGCTTGCTGACTCTGGAAGATTTTACGGCTATGTGGGCATGTCTAGCTGATTTCGATGGTTTAGTATTTTACAACAGTGGCAAAACCGCAGGTGCTAGTCAGCGACACAAGCACTTGCAACTAGTTCCACTACCACTTGTACCTTCAGGCCCACAGATACCTATTGAACCTCTGCTGAGGGCAGAACAATTTCAGAACTCAAAACTTCCTTTTTTACACGCTTTCGCACCCCTAGATCCCTATTGGGTGCAGTCGCCATTCACAGGGGCCCAAGCAACACTGGAAATTTATCGCACTTTGCTAAATGTTGTGGGTTTAGATGCAAAGCAATTGGGTGCTTATAATCTGCTAGCGACACGAGAATGGATGTTAATCGTACCGCGATCGCAAGAGCATTTCCAGTCTATCTCTGTAAATTCATTAGGATTTGCTGGTGCTTTGCTAGTGCGAAACCCAGCAGAAATGGAGATTCTCAAAGCCCAAGGCCCGATGACCATCCTTAAGAATGTTGCTATTTCCTAATTAAAAATTATGCTACTTAAATGCTGCTTAAAACGGTAGCCTAGAAGAATCATTACTCACGATAAAGCGTGCCATGTTGCCGAAACCCAAGAGATATTGGACACCCCAGCATTGGGCAAGTTGGAAGCCTTTCGGGATTGGCGAACAGTACCCCAATAACTTTTGGGAGGTGTTTCGGGCAATCTGGCTGTCTCGTGACAAACTACCTTATGCGTGGAATATTCTCGATAAAGGTGTTTGCGATGGTTGCGCTCTTGGAACAACCGGGATGAAGGATTGGACTTTAGATGGCATCCATCTCTGCAATGTCCGATTGCGGCTGTTGCGGATGAATACTATGCCAGCTTTTGACCCTGTTCTATTGGCGGATGTCTCGCAGTTCCAAAAGCAAAAAAGTGTCCAATTACGCGACTTGGGAAGACTTCCTTACCCGATGATTCGTCAACGAGGGGAAAAAGGTTTTCGCCGGATTAGCTGGGATGAAGCTTTAGAGGTAATTAGCGATCGCATCCGCACTACTACACCAGACCGTCTCAGTTTTTATGTTACCAGTCGCGGTACTGTCAACGAAACTTATTATGCTACTCAAAAAGCTGTGCGGGCAATGGGAAGCAATAATATTGATAACGCTGCCCGCATTTGCCATTCTCCCAGTACGGCGGGATTGAAAGCTGCTCTGGGTGCAGGGGCTACCACCTGTTCTTATAAAGACTGGATTGGAACTGATTTATTAGTTTTCATTGGCTCAAACGTTGCCAATAATCAACCTGTTACCGTTAAGTATCTCCATTACGCTAAGAAAGCTGGCACTAAGATTGTAGTTATTAATACTTACCGTGAGCCAGGAATGGAGCGCTACTGGGTGCCCTCAATTGTGGAAAGTGCGGTTTTCGGTACAAAGTTTGCCGAAGACTTCTTCTTAATCAACATGGGCGGGGATATAGCATTTTTGAATGGCACAATTAAACATATAATTGCCAACAACTGGGTAGACCAGTCATTTATAGATTTACACACAGTTGGCTTTGCCGAACTCAAAGCATCGTTAGAAAGCCAATCTTGGGAAGAATTAGAGCGGCTTTCTGGTACATCCCGCGATGAAATGTCCGCTTTTGCCAAAATGGTCAAAGAAGCTAGTAAAGCCGTATTTGTTTGGAGTATGGGCATTACCCAGCATGAATGCGGTGAAGATAATGTGCGAAGTATTATCAACTTAGCTCTCACCAAAGGTTTTGTCGGTCGGGAAGGCTGCGGTTTAATGCCAATTCGCGGTCACTCTGGGGTGCAGGGTGGTGCAGAGATGGGATGTTACGCGACAGTATTTCCTGGTGGTAAACCCATCACCCCAGAAAATGCTGCCCAATTGAGTCAATATTGGGGCTTTGAAGTGCCAGCAAGTGAAGGTTTAATTGCTCCAGAAATGATTAATGCCGCACATCATGGGGATTTAGATGTGTTGATTTCTGTGGGTGGGAATTTTTTAGAAGTGTTGCCAGAACCAGATTATGTGGAAGCGGCGCTGAAAAAAATACCGTTGCGAGTACATATAGATATTGTTCTCTCCAGCCAAATGTTGGTGGAACCTGCTGATACTGTGGTGCTTTTACCTGCGACGACTCGCTACGAAATTCCAGGTGGCGTGACTGAAACTAACACCGAACGCCGGGTAATTTTCAGTCCAGAAATTCTGGGGCCACGCATTGGTGAAGCGCGTCCTGAGTGGGAAGTATTTCTCGAATTGGCAAGGCGCGTAAAACCAGATTTGGCAGATAAACTGGCTTTTGCTGACACAGCTGCTATCCGTCAAGAAATTGCTCAAGTTGTCCCCCAATATGCTGGTATTCAACATTTACAGCAGGCTGGCGATCAGTTTCAGTATGGCGGGTCACATTTGTGCTTTGGCTGGAATTTCCCTACAGCCGATGGTAAAGCACACTTTGGCGTATTATTGCCACGCCAGAGAGAATTACCTGAAGGTTATTTTTTATTAGCAACGCGCCGAGGTAAACAATTTAATAGTATGGTGCAGGAACGTAAGGATGCAATTACTGGGGCGGTGCGAGAGGCAGTGCTAATAAATACTGCTGATGCGGCACAGTTGGGTTTAAAAAATGGAGATCAGGTAATTCTTAAGAATGAGTTAGGCGAGTTGCCTTGTCAAATCTACATTGCGCCAATTCAGTCAGGAAACTTGCAAGTACATTGGCCAGAAGGGAATGTGCTATTAGATAAAAGTAAGCGATCGCTTGAAGGTGTGCCTGATTATAATGCGATCGTGCGGTTGGAAAAAATCTGAATCAAGTCTCATTTTCTTAGTCTTAACACTCTCAACAGCATATCTACAAAACCAAAACCTGACAGTTGCAACAGAAGAGGAAAGGGGTAAATCTGGCAAAAAACTCATGTCCGGCAGCTTCTGGACGTTGAGCCAAAATTGCAGGCGGTAGGCTATTTCCCCAAATTGCGGAAAAGTTCACGCCACCCTGTTCAAATACCCTATAGCTATATAGCTTTTAATACTAAAGAGCTTTCAAAACTTAATAAATTATCTAGATCCCAATCCTCAAAAGCTTTCCGTTGGTATTTTCGTGGATCTAGCATCTGGGTTCTTTGCTGCTTTACTGAATGATTGTAAAGATATCTAGCTAAACAATCACAATTATTATAGCTTTATAGTTATAGAGCTATTTATTTGATTCGGCATTACTCATGGTTAATACCCTACCCAAGCCAGAAATTAAAACCCCCAGCAAAGAAACTGTACTCACCCCCCGGTTTTATACTACAGATTTTGAAACCGCAGCTAACCTGGATTTGTCTGCCCAGGAAACTCAGTTAAAGGCGATGTTGGCAGAAATGCGGACAGACTACAACCGCCACCATTTTGTTCGCGATGAAGCCTTTGAACAGTCTTGGGAACACATTGACGGTGAAGCAAGGGAGGCGTTTATTGAGTATTTGGAACGCTCTTGCATTTCTGAGTTTTCCGGCTTCTTGCTATTCAAGGAATTATCCCGCAAGCTGAAAAATCGTAGTCCACTACTAGCAGAAATATTTCAACTGATGGCGCGTGATGAAGCTCGCCACGCGGGATTTCTCAACAAAGCAATGGGCGATTTTAAACTCTCCCTTGATTTAGCCACTGTTACTAAAACCCGCACCTATACCTTTTTCCCGATTGAGTGGGTACTTTACAGCGTTTACCTATCAGAAAAAATCGGTTACTGGCGATATATTATTATCTATCGCCATCTAGAAAAGTATCCAGAAAACCAGTTTTACCCAATCTTTCACTACTTTGAGAGTTGGTGTCAGGACGAAAACCGCCACGGGGACATATTCAAAGCACTTTTACGTTCGCAACCGCAACTCTGGAACAACTGGAAAGCTAGGCTGTGGAGTCGCTTTTTCTTGTTATCGGTATTTGCTACCCACACCCTGACAGTTCATGAACGTTCTGGATTCTACAAATCCCTGGGACTTGATGCCACAGAATTCGATCTCCAAGTTGTCCGCAACACTAATGAGACTGCGGGACGGGCTTTTCCCGTTATGCTGAATACAGAACATCCCAAGTTTTTCCCACGGCTGCAACGCTGTGCAGGTTACAATTTAAAAATTGCAGAGATTGAGGAAACTTCTGGGCCGAAACTGGTGAAGCTGATTCGCAAACTACCTTTGATAGCAGCAATCGTTTGGAATCTGCTATTACTTTACCTAATTAAACCCATTGATACTGAAGTATTGCGGGGAATGGTTCGTTAGCTATTAGGCAAGAGAGCAACAGACTCTATGTAGTAAGGAACTTCCAAATAAAAAAATATACAACTATTTATTGTGGGGTGGGCATCTTGCCCGCCCGTAGTCAAAGGCGGGCAAGATGCCCACCCCACAAGATTGGATAATTTATTTCTTGGAAGTCCCTAAAACAAACATGAATGCAATAGAATCTCTGCCAAATCCACACTTTTCTTTTGTCTATTGCCAATTGGGGAACATTCAAAAACATCTAATTGGGCGGCAAATTTTTGTACCTACAGCCCGAATTCTCCTTGAACTACAAGCGTTAGCGCCGTGGGAAGGTGCAGTACGTCAGTTCTAAACTATTTTGTGAAGTAACATCGCAGCCAACACCATCTGTAACTGCTACGCTAAATTTAATGTAATCCCAAAACTTACAGTCATGTCCGCCGCCCAAGATTTTGAACTCCCAAAAGATGTAATATTTCCTCCGGGAGACTTATATAGTGACGAACCGCCCTTGGAAAGTGAATTACATCTACGCCAAATAATTCTGCTATTACAATGTTTGGAGTTATGGTGGCAAAATCGCAATGACTTTTATGCTGCGGGTAATCTGACAATTTACTACAGTCCACGCCAGCGTAAGTCAGAAGACTTCCGGGGCCCAGATTTTTTTGTAGCCCTGGGATGTGAACGCAAAGTTCGTAAAAGTTGGGTAGTATGGCAAGAAGACGGCAAATATCCCAATATCATTGTAGAGCTTCTCTCTGAATCCACAGCAGCGATTGACAAGGGTCTAAAAAAACAAATTTTTCAAGATATTTTTCGCACTCCCGAATATTTCTGGTTTGACCCAAATAATTTAGAATTTGCTGGGTTTATCTTAGTTGGGGGTACTTATCAACCCATAGAATCTAACCCTCAAGGTTGGTTGTGGAGCCAGCAGCTAAGTTTGTACTTGGGTGTTCATGAAAATAAATTGCGTTATTTCACCCCAGAAGGACAGCTAATTCCCACACCTGAAGAATTTGCTCAACAACAGGCGCAACGTGCCGATCACTTAGCAGCAAAACTGCGAGAATTAAATATTGATCCGGAAAATTTCTAAAAATTAATGATGCCTAGAATTTTATAGGTAATGAATACACAAACTGGCAGTAAAACCAAAGCGCAAGTTTGGGTTGTGGAAAATGGGAAAGTGCGATCGCGTTTAGACCAACTCACCACCGAAGAACCTTTAGAAATTCGCCTCCTCCCTCTCCAGAAAACGATAGCTGTAACGATGCGGACACCAGGGGCAGATTTTGAATTAGCTGCTGGTTTCCTCTACAGTGAAGGAGTTGTTAGCCGCAGGGAAGATATCCGACGGATCAGCTACTGCGTAGATAAATCAGTCGATGGTGAGCAGCGCCATAACATCGTAAATGTAGAACTGCGGGATGGTTTGCTTCCAGACTTACAACCTTTGGAACGTCATTTCTACACTAGTAGCGCCTGTGGAGTGTGTGGGAAAGCTAGCCTTGAAGCTTTGCGTCTGCGGGGATGTCCAGTGATTCCTCCTGGCCCAACGGTAACACCTGAGATCATCTACAGCCTACCAGATAAGCTCCGCGCGGCTCAAGGTATCTTCACTGCTACAGGGGGTTTGCACGCTGCGGCTACCTTCGACGCTCAAGGACAACTCTTAAACCTGCGGGAAGATGTTGGGCGACACAATGCTTTGGATAAATTAATTGGTACAGCTTTACTCAGTGACGAATTGCCTTTAAATAATTGTATTATCCTGGTCAGTGGCCGCTCTAGTTTTGAGATTTTGCAAAAATCTACAACTGCTGGAGTTCCCATTGTTTGTTCTGTTTCCGCTCCCAGTAGTTTAGCGGTGTCTGTCGCCAAAGAATTCGGGATTACCTTAATTGGATTCTTGCGCGGAGAACGGTTTAATATTTACACTGGTTTGCAAAGAATCAATGCTGCTAAGGAAGTGGCAGAATTTCCAAAAGCGATCGCTCCATAACTTCACTGACAAATTTATTGCCTTGCAAATTGAGGTGAATGTGGTCGTGAAACAAACCTTGCGGATCGGTAGTTGCATTAAATATCGGCAAAAAGTCTACATATCTAATTTGCTGTGCTTTAGTAAAATCGCTCAAGCGCTGACGGGCTTTAATTTCGTAATCGCGGGGGCCTGGTTCACCAATTTCTCGTAGTAAGGGAGTCATGACGAGCAAAAATTGGCTCTTGGTTTGACGAGTCAAGATTTGGATTTTAGCGATCGCCTCCAGATTAATCCCCACGCGATCACCTGCTTCATTTTGCACGGCTTGTAGTTCGGGAATTGGCTTTTGCTTGACGATATAACGCTGCCACACTTCCACCAATGCCAGGGGAGGTTTACGATTTGGATAATTGCGATCGCGTCCGACTGGTAAAGAAGTGGGAGCAGTAGCAAACAAATCATCGGTATTAATTAATAACACCACTGCTTGCGCGTTGAAATTGCTAAACTTCTCTAAATAAGCTAATTCATTCCTTGGCCCCCAAGAATTTGCTGAAGCATTTAGCACTTCTATTTCCTGATAATTACTATTAGTGGATGATGCTAGAGAACGCATCATCAAGCTAGATATTGTATTAGTCTGATCTGTCCACCAACCACCATTAGCGATAGAGTCACCTAACAATAAAACTCGCAGTCCAGAAGGCGCTGGTATCTTTTTTATCAGACTACCTCGCATAGAATATTCATTAATTTCAATACGATTACCAAAACGACGGGTACGCTGGTTAGGAGCCAATAAATAACCAATTTGCTCATCGCCAATATAAATCAGGGGATTACCAAAACCAAAGAGCGATCGCAGTCCGATCTCTACTACCATAAATAACCCCACAACCACCGCCGTAATTACCATCAGTGCCATTTTCACTTATTCACACCCTTTTATACTGAGTTACTGTCCCACGATAGTAACTGACGCATTGGGGATTGGGCATAGGGCATTGGGAGTTAAGCTGAAAAACATCTAAATTGCATAATCAAATTCAATCAAACTCTTGTGGGGTGGGCATCTTGCCCGCCCTAATTATACAAGTTAAATGTAGAACAGCTTAAAACTTAAAAGTTTAGGCTCAAAGTTGAGCCTCTGAGAGTGAAGGTTGAGCCTTTGAGGGTGAACCGTTTAACTTCCAATGCCCAAGGCCCAATGCCATTTTGTATAAATCAGACTAATACCTCTAAAGAAGTAAGTAATTATGGGGTTTTAAAAATTATGAAACTTAAACAAAATAGTATTAGGAATTTAACATCATCCGCAAATAGAACGATTACAATCAAAACGGACAAATGTTTCATGCTCCAACAAAAAAGGATTACAAAGCTGTGTCCGACTTAAACCGAGGAATTATGAAATTTGAGGGTGCAGATTCCCCCAAAGTAGTCACTATCTCTACCGTGTTGCTTTTGGGATCGATCGCTGCTCTCATAATCTGGGCGCTGCAAGCTGCCTATGCGCTAAACTAAAACCATTAGTCGCCTAGAAGGACACTGGCGAAAACGGTTTCCGTCGTAGCCAAGTGTCCATTCTGCAACTAATAAATAAAAGCGCCCTAATTACCATCAAAAATTTCAGAAAAACTTTAGATTTTAGATTTGAGGTTTTAGATGGAAAATTTAAATCTAAAATCCAAAATCCAGAATGTTTGAACCTTGGGGTGTTTTAGTTATTTTAATTATCTGCCCCCTCTTGGGCGGATTACCCCTGATTGCATGGATAACTTACGCCCTCAAGCGGAAGCAGTTATCGCAAGTTGGTACAGGAAACATCAGTGTATCGGCTGCCTTTTATCACGGCGGTAAATTTGTCGGAGTTCTGGCAGTTTTGTCAGAAGCTTTTAAAGGAGTTGCGGCAGTTTTACTCACCCGCGTTTTTTTCCCAGATGGATCGTCTTGGGAATTGATTGCCCTCATGGCGCTGGTAGTGGGTAGATACTGGATAGGCAGAGGGGCCGGTACAACAAATGTTGTCTGGGGATTTTTCATCCACGATCCACTGGTGGCAATATTTGTATCTTTTTTTGCGGGTATTAGTTTTACAATTCTGCAATCAAGACAGGTAGTCAAATTTGGGGTTTTGCTGCTTTTTCCTCTGTTTGTGGCACTTCTGCACCTTAGCGATATTCCCAGAATGCTTGCTGCTGTTGCTTTAGCTAGTTTAATGGGCTGGATTTACGCCAAAATTCCTGATGATATGAACTTGCCAGCCCAAAAGGCACAAACAGAATCGCAAGCAATGTTAGAATTTTTACGCGGCGATGTCTACGACGGGCTACGGCAACGGGCAATGGTTTCTTTAGATGAAGAGTTGGATGCTGCTATTGTCGGAGAAAAGGCGGCTACATTATCTCAAATTAAGCGCTGGGGCTATCCAGTCCCGAAGGGGTGGGTACTCGCCCCAATTGATGATCCCCAAGGGTTAACAGAATTTCTTCAGCTATCAGAATTATCCCCTTTAGTGGTGCGTTCTTCCGCCATTGGAGAAGATTCAGAACACGCTTCGGCGGCTGGGCAGTATGAAACAGTTTTAAATGTTACTAGCACACAGGCATTGCAGTCAGCGATCGCTCAAGTTCAAGCTTCCTACAATCATCCATCTGCTGTCCAATATCGGCGCGATCGCGGCTTAAATGAAACTGCAATGGCAGTATTAATTCAACAACAAGTCCAGAGTGTATATTCTGGCGTCGCTTTCAGCCGCGATCCCATTACCCAGCAAGGTGATGCAATCATCATTGAAGCCCTTCCAGGCAGCCCGACGCAAGTTGTATCGGGAAAAGTCACACCAGAACAATATCGCGCTTTTGTTGTTGAAACAGAAAATTCTTACTCTGTACAATTAGAAGGTCAAGGAAGAGTCCCACAAGGATTAATTAAGCAAGTTGCATACTTGGCTTCCCGGCTTGAAAAACGTTATCATGGCACTCCTCAAGATATCGAGTGGAGTTATGATGGTCAAACCCTTTGGGTGTTGCAATCTCGACCGATCACCACTCTGTTGCCCATGTGGACACGCAAAATCGCTGCTGAAGTGATTCCCGGAGTAATTCACCCCTTAACATGGTCAATTAATCGTCCCTTAACTTGTGGAGTTTGGGGAGAACTGTTTACTTTAGTTTTAGGCGATCGCGCCTTGGGGTTAGATTTCACCGAAACAGCAACTCTGCACTATTCCAGAGCCTACTTTAATGCATCCCTCTTAGGAAATATTTTTCTCCGCATGGGACTACCGCCAGAAAGTCTGGAATTTTTAACCAGAGGAGCTAAATTAAGTAAACCGTCCTTGCAGTCAACCTGGGAAAATTTGCCAGGATTAGGGAAGTTGCTGAAGCGGGAATTAAGTTTAGAAAAAGACTTCAAGCAGGATTATCACAAACGCTTCATTCCTGGGTTGTCGCAGTTGGCACAGGAAGATATAGATAACTTGGAACCAACAAAGCTATTGGCAAGAATTGATTTCATTCTGGAGTTGCTGCGCCGAGGAACATATTACAGCATTTTAGCTCCCTTAAGTGCTGCCTTGAGGCAGGCGATTTTTCGGGTGAAAGATGGTCAAATTGATAACAGTGTAACCCCAGAGGTGGCAGCATTGCGATCGCTCAGTGCAATAGCTACAGATGCCAAGCAAATATTGCAGGAGTTTGAGCCACAGCAAGTATTTGAGCAATTAAAGCAAACCCCAGAGGGAGAGAAGATCCTGCAAGCATTTAACGAATTGCTTCAGGATTACGGCTACTTAAGTGAAGTAGGAACCGATATCTCCGTTCCCACTTGGCGGGAAAATCCCCAGATGATCAAGCAGATGTTCGTGCAGTTAATGCAGGGGAACGAACCACAATCAGGTGCTAAAGATGCGATTAATAGTATCTTTGCTGGTAAGCGCAAACGCTCCTTTGTACAACGGCGTGTGGATATCAAAGGACGAGTTACCGAAGTTTATTCACGGCTTTTGGCTGAATTGCGTTGGAGTTTTGTCGCTTTAGAGAAGATTTGGTTAAAGTCTGGCTTACTCAGGAATACAGGAGATATCTTTTTTCTAGACTTTGATGAAGTGCGGCGTCTAGTTGTGGGTGAAGATTCCAGGTTAATTGAGCAGTTAAATAAGTTAGTAGAATTGAAGCGATCGCAATTCTTGCAAGATAGCGAGATCATTCAAGTACCTCTTTTAGTCTACGGCAATACACCTCCTCACCCCTTAGCTCCCTCTGCGCTCTACTCTGACCAAATTTTACAAGGGATTGGAGCCAGTCACGGGCAAGCCGAAGGCAGAGTTAAGGTGTTGCGAAATTTACAAGATATGCCGGAGATCGATCGAGATACAATTCTGGTAGTACCTTACACAGATTCCGGCTGGGCACCTTTGTTATTAAGGGCTGGAGGATTAATTGCCGAAGCTGGTGGAAGGCTTTCTCACGGTGCGATCGTGGCTCGTGAATACGGGATTCCCGCAGTAATGGATGTTCATGGTGCTACATGGCTTTTGCAAGATGGTCAACGGGTACGGATTGATGGGTCTAGGGGTATTGTGGAATTATCTAACGATTTAAGACCAGAATGATTACCACTTCTCTGAAAAACTTGCCAGAAGAGTCTGTTTCTCACAATCCCGAAATCAAGAAAAAGGTAATGCTACGCTTCGGCGATTTACCTCACCTGACTAACTTTTCTCAAGCCCGTTTTGCTCCCGGACAAACCGCACCAGCCCACGCCCATCAAGATATGTGTGAAGTATTCTTTGTGGAAGCTGGTTCAGGAGTAATTCATATTGATGGTAAAGAATACCCCTTGCTTCCGGGAAATTGTGTAGCGATAGAACCGGGAGAAGTACACGAAGTTGTCAATAGTGGCTCAAATGAGCTTGTTTTGACATACTTTGGTTTGCGAGTCGAAAAATCAGTGTAATTATTTTGAATTGAATAAAATACACGGTGAGGGCACAACAATGTTATGCCCTCAAAAAACTTTGGAGATGATAAACAAAAATAGATTAGTAGAATCTTAATATACTAAAGGTGTTGCGCCGCGCATCTGACGTAAAGAATTTATACAAGCAGCACAATCGCAACCAAACAAGTTGATTGCCATGTCACTTTCTTCATCATTGAATTCCAACATGGGAGCATCTTCTTGAGAAAACTCTATTTCCGGCTGATATTTAGGAATTTGAGCCAATACAGAAGCCCTGGCACACACTAATCCCACTTTATGTTTATTGCGTATACAAGATAAACTGTCTGTAGTTTTGGCGTCTGATTGTGGCTCCATAGCTTGTGCTTGATTGAGCATTACTCCCATAGAGAGAATAGAGCTAATCAGTACAGGGGAAGAAAGCAAACTCAGTATGAATTTGTTCATTAGTTTCCTTAAAAAAACAATTGCGATCGCTCAGATTATCCGATTAAATCTTACGTGCAAGCAAACGTCCATCAGGAATACATAAGTTGTTTTATGTTTCTGTCAAGTTGGACTCAAGATTTTTAGAATTTACTTAGTATATACCCTAACCTGAGTACGGGAGTCAGCAAACTGGATTTAGGAAATATCAAGAGATAGAAGAAAACAAAACAGATGAACGCTACAATCTATCAGAAAAGCAAAGAAATAGTTAAATCCAGAGTGCCTTCATGACGGCTGATTTGACATCTACAGTGACGTTTGATTTTATTACCGTGCTATCCGAGGCTGCGGCTGCGTATCGAGGACACAAAGGTACACGCCCTAGTGCTGAAATATTAGTAAATGCCTTGCTACAAGCAGAAAAAACTGCCAAGCAGCAAAAGTTGACTTATTCCTTTGAGCCTCTTCTAGGTAAATGGCAACTTTGCTTTGTTACTGGCACTAAGAAAGTCAGAGAACGCGGAGGGATTGTATTAGGGAAGGGTTTGTATGTACCCAAGTTTATCGCAATCGATGTTTCCTTTAATGCCACTTTGGAACATGATTCAGGCAGAGGCGAAATTAGTAATCAGGTTAAACTTAGTCCTGTTTTATTGAAGCTCACGGGGCCAGTGCAATATTTAGAGAAGAAAAATTTATTGGCTTTTGACTTTAACCAGATGCTTATCAGTCTGTTTCATCGTGTTGTTTACAACAGAGGAATCCGTTTTGGTAAAGTTAAAACAGAAGATTTCTATAACCAGTCCATAGCTCAACTACCTTTCTTTGCCTTCTTTTTAGTGACAGAAGATTTCATTGCGGCTCGTGGTCGTGGAGGAGGATTAGCATTTTGGATTCGAGAAATTGAATAGGGGTTTCATCTCGTGTTTCTTCAGAGTGGGGTAAGATAGCGATCGCCATATTTTCACGATCCACAAAGCAAGATTGCGCTATTTGAACAGGAGAATTAGTCCAATGGCGTGAATTATAGCGCCTGATTTGAACTTTTATCTTGCCTTGTCAGAGAACTATATGCTACTATTGATATTCGTGGAGTTAAGGACGTATAGCTCAGTTGGTTAGAGCGCTACGTTGACATCGTAGAGGTCACTGGTTCGAATCCAGTTACGTCCATTTTTGGCAAGTCCTTATCAGTAACTGCTACTGCGACAACAACTGTACATTAACTAATTATTTGTCACTATTAACAGATTAATGTCACTTTTAACAAAATCTTGTCACTGTTAACAAATTAGTGACTATAGGACTAATATTTGATTTCTGAAAAAGCTCCGTACATTTGAAGGGTGGGGAAATCAAAGGCAGTGTGTCAGATAAACCACTCAAACATCCACTTCTGATGAGAGAACGAAGGAATCAAAGCACAGAAACGCCGCACCCATGTTTTAGCTTGCAACCAGATATCCTCAATAGGATTTTGTGATGGCCAATTGGGAGCAAAGCGGACACAGTGAATTTGCCAATATATTGAACAACAGCGTGATTGAAACATTACAGAGGCATAAACGCATGATTGGCAGCTTTCATCTCTTGCCTGAAGTACGGAATACGGCGCGGTGCGCCTGTTCCTCAAGGGTTTTCAGCCTACCTTCCTTATAAATAAAAATAATTTTAGAAGAGAATACGATATAACTTTAGCTAAGGTTTCGCTTGGCTCAAACCAGCTTGTACAAGATTTTAAAATAATTTCAAGCAATATTAGGCGCTGATGGCTTGTTGTTCAGATTCAACTAACTGATTGTTAGGTATATCAAATCTAATAGTACTGGCTGCCCAGTCTTTGAAATCGGGTGCTAGCCAGACTAGTTTGCACAGAATTTCATCATTGACCCATAACACCAAGGGGAACCGAAACTGTTTCCGAAACTCATCTCGCATGATGTTGGTACTGATGATTAGTTGGTTGATTGCCACTACAGATTCTAAACCCCGTACCATCAAAGCTTCGGGTTGAGTAGCATCAATTTCAGTTGTAATAGCTGTGTACAGTTTGTCAGCCGCAGGTGAGAGCAAAATTTCGTGGATATCTGCTGACGAAAATTCTGTTAACAAATTCAGCACTTGCTGCTGCCTTTGAAGAGAGTTGCAACACGCTAATAGCAGTGCAAACTCTCCACCAGAAACCATCATCGCTCTTGCTAGCCTCTTAGTGGCCGCTATGGTGCTAACTGTACTGTTTTCGGAATTACTTAAACTGATCATTAAAAAATCCTGCTTTTGATTTAAAAAATAGTTGAACTATATTCAGTGATTCTACCCTATCAACCTTTACTCAAAAGTGTGAATTGGGTAAATTTGATGAGATTTTCTCCGTAATACTAAGCATTGTATGACGAGCGAGCTATATGGTGTATTATGTCATATTTACAATTAAGGCATAATGTAAAGTTCGTATCAACACAATGGAAGTAAAAGGAGCAGGCGAGGAATTAGCAATTGAATTATCACTGTATTCTTATAGATTTTCGCATCTGCCAGCAATTAAGTAAGAATTACTTCAAGTAAAGTTAAAAAAATGCTCAGTAAAAGTTTAACAGTAAAGATTAGCAAGTGGGAAAAAACTTATAGTTAGTTTTCAATTACGTGCAGTAAGTGTACAAGTGACGCTATTTACGTCGTAACACAAGTATCTACGTCAGGAAATCCTTCTAAAGTAACGATTTACCGCGTCCCAAGTGTATTCTCAACAAGCCAGTTTTGAGACTGGTAAAGAGTGTGGAGTAGTGAAATGGTATCATCCTAAAATGCCGAAATCTTTGTTCATGAAAGCTAATTCATCCGTTTGATAGAACTGTAGATCGAAGATGTCGCTCCATTAGTCAGAGGGCAAGGGATGTTTAGCTTTCTAAGATCAGTTAAGAATATCTGACCATAACAACAAGTTTGAAATTTTATCCCTTGTTTGAGGTGGATAGCCAAGGAAAAAGGCTTGTAAATAAATGTAAATAAAATAAATATTTAATTAATTTTTTGGAACCCAATCAGGAATGTCACACCATGTTATTCAAAGATCGGAGGATTGCAGGTCAAGTTTTAGCTAGGGAGTTAGGCGCTTATGCTAACCGCTCGGATATTTCGGATGTTATAGTATTAGGCCTACCAAGGGGTGGTGTACCCGTTGCCTTTGAAGTTGCCAAAAGGTTAAATGCTGCCTTAGATGTCTTAGTGGTACGTAAATTGGGTGTGCCCGCTCAAGAAGAACTAGCTATGGGAGCGATCGCATCTGGTGGTGTGCGGATAGTCAATGAATATATTATCAGCCTGGTGAAGATATCCGATGAGGTAATTGCCAGAGTTGCGGTGCAAGAAGAACGGGAATTAGAACGAAGGGAACGGCTTTATCGGGGAAATCGCCCCTTTCCAAATTTACAGGGACGCACAGTCATCTTGGTAGACGATGGTTTAGCGACGGGTGCAACTATGTGGGCTGCTGTTGTGGCTGTGCGAAAACAGCAACCGGCTCAGATTGTGATTGCGGTGCCTGTGGCTGCACCTGAAACTTGCCAAGAGTTGGAAGCTGAGGTAGACAAAATTGTTTGTGTCTCCACACCCAGTCCTTTCCACAGCGTTGGTACTTGGTACGAAAACTTTCCCCAAACTACGGATGAAGAAGTCTGCGGTTTACTCGCAAAAGCGGCAAAGAACGGTGAGGCAATATCACTTGGTATGTAGATAAGATTTGGTTTTTAAGAATCATTTGACTGGAGAGAGTAGACCTGTGAATCAACAAGTCTATGAATTGAAACAAACTTCATCCCAACTGCTCTCTAGCCTTTTAGTCCAAAGTCCAGTACGATCGCACTACGGTTTGTTGCTGAGATAAATCCATCAAATTCAGCAGCTTTTAAACAAGCCGCACACCTACATTCTTATTGCATTCAGGATTACTAACTTTACAGATATCAAAGCAAATAATTTTGCGATCGCAATTGCCCAATTCTCAAAGGAAACAAAGCGACGCCTGCGACGACGGTCACTGAGCGCAGCCGAAGTGCGGGTTGCGTCACCGCCTTTTTAACTCGACAATTCGTGTTCAAAGGTGCAACTTCCGAGTTAAAAGGTGAAATAATGAAGCTTTGAGGTCGAGCGATCGCTCTTTTTGCTCGACAATTGGTATTAAAAGGCGCAACTTCCGAGTTCAGAGGCGGAATGATGAAGCTTTGAGGTCGAGCGATCGCCTTTTTAACTCGACAGTTCGTGTAAAAAGGTGCGACTTCCGAGTTCAGAGGTGGAATGATAAAGCTTTGAGGTGGAGCGATCGCATCATCAACAACAGACGATCGCACACCGTTGAGATGAGAAAACTGCGAATATTCTACTAACCAAACAAACGCCCCAAAAAACCCTTGTTTTTATTTCTAATAATCTCTAAGTTTTGACGAAATAGAGTGTTCGTAGGTTCGAGATAGACAGCTATTTCTAATTCGGCGATCGCTTCGTCTAATTTTCCTTGATTATCTAAAGCAACCCCCAGGTTATTGTGAGCGTATGCAAAGTTTGGGTCGAGGTACAGGGCTTGACGATAGTTAACAATTGCTTCTTCCATCTTTCCTTGTTTTTTCAAAGCACTCCCCAAGTTATTGTGAGCATTTGAAAGGTTTGGGTCGAGGTGTAGGGCTTGGCGATACTTAACAATTGCTTCCTCTACCTTGCCTTGATTGTACAGCGCAAACCCCAGGTTATTTTGCTCTATTGCATCGTCCTTATTCTTCTTCTTATTCCCAACAAACTCTAGGTTTTTGTGAAACAGAGTATTGCTATATTCGAGGCTAACAGCTATTTTTAGTTCTGCGATCGCTTCGTCTAACTTCCCTTGATTATCTAGCGCAACCCCCAGGTTATTGTGAGCGAATGCATTGCTTGGGTCAAGGCGCAAAGCTTTTTGGTAGCTGACGATCGCTTCTTCTAGCTTGCCTTGATCTTCCAGCGCAGCCCCCAGGTTATTGTGAGCGCTTGCAAAGTTTGGGTCAAGGTGTAGGGCTTGACGATACTTAACAATTGCTTCTTCTAGCTTCCCTTGATTTTTCAGCGCTAACCCCAGGTTATTGTGAGCGATTGCAAAGTTTGGGTCGATTTGCAAAGCTTGGCGATAGGACGCGATCGCTTCTTCTAGCTTCCCTTGATTGTACAGCGCTAACCCCAGGTTATTGTGATCGGTTGCATCGCTTGGGTCGATTTGCAAGGCTTGGCGATAGGAAGCGATCGCTTCTTCTAGCTTCCCTTGATTTTTCAGCGCTAACCCCAGGTTATTGTGAGCAATTGCAAAGTTTGGGTCGATTTGCAAGGCTTGGCGATAGCAGGCGATCGCTTCTTCTAGCTTCCCTTGATCGTACAGCGCTAACCCCAGGTTATTATGAGCGGCTGCCTTTTTTGAGTCGATTTGCAAGGCTTGGCGATATGAAGCGATCGCTTCTTCTAGCTTCCCTTGGTTGTACAGCGCTAACCCCAGGTTATTGTGATCGGTTGCATCGCTTGGGTCGATTTGCAAGGCTTGGCGATAGGACGCGATCGCTTCTTCTACTTTCCCTTGCTTTTTCAGCGCAGCCCCCAAGTTATTGTGAGCGATTGCAAAGTTTGGGTCGATTTGCAAGGCTTGGCGATAGGCGGCGATCGCTTCTTCTAGCTTCCCTTGCTTTTCCAACGCAGATCCTAATACTACATGATAACCAGCAAGACCTTTGTTTGAAGTTCTTGTTAAGAGACTCTGAGTCAGCTTGTCACTAGAAGCCAAGCTAGTACCTTGCTCTAGTGACAAGCGAGCTTCTTCAAGTCTGCCCTGTTTGCTCAAAGCAATCCCCAGAAGAAGGTGAGCCAAGCTAAAATTTGGATTTATATTGATAGCTTTATGAAGCTCATCAATTCCATCTTCAAGCATATCTTGAACAAATAATGTACCACCCAGGCTAAAGTGAGCTTCTGCATCGTCAGGATTCAAATCAATCGCTTGACGATACTCCTGTTCTGCTTCGTTATACTTCTTCTGCTCACTTAAAACATCTCCAAAGCCAATATGCGCCCTTACTGAGCTTGGATCGAGACGGAGGGCTGCTTGGAATTTTAGGGCAGCTTCCTCTAACTTTTCATCTTTAAGTAAACGATCTGCTTCGTTGATCAGGCTTGTGACTTGATATTGGCGCTCCTCTTGTAGATTAGACATCTTTGAAGAAGATAAAGGTATGTTGTAGTCAGTTTTACTATCTAATTCCCAGAGAAGTTTATCTAGTTGCTCGTCAAACCTGTTTGTGCCTTTATCTTGTTTAGGGGGTGAGTAATTCGAGCTAGCAACTAATCGCTTAACCACCTCCCGAATGCCCTTGACAACTTCTAAGAATGCTTCATCTCTGTCATTCCAGCTTTTTATCGGTTTGCCATTACTAGGTAGGGGTGACAATTTATTAATGGGAGGAGTTTCCCAATCTGCATGGCGTAGCAATACCGGGATCACACGAGCCTTACCGGCTGCATTTTGTTCTAAGGCTCGTGTCACTTCAACTGTCCAATGATATTCTGAAGCAATAAAATCTGGACTCACCAACAGCAGAATTAGCCCTGCTTGGTTGAGGGACTTATCAATTTCACGTTTAAATTCTTGTCCTGCGACGATTTTGCGCTCATTCCAACTTGTAATAGTTTTTTCCCGTAGCAAAGTCGCTAGATGCATCTCTAACTCTTCGCGCAGTTCTTCATCTTTTTGGTGATAAGAAATAAAAACTTCAATAGATTTCATAGGGAATATGACAGGACGCTGGTTGATTTACAAAGAAAACTACAAAAGCTTTTGCTCGATTTCCTCAAGCTGCTGATCTAATTTATTTTGTTCTTTTTGGATTTCCAGAATTTGCATTTCTAGCTGAAACTTTCTCGCTGTATCTGTTTCCCTGGAGTATGCTAGGCGCAATCGACTTAATTTCTCGCTCTGTTGGTCATATTGTTGTTGCAGTGAATCCCGTTCTTGCTCTAATCGGCGACGCTGGCGTTCAGTTAAACCCCCACTCGTTGCAGGAGGGCTGGAAGTCGCGGGTGTAGTAGTTTCAGAAGCAGTTGAGAAGGAGGGCTTTGATTTAGCAATATCTTCAACTACCTTGCGAATCCCTTGAGCGACATTTAAAAAAGCCTCATCTTGGTCTTGCCAGGTGGTAACAGGTTTAGCATTTTTGGGGAGTGCTTGCAGTTTACCAAAAGGCGCACCATTCCAGTCTGACGGCTTGAGAATAATGGGAATTACACGAGCTTCCCGCGTTTCATGTCGCTCCATTGCCCGTTTCATTTCCTTGCCGTAGCAGTAAGGTGAAGCCACAAAGTTAATACTCACCAGCAACAGAATGATATCTGCAACTTCCAGATTCTCATCGATCGCATTTTCCCAATCAACCCCAGGAAGGATTTTACGGTCATGCCAAGGTTCAATAAGTCCCTGATGTTTCATCATGGTAAGGTGAGTTTCCATCTCGTCTCGCAACGCTTCGTCTTTGTGGGAGTAGGAAAAAAATACTTTAACTGCATTAGACATATTCTTGAATCTACTTCATTAAATAGCTGTATAGGAGTATATAAGTTAATTTTCCCAAAATAAAAGCCCAAACGGAGAATATTTATCTATTCTCTGCGATCGCACTGCGGTTTGTTGCTGAGATAAATCCATCAAATTCACCAGCTTGCAAACAAGCCGCACACCTAGATTCTTATCCCATTCAGGATTACTAACTTTACAGATATTAAAGTAAATAATTTTGCGATCGCTATTGACCAATTCTCAAAAAAGACAAAGCGATGTCTCCTACAGGCTACACTTACGCCCTTTTTACTCGACACTTTGAGTAAAAAGGTGCAACGTCCGAGTTCCGAACTCGACACTTTGAGTAAAAAGGTGCAACTTCCGAGTTCCGAACTCGACAGTTCGAGCAAAAAGGTGCAACTTCCGAGTTCTTAACTCGATAGCTCGATCAAAAAGGTGCAACTTCCGAGTTCTTAACTTCAATAATGAGGCTTTTAACTCGAAAATTCGTGTTCCAATTACGAATTACGAATTACGAATTGGTATTAGCCACCCAAAAACCTGCTCAACCGTCAAATCTAGTTCTAAAAACTTTGGTGTGGGAAGACAATCGCTACCTATCAACTCAATAGGTTCCTGTCCTGGTAAAAATGCTAAAATCAGTCGTTCCTCTGGATCGATTAACCATCCTATCTGAGTACCATGTTTAAGGCAGTGCAAAATATTACTGATAACTTTAGTAGCTCTCTCCTCAGGTGAGAGAATTTCTACAGTCCAGTCGGGATAAATTTCAAAAGCATTGGGTACTTCGCCATCAGCTTCAAAAGGAATTCGTTCCCAAATGAATACAGCAGCATCAAGAACAATAGAACGTCCACCAAAACTACAGCGCAATTCTGGAAAGGCGAGGGCAATTTGTGAGCTTTCGGCAACTTGATTTACAGCATCACAAAACTTGAGTTGCAGACGAGAGTGTTTACCTTGAGGCATAGGTTTCTGGTAAATTCGACCGTCAATAAACTCACTGGCAGGCTTGGTTTCTGGCAGTTTGAGGAATTCTTCGAGGGTGAGAGACGAAGGAGTTGCTGTTGTCATTGCCTTGAGTTCAGTATCATTGCCACTCTGCCAAAATTTTATCGCTTATATTTTCTGCTGAGATAAATCCATCAAATTTGCCAGCTTGTAAACTACTCGCGCTCCAACATTACCATCCCACTCGGCATCACCGACTTCGCAGATATCAAAGCCAATAATTTTTCTCCCACTATTGACCAATTCCCGGAATAGACAAAAAGTTTGCTCTAATTCCAACCCACCTGGAACAGGAGTACCTGTACTCGGACAGAGTTTTGGATCTAGACCATCTATATCAAAGCTAATATGAACATACTCAGGTAAATGACTGATAATTTCTCGGCATAAGTCAATCCAAGTTGTTCCAGAGTAAAGCTTTTGCTTAATAGCTGGGTCGTAATAAGCAATAATGCGACGATCAGATTCGTCAATCATTTGCACTTCATCATGACTAATATCACGCAAACCCACCTGCACTAGCTTGGAAATTTGCGGTATTTTCATCGCATTAAACATAATCGATGCATGAGAAAACTCAAATCCCTCATAAGCATCGCGTAAATCTGCGTGGGCATCAATGTGCAAAATGCCATAGTTTGGGTAATTAGCCGCTAATGCTTGGAAATAACCTAAAGGCGAACTGTGATCTCCACCAATGACTGCAACTCGCTTACCATTATTAATTGCTTCTTGACAATTTTCAAACAGCCATTGATTCACCTGTTCACCAGCCTGATTAATTTCTGTCAGCACAGGTGTTAAATCTGGTGTATCTGAGAGTTGTTTACCTTGGGCTAATCGCTCGATAATTTTTGCTGCTAAAGTGCGATAGTATGTGTTCTTCTCTAAAATATCTTGGGGAATTTCCACCATGAAAATTCCCTGTTTCCAACCATTAGGGTTATCAAAATCGAACAAATCTAGTTGAGTCGAAGCATCTAGAATTCGCTGTGGGCCGTTAGCAGTGCCAGCACCATAGGAAACTGTGACTTCCCACGGTACACCAAAAACAATCAGGTTTGCAGACTCGTAATCACAGGGTAAACCTAAGAGGTTGCCATTTATTTCACCGACGCCACTGGGATTGTAGTCTTGTAGTTGATTACTCATTGGGTGTCTTCTCGATTTAAGTGGATAGACAGCACGCCGCCTAGTGGACATCTGCATTGTAATAAAAATTTTTCACAGGCGGTAAACTACTATGTTGACTTTAGTAATTAGTCACCTACCTTCTTCTCTATATATTTACAACAGCGCCTCTATGAATTGAGCGAAATTGCGGCGATATACCTGTTGGTTGTATTCTTGCCACTGTTTGTCTGACGAGTAAGGCGATCGCTCTAATGTTGCCTGTTGGATGTATGCTATCAATGGGCGACGAAGACACTCATATTTCTCAAAGGCTTTAGCTATAGCTTGCGTATCATCCCAGTTATTCTCCTCGGCAATTTTAGCGATTAGTGTTGCAACTGCTAGCGCATCTTCCAATCCTTGATTAGCGCCTTGAGCCATGAAGGGAGGCATTCCATGTGCAGCATCACCAACTAAGACGATTCGCCCTACACTCCAGGCTGGTGGAATTTTACCAGGATCACCTTCCGGATTGTTAGAAACTTGTAGAGAATCCGAAATCGTAGCACGGTGAATATAGTATGGGCGTTGCTGCATCTTGGCAGGAGGAGACATACGCACTAATTGCTTGAGCGTATCAGGAAACCCTGCTTTTTCCAACTCCTGCAAAGCTAAATCAATTAAATAACTTTCAGATTTTCCTTGCAATGAGTCTAAAGGCAAAGCAAGATGTATTATGTACCCAAGTTCACCAGTTGGTCTGCGAAATAATATTATCCTGATGTTATTTATATAAACAGAATTTTCAGTTATTTCATCATTAGTGATTGTTACAAGTGGTGAGTCTTGAAAAAAATCTTCTTCTAGTTTTGTCCATAGTTCCTTTGGTACTTCAGCTATTTCCATACAAAATATAGCTGCAAATCCAGAGTATTCAGGTCGAGCAAAATCATGGTATTGACTATCTGTGTAAAGTAGCCTACGAACTGTAGAATTAATCCCGTCTGCTGCAACAACTAGTTTAGCTCTAATCGATTTTGTTGATATTTCTTGGGGAATAATCTCTGACTTTTGGGGTTGCGTGTCATTATGTTTTTGCCTCTCTATCCAATACGCATAGGGGTTGGATTCTATTTCTGTGTCAGCTACACAATCTATCCGAACACAACCGTTTTCCGGTTCATTCACAATATTAATGCAACGGTGATTAGCTTTAACTCGGTCTTGAGGAAGTAGCTGTCTGAGAGTTGTCTGCAAATTGTACCAAGAAATTGACACTCGACCCTCGCCATAATCTTTAAACCAGTCATCGAAACTAAGCGAGGTTGACCGGATTGTCTGCCCTTTTAAATCTTTGTAAGCCCATTGGGGTGAAGTTTTAGGAGGTTCTTTCCTTTGAGTAGCTTCGACAGTTTTCTGGTTATTATACTGGTTTGAATTCAATAAACCAAGTCCAGTTTTTTTGACTTCTTCGTAAGCGTTAGGATCCAAATATTTGAGAGCTTGTAATCCATTGGGGAGAAGATCCAATGTTTGCCCAACTTGACGAAAGGCGCGAGTTTGATCGATGACAAGAACATTTTCAATCCCACGTTTACGTAAGCCAATAGCAGTTGCTAACCCAATAGGCCCAGCACCAACCACTACAACATCATAGATTTCTTCAGGAGCAGAAGAGGAGACAACAGAGCCAGCTAAGGTATCAGCTTTGGCTGATGTGTTTGTATCTGTATCTGTATAAGGACTTGATTTAGTTTCTAGCATATTTATACATAGGAATCTTGGATAGAAACTGGATAATGTGGAAAGCTATAGCTATCAAGTAACATACCATTACATAAGAATATTAAAATCAAATGCAACAAGTTAGATATTTTGCTGCCATCAAACTTTTATCTAAAATATCAACTATGGTTAGTTGACAAAAATCCTCAGTACTCTTTTATGGTAATTGGTGCGATCGCTCGCAAAGCAAATATAAAATAAATAAACAAACCACAGATTTTGATATCAAGCTTAACAGACAGGTTATTTGCCACCATTTAGTTAAAAAACTTGGAATCGCTTATGCGTGCAATGATTTTGGAAGCACCGCATCAACCGCTACGGTTAGTCCAATTGCCAGTGCCAAAACCCAATCCTGAGCAAGTACTGATTCGTGTTCATGCTTGCGCTGTCTGCCGCACAGATTTGCATATAGTTGATGGAGAATTGACACACCCCAAACTACCTTTGATACTTGGGCATCAAATTGTCGGTACTATAGAGGCGATGGGCGAGCGCGTTGATAAATTTAGTGCCGGTCAACGAGTTGGTGTTCCTTGGCTAGGTTATACTTGCGGCGATCGCTGCCGCTATTGTCTCTCTGATCGTGAAAATCTTTGCGATTATGCCGAATTCACTGGTTACAATCTTGACGGCGGCTTTGCAGAATACACCGTCGCCGATTATCGCTTTTGCTTTCCCCTAGACCCGAGTTTTCCTGATTTGCAAGCTGCACCTCTATTGTGCGGTGGCTTAATTGGCTATCGCGCTTACAGAATGACAGGTGATGCCGAAAAACTGGGTTTTTATGGCTTTGGTTCATCTGCCCATATTTTGATTCAACTGGCTCGTTATCAAGGGCGTCAAGTCTTTGCCTTTACTCGTTCTGGCGATCTTGAGGGACAAGAGTTTGCCCGTCAATTGGGGGCAACTTGGGCAGGTGACTCAGATGTATTGCCTCCAGAACCTTTGGATGCAGCGATTATTTTTGCATCAGTGGGGAAATTAGTGCCAGCTGCTTTGCGTGCAGTTTCCAAAGGCGGTGTCGTAGTTTGTGCGGGGATTCACATGAGCGATATTCCCTCTTTTCCATATCACATTCTTTGGGAAGAAAGGGTGTTGCGGTCTGTAGCTAATTTGACTCGCAGAGATGGTGAAGAATTTCTGACTTTAGCTCCCAAAGTTCCGATTCGCACAGAGGTAAACGCCTTTCCTTTAACTCAAGCGAATGAGGCTCTGGATGCTCTTCGGAGTGGGAAAATTGAAGGATCTGCTGTTTTGGTAGTTGATTAGTACCTAGGGACAAAAATATACCCCCCGTAGTCTAGCTAAAAATGTTAGGCTCACTCGTGTAATTCTGTACTAGGAGTTTGAAGATGAACCAGATTTTAAAGGATTTATAGCGGTTCCCATTCAGATGAGGTACAACATTATATCGCAAGGTGTAGGGGCACGGCAGTGCCCATTGGTGTCTACTTTRCCARAAATAGCGTACTGATTGGGTGTTGTTCACCCGCCAGGGATTGTAMATCTGTCGCTTATACACATC
>NNBU01000674.1_pt1 | contig 25571 bp, 24 predicted proteins | sample 1173781 | NCBI WGS metagenome assembly NNBU01 (sample SAMN07173937, study PRJNA388173) | plant metagenome | biome: Plant school; feature: Soil; material: Symbiotic tissue of Blasia pusilla L.; isolation source: symbiotic tissue sample KVJ2 | host: Blasia pusilla | place: Norway: Troms, Kvaloya...
ATTTCGTCGATCACCCCGATGATCTTGGTGATTTCGGCGGAGGACTGCTCGATGCCGCTCATCGCATTGATGGCGCGGGTAACGATCTCGTCGCTCTGCTTGGCTTCGCCACTGACCGCACCGACGCGGCTTGCGGCATCACGCGCACCATCGGCCGTCTGGCGGACGGCAACGGTCAGTTCATCGAGAGCCGCCGAGGTTTCCTCAAGATTGGCCGCCTGACGTTCGGTGCGGGTGGCAAGTTCGCCGGAGGCACGGCGGATCTCTTCCTTGGAGACCGCAATGTCGTTGCCCTTGAGGTTGACGCGGGCCATGGCTTCTTCGAGGCGCGCGAGCGCGTCGTTGAAGTTGTCGCGCAGGCCGGCATATTTCGGTCCGAGATCGGCGCAACGAACGGTCAGGTCGCCGTCGGCAAGGTTGGCAAGCGACGCGCCGATGGTGGCGACGACATGGGCCTGCTGGCGTGCTTCGGCCGTCTGCATTTCCGAATTCTGCTGGCGTTCACTGTCCAGTTCGCGCTGCTGCTCTTCCTGCCGCGCGGCAAGCGCATGGCGTTCGCGGATCTTTTCCTGCAGGCTCTTGGTGGCTTTCGCCATCATGCCGACTTCGTTGCTCATGTCCGTGTGCGGAATGGCAATGGAGACATTCTCGTCGGCAACGGCTTCCAGTGCGCCGTGGATGGCATTCAGCGGGCCGGTGATGTTGCGCACCACGACATAAGCCGCAAGCAGGGCCAGCACGAAGATGCCGACGGACACGCTGACGGTCTTGATCACGCTGGCGCGGATCTCGGCCTTCAGGTCATCGGTATAAAGGCCGGTTGCCACAACAATCTTCCAAGGCTCGAACGCCTTGGCATAGGAGGCCTTGGGATAGGTGCGGTCTTCAGGGTCCTTGCCCGGCTTCGGGCCGATGAATTCGACAAAACCGCCACCGGCCTGGCCAAGGCGGACCATTTCGTCGCGATAGGCAAAACCATTGGCGTCAGCCTTGCCCTTGTTGCTTTTGCCCACGTCCTTCGAGGTCGGGTGGAAGACCATGACCACATCATAGTCATAACCGAAGAAGTAGCCATCAGGCTCGAACTTCGTCTTGTTGAGAAGTGCATAGGCGCGGGTCTTGGCTTCATCGACCGAGAATTCTCCGGCGACTGCCCGATCGTTGAAATCCTTGAGGATCGACAGTGCCGATTCCACCTGGGTCCGCAGCAGTTCATAACGCTGCTGATAGATGGTGGCCGTGGCGGAACGCACTTCGAAATAGGTGGCCGTGGCGAACGCCGCCATCATGCCACCGATCAGCAAGAAGAGCTGGAGGGAAATTCGGAGATTTTTCATGGCGAAGCAAGCTTTCGTCGAACCGAGCGGGTCGGATGATATCTGGGGAGAGGAGAGCGCATCGGCACATCATGGCCGAGGGAACATGTCAGTACTCAGCGTCGGTGGGAAAGGTTGATATCGCTTTAAGCAGATACGAATATTAGACCACAATAAATTACCCGTGAAAAGTAACAGTGAAACGACATAACGCCCGGGACTGGACCGGGCGCTATATCCGTGTGTCACCACGATGTGCCGCAGAACCCGGATCGTAAGGTCCTGCGGGAAATGTCGTTATTTCAACCGAAGCTCGAAACTGGCCTGGTTGATCGGCACAGGTCCTTCCGGAGCCGAGACGACGGCAACAGCAGCCGTGGTCGCGTCGCGGTCGATACCATCCGATGCCGGCCCGCTGGCTACGATGACCGAGCCCTTGGTCGCCCAGCCGTCGGCCGAGGTCATGAACACGACGGGAGACCCGCCAAGCCAGCTTTCCACGCGCTTGAGCTTCTTCTGTCCGTCGACATCGACGATTTCTGCCGACTGGTCACCGGAAGCGACATCAGGAACCTGATACTGATTGCGGGAGATCTTCGGCTTGAGCGCCGGGCATTGCGTGCAGGTGATCTGCAACACGCTCGATCCACCGGTCGAAAGACCGCTGACGAGGTCGACGGAGGACGCGAGAGCCGGTGTAGCGCCAGCCGATGCGGCAAGGATCATGGATGTCAGAGCGAAACGGCGCATGATGTCTTATCCCCGATTGTTGGGACGACCCTAGCGCGCCTTTCTTTCGATCCGGTCAGGAGCTTTGATAAAATTTGAACGAATGCGAGGTTTTTCGCCCGTCGTCTCGGGCTCTCAGGCCTTTTCGCGCGAAATCGCCTGCCATCCGATGTCGCGGCGGCAGAAACCGTTCTCCCAGCCCACCGCATCGACCATCGTGTACGCCGCCTTTTGCGCCCCAGCCACGGTCTTGCCAACGGCCGTGGCGTTGAGCACGCGTCCGCCCGTTGCAACCAGCTGGCCGTCCTTGAGCGCCGTGCCGGCATGAAAGACCTTGGCGCCCATGGAGGCAGCGGGCAGGGCCGTGATGGCCGTGTTTTTCTCGTAAGATGCCGGATAGCCCTTGGACGCCAGGACCACGGTCAGCGCCGGGTCTTCGCTCCATTCGGCCGAAACCTTGTCCAGCGAGCCGGTCGCAGAAGCGTAGAGGATCGGCAGCAGATCGCTCTTCAGCCGCATCATCAGCACCTGGCATTCCGGATCGCCGAAGCGGACATTGTATTCAATGAGTTCCGGACCCTTGGCCGTGATCATCAGCCCGGCGAAGAACACGCCCTGGAAGGGATGCCCCATCTCCGCCATGCCGCGCATCGTCGGCTCGATAATTTCCGTCATCGTCCGCTCGACCATCTCGGGCGTCATCACGGGTGCCGGCGAATAGGCCCCCATGCCGCCGGTGTTCGGGCCGGTATCGCCATCGCCCACACGCTTGTGATCCTGAGCCGTGGCGAGCGGCAGGAGAGACTTGCCGTCTGACAGGCAGAAGAAGCTCGCTTCCTCACCATCGAGAAAAGCTTCGACCACGACTTCCGCCCCGGCCGCCCCAAACGCGCCCTCGAAGCAGTCATCGATGGCCGCCAGCGCCTCATCCAGCGTCATCGCAACGGTGACACCTTTGCCGGCAGCAAGGCCATCAGCCTTGATGACGATCGGCGCGCCCTGCTCACGCACATAGGCCTTGGCCTTGGGCGCATTGTTGAAGCGCTGATAGGCGCCGGTCGGAATGTTGAAGCGGGCGCAGACATCCTTGGTAAAACCCTTGGAGCCTTCGAGCTGGGCAGCCGCCGCCGACGGTCCAAAGACGGCAATCCCGGCTTCACGCAGACGATCCGCGATACCCGCGACCAGCGGAGCTTCGGGACCAACGACGACGAAGTCGATGCCCTTGTCCTTGCAGAAGGAGACGACCGCGCCGTGATCCTCGGTGTCGAGGGAGACGAGCTCGGCCTCTTCGGCGATGCCGGGATTGCCAGGGGCGGCATAAAGCTTGGTCAGAAGCGGCGACTGGGCAATCTTCCAGGCCAGCGCATGTTCGCGTCCACCCGACCCGATCAACAATACCTTCATCACCAGCCTCCAGTGCCACAAGGGAATGCCCGGCGGTTAAGGGGGAAGGGGAGAAAGGTCAAGCCGAATTGACCTTGAATGGCCCTGCTTTCCTGTGAAGTGGGCCGCATGCCCGTTGCCTTGCCGCATTCGCCCGCTATGGTCCGCCTTCACACGAGCAGACGGAAGACCCATGGCCGACGACATCAGATCCATTGCCGCCCTCATCGCCACCGAGATCAACGCCCGGCCCGACCAGGTGATATCGGCCGTCGGCCTGCTGGACGAGGGCGCCACGGTCCCCTTCATCGCCCGCTACCGCAAGGAAGTGACCGGCGGTCTCGATGACACGCAGCTGCGCAATCTCGCCGAACGTCTGATCTATCTGCGCGAGCTTGCCGCCCGGCGCAAATCGATCTTCGAAAGCATCGATGGCCAGGGCAAGATGACCGACGATCTCGCCCGCAAGATCGCCCAGGTCACGACCAAGGCCGAACTCGAAGACCTCTATCTGCCCTACAAGCCGAAGCGCCGCACCCGCGCCGAGATCGCCCGCGAAAAGGGCCTGCAGCCGCTCGCCGACGCGATCCTCGCCGACCGCAGCAGCGACCCGCAGAAGCTGGCCGCAGCCTATATCACCGAGGAAGTGCTCGAGGTGAAGGCGGCGCTCGAAGGCGCCCGCGACATCATCGCCGAGCAGATCTCGGAAAACGCCGATCTCATCGGCCGCCTGCGCAACGACATGAAGGATCGTGCGATCCTTTATTCGAAGCTCGTCGACGGCAAGGCCGAGCCGGGCGCCAAGTTCTCTGACTATTTCGACCATTTCGAGCGCTGGACAACGGTCCCCGGTCACCGCGCGCTGGCCATGCTGCGCGGCTGGAACGAGGAGTTTCTGTCGCTCTCGATCGAAGTCGACCGCGACGACACGTCCCCGATCAAGACCAGCCAGCGCATGATCGCCAACGCCTACCAGGTTGCGGCCAAGGGGCCGGCTGACCAGTGGCTCCTGGAAGTCGCCGGCTGGACTTGGCGCGTCAAGCTCTCCGTATCGCTCTCGCTCGACCTGATGCGCGAACTGCGCGAACGGGCCGAGGAAGAGGCGATCCACGTTTTCGCCCGCAACCTCAAGGACCTGCTGCTCGCAGCCCCCGCCGGCTCCCGCCCGACGATGGGTCTCGATCCGGGCATCCGCACCGGCGTCAAGGTCGCCGTCGTCGATGGCACCGGCAAGGTGGTCGAAACCACGACCGTCTATCCCTTCCCGCCGAAGAACGACATCCGCGGCACCCAGGCCGAACTCGCAAGTCTGATCCGCAAGCACAATGTCGAGCTGATCTCGATCGGCAATGGCACCGGCAGCCGCGAGACGGAAAAGCTGGTGGCCGACATGCTGGCGCAGTTCCCCGCCACCGCGTCGAAGCCGACCAAGGTCATCGTCTCGGAAGCCGGCGCTTCCGTCTATTCCGCCTCGGAAACGGCGGCCAAGGAATTCCCGAACCTCGACGTCTCCTTGCGCGGCGCCGTCTCCATAGCCCGCCGCCTCCAGGACCCGCTCGCCGAACTCGTCAAGATCGAGCCGAAATCGATCGGTGTCGGCCAGTATCAGCACGACGTCGACCAGGGCCGCCTCGGCCGCTCGCTGGATGCTGTCGTCGAAGATGCGGTGAATGCCGTCGGCGTCGACGTCAACACGGCCTCTGCACCGCTGCTGGCCCGCGTCTCCGGTCTCGGCAAGACGACGGCAGAAGCCATCGTCGCCCATCGCGACGAGACCGGCCCCTTTGCCAGCCGCAAGGACCTGCTGAAAGTCCCGCGCCTCGGCGCCCGCACGTTTGAGCAATGCGCCGGCTTCCTGCGCATCCCCAACGGCAAGGAGCCGCTCGACGCCTCGTCCGTCCACCCGGAAGCCTATGGTGTGGCGAAGAAGATTGTGGCTGCCTGCGGTCGCGACCTGCGCTCCCTGATGGGCGACAGCGCCACGCTGAAGAGCCTCGACCCGAAGCGCTTCATCGACGAGCAGTTCGGTCTGCCGACCGTCAAGGACATCCTCGCCGAACTGGAAAAGCCCGGTCGCGACCCTCGCCCCTCCTTCAAGACCGCGACATTCGCGGAAGGTATCGACGAAATCACCGACCTGAAGATCGGCATGACGCTGGAAGGCACGGTCACCAACGTCGCCGCCTTCGGCGCCTTCGTCGATATCGGCGTGCATCAGGATGGTCTGGTCCACGTCTCCCAGCTCGCCGATCGCTTCGTCAAGGATCCGCATGAGGTGGTGAAAGCAGGTGATGTCGTGAAGGTCCGGGTCGTCGAGGTCGACGTCAAGCGCAAGCGCATTGCGCTCACCATGCGCAAGGACGGCGGCGAGGCGCAACAGCCCTCGATGCGCGGCGACGCCAAGGGCAATGCCAACGCCATGAAGCATTCCAATGCCCGCCCGCCGAAGCCGGAACAGCCGGCGATGGGCGGCCTGGGTGCCGCCCTTGCTGAGGCCATGCGCAAGAAATAGGTGCCGCTGACGCCGAGACATAAAAAGACAGGCCGGAGCTTGCGCCCCGACCTGTCCCGTTGCCCCTCGTAGGCAAACTCTTCTTCAATGTGCCGGCGCGCAGGCCTGGCAGAACGGCGTATGCGGAACGGCCTTCAACCGCTCGACCGCGATCGGCTCGCCGCAGGTGACGCAGGTCCCGAAGGTCCCGGCCTGGATCCGGTCGAGAGCGGCGTCTATGCCGCGCAACTCGCCTTCACCCACCTGGCCGAATTCCTCCAGCACCTCGTCATTTTCGGATTCGACCGCCCGTTCGGCGCTGTCGGCGCTTTTCAGCCGACCGAGATCGGTGTCGATCTTGGCCAGCCGGTTTTCGATTTCCGCCTTGCGGGTCTTCAGCACCTGTTCGAAATGGGCCGTGTCCATGGCTTGCGCGGGTTGCTGCATCACATCCTCCTTTAGCGATCGACCAGAACGGAGATCTTGGAGTGACGCACCAACCGATCGGCCGTCGCTCCGATGAAGTAATTGGAGATGTCAGGGACATGCGAGCCGACGATGATCAGGTCCGCCCCGTGCTCCTGGGCCGAGGCGAGGATTTCCCGCGCCGGCGCCCCGGAGCGGATCTCGACGCGGGCGGTCACCGCCGCCTTGTCCTTCAGCCCGACCAGCTTGGACTTGGCATCCTGGATGGCGCCTTCGATGATGTCGACCGGCATGTCGATGGCGAGATAGCCGGGAATGTCCTCAACCACGCTGAGCAGGACGATTTCCCCTCCGGCATCCAGCAGTGAGTTGGCTTTGGCCAGGATCTTCTCTCCCTTGTCGAGCGCGGCCGGATCGACGGGTACGACGATCTTCTTGTACATCTTGCTCTCCATCCTTTCCCCTTTCGGGGTGTTTCCTCGTTATGGAGTGAGCATGCGGCTTCGGCCTCGCGCTCGCATTGATCAGGATCAACGCACGGGGAGACGGGCAACGGCCCGCCGTCAACATTCATCGAACGAGCTATCGACGAAACGGCATCTTTTGTGAACGACGTTCCTGTCGCATATTGGGATGAAGGCAGACCCTGCCACCAGGAGATTTTCGATGAACGCCGCCCTTGCATCCGCCGCCGAAAGTTTTGCGCTGAGCCGCCCCGTTCATGTCGGTCAGGCCCATCTCGTTGTCGCCGATCTCGATCTGCTCAGTCACTACTACGAGCAGGTGCTTGGTCTGCAGCGGTTGGAAGAGCGTGTAAGCGGCGTCGTGCTGGGCGCCGGCGGCAAGCCGCTTCTGACGCTGACCACAAGCGGTGACGCCGCCCGTGCACCGCGCAACGCTGCCGGCCTCTTTCACAATGCCTTCCTGATGCCGAACCGCCAGGAACTGGCCCATTGGCTGGCGCACGCCGCCCATCTCGGCGTCCAGTTCGATGGCGCCAGCGACCATCTGGTGAGCGAAGCCATTTACCTGACTGACCCGGAAGGGAATGGCATTGAGGTCTATCGTGACCGCGCTCCGCTCGAATGGCGGTATAATCCTGACGGCACGGTGGAAATGGCGACCAACCGCCTTGATCTGCAGGCACTTTATGACAGCGCATCGAAAACGGCCTGGGGCGGCATGGCAGCGGATGCGGCCATCGGGCACATCCATCTCCAGGTTGGAAACGTGCCGGAGGCGGATCGTTTCTATGAAGGCGTTCTCGGCTTGAAGAAGATGGCGAGCTATCCCGGCGCAAGTTTCTTTGCCTCGGGCAATTACCACCACCACATCGCCGCCAATGTCTGGAACAGCCGCAACGCCACCGCCCGCACCGGCGCCATGACCGGGCTCAACGACTATGCCCTTGAATTCAACGATCGGGACATGCTGGCCGGCATCCTCTCGACGCTCGACGCACAGGAGATCAAGGTCGACCGCACGGCCGAAGGCTACCGCCTGCGCGACCCCTGGGGCATTGGCATCACGCTGGTCCCGCCTCAGGCCTGACCCTGACTTACCGGCCCGGGCGTCGCTGGTGGCGGAACGGAAAGCGATTTATCGGCGTTGTTCCATGTCTAGACAGGGAATATAGCCATGACACGTCCTGATATATCGGCCGCTCAAGCACAAGGGAGTGGCGCGTGAACCTGCAAGTGCAACCACGGCGAAGTGCCCAACGGCGGGTGCGCTATCAGAAGACAGGTCTCGATTATACCGTCTCCTGGTCGGTGATCGGCCTCTTCGCCATCTTTGCCCTCATCTCGCTGCATCTCGCGGCCTTTGTGCTGATCCCTCTCACGATGGCCATCGTCGTCGGTCTGATCCTCGGCTTGGCCGCTGACCGCATGGGCAAACTCGGCATTCCGCCGACGCTGACAGCCGTCATCCTGTCCACGCTCTTCGTCGGCATTCTCGGCCTGCTGGTGGTCACCGTCGCCGGCCCGATCAATATGCTGATCGAAAACGGGCCGAAGATGCTGGAGCGCGCAATCGATTACTTGGAAGGCGTCTCATGGCTTAGACGCCCGATCGCGGCCCTGTCGAGCGGCCCCGTTTCGCCTGAGGCCATGCTCGAAAATTCCGGCACCATCCTTTCGACCATCGCGACCGGCATCACGCCGGCTCTGCTGCAGATCTTCATCTTCATGGTCGGGCTCGTCCTGTTCCTGTCATCACGGCTGGCATTGCGCCGCGCGCTGATCCGGGCCTTCTCCAACCGCGAACGCAGGTTGAAGACCATCCGCCTGTTCAACGAGGTGGAATCGGCGCTCGGTCACTATTTCGCAACGGCCATTCTGGTCTATGCGCTCTTCGGCGCGGTTGCCGGATTGATCGCCTGGGTCGGTGGTCTCGGCAGCCCGCTGCTCTGGGCCATCGCGGCCTTCCTTCTGTCCTTCATCCCCTTTCTCGGCATTGCCTCCGTCACGCTTGCCATGGCCATCGGCGGCGTTCTGGCCCATGAGTCCCTTTTGATCGGCCTGCTCCCGGCCCTCATTTTCTTCTCTGTCGATGGCTTGCTGGAGAATTTGCTGATCCCGGCGGCGATGGGCCGTCGTCTGGAGATGAACGCCTTCATGCTGTTCGTCGCCATCGTCTTCTGGACCTGGCTCTGGGGTGCCGTTGGCGCCATGCTGGCCGTTCCCCTGACATTGATCGGCACGACCCTGTTTGGTGGCATCGTGCCCCACGCCCGGCTGCAACCCAACCTGCCGGACTGACGTCGTCACTTGGTCCGTCATCTCCGCGTCATCACCCCGGTCTACAGGCCCCCGGTGGCCGGTCCTAGCCGGCGCTTGCACGGGAGGGATCATGACTGAAGAGCAACCACGCCTGCGGCTCGGCATTATCGCGGATCCGCAATATGCCGATCGCGATCCGGACCTCACCCTCGATCGTCATTTCCGGGAGGTGCCCGCGCGGCTCGAACAGGCGATCGCCCATTTCGATCTGCTGCCGCTGGATGCTGTCGTGGTGCTCGGCGATCTGATCGACCGGGGTTTCGAGAACTTCGCCACAGTCCTGGCCATCCTGGAGCGCAGCCGCCACCCGCGCATTCTCCTGCCCGGAAACCACGACTTCCTCGTCTCGTCAGACCGTCTGCCGGATATCCATGCCACGCTCGGCATGCCGGCCCCCTATTACGAGCATCGATTGAACGGTGTGCGCCTTCTGGTGACCGACGGGAACGAGATTTCGCTGTTCTCCAGCGTTCCGAGAGATCCGCGTCATAGGAAGGCAGAGGCACGCCTCGATGCGCTGAAAGCGGCGGGCGCCGCCAATGCTCAGGCGTGGAATGCCGGCATCAGCGCCACCCAGCAGACTTGGATCCGCGAACGTCTGGCGGATGCCGATGCGGCCGGTGAACCGGTTCTGCTGCTCGGCCACTATCCGATCCATCCGCCGTCTGATCACAATCTCTGGGACAGCGAAGGGCTCGCCGAGCTCATCACATCTTCGACCTCCGCCATCGCCTATCTCTGCGGCCATCAGCACAAGGGCAATTATGCCAGGCTCGGCCCGACCCACTTCGTCAATTTCTGCGGCATGGTGGATACTCGGTTCAGCACTGCATTCGCTGTTGTGGAGCTCTTCGATGATCGGATCGAGATCGAAGGCTTTGGCCGCGAGCCGAGCCGAACCCTTCCCCTTTGCGCTCACGCGGCACCGGGCAAAGTCGCGGGCTGACGGCACGGCTGACATCCCCTCGACACAGTTCTGTCAGCGATTTGTCAACTTTCCCAGAATGTTGCGGCCGAAACGCCGCTTCACTCCATTGTGACTTTTGTCCCTGCCTTCTGCGCGGCAAACATCAGCCGTTGTGCAAATGATCGCCGGTGCGCCGGTCGACCTCACGGGAGAAGAGCTCATGAAACTGAAAGTCGTCCTGTCCGCCACCGTGGCGATCTGTCTTGGCGTCACCGCTGCGATCGCAGCCGGTGAACCCCAGACCGTCCGCCAGGAAATGATGAAGAAGACCGGAGGAGCAGCCGGCGCGCTGGCCGCCATCGCCAAGGGCGAGAAGCCCTACGATGCCGAAGCCGTGAAGGCAGCCCTGACGACGATGGTTGAAGTCGGCAAGACTTTCCCCGAGCATTTCCCGGCCGGCAGCGAGACAGGCCTCGACACGGAAGCAAGCCCGAAGATCTGGGACAACATGGATGACTTCAAGGCCAAGGCGGCCAAGCTCGCAACGGTCGCCGAAGCCCAGCTCGCCGCCATGCCGGCAGACCAAGCGGCTGTCGGCTCAGCTCTCCAGGCGATCGGTGCCACCTGCGGCGATTGCCACCAGAGCTACCGTCTGAAGAAGTAACGCCCTCCCGGCGGATCGCAGCTGCGGTCCGCCGATCCTGGCTTCGCCGAAGCCTGTCTGTTTTGATGGAGGGCCGTATGGCATCGACATGGGTCAAGGGTATCGCCGGCGTCGCCATTCTCGGCGCCGCGGGCTTCGGCGCGTTCCTATGGGTGACTGCGCCGCAGAGGCAGGACCCCACCGTGTGGGCCAATCTCGGCGAGCCCGATCTTTCGCATGGTCGCGAGGTCTTTTACGCTGGCGGCTGTGCCAGTTGCCATGCCGCAGCGGGATCGGAGGGCGATGCGCGTCTGATCCTGTCGGGCGGTGCGCCGATCAAGAGCGACTTCGGCACCTTCCACCCGCCGAACATTTCGAGTGACCCCAACATTGGCATTGGCGCCTGGACACTGGCCGAATTCGGTGACGCCATGACCCGGGGCGTCGGTCGGGCGGGTGAGCACCTCTATCCATCCTTCCCTTACGGTTCCTATGCGCGAATGACCCCGAAGGACGTAAACGACCTTTACGGCTTCCTGAAAACCCTGCCGGCAAGCGACAAGGTGCCCCCGGCCCACGAGCTGGGCTTTCCGTTCAACCAGCGCATTGCCCTTGGCGGCTGGAAGTTCCTCTATTTCACCGCATCTCCCCGCGTCGCGCTCGCCGACGCATCCGACATGGTCAAGCGCGGCCAGTATCTCGTCGAAGGCCCCGGCCATTGCGGCGAGTGCCACACGCCGCGTGATGCGCTGGGCGGCTTCAAGCCCGGCCAATGGCTGGCCGGCGGCCCCAATCCGGAAGGCCAAGGGACCATTCCCAACATCACGCCGGGTTCAAAGAGCATCGGCGCCTGGAGCGAGGGCGATATCGCCGCCTATCTCGAAACCGGTTTCACCCCGGATTTCGACAGCGTCGGCGGCACCATGGTCGAGGTGCAGAAGAACATGGCACAGTTGCCGGCTTCGGATCGCGAAGCGATTGCGGCCTATCTCAAGGCTGTGCCTGCGGTGCAGTGACCGGTTGAATCTCCGTTCGGACGCGCCAGCATCGCGCAAGGCTCGTGCGGCATCTTGCACCCCTCGAAATGCCTTCGGAGGGGCCATGAGCATTGAACGCCGGCGGATGGAGAGTGCGTTACGCTCGCTGCTCGACAATTATCCTGACCCCGCCCTGCATCAATGGGTGGACCAGACGGTACGCGCGTTTGAGAAGCGACTGTCGGCCATCGTCGATCCGCGCGAGCGCGACCATGCCCAGCAAGCAGCCCTTATCCTGATCAAGACGACCTTGCAGAAATGGTCGGAAAATCCGCCGGTCCGCCACTGAGGTCATTCCCTGGTGGAACGTCCGACCGTGCTCAGCCGCGATGCTCGGCGGCAAAGCCGGAAAGCTCGGCTTCGGCCTCAGGCCCGTAAAGATTAAGCGCCTTCAGCACCTCGATGGCAAACGTATCGGGCGATGAGCCCGCAGCCGTGACGATGCCACCATCGCGGACCGCCGGCGCCTGGTCGCGGTAATGATCCGCGCCTTGGTACTCCGGATATCGCTGGTGCGAGGCAAGCGCATTGCCGGTATGTGCGACCCGGTTCAAAACGCCGGTAGCGGCCAGCGCACTCGCCGCCGCACAGATCCCACCCAGCACTTTGCCCTTGTCGCGGAACGCCGTCGCCAGATCGGTAAAGTCGTAAGCCACCCCCTTTTCCCAGGCATAACCGCCCGGGATGACCAGCGCGTCGAAGGTTTCGGCAGTGATCGCGTCATAACCGATGTCCGGCGTCACCTTCAGCCCGCCCATCGAGACGACGGGGGCGCCATCCGGCGAGGCGGTGACAACGTCGCAGTCGAGGTAATAACGAGCCGCCGCCATCAGTAGGGCAGGTTCCCAGTCGGCAAAGTCATTCTGCAGGGCAATGGCAATGCGCGTCATGTCCGTTCTCCGTCTTGAAAGTCTTGAAATAGGAAGTGCCGTCAGTTCAATGCGTGCAGGTACCGCATGCCGGTGACCGGGCGCGGCACGAAGTCCATGTTCTCGTAGAAGCGATGTGCCGCGACATTGCCGGTGGCAGCAGAGACCGACAGGTAATCACAGCCCGCCTGGCGCGCAATCTCGCGAGCCCGATCGACCAGGTGCTGGCCGATGCCGTTGCCGCGATGGCCGTCGCGGACGAAAAGATGGTGCAGGTCCATGCCGCGCTTGCCTTCGTCTGCTCTGTAGAGCGGAACCAGAATGGCATAGCCGATCAGACCTTCGCCGGCATCGGCAACCAGCGCCTGGATCCACGGCATGGGGCCGAACAGATCGCGCTCGAGCTTTTCCGGCGTCATGGCCGATGCATCGCCGTGATGGCGGGCAAGCGCGGCGATCATTGCGTTAAGCTCGGGCAGGTCGCGCGGCTTCGCCTGGCGGATGGCAACCACAGGCGGGCGGGGCAGGGTGATGTCGGTGTCTTCGGTCATGTTACTTTCCCTTGGGTTGTTCTGCGCCGTCAGGGGGGAAAGTCGTCTGGAAAACAACAAGGCCGCCTGACGGCGGCCTGTTGACAAAGTGATCTGTCAGGCCGCCGGTTACCGGTAGGCCCAAAAATACGTGCAGGAGATGGGTGCGCGTGCGTCGATCATGGCGGCTTAGATGCGCTGAATTGCAGCGATTGTCAACGGGTGGCGGGCAGGGTTTTGCCGCGATGATATTGTGTTACACTTAGGGCATAGGAGATCGAATTATGACGATCAGTCTGAAGCTCGGTGACAGCGACCGGGAGCGGATCGAACGCCAATTGGCGAGCGGTCGTTTTGCCGATGCCTCAGCCGTTGTCAGCGCCGGGCTTGAGCTGCTGGAGGAACTCGGCACCGAGCGCGATCATTGGTTGGAGGTTGAAGTCCCGGCCCGTTTTGCAGATGGCGAGATAAATCCAGAAAAGCTGCTCTCAGGCGATGAGGTTTTTGCCCGCCTGGAAACGCGCCATCGCAGCCGCGAGATCGACCAGTAGTATGGTCAGGCGGCTTGTAATCCATTCGGACGCGGCCGCTGAACTGGACCAGGTGTACGACTATATCGCCGAGCAGTCTGGATTCGCACGGGCCTGGAGTTATGTCAGTGCGATCAGGTCCTTCCTTGTGGATCTCTGCGCCTATCCAGAACGTGGCAGTCTGCGTGATGGCAAAGTGGCTGGGCTTCGCATCATTGGATTTCGCCGGAGCCTGAGCATCGCCTTTGTCGCGCGAACGGAGGATGGGGCTTCTTCTATGCCGGACGCAATATTGACCCGGCGCTGATTGGCCAAAGGGCAATGCCGCCCGAAAAGAGTTTATCCCTCACCGCTCGACCTTCACTCCCGCCTTCGTCGTCAGCCGCTTCTCAAACCCGACTTTGGTCAGCAGCAGATCTTTGTCCGTATAATGCACCACATCGTCAGGCGAGCGCGTGCCCACCACCAGATAGGTTGCCGGTTGATCCGACCGGTTCTCCAGCCGATGCCCGATGGCAACGCCTGCCTTGAATGTCGCGGCATCGCCCGGCAGCATGTCCGTCAGCGTCTCGCCCTCGTTCAGCGTCACGCGGCCTGAGAGGAGATAGACGAACTCGTCTTCCTGCTCGTGCCAGTGTTTGTGCGAGGACATGGCGCCCGGCATCAATGTCTCGACAAAGGCGCCGAACTGCGTCAAGCCGCCGGCATCGGAGAGTAGGCGGGCCTCATAGGGTCCGAGCTCGGCATTCACGCCGGTGCCGCTCCAGGTTTCCAGCGGCGCGTCGGCCTGTCGGATCACCGGCATGATGCTAGTCCTTTCTCAGTGTTCGTGGCCACAAAGCCCGTGATCGGCGAGCGCCTGGATGACATAGCAGTCGCCGATCGTATGGTTTCCGCAATGGGAGACGATGCGCGACAGCTCCTCCTCAAGCTTCTTCAGCTTCGCGATCTTCTCCCGCACCTCATCCAGCTGCTCCCGGGCGATCCGGTCAGCGGCCCCGCAGGGCTCCTCCGGATGTCGGCTGAGCGTCAAAAGCTCCCGGATCGCCTCGATCGGAAAGCCGAGGTCGCGTGCATGGCGGATAAAGGCCAGGCGTTCGAGATCGGCCTTCTCGTAGCGCCGCTGGTTGCCCTCGGTCCGGTCCGGTGCCGAAATCAGTCCCATCTGCTCGTAATAGCGGATGGTCGGCACCTTTACGCCCGTCCGGCGCGACAGATCGCCAATCGCATACATCGTAAAATTTCCTCTTGAACCTCTAGTCACTAGAGATCGTAAGACTGCTTCGTGACCAGATCAAGACGTGAAGGATCAAGACGAATGAGTGCTTCCTGCGGCCATGACCATGCCCCTTTCGACGGCATGTCCGACACCTACAAGCGGCGCCTATGGCTGGTGATCGCCATCAATGCCGCGATGTTTTTTGTCGAAATGACGGCCGGTCAATTGGCCCGCTCCCAGGCGCTGCAGGCCGACGCGCTGGATTTCTTCGCCGATGCCGTCACCTATGGCATCTCGCTCGCCGTCATCGGCGCCTCGCTCAAGACCCGCAGTCTTGCTGCCGCCGCCAAGGGTGGCAGCCTGTTTTTGATGGGCCTTTGGGTCTTCGGCTCGACCCTCTACCGGGTCTTTTACCAGGGCGTGCCGGAAGCGCCGATCATGGGCGTCATCGGCTTTCTGGCGCTCGCCGCGAACCTCGCAAGTGTCGTGCTCCTGATGAACTACAAGGATGGCGACGCCAATGTCCGCTCTGTCTGGCTGTGCTCGCGCAATGATGCGATCGGCAACATCATCGTCATGATTGCGGCTTTGGGGGTCTGGGGCACGGCAACCGCCTGGCCTGACCTGATCGTCGCGGGCGTCATGGCCGGCCTCTTCCTCTATTCATCCTTCCAGATCTTGTCGCAAAGCTACGAGGAGTGGAAAAACGGTGAGCCGGTCACACTGACCTCAAGCTGCTGCGGCCCCGCGGAAAATCCAGGCCACGACCATGCCGACCACGCCCATGACCGTCACGTTCATCCCCACCACGGCCATCATTGAGAGCCTGCTGCCGGAAAACAAAAAAAGGGCCGGCGCGGCATCATGCCGGCCGACCCTTTTTCCGCATCGTAACCTTAGAATTCGTCGTAGACCGTCGGCACTTCGTATTCGCGGTAAGCAGCTTCGACCATCTGCAGTCTTGCACTTTCGCTCGCGTCGTCGCTACCCGTGCTGGCGCCATTGATCTGCACGGACGTCTTTCGCCCGCTGTCGACAGTCCAAAGCGCGGACGCAAGCTGATTGGACAGAAGCGTGCTCGAAAACGTGCTGGCGCCCGTGGTGCGGCCGGATGTCGTGGTCGCCGTCTCAGAAGACGCGTCGTCGACAACGGCAGAGCCTGGCACGTGGCGGCTTTGATAGGAGTAGCTGCTGAGACCGCTTTCGATCCTCATGGCGGATACCTCGGTTAAAGAATTAACCTTTTGTTAACCTTTGAACCTTGCGCGAGGCTTGCGTTGCAGATCGAGATAGAGGATTTGCCCCTTGCGGAAATGGGGCGCAAAAAGTAGGGCGGCGAATCACGACGAGAAACGGGCTCGCCCTGATTCCGCAGAAGCGGCCGAAGCGAGCCCGTGACAATCACGGACGGAAAGCCAGACCGGATTATATCTTCCCCGCCACCTTGATCGCATAGGCATATTCAAACGCGATCTCTTCCAGCCGCTGGAAACGTCCCGATTTGCCGCCATGGCCTGCCGCCATGTTGGTCTTCAGCAGGAACGGGCCGGCATCGGGTGCAGCGTGCCGCAGCTTGGCGATCCACTTTGTCGGCTCCCAATAGGTCACGCGCGGGTCGGTGAGGCCCGAGAGCGCGATGATCGGCGGGTAGGGCTTCTTCGCGACATTGTCGTAAGGGCTATAGGCCGCGATCCAGCGATACTCCTCTTCCGACTCGATCGGATTACCCCATTCCGGCCATTCCGGCGGGGTGAGCGGCAGGGTGTCGTCGAGCATGGTGTTGAGCACGTCGACAAAGGGTACGGCGGCGATGATGCCGGCGAATTTTTCCGGTGCCATATTGGCGACAGCGCCCATCAACATGCCGCCGGCAGAGCCGCCTTCGGCGATGATCCGGTCATAAGACGTGAAACCCTCCTGGACCAGGTGGTCGGCGGCCGAGATGAAGTCCTTGAAGGTATTGACCTTCTTTTCCATCTTGCCATCTTCGTACCAAGAAAAACCCTTGTCCTTGCCGCCGCGGATATGGGCGATGGCGTAGACGAAGCCGCGATCTGCGAGCGACAGGCAATTGGTGTTGAAGCCGGCCGGAATGGTGATGCCATAAGCGCCATAGCCATAGAGCAGGCAGGGGGCGGAGCCATCGAGCTTCGTGTCGCGGCGGTAGAGCAGGGTCACCGGCACCTTCTCGCCGTCATGCGCTTCGGCAAAGACGCGGCGGGTGACGTAGACCTCAGGGTTATGGCCCGACGGCACCTCCTGCGTCTTCAAAAGCGTGCGCGTGCGTGTCGCCATGTTGTAGTCGAAAAGCTGGCTTGGCGTCGTCATCGACGAATAGGAGAAGCGGATGATGTCTGTCTCATATTCCGCAGCGCCCTGAAGCCCGAGCGAATAGGCCTCTTCGGCAAAGGCGATCGAATGCTCCTCGCCGGAGGTCCGGTCGCGGATCATGATGACAGGCAGGCCCTCGCGGCGCTCGAGCCAGACGAGATGGCGGGCAAAGGCCATGTGGTTGAGGATCAGCCGGCCCGGCTCATGCGGCACGAGCTCTTTCCAGTTTGCCTTGCCCGGTGCCGAGACCGGTGCCTCGACGATCTTGAAATCCTTGGCATCGTCGGCATTGGTCAGGATGTAGAAGACGTCACCGCCTTCCGTCATCGAATATTCGACCCCTTCCTCGCGTTCGGCGACCAGCACAGGCTCGGCGGTGAGATCCTTGGTCGAGAGCAGGCGGTATTCCGAGGTCTCGTGGTCATGGATGTCGATATAGATGAAGTCGTCGAGCAGCGAGCCGCCCACGCCCATGAAGAAGCCGGGATCTGTCTCCTCATAGACAAGGCGATCTTCAGACTGCGGCTGACCGACAATATGGTGAAACACCTTGGACGGCCGGTGGTTTTCGTCCTGCAGCGTATAGAAGAAGCTCTTGCCGTCAGGCGCCCAGACGCCGCCGCCGGCGGTGTTTTCAAGCACGTCGTCAAGATCCTGCTTGGTCGCGAGATCGCGCACCCGAAGAGTGAAATATTCCGAGCCCTTGTCGTCATACCCCCAGATGCCGAAGGCATGGTCGGTGGTGTGGTCGATGCCGGAGAGGCGGAAATAGTCTTTGCCCGTCGCCTCCTTGTCGCCGTCGAGCAGCACCTCGCGCAGGCCCTCGTCCTTCGGGTCGCCGTCACGCGGAATGCGGAAGTAGCGCGGCTGCTCGCCGCCGGTGACGAAAGCCGAGCCATAGGCAAACGGCCCGTCCTTCATCGGGATCGACGAATCGTCTTCCTTGATGCGGCCCTTCATCTCGGCAAAGAGCTGTGCCTGCAGCTCTTTGGTGTCGCCCATGGCGGCATCCATATAGGCGTTCTCGGCTTCCAGATAGGAGCGGATTTCCGGGTCGAGGATCGAGGTGTCCTTGAACATCTGCTGCCAGTTGTCGGCGCGCAGCCAGGCATAATCGTCCGTTCGGGTGATGCCATGACGGGTGTCGGTGACGGGCTTCTTGGCGACGGAAGGTGCGGCGGGCAGGTTTCTAAAAACGGACAAGGTTTTCTCGCTTTATCAATTCGAGGCAGATTGCCTGCCTGTGTGGTTTCAGAGATAAAGCCGCCCCCGCAGGACTTCAAGCCAAGTGTTCCCAGCTGTTGTGCGGGCAGGCGGCGGATAAGGATAACAAGCAGGCGATGATGAAGACGATGACGACGCCGAGGATGTTCGGCTTGGCCTTGCTGTGCACAGCCTCCCTCGGTGCCGCAATGCCGGCGCCCGCCATTTCCGCAACGGCGTCGGCCAAGCCGCGCCTCACCGAACCCAAGCTGACGATCTCTGAGGTCGAGGGGCAGGGACCGGCCGTGGCACTCACCTTCGATGCCTGCATGGGCAAGGTCGATGATCGCATTCTCTCGACCCTGATCGATAACCGCATCCCCTCGACGATCTTCGTCACCGCCCGCTGGCTGAAACACAACGCCGCCGCCTTCGCCGTCATGCGCGCCAATCCGGATCTCTTCGAAATCGAGGATCACGGCGAGAACCATGTGCCGGCCATCGACGTGCCGATGACCGTCTTCGGCATCAAGACGGCCGGCTCGCCAGAGGACGTCGCGGCAGAAGTGGAGGGCGGGGCAGCGGCGATCATGGCTGCCGGTGGCGAGCGCCCCATCTGGTTTCGCGGCGCGACGGCCAAATACACGCCGAGCGCGATTGCCGAAATCCAGTCGCTCGGCTACCGAGTCGCGGGGTACTCGATCAACGGCGACAGTGGATCGCTGCTCGGCGCTTCAGGCGTGGCGCGGCAATATCACCGCGCGAAAGATGGCGACGTGATCATCTCCCACATCAACCAGCCGACCCATGAAGCGGGCGAAGGCGTGGTCAAGGGCATCCTCGACTTGAAGGCCCGCGGCTTCCGCTTCGTCCGGTTGAAGGATCGCACGGAGCCGCTCTCGACCAAAAGTTTTTGAGCCGATCAGCCATCCGTCCCTGCCGTGGATTTCGCCCAGTCCATGTAGAGATCCAGCGCCTTGCGCGTCACTGGCCCCTCTTGGAACTGCGCATCATCAAGCCGCGTCACCGGCACCACCTTGGAATAATTGCCGGTCTGGAAAATCTCGTCGGCATTCATGAAGTCCTCGACCGACAGCGTCGCCTCGCGCATCTCGAAGCCGGCATGGCGGAGGAGGCCGATGATCCGGGCGCGGGTGATGCCGGCAAGGAAGGTGCGGTTGGCAGCGGGCGTGAAAACCACGCCGTCCTTCACCATGAAGACGTTGGAGGAGGCAGTCTCCACCACATTTCCGTTCATGTCGCGCACCAGCGCATTGTCGAAGCCGCGTTTGCGGGCATCGATGATCATCCGGCCGGAATTCGGATAGAGGCTGCCGGTCTTGGCCTCGGTCATCGCCGATTCCGGCGATGGACGGCGGAAGGGCGAGAGCGTCAGCGACGAGGGTTTGGCGGTGTTCATCGGCGCTTCGAACAGGCAAAGCGCAAACCGTGTCGACTCAGGGTCGGCAGCCACAACCGAACCTGTCTGCCCGTGTTCGGCCCAATACATCGGCTTGATATAGATCGCCGTCCGGCCGTCGAACTTCTGGATGCCCTCCCAGGCGAGCCGCTCGATCTCCTTCGCCTCCACCACCGGCTTCAGCCCCATATTGGCGGCCGAGCGGTTGACCCGCTCGCAATGCAGGTCGAGATCCGGCGCGATCCCGTCGAACCAGCGCGCGCCGTCGAACACCGACGAGCCCAGCCACATCGCATGTGAGGTCGGCCCGATCAGCGGCGGATTGCCGGAAAACCAGTCGCCATCGACATAGGTGAAGGTGGGGGTGCGGGCGGATGTGTCGATGGCCATGAGCGGGGTTCCTTGTTCTCGTTGCCTTGCAGCAAAGGCGCCGGCGCCAAAGAGGTCAAGGGCAAACTGGTGCGTCGCAGCGAAATCCCGAGATCAATCCCCGTTCGCCGCTGCCGATCCGTTTTTCCAAGACACTTCAGCCGCTTGGCTAATCGATCCATTCGCAACGTTCATGGGCAGCTGGTTCTGGCGACCGGTAGCGTGGTTAAAGGTGTCGTAACGGATTTCCGCGATATTGAATGAAAGCAAGGCCCGTGCCCTGCCAGTCTGTCGTGCTGCGTAACTCTGGGGGTCATCATGCAAAAGGCATCTTTCGCCGTTCTTCTCGCCGCGTCCGTCGCGTTAGGCGCCTCGCCGACCCTGGCCGACGGCTTCTTCTCCGGCAACTGGTATGTGACCTTGGGTGGCGCCGGCATTTCCGCACCGACTTTCGAGGGCTCCAAGAACCGCAAGCTGTTTTTCCAGCCGATCATCTCGGTCGGTCGCGGCGGCACGCCACGTTTTGCCTCGCGCAACGACAATCCGAGCTTTGCGATCTATGACACTGACGTGCTGCGCGCCGGCGTCGTCGGCAAGTTTCTGCCCGGTCGCGATGGCGGAACGGACGACGCGCTGAAGGGCCTTTCCGAAGTCAAATGGGGCGGCGAACTCGGCGGTTTTGCCGATCTCTACGTCACCGATTACCTCCGCGCCCGTGCCGAACTGCGCCAGGGCATCCGCAGCCATGATGGTCTCGTCGCCGACGTCGCGGTTGACGCCTTCACCGACATCGCGCCGGGCCTGCGTGTCTCGGCAGGGCCCCGCATGACCTATGCGACCAACGGCTATGCCCAGGCCTATTACGGCGTCAACGCCTTGGAATCCGCTGCCTCCGGCCTCAGCCAGTATGATCCCGATGGCGGCATCACGTCTTACGGTGCCGGCGGCGCCATCACCTGGGATGCGACCGACAAGATCTCGATGAGCGCCTTTACCGAATACAAGCGCCTTGCCGGCCCCGCGGCCGATTCGAGCCTGGTCAAGGAAGAGGGCAGCCGAAACCAGCTGATGTTCGGCGTGTCTGCCAGCTACAAGTTCGGCGTCAGCTTCGACTGACGAAAGGCCGCAGCCGATTTTCGTGCCGGGAGGGCAGGGGGCAGTTTTCTTGGCCCCGCCCATGCTCTATCAAAAGGGGCATGAGCACTGCCGATCCCAATATCGACCGCGTCATTGACGCGCCCTCCGACAATTTCGTCTATCGCGTCCTGCCGCGATGGCTGTGGCCGCATGCGCAGCTTGCCCGCTGGGATCGGCCGATCGGCTGGCAGCTGTTGATGTGGCCATGTTTCTGGTCGTCGGCGCTCGCCGCCAATGCGCTTGCCGCCGAGGGGCAACTGAACTTTGGCCTCTTCGTTTTCCACCTTATGCTGTTCTTCGTCGGATCGGTTGCCATGCGCGGGGCCGGCTGCACCTATAATGATCTTGTTGACCACGAGATCGACGACAAGGTCGCCCGCACCCGCTCGCGCCCGTTGCCCTCGGGCCGCATCACGCGGAAAAACGCCAAGATTTTCGTGGTTGTTCAGGCGCTGGTCGGTCTTGTCGTGCTGCTCTGCTTCAACACCTTCTCGATCGTGCTCGGTATCCTGTCGCTGGCGATCGTTGCCATCTATCCCTTCGCCAAGCGCTTTACCGACTGGCCGCAATTCTTCCTCGGGCTCGCTTTTTCCTGGGGCGGGTTGATGGGCTGGGCCGGTCTTCACGGCAATCTCTCGCTCGCCGCCGTCCTGGTCTATGCAGGCGCGGTCGCCTGGACCATCGGTTACGACACCATCTATGCCCATCAGGACAAGGAGGATGACGCGCTCGTCGGTGTACGCTCGACAGCCCGCCTGTTCGGGGATGACACGAAGCTCTGGCTGGTCGGGCTCTATGGCCTGACGCTCATCCTGCTGCTGGTGGCATTCGTCATCGCGGGAACCGCCTGGCCGGCAATTCTTGGCCTTCTTGTCGCGGGTGGTCTCCTCGCCTGGCAGATCAAGGTGCTGGATATTGATGACGGCGCCCAGTGCCTGGCATTGTTCAAGTCGAACAATCGTGTCGGCTACATCATTTTTGCGGGGCTGGTCCTCGCGCTGCCCTTCGCCTGAACCGGAATTTTCTGCTCGCGCAGATAGGTCGCAATGGCACAGTCCGGCTGCAAAACCCCTGGAATCAAACGGCCCGGAAGTTGCCTTCCGGGCCTCGTTTTGTCTCACTGAGGGACACAATCAGTTGCGGGCGATGATTTCCTTTCCGGAAATCTTCATGGTTACACCCAGCTTGCCGGTGGTGCGGCGGACCAGGAAGCGCGGGCGGCGCTCGGCGAAATAGGAATGGCGGCGACGCGGCTGCGTTTCCTTGGTGCGCACATCGCCGATATGCTCTTCGAGCGGCCGGGCAACGCCATCGGCTTCCACCATCAGCATCGGAATGCGGAAGGCGTCAGACCAGCCGCGCCAGTCGGCGGCGATGTCGCAGAGGTCGTGGGCAACCAGAAGCGGGATGCACAGTTCCGGATCGTCGTGATGCAGTTCCAAGGTGACCGTGACTTCGCCGTCACCATGGTCGATGGCCCGGGCTGCCACGCCCTTGAAGGCACGGGCAGGCAGGGCGAAGGAAAGCGGCAGTCCGCTGCCGGCCAGGATCTTGCGCAGCACGGCGCCACGTTCATCGATGGTGATCGTCACGTCTCCAGAGGCGCCGCGCAAAGCGTAGCTGACCTGTTGGGGGAACCGCGCAGGATCCAGTCGCAAGGTGGCGCCGGCCCATGCAGGCTTCAAAACGGTGTTCGTCATCTTCATGCTACCCTTGTTTTACCCGAGAGCGCGTCATGTGCTCGTCTGTTCGGGACTTTGCGTCCTCTGTGGCGCCAAGATAGCCGCGCCCCCTTCGAGACAGCTTAAAAATCGCGGTAAAAAAAACCTTGCGGTCTCAAATGGTTAGTTTTGTCATATCGGGCAGGGTTTCGAAAAAGTGAACTTTTGGCCCGACTGTTTCAAGCCGGAACGCATGGCCTGCGCACATGCCGAAGCCGCCCCCGGTCCCTGGCCGCGGAAATCTGCATTTCGACATGCTTCTTCAGGGTTTCATAAAGCTCCAGGCAAGGATTGCGGCGCATACTGCGATTCGCGCTGTCTATGTCCTTGTCGAGGAATGCCCATGGTTTCCACCTTCCTGAGCTACAATCTGGTCACCCGTGACCTGAAGGCGAGCCTTGATCGCGTGGCCTCCGACAGCACCGTCGCGCGCCAGACGGCATACTTCAAGGAGAACATCGACAAGGTCACCTCGGTCGACGAGTTCCTCGACGACTACCAGCTCTATTCCTATGCGATGAAGGCCCACGGTCTGGAAGAGATGACCTATGCCAAGGCCTTCATGAAAAAGGTTCTGGAAAGCGACCTCAACGACGAGAAGAGCTTTGCCAATCAGCTGAGCGACGACCGCTACCGCAACTTCGCCGCCGCCTTCCAGTTCACGGGCGGAACGACGGATGCCCAGACGGATGCGCAGCAGACCAAGTTCCTCGCCAAGTATACCGAGGCGCTGGCGGGCGAGAGCGATACCCTGAAGGCAGAAACCACCTATTACGAACAGCGCATCGACACCATTGCCAGCGCCCAGAGCCTTGTCGGCAATTCGCGGCTGCTCAACTACGCCCTGAGCGCCTATGGCATCGACGGCACCTATTACAGCAAGGACCACATCCTGAAGGTGCTGACGAGCGATGTGTCCGACAGCAACAGCTACGTCAATCAGCTGGTGAAGAACAAGAGCCAGGACGCCGCCGGTTTCCTGAAACTCGCCAAGGCATTCAACTTCAACACCGACGGCAGCCTCTCCGACACCAAGGCGCAGACCGACGCTCAGCGGGAAAACACCGTCACGCTCTATGTCGATGAAGAGCAGACCTATGTGAGCAATTACTATCTTGAGCGGGAAAGATCCTATTTCAACTCGAAGATCGGCAGCGTTACCTCGGTCACCGACATCACCTCCGACAGCCGCCTGTTCAACTATGTGAAGACCGCTTTCCAGCTGGACAGCACGGTCACGTCGTCGGTGTTCAAAAGCATCGTCACCAGCGACCTGACAGTCGATGGCAATTACGCCCAGACCAATGGTGGCGCTGCCTGGGTCGCGGTCGCGCAGAAGTTCAATTTCGACACCAATGGCGACGTGAAGACCGGCACCGCTGCGCAAACCAGCACGCAGATCGCCTCGACCAATTCCGGTTTTGCCACCTATTATGACGATGTCGATGAGGTGAAGAAGAACGCCCTGATCGACAGCTTCAAGTCGGGCATGGAAAAAGTTACCAAGGTCGATGAGATCCTGAACAATGCGTCGATGAAGCTGCTCCTTCAGCGCACCTTCGGCCTGAAAACCGATGAGTTCACCACAGCCGAGTTGCGCAAGGCGCTGACCAGCGACTTCACCGATCCGGAGAGCTACGCCAACAAGTCGAAGGACGAACGCCTGATCGAAATGTCCAAGCTGTTCAACTTCGACAGCAAGGGCAATATCGACGAGCCGCTTCAGGCCCATAGCACCTTCACCGCGACGATGATTTCCAAGGAATACATCATCAACAAGGCGCGTTTTCTCGAAGGCACCGAGTTGACGACGGCCAAGGAAACGGCAGGCAAGGAAGCCGCCTACTACCAGGAGAAGATTCAGGCCGTTGAAACGCGCGACGACCTTTTGTCGGATCGCGGCATCATCGACGTCGTCATCGGCGCCTATGGCCTCGATGAGACGGTAAGCGATGACTTCCTCAAGCAAATCTTCACCTCTGACCTGTCCGACCCCAAGAGCTTCGTCAATCAGCAGTCCAGCAACAAATGGGCCGAACTGGTGGCGTCGTTCAACTTCGACAGCGCGGGCAACCTGACCCGCGAGACGCTGGGCACCGTGCAGCAGCGTGGTGAAACGCTCGAAACGGTCAACCTCTACACGCGCCAAACGCTGGAAGAGAACGAGGGGGAGAGCAGTGAGGCGGTCCGCCTGGCCCTCTATTTCGAACGTGTGGCCCCGACGATCACCGACGCTTATGAAATCATCGCCGATGATGCCCTGACGGAGGTCTTCCGGACGATCTTCGGTTATACCGATGACTTTTCCAACATGGATGTCGACGCCCAGGCCAAGGTCATCAACAAACAGCTCAAACTGTCCGACCTGCAGGATCCGAAGAAACTGCAGCGACTGATCGAGCGCTATACCGCGATGTATGACACCGAAAACGCCAATTACGATACGACGGCGGTCTCGATCCTGTCCGGCGGCTCGGGCACAATTTCGGCGGACCTTCTCTTTAGCATTGCCCAGCTCAAGTAC
>NNBU01000595.1_pt1 | contig 25561 bp, 21 predicted proteins | sample 1173781 | NCBI WGS metagenome assembly NNBU01 (sample SAMN07173937, study PRJNA388173) | plant metagenome | biome: Plant school; feature: Soil; material: Symbiotic tissue of Blasia pusilla L.; isolation source: symbiotic tissue sample KVJ2 | host: Blasia pusilla | place: Norway: Troms, Kvaloya...
GGACAGGAGGGTGAGGGGGATGGTGAACTTCACCCCGGCCCAGAGCAGGGTCGGCAGCGAGTCGAGCATCAGTTGGAGCCAGTGCGGCATGGAGGCGTCCTTGCAAGCGTGGACTGAAACGGATTGCAGCAGAGGCGGGGAATGCCTCTGCTGCGATTGGAATTCTGCATGTATCGCGGATCAACCGGGCGGCAAGATCGCTTTTGTCGTTCTTGGGTCCGGCCGCTCTCCCACCTCCCCCTTGAGGGGGGATGTCGCCGCGAGGCGGCGGGTGGGGGTAATCCTTCGGCCTGAGACGAGATCACCCCACGCCCGAGCTTTGCTCCGACCCTCCCCGTCAAGGGGAGGGCAGAGACTTACTTCGAGACGTCCTGGCCGAAATAGGTGTCGGCGATCTTCTGGTAGGTGCCGTCGGCCTTGATGTCGGCGAGCGCCTTGTTGATCGCGGCGACCAGCTCCGGATCACCCTTGCGCACGATGATGCCGGAAGCGTCGGCATCGGACTTCTCGGCGGCGATCTTCACCGGTGCGTCGGGCTTCTGCTTCTTGAAGTCGAGGAAGGACAGGCTGTCGTTGATCGTCGCGTCGGCGCGGCCGGTCAGCACCAGCTGGATCGACTGATCAAAGCCATCCGTGCCAACCAGTTCGGCGCCGGCTGCTTCCGCGATCTTGCCAAAATTGCTGGACAGCGACTGGGCCGACTTCTTGCCCTTCAGGTCCTCGAAGCTCTTGATCTCGGTATTGTCGTCCTTGACGATCAGGACCGCCTTGGAAACGATGTAGGGATCGGAGAAGTCGTATTTCTCCTTGCGCGCTTCGGTGATGCCGACCTGGTTGATGACGGTGTCATACCGGTCGGCATCGAGACCGGCGATCAGGCCATCCCACTTGCCTTCGACGAATTCAGCCTTGACGCCAAGCTTCTCGGCGACGGCCTGGCCGATCTCCACGTCGAAGCCCACCAGCTTGTTGTCGGCATTGTGGAAGGTGAAGGGGGCGTAGGTTCCCTCGGTGCCGATCTTGATGACGCCGGCCGCCTTGATCTGGTCGAGGTTTTCGCCGGCGAAGGCCGGCGCGAGGATGAGGGTCTGCAGGGCTGCGGCCGCTGCGATCTTCTTGAGCCAGCTCATCGGTATTCCTTTCATTCCATTGTTCGGTGCCGTCGTCTTCGCAGATCGCAGCCGTTATGGGATGAGAGAAAAGAGCGAATAAAATAGGCAAATGAGAATATTTTGCTCAATTGCCATTCCCATCGCTTTCACCAGTACGGTCTGTCGGCAAATCGAAACGCAAAACCGCCGCGAAGGTTCCGGCGTGGAACATTCGCGGCGGTTGGAAGTCGCGGGCGGTTAGGTTGCCCGAAGATTGGGCTCAGCCGAAGGCGATCGCGGCGCCACCGACGACGGTGGCAAGGCCGAGGACGCGGGCAACCGTCGGGCCGAGGCGCGAGACGGTCATGCCGAGGGCAACGCCTGCGCCATGGAGCGCTGCGGTTGCGACCAGGAAGCCGAGGCCGAAGGAGAGCGCACCGGCCGAGCCGAGTTCGCCGCCATGGGCGTGGCCGTGGAAGAGGGCAAAGGCGCCGACGACGGCAGCAGAGGCTGCGACTGGCAGGCGGACGGCCGCGGCGACCAGCAGGCCAAGGCCGATGACGGAGGCGAGGATCGCCGGCTCAACGAAGGGCAGGTGAACGCCCGCGACGGCCAGGCCGAAGCCAACGGCCATCATCGAAACGAAGGCGGCAGGCACGGCCCAGAGCGCGCGGCCACCGATCTGGCTTGCCCAGATGCCGACGGCGAGCATGGCGAGGATGTGGTCGGCGCCGAACAGCGGATGCGAAATCCCAGCCATCAGCGAGCCGTGTTCGGCCGGGTTCAGGTGCGCGAAAGCAGGTGCGGTTGCCGCAGCAAACAGGGCGACGGTGAGTGAAAGGCGTTTCAGCATAATTTGGTCCCTCTTATTGGTCGACTCATGGCGGCCGGATTTCGGTCCCGCCGATCGTCCCTTTATGTCATCCGGAAGACTAGCGTAAGCCTCTCGCCGATGTCCACGACAAAGCTTCGGACAAATCTACGTCGATTGCCGGGGGTGAGGTCGCCATGGCTGCGGCAGTCGATGGCGCGCGAAGGACAGGGGCGCGTTTGCACCGTGCATCGCGATGGGGCGATGTATGGCCTCTCGCGCCGGCCCCCCGGGCGTGCTTCGTCCTGCATGTATGACGGCATGGTCAGAATGCATGCCGGCGTGGTCAGAGATCGCATCCGGCCTTCTGCGTGTCATTGCACACGGGGCTCCCCGCTGCTGCATTTGCAGCAATCTACAGCGCAATTTTCAGGCCACATCCGACAGTTGCACATGAGACCAAGTGCAAACCGCTGATTCGTCAAGCGAATCTTTGTGCGTCGGGCGGTGATTTATCATCATTAAGAAAATGTTAATAAGCCTAGACGAAGAAAACTTTCGTGCGTATACTTAGTCTCGAAAAGACAGAACGGCCGGCGGCAGTATTTCGTGTTGCGTTCACGTCGCCCAATTCACGCATATCCGCATTGGTATCCCGTGTCACTTCGAGGTCGATAGATCTTCGGAGCCTGTATCTGCGTAAATTCAATCGTCAATTTCAACTTTCGCGGATGATATACCGCCAAATGTCACCGTAAAGTCCCGCGACTTGGTTCGCTGGGATGCGTTGCTCTGTTGCTTGTTTGGACGGCTCCGGGTTTTTGCGGGGTTGGACTATCTCTGGCTCCAGGGCGTTATTCAACTCAGAGGAGATCAGCATGAAATCCATTCTCGCAGCTTCCGTTCTTGCATTGATGTCGTCGACGGTGGCATTCGCCTTAGATGTCGATGCCGATATCAATCAGGTCGCCCTCGGCGTCCAGGAAGCCCTGAACAACATCACCGACGTCAAGACGGCGACGGGTGTCGGCCAGACGGCCGTCAATGCCGCCAATCTCGTTTCGAAGGTCGATGCATCAAATCTCGATACTGTCAGCCAGTTTTCCGGGCTTGAACAGGATGCGGAAAACAGTCTCGATTCCGGCGGTTCGGGATTTTGGTGGTGGTATACGCCCGACTACGCCGTCATCAAAGATGTGACACAGAGCGCAACCAACGTGGCGAATTCCATCTCGCTCGGTGATGAAGTGGAAGGCGGGAGTGCGAGCGTCCTCGACAGGATGACGCAGACCGCGTTCGTCGATCAATGGGCGACCAACGATATCGACGCTGCCGACACCGTCGAAGACGTCAGCCAGACGGCCGTCAATGCCGCCAATCTGATCTCCTCTGATGTCGACACGCCGGACCTCTATGAAGTCAGTCAGTTTGCCGTGGGGGATCAGGATGCGGTGAACACGATCGTGTTCAAGACCTGGATCGACGGCAACGAGCCGGGTGATACTGGGGTGATCCCGTCGACTCAGGCCGCCACCAACGTGATCAACAGTGTGACCGTGAAGAGCGTCAACACGACCCTGGCGCAATTCTCGGCTGTGGATCAGAAGGCGCACAATCTGGCCGATTCGGTTGGCAGCAACTCAAACGTCTGGGACTTCGATCAGACGGCGGTCAATGCCACCAACCTCGTCTCGATCGATACGATCCAGGTCGGTACGGGCATCAACCAGCTTGCGTTCGTCTCGCAGGAGGCAAGCAACCTGATCGATGCCAACGGGTCGGTTCAAGCCGTGGTGCAGAGCGCCACCAACGTCGCCAACTCGATCGGCGACTGAGACCTGACGCACAGGACGGCCAGGCTGAGGTTCAATCTGGCCGTTTTCTGTCTGGCAACTGAATGGGGAGACCGGCTGATGATCGGCCGGGGTTGAAGCCATGTGCAGCAGCTTGCGTGTTCTCGCCGCCTTGACCTTGTTCGTCCCTGTCATCGTGCCAGGGTTTCTGGCTGCGGAGCCAATCGAAATGATCCCATCGGCGGAAATCTCGCCGACGCAGATCGTCCAGAGGGTTGTTGGTCGGCAGGAGACCCGGCAGCGCCTGACGGGAGAGACCATGACGCTCGCCAAGTCGGCGCGGCAGGTCGCCAGCAATGGGGGCAATGTGATCGATGTCGGCAAGGCGCCCGTCAGCAGTGTCCAGCAGACCTTCGATGGTCAGCAGCACTCGATCAACGACATCACGCTCAATCGCGTGTTTGGGCTCGAAAGCATCGAGCAGGAGGCGAGCAATACCGGCAACGCCGTCGTGGGCGGTGCCATCGGCGGCGTCGAGCAGAATTTTATCGACGGCGCCCTGCAGGAGGCTGGCAACAGATTGCTATTGCCCGAATTGACCGGCGAGATCTCGCAGAAGGGTTTCAACACTATCAACATGATCTATTCGACGCAATCGGTGGAAATCAGCTCGCAGAATTTTGCCGAGCGGGCAGGGCAGGTGGTGGATAACCAGTTGACCGTGACCGGCGCTGGCGGCAGCGGCGCGATCAGCCAAGAGGGAACAAACCTTGGCAATATCATCGTTGCCGGCACGGTGGGCGATGTGGTTCGTGACTTCTCGGGCGACCAGCTGGTGAGCAATGTGGTGACGCTGACGCCCGGCGCCGAATGGGGATCGATCACCCAAAACGGAACCAATATCGCCAACTATATCGAAGCCGAGAGTGTCGGTTCTTTCAGTCAGACCTCCACGGGAACCCAGATCGTCGACAACCGCGTCGAGGTGGTGACGCTGGACGGGCTGACCGAGCAGATCGTGTCGCCCAATATCGTCCAGAACTCATCGAATTTCGTCAACATGATCGTGCTGAAGAAGACGCTCGCCGACGAGACGTCCAATGTGGTCGAGGTCTCCCAGAATGCCGATTACGGCCAGAGTGTCACAGGTGCAAATGCGGGGACGACGTCGCAAACAGGCAATTCTCTGACGATCGACCGGTGAGCGTCTCAATAGCCCGAGCAGGCGGGGTCGGTGCACCATTGCGGGAAGATGATCGGCGGCGCATCCGGCCAGTTTGCCGATTTTGTCTCCATGTATAATTTTGCGGCATTCATGTATTGATTTTGTGATTTCAAGAGTTTCTGTGTGCAGACATAGGCTGCGTGCTGCTTGACGAGTTGTCCGACCCTTTGCTCCTCGGCCTTGTTCGTGGGGTTCGGAACCGGCTGGTTCAGGGCGCTGAAAAACGCATCTATGCCGGCCATTGCGCTGAGCGGAGAGCCTTGCAGGTAGGGTTCGCAGACCGATCCGGTTCTTTTTAGCTCCACCATCGCGCGCACCAATTTCTGGACCGGACTGGTTTCAGCCGCGGCGGCGCCCGCGCACAATGTCAGCATTGCTGACAAGTATAGAAAATTCCGCATTGCAGTGCCTATACACCTTTTGGTCAGGTATCCATGATGCGGCAGGCAATTTAATTTGTCCATCCGCCTGATGCATTCGCAAGGAAACAAATTAATGTGCTTATTTGGCAACTCTATTTCGGCTCATGGTGCAGGGCCCTGCAAATTTTGGGGGTTTTCGCTGTCGGAAAATGGCGTTTGATGGTATCCGTCCAGGCACTTAATCAATTTCCAGTTTGCAGACCAACAGTGGTGTGAGGGTGTCATGGTGCGTTTCCGGAGTGTCGCTTTTGGGATTGTTTTGGTCAGCGCGTCGCCGTTGGTCGCTGCGGCCAACGGGTTGGGCGATGATCGTCCCTATCAGTTCCGCTCGGCCAACGAGCGGCAGGTCCTGCTCAACATCGAACGCACGCGGCTCGAGCAGGACGGCGCGATCGGAACCGGTGTCGGGTCGACCGCCGGCCTTGGCACGCAGCAGACCGGCAACTCGACGGTGATCAATATTGATGGGTCGAACAACGACATCACGGTCGACCAGGATAATACCGGCGACCAGACCGTCACCCAGACCGACAGCAACAATTCCATTCTGAACAATTAGGCCCATGCAGATGAGACCGGACATCTTCCGCAGTCTGTTGCTGGCCCCTGTTCTCCTGTTGGCCGCCTGCCAGTCGCAGACAGCGGAGAAAGCGCCCAAGCCGGCGTTTCTCGGCCCGGTGCCGATCACGACGCGAACACCGGTCGATGCCGCCCTGGAATGCCTGAGCCGGTCGCCCGAGGTGCAGCGCTTCCCCCGCATCTTCGCCGTACACGTGATCACCGATCAGACGGGGCGCTACTCCTCCGAAGAGGTCGGCAACTATCTGCCGCGCGACAGCGCTGGAATGATGATCTCGCTTTTGCAAAAGGCGGGCGTCAAGCAGGTCAACCGCTCGAACACGGCCGTCTCGGAATGGGAAATTGCCCGCGCCCGCGAGCAGATCCTGGGGGATGGCGGCAATGTCGTGATCGGCGGCGAAAGTCTGCCATTCCGGCCACTGATCAAGGGTGCGCTGCGCGGCTCCGATTATGTGATCGACGGCGTGATCACGCAGCTCGATTTCAACAGCTATTCCGGCGGGATCGAGGCGAGTGTCGGGGGGGCGGGCGCCGGGGTGCGGAATTTCGCATTGACGGCGGCCGTCGATATTCGCGTCACCGACACCAAATCGACGCAGATCATCAAGGCCAGATCCTATTCGAAACAGGCCGTCGGTCGTGAGGTGTTCGCATCCGTCTTCCGGTTCTTCTCCGACGAACTCTTCGACATCAAGATCGGCGACAAGTCGCAAGAAGGTTTGCAGGCCGCCATTCGCTGGGTTCTCGCCGATGCCGCCTATGATCTCGTCAAGGACCTCACCGGTCATGACGGCGCGTGCGACGCCTATTTGCCCGCCGCTTCGCAAGCGGATCGCCGGCCGACCTTGGTGTCGGCAGCTCCGGCAGCCCTGGCAGCCCCTGCCGTCCCTGTGGCCGCTGCGGCTCCTGTGGCTGCTGCGGCCCCACAGGTCAATCCGCCGCGTCCGCTGCCTGCGGCAAGCGCCCCGCAGGTGGAACGCATGAATTCTCTGCCGGGCGTCACCATGTGAAGAGCGTTGCCGGGGCCGCATAGGCCTCGGCCTGGGGGCGTTTCGCCATCGAACGTGAGCGATTCGCATCCGCCTCCCACTGAATTTCCGCGGTTTTCCGGTCGTGATGCGTGCGGCGAAACTGCGCGTTTTCCGCGTCTGCCCATGCGCGTCTTCGGGCCGAAATGCTCTCGGCCGGGCCCCTCTTGACCGGCCAACCGGCTCCGGTCGCACCCCTCCACCTGATACCAAAGTCGTTCTGATCGGCGCTTTTGCGTTGTGGTAAGGATTCGTTAGGTGCCTTTTGTCGGCGCTGCCCGGGAGGGACTTGGGCGCGTCGGCGGGAGGGGCCGGGAACAGCAGGAGGGCGCTTCGCCTAGGCGAGTGCTGCTGGCCTGACCGGTCACAAGGGCCGGGACCAGAGGAGGCGGCGGCACACAGGTGGCGTCTGCAGGTCGGTTCGACCAGGGACATTGGCTTGCCGAAGGTCGGCAAACAAGGAGGAGGACTACATGGCAACTACGGAATTGAACGCGGCGGACCGCTCGCGGCCCATGACGGCGGAGGAGCGGAAGGTCATTATGGCCTCGTCCGCCGGCACCGTCTTCGAATGGTACGACTTTTATCTCTACGGCTCGCTGGCCGCGATCATCGGCGCGCAGTTCTTCACGGCCTTTCCGGAAGCCACGCGAAACGTCTTTGCGCTTCTGGCCTTTGCCGCCGGCTTCATCGTGCGCCCGTTCGGCGCGCTGGTCTTCGGCTCGCTCGGTGACATCATCGGCCGTAAATACACCTTCCTCATGACCATCCTGATCATGGGTGGCTCGACCTTCCTCGTCGGCATGCTGCCGGGCTACAGTTCCTGGGGGGCGGCCGCACCGATCATCCTGATCGCGCTTCGCATGTTGCAGGGTCTGGCGCTTGGTGGGGAATATGGTGGGGCTGCGGTCTATGTGGCCGAACACGCGCCGGCCAACCAGCGCGGTTACTTCACCGCCTTCATCCAGACCACGGCAACGCTCGGGCTTCTGCTCTCGCTGGTCGTGATCCTGTCGGTGCAGAGCTATGTCAACGGTCACTGGGATCCTATGCCGGTTCTCGACGCGGCCGGTGCCGCCGTCATGAACCCGGACGGTACGCCGAAGATGATCAAGGCCTTCGATCTCTGGGGCTGGCGCATTCCGTTCCTCGGCTCGGTCGTTCTGCTCGCGATCTCGCTCTACATCCGCCTGCAGATGAATGAATCGCCCGCTTTCAAGAAGATGAAGGAAGAGGGGGCTGCCTCCAAGGCGCCGCTGCGCGAAGCCTTCGGCACCTGGAAGAACGGCAAGATCGCGCTCATCGCGCTGTTCGGTCTCGTCGCCGGCCAGGCCGTCGTCTGGTATTCGGGCCAGTTCTACGCACTGTTCTTCCTGCAGAACGTCATCAAGGTCGACAGCTTCACTGCCAACGTTCTCGTGGCCTGGTCGCTGATCCTCGGCACGGGTGGCTTCCTGTTCTTCGGTGGCCTGTCGGACCGCATCGGCCGCAAGCCGATCATCCTGGCCGGGTGCCTAATTGCGGCACTGACCTACAACTTCGTCTTCCCGTTGCTCACCAAGACCGCCAACCCGGCGCTTTATGCCGCCCACCAGACCCCGGTCACGGTGACGGCAGCCCCCGGCGACTGCTCGTTCCAGTTCAACCCGACGGGCACCGCCAAGTTCACCTCGTCCTGCGACATCGCCAAGTCGACGCTCGCCAAGACGTCGGTGAACTACGAGACGATCGAGGACCCGGCAGCAACCGCTGCCCAGGTCAAGGTCGGTGAGACCGTCATCGCATCCTATGATGCCGCGACGCTCACCGGTGACGATGTGAAGGCCGTGCCTGCCGCGTTCACCAAGTCGATCAATGATGCGCTGACGGCTGCCGGTTATCCGCTGGTCGCCGACAACAACCCGACGGTCGCCAAGGCTTCGAACTTCTTCGACATCTTCACCAGCCAGAAGATCGGTGTCATCCTGATCCTGACCTATCTGATCATCCTGGTGACGATGGTCTATGGTCCGATCGCCGCCATGCTGGTTGAACTCTACCCGACCCGCATCCGCTATTCCGGCCTGTCGCTGCCTTACCACATCGGCAACGGCTGGTTCGGCGGCCTGCTGCCTGCGACGGCATTCGCGATCTCGGCCCAGACCGGCAATGTCTATGGTGGTCTCTGGTATGCGATCATCATCGCCGGTGCGACGGTCGTCATCGGTGCGCTGCTGGTGCCGGGCAATACCCACAAGAAGGACATCTTCAAGGACTGATCGCGATCGATCCTGAGAGGATGCAACAGCAGGCCGGCATCTCGCCGGCCTGCTTTTTTGTTGGATTTTTCAAAGGGTTCAGCGGCGGGTCTTCTGCCAGATCGTCCAGCCGGCGAGGAAGACGGCAAGGATCACGGCATTGGCGATGACGCCGAGGCCGATTGCGGTCAGGCGCGGAACTGTCGAGGCGGCGGCCGTTGTCAGCGGGATCAGGATCGCGATGAAGATCACGCCCATGGCAAGCGGCATCAACAAGCCCATGTTCGCCCTGGTGCGAAGCGCCGTCAGCAGCAGGAAGAAGATCAGACCGATGCGGAACGGGTCCGTAAGCTGGGTTGTGACGATCTCGACCATGATGTGCCCCTCCGACGGCGAGTTTTTATCGGTCCCGTCGGGACACTCCACCCGCCCCGAACCCCGTCCACGTTATGCGGCAGGATGCGAGGCGTCCAGCGTAAAGCGGTGAAAGTTATGGTGTAATCCTTCGATCCCCAGCCGGTCTCACAGCGCTGGGTTTCGAGTTCCGCCGACAATCCGGATGCGCTCCGTAAGGTACTGTTCCATCGCCTCGGCTCGTTCTTTTTTGCCGAAGGTCATCCCGAGTGCGGTCAGGCACCAGGTGATGAACCAGGGCGTTGCAAAGAAGAGCATCGCCATGATCGGCAGGATCAGCAGGAACATCAAAAGGGTACCGGGCATACCCGGAACCGAGGCGAAGACCATCAGGGGCGGCACGAACGGCAGGCACCAGACATACCACCAGAAAAGGCAGACCGCCCCGATCGGGACGATCGCCAGAAGCGGCACCCGTTTTGCGATCCGCACGGCCATCAGTTCGCTGCGGTGACGGTAGAGCGTGATGCGGCGCCACATGCCTTGGAGGGCGCCGGTCACTTCTTGACCCCCAGCACCTCCGCGCAGCGTGACAGGCTGAAGCCGTCGCCATCGGTGTCGTTGCTCGCCCGGATCGCGGTGATCACGCCCGCTTTGTCGGTGTTGATCTGCAACTCGCAGAACAGTTGCTGGTAGTGCGGAGGGCTGATCATTTCCGGCTGCCAGAACGGGTCGCTGCGGATCACGCGGGTCCGGGTCACCGTCTGGCCGGAACCGTCTGTGCGGGTTTCGGTGCGCACCACGGTGCGGGCCGGCTCGGGGCTGGTATAGGTCGGCGGGATATAGCGGGTCTTGTCGCCGCCGCGCCAGGTATAGATCTTGCCCGAGGACAGCGGATAATCGCCGATCGGCGGACCGTAGGCGGCAAAGAAGGCCTCGACCGGCTGGCCGAGCCAGCGCGAGCGGGCGGCATTGTTGGCATCTTCCGTCGTCGTACAGCCTGCAAGCAAGCCCAGGCCGAGGATCACGCCGGCCGCGAGAGCGCTTTGAATTCGCATGGATTTCCCCCAATTCGATTGCGCCATCCTAACCCGCAGCGCGAGGGTGTCGCAAGCGTTGCATATCGATGCTGCACCGTTCTGCCGTCCAAATCTGAACCGGAACGCGCCCGCCCTTGACCCTCGACATCGCCTGCCAGTCGGACCAGACTGCGGGAGGTTCACCCAAGGCCCGGGGAGGGGCGCATGAAGCTTCACATCAGCCGCAATCCCAACCCTCGGCTCGCCGTTGCCGTTGCCCTGCACCTCGGATCGCCTGTCGACTTCGTCTTCGCCGCGCCCTTCGCGCCAGGCCAGGCCGAGACCTATCGGCGCCTCAATCCCAGCCTGTCGATCCCCATTCTGGAGGAGGAGAAGGGAACGCTGTGGGAGGCCGATGCCATTGCCTGCCGCCTGTCGCGGCTCTCCGGCACGGGTTTCTGGCGTACGGATGACGAGGGTGAGCCGGACATGATCCGATGGCTGAGCTGGGGCAAGGCGAATTTCGTCATGGCCTGCGATCAGGTGCATTTCGAATATGGCACGAAGCAGCGTTACGGGCATGGACCGGTCGATCCCGCCAAGGTCGAGGAGGGGATGTCTCTCTTTCACCGCTCGGCAAAGATCCTCGAGCTGCATCTCGAAACCCGCCCCTTCCTGCTCGACAGCGGTCTCTCCTATGCCGATTTCCGCATGGCGAGCTTCATGCCCTTCAATGATGTCGCCGGATTGCCCCTGTCGGATTATCCCGCCGTCGAGGCCTGGTATCAGAGGCTCGATGCGCTGCCCGCCTGGCACGATCCTTTTGCCGGCCTCGACACGCCGCCTTTGCCGCCGGCGCCGCTGGCCGCCGGCCGGATGTCGCTCGCCTGATGGGCGGCATCAGCCTTCATCGAAGGTGAGAGCCCGTGTCACCTTGCGCGCTCTCCGTTCAAAATTGCGGTTTGCCATCTTGCATCTTGGCAGCCCGAGGCGGATAAGCGGCCAACCGACATTAACCGATCGCCGACATGCACAATTTTTACCGCAAGTCCAAGCTCGTTCGCCGATCCCGTGTTTTGTGGGGGTCCTTCGGTCTCTGGAAACCGCGCCTCGTCTTCTGGACTGGAGCGCTGGCAATCGGGGTGGTTTCCGTGGTGTTCGCGCGTCTGGCCGACGAGGCACAACGCGCCTTCCTGTCGATGACGACGACCGGTGGCTACGGCTTCCTGTTGCCGCTCCTCGTGACGCCGCTCGGCTTTGCCCTTTGCGCCTTTCTGTCGATCAGGCTCTTTCCCAATTCGCAAGGGAGCGGCATTCCCCAGGCTATCGCCGCCCGCCATCTGCACAACGACGAAGACCGCTTCCGCCTGCTGTCGCTGCGTCTGGCCCTCGGCAAGATCCTGCTGACGGTGGTCGGGCTGTTGTCCGGCGCCTCGATCGGGCGCGAGGGTCCGACGGTGCAGGTCGGGGCATCCTTCATGCTGGCCGCCGCCCGGATCGGCGGCATGGCGCAGGCGCGGGGCCTGATCCTGGCAGGCTCGGCCGCCGGCATCGCTGCCGCTTTCAACACGCCGCTTGCCGGCATCGTCTTTGCCATCGAGGAAATGGGACGCGCCTACGAATCCCGCGCCAATGGCATTGTGCTCACGGCTGTCATCCTGTCCGGCCTCGCATCGCTGGCGCTGGCCGGCAGCTACCAGTATTTCGGCTCAACCTCGGTCGCCCCGATCCTCTGGCGGGATTGGGCGCTCGTGCCGGTCTGCGGTGTGGTCGGCGGCGCGCTTGGCGCCGGTTTCAGCGGCTTTGCGCTGCATCTGGGCTTGCGTCTGCGCCGCTGGGCACAGCCGGCGCCGCTCAAACGCATGGTCGGCTTTGCCGCGCTTTGCGGCCTCGGCGTTGCCGCGATCGGTCTCATCTCCGGCGGCACCACCTTCGGCACAAGCTACGAGCAGGCGCGCGGCGCACTCGAAGGTGAGCCGACATCGCTCCTGTTCTTCGCAGAAAAGCTGCTCGCCAGTTTCCTGTCGATGCTGTCGGGCATCCCCGGCGGCATTTTCGCGCCCTCTCTGTCGATCGGGGCGGGCCTTGGCAGTTCGATTGGCCAGCTGATGGGCACCAGCGTGGCGCTCGGTGCCGTGCTCGGCATGGCCGGTTATTTCGCCGGCGTGGTGCAGGCGCCGATGACCGCTTTCGTCATCATCCTGGAAATGACCGGCAACCACGAGGCTGTCATCCCGATCATGGCAGTGTCGATGATCGGCTACGTGACCTCGCGTATTCTGTCGCGCGAGCCGCTCTATCACGGCCTCTCGCGCAATTTCATCGCCGCCGCCATCCGGGCGCGGCGCGCCAAGGGTGCGGAGGAGCTGCCGGGCACCTGAGCCGGCATCCATGAAGCTGTGCGAGGACTGCCCGGTTGCGCTGCCCTTCCTTGTCTGAGGTGCCCGAGACCCCATATTGCTGACATCACCCTCCCAAGGACCATCGCGACGTACCGGATGACGTCGGCCAGGAGTACCGCCTTGTTTGCCTTCGACAACAGCTATGCCCGCCTGCCAGAGGTCTTTCATCGTCCTGCCAAGCCGGCGGCTGCGCGGGCACCGAAGCTGATCCGCTTCAACCATGCGCTTGCCAAGAGCCTGGGGCTCGATCTCGCCGATGCCGAGGATACGCGGCTGGCCCAGGTGTTTTCCGGCCAGATCCTGCCCGTTGGCGCCGAGCCGATCGCACAGGCCTATTCCGGACACCAGTTCGGCCATTTCAACCCGCAGCTCGGCGACGGCCGGGCGCTGTTGCTCGGCGAAGTCGTCTCACCGCAGGGCCAACGCTTCGACATCCAGCTGAAGGGCTCCGGACCGACCGCCTTTTCGCGGCGGGGCGACGGGCTTGCAGCGCTCGGGCCGGTCTTACGCGAATATATCGTCTCGGAAGCCTTCGCCGCGCTCGGCGTGCCCGCCACCCGCGCGCTTGCGGCCGTGGCGACCGGCGAGCAGGTCGTGCGCGAGACGATGATGCCGGGTGCAGTTTTCACCCGCGTTGCATCCAGCCACATTCGCGTCGGTACCTTCCAGTTCTTCGCCGCCGAGGGCAATACCGAGGCGGTGAGGACGCTCGCCGACCATGTCATCGACCGGCATTTTCCGGAAGCGCACTCGGCCAAAGCCCCCTATCTCGCGATGCTGTCGCTGATCTCCGAACGACAGGCGAAGCTCGTCGCGCGCTGGCTGTCGATCGGCTTCATTCATGGCGTGATGAACACCGACAATATGGCAGTCTCCGGCGAGACCATTGATTTCGGCCCTTGCGCCTTTCTCGACGAATACGACCCGCGCAAGGTGTTTTCCTCGATCGACCAGCGTGGCCGTTATGCCTATTCCAACCAGCCGGGCATCGCGCAATGGAACATCGCGCGGCTTGCCGAATGCCTGCTGTCGCTCATCGACGCGGACGAGGAAAAGGCGGTGGAGGCGGCAAACGGCGTGCTTAAGGAGTTCGGCGATATCTTTCAGGCCGAATGGCTGTCGCTGTTCGGGCAAAAGCTCGGTCTCTCCGGCGACACGTCCGAAGGGGATCGGGCGCTGATCTCCGACCTGCTCGAGCTGATGCACAAGGGCGAAGCGGATTTCACGCTGATCTTCCGGGCGCTCGGCAAGCTTGCCGGCGGTGCCGATGCCGCTCCTTTCACCGCGCTGTTTGCCAGCCGCGAAGGCCTCGACGACTGGCTTTCCCGCTGGCGTAGCCGGCTTGCGGAGAGCAGCCGTCAGCCTGCCGAAATCCAGACGGCGATGGAGGCGATCAATCCGGTGCTGATTGCCCGCAACCACCGCATCGAAGAGGCCATCGCCGCCGCCGTCTATGGCGACTATTCGTTCTTCCATCGCCTCGTCGATGCCTTGGCGACGCCTTATGTCGACGATCCCGAAACGGCCTATCTGCGCGTGCCACCCACCCCTGAGGAGCGGGTGACACGAACCTTCTGTGGCACGTGAGCGAGGTTCAGTGCTGGTCAAGCGCTGCCAGGTCTTCCAGCAGCCCCGGCCCCGTCGGGGTCCAGCCGAGCGCCTGGCGCGTCCGGGCTGACGATGCCGGCATGTCGAGCGTGGCGAAACCGGCCATTGGCCCGAAATAGGCCTTTGCCGCGTCTGGGGTGAGCGCGTCTACCGGAATATTCAGGACTTGCCCGATCGCCTCGGCGATGTCGCGGAGCGTGATCGTCTCTTCCCCCACGGCATGGTAGCGTGCACCCGGTTCGGCCTTGTCGAGTGCAAGGCGGAAAAGCCGGGCCGTATCGGCCAGATGGCAGGCCGACCAGCGCGCCGCGCTGTCTGCGACATAGCCAGCGCGTCCCTTGGCCCAGGCAATGTCGATCAGGTAGCTGACGAGACCCTGCCGCTTCGTGTCGTGGATCTGGGATAGCCGCACCGTCGAGACGTTCACTCCGGCCTCCAGCAGATCCCGGCCTGCCAGTTCCGAGGCGATGCGCGGGTTGGGATGGTGGAGATCCAGCACGTCTTCCCGGGCCAGTTCTCCGAGGGCGGCAATGCCCATGCCGACACCCGAGGTGATCAGCAGCGGGCGGTCCGACCCGATCAGAGCCTTCCCGAGAGCCGCGATCGCGGCCGAATCCTTCCGGCAATTGGCCTGAAAATTCGAGAAATCGTGGTCGAAGGCGAGGTGAATGACGGCGTCCGCCTGGTCGGCGCCGCGCGTCAGGCTGTCAGGCTCTTCGAGCGTGCCCAGATGGGCGTCAGCTCCGGCTTTTCGAAGCGTCTCCGCGCCTTTCTCGGAGCGGGTGAGGCCGAGCACCTGATGGCCTGCCGCGAGAAGTTCGGGAAGGACGGCGGAGCCGATGAAGCCGGTGGCGCCTGTCACAAAAATTCGCATGTCTGTAGCCCCTTGCAGTTGTGATGTGACAAGACATGACAGATGTTCTATCCTGTTAAAGTAGTGACTTTATCATGGTATAATTTCTCTCAGGATCGGGGACCGGGATGGCGGCAACGACACTGGCGACGTTCTTGAAGGATCGCCGGACCCGGCTCGATCCGGCGACCTTCGGCTTTGCCGGCCGTCGCCGCACGCCGGGTCTTCGGCGCGAGGAGGTAGCCCAGCGCGCCCATATCAGCCCGACCTGGTATACCTGGCTCGAGCAGGGGCGCGGCGGCGCGCCCTCCGCCGATGTGCTGAACCGCATCGCGCGCGCCATGCTTTTGACGGAAGCCGAACGCGAGCACATGTTCATGCTGGGTCTCGGGCGGCCGCCGGAGGCGCATTACACCTCGGTTGATGGCGTCAGTCCGCGTCTGCAGCGTTTCATCGACCGGCTCGACAGCTGTCCGGCGATCGTCAAGACGGCGACCTGGGAGGTTGTTGCCTGGAACCGCGCCGCGACGGTCGTTCTCTCTGACTACGGCAAGCTGCCGCCGGGCCAGCGTAACATGCTGCGCTTCCTGTTCACCAATCCGGATGTGCGCACCAAGCAGCATGACTGGGACACCATCGCCCGCTTCTCCGTCGCGGCATTCCGCGCCGATGCCGCCCGTGCCGGCGCCGTGTCGCAGGTCCAGCAACTGGTCGAGGAATTGTCGGAGGTGAGCGCCGATTTTCGCCGAATCTGGAACGACAATCAGATCAGCGTGCCGGGGGAGGGCGCGAAGCGGCTCGTCCATCCCGTGCTCGGCGCCATCGATCTCGAATATTCGGCCTTTGCCGTCGATGGCAGGGTCGATCTCAACCTGATGGTCTATACGCCGGTCGATCCTGATGTCGCGGAGCAGATCCGTAGGCTTGCTAGCGATCGATGAGGGAACGCGCTGACCCGAAACCCAATCGTTTGGCGTTTGAGACGCCGTGTGGTCCCGCATGCTCCATGACCTTGCCGGTATCTTGCCCGGCAAGGTTTGATCATCGGTAACCGCTTTAGGCTCAGAAATCCTGCCAGTCTTTCGACGTGTCGATGGCGGTATTGCCTCTGCTGGAAAATGCCGAGGCAATCCGGTTGCCGAGGCGCTGCACGGGCGAAGGGGCGTTTGCGCTCCGCATCCCGTTGTGGGCCGGCGCAGGCGTGCGGGTTCGCTGCGCGCCCGCCTGCCAGTGCTGGCCGGTCTGCTGGTCATGTCCGATCTTGAAGCGTGTCACAACGCTGTCGAGTGTGTGGGCTTCGTCGTTGAGCGCGCGACAGGCCGCCGTCGTCTGTTCCGCCATGGCGGCGTTTTCCTGGGTCACGCGGTCCATGTGGTTGACCGAGGTGTTGATTTCGGAAATGGCGGTCGCCTGCTCCTTCGATGCGGTGACGATTTCACCGATCAGGTCCGTGACCTTGAGGACCTGTCCTTCGATTTCCAGCAGCGCCGTGCCGGTCTGGTTGACCAGGGCCACGCCGTTCGACACATGCGATGATGAGGTCGTGACGAGCGTCTTGATCTCTTTCGCGGCAGACGCGGATCGCTGCGCCAGTTCGCGAACTTCCTGCGCCACCACGGCAAAGCCCTTGCCTGCTTCTCCGGCGCGCGCCGCTTCGACGCCCGCATTTAGCGCCAGGAGGTTTGTCTGGAAGGCGATTTCATCGATCACATTGATGATTTGGCCGATCTGGTTCGACGAACTGGTGATCTCGTCCATCGCGGCGATTGCGTCCTTGACGACGATTGCGGACCGTTCGGCGCCAACCCGCGTCGCGGCCATCATCGAATTGGCTTCGCTTGCGCGTTCCGTCGCGTTCTTGACCGTTGCCGTGACCTCGTCCAGGGCCGCAGCCGTCTGCTCGATCGTTGCGGCCTGCTGCTCGGTGCGCTTCGAAAGGTTCTCGGTTGCGTTGGTCATTTCTGCCGCACCGTTGCGGACCATCGATGTCGAGGAGGCAATTTCGCCCATGGAGCCAGCGAGTGTTTCGAGGCTCGTGTTGAAACCGACGCGGAGGTTTTCGTAGGCGTCGGTGAAGGGTTCGGCGATCCGGAAGGCCAGGTTGCCCGCAGCCAGTTCGTTCAGGCCCTCGTTCAGACGGCCAATGACCTTCTGGCGGTCCTGGTCCTCGGCCAACTTTTCTGCGGCAACGGCCTGCTCTCTGGCGATTTCCTGCTCGCGGGCTGCTTCTCTCTGCTCTCGGTTCTGCTTGCGCTCGATCGCGTTTGCTCTGAACACCGAGACGGAATTCGCAATGGCGCCAATTTCGTCCGTTCGCGTCACATAGGGAACGTCCTTGGAATAGTCACCGGCGGCCAGGTGTCCCATATAACCCTCGATCGCGCGCAGGGGCGCCAGCGCCTTGCGATTGAGAAAATAGGACAGGACGGCGCCACTCAGCAGGCCCATCGCAATCAGGACCTTCATCAGAATGCTGAGCGAGTTGGCTTCCGCGTCCAAGGTTTGAAAATTGGTTTCGGCCGTCTTCGTCGCGGTTTCAACAATTCCATCCACCATCACGTCGGTCGCATCGACTTCTGCCTGAAGCTTGTCGGCGATGCCGTCAAACTCGCCCATCATCTGGTTGCCGGCCTCCGGACCGCCGGCGATATATTTTTCGGCCATGCGTTGCCCGGCATCGTAAAACGACAGGTATTCGGCTTCGACTTTATCGATCTGTGTGACAATCGCCGGTTCATCCAGTTCTGCCGCCAGGAGCTTGACCTGCTCGACTTTCTCACGAACAGCCTTTGCCGAGCCTTCGGCGAGCTGGAAACCGTCGTCCAGGCCGTCCTTGCCCTGCGTGGCCGAGATGTCGGTGAGCGATTCCTGGGTGCTGACGATGTCGAGCTCGATCCCTTTCTGGAGCCGGACCAGTTCAAGGACCTGTGCGCTGAGCTTTCGCTCGTCCCTGAAGATATCCATGCCGGTCTGCAACTGCCTTTCCGTGAGGTAGTCGGACAGTGAGAGGGCGCCGGCCGCGACCGTCGAGAGAGACATGATGCCGAGGGGGATGAGTATGCGCAGTTTCATGGAAGCGGCTTTCCGGAATCGCGATGAAAGGCCCGGCAAGGTGGCGGAGCCTTGCAAGTTCGGGCAACGAAGTCATGGTCTTTGGCGTAACACCCCGGTGGATCATCCCGAGGGCCGGGGATGCCAGAACAAAGCGCAGACATCATCGTCTGCCGTCTTCAGCCTCACCCCTCATCACCATAATTAGGAGTGAATACCAAAGGAAATGTTAATGATCTGTCTTGCCGCCCCTTTGTCGCCCATACAGTAAACGATTGAATTTCTTTTAATTAAGATGCCGACTATCGGCACGGAACGGTTGTGCGGTGCCCCGTCCATCGACGGCGCTCTGCCCCAGGTCCTGCTGCTGGTCGTGGGGGTGGTGAAGGTGGGCGTGGATTTTCCACGCAACCCGGAATGACGAACCGATCGATGTTGCGGGCGAGGGCGCCAGATGCCTCGTCCATCCCATGCGGCGTGCCATCACTCTCCAAGGCGGAGCGCCACGGGCAGCGCTTGGACAATTGCGCCTGCGTCGCGAAATTGTCCCATTGCAAGCGTCGAATGACAGGTCTCCAATCCAGCCTGCTCCTCTCCTGATTCTCCTTGCCTCCTCCGCTGCGGGGGACGCCTTTTTCCAGAGCCCTTTTCATGCTGCGCTTTTTCGAGACGATCATCGTTCCCACCGCCCGTGAGACGCCCGGCAACCCGCCGGAAGGGCTTCTCAACTTCTACTGGTTCTTCGTGCGTCAGGCGAAAGGCCTGTTCATCGCCCTGATCTTTGCCAGCCTGTTCGTGGCGCTCGCCGATGCGGCAATCCCGGTTTTCATGGGCAAGCTGGTCAAGGTGCTGACCGCCTCGACGCCAGAGCAGGTGTTCTCCGATGGCGCGACCCTGATCTTCGGCCTGATCCTGCTGGTGCTGGTCATCCGGCCTCTGGTGACGGCCCTGCAGGGCCTCGTGCTCAACCAGGCGATTGCGCCAGGCGTCACCAACATGGTGCGCTGGCAGAGCCACTGGCATGTCATCCGGCAGAACCTGTCCTTCTTCCAGAACGATTTTGCCGGGCGCATCGGCTCGCGCGTGCTCGAAATCGGCCACACACTTCGAAGCTCCGTCGTCTCGGTCATCTCGGTCGTCTGGTATCTGGTGGCGCTCGGCCTCATCACCTCGGGCATTCTGGCGGCCGCCAGCTGGTGGCTGGTGCTGCCGGTGGCGCTCTGGACGCTGGCCTATATCGGCTTCCTTATCGCCATCGTGCCGCAGATCCGGCGCGGCTCGAAGGCGATTGCCTATGCGCGCTCCGATTTTGTCGGCCGCATCGTCGACAGCTATACCAATATCATGACGGTGAAGCTCTTTGCGCGCCCGGAAGAGGAAGACCAGTTCGTCCGCGAAGCGGTCGACCAGCACACAGCCCGGATGATCACCCAGCATCGCTGGCTGTCGCTGTTTTCGCTCGGGCTTACGCTGCTGTCCGGCCTTTTGATTGCCAGCACCACCTGGGTCGCGATCAGGCTCTGGGCCAATGGCGCCATCGGCATCGATATCGTCGCGATGGTTTTGCCGATGACCTTGCAGATCTCTGGCACATCCGCGCGCGTCGCCCAGGAAATCACCCAGATCTCCGACCAGGTGGGCACGGTACACGAGGCGATGGACACGATCGCCAAGCCGATCGGGCTCACGGACCCCGCCTCTGCCAAACCGCTGGTGGTCAGCAAGGGCGCCATCCACTTCGATGCCGTCTCCTTCCACTACGGCCGCAAGGGCGGGATTATCGAAGACCTCTCGCTCTACATCAAACCCGGCGAACGCATCGGTCTGGTCGGACGTTCCGGAGCCGGCAAGTCGACGCTGGTCAACCTGCTCCTGCGCTTCTACGACGTCGAAACCGGCCGCATCACCATCGACGGCCAGGATGTGGCTGAGGCGACCCAGGCGAGCATCCGCCAGCATATCTCGCTGGTGACCCAGGATACCTCGCTGCTCCATCGCTCGATCCACGAGAACATCGCCTATGGCCGTCGTTCTGCCTCAAGGGCCGAGGTGATTGAGGCCGCCCGCCAGGCTCATGCTGTCGAATTCATCGAACAGCTCTCCGACTGGCACGGCCGCACCGGCTTCGACGCGCATGTCGGCGAGCGCGGCGTCAAACTCTCCGGCGGTCAGCGCCAGCGCATCGCAATTGCCCGCGTCATCCTCAAGAACGCGCCTATCCTGATCCTCGACGAGGCGACCTCGGCGCTCGATTCGGAAGTCGAACAGGCAATCCAGGCAAGCCTCGAAGACCTGATGCAGGACCGCACCGTGATCGCGATTGCCCACCGCCTCTCCACCATCGCCGCCATGGACCGGCTTGTCATCCTCGACAAGGGCCGGATCGTCGAGCAGGGCACGCATGGTGAGCTCCTGGCGCTCGGTGGTCATTATGCCGGGCTCTGGGCGCGGCAGTCGGGCGGGTTTCTGGAGACGGAGGGGTGAAGATAGGATAGGTTCACTCAAGTCGCTGAAACGAAAAAAGGCGCCCCTTGCGAGGCGCCTTTTTCGTATCCGGCAAAAGCGGATGGATCAGATCGACGGCTGCAGCGTCATCGAGGTGCCGGTGGCGGCGATGTTCAGGCCGAGCTGGCCCGAGACGCTGATCGGCTGCAGGTGGATCGAGCCGGAGGTGCCGCCGAACAGAACGTTGGCGCCGACGCCGGCACCGATCGTTGCTTCTGCGGTTGCGCCGCCATAAAGGCCGCCGAGCGAACCCTTGTGATAGCCGGCGGTCGGGGCGAAGACGGCCCAGATGATGCGGCCCTTGGCGGTGTAGCCGAGGTCGACGCCGAACTTCTTGATCGAGCCGGTATAGGTGTCGAGTGGCTCGCCGTCGACGACGGAGGTGAAGGCGCAGTCAGCGGTCTTGGCCGAACCGAGCACGTAGCCGAAGCCGGAGCCGATCTGGCAATCGAGATAACCGATGCGGACGCCGCCGACCGGACCGTTGTCCTGGGCGACCGGAGCCGGTTCCGCATAGGTCATGTCGGCCGCATGGGTGGTGCCGGCAAAGGCCAGCATGGGCAGGGCGGCAAGGCTGGCCGCGATCAGGGTCTTCATGGCAAATCTCCTTCCATGTTCTGCCGCCCGTCGGGGAGGTGGCCGTTATCGGCTTCTCGCGGGCAGCGTGGAACAACGCATAAGCGCGAAGATTGATCCAACTGAGGCGTGAGATGGGCAGCAAAGTGGCGATCCCGGCCAAATTTGCGAATTCCGACCCTTGAACATCGTTTTATCGCGGATGTCGCATGAAGCCTGCAATCGGCGTCACGGCGGGCTCCGGAACATTCGCGCGCGAAAACCCTTGTGTCGAAGATCCACAGGAGGACCCGAGATGACACTCACTTTGCCAGACCTCGCCAAGAAAATGCAGAAGATCGATTTCTGCATGATGCTGACCAAGGCCGATGACGACACCATCGCCAGCCGGCCGATGAGCAACAATGGCGACGTCGATTACGATGGCGACAGCTATTTCTTCTCCTATACCGACACTGCAAAAGTCCGCGAGCTGACCGCTGATCCGACCGTGTCGCTCAGCTTTACCGCGCCGCCCAGCCTGCTCGGCAAACCCGGCATCTTCGTTGCCGTCAACGGACGCGCCAGCCTGATTGCCGACAAGGCGGTGTTTGAAGCCCACTGGACTTCCAGCCTTGATCGCTGGTTCCCGGACGGCATCGACACGCCCGGCGTCATCCTGATCAAGGTGCATGCCGATACGGTGCAATACTGGGACGGCGAGGACAACGGCACCCTCCGGGTCTGACCTTCCTGTCGTTCCTGTCCGCCCTGACGCAAAAGCGTCGTACCTTTTGTCCTGACGCAAACGTGTCACCGGGGCGTCGGCCATAGCCGGCGCCTTTTTTTGTCTTCGTCGCGACATGGCGGCCAGCGCTTTCGCCGCGAACCGGCCGATATCAGCGTGGGGAAAGGGTCGTGGGGATCTTGCAGAATGTCGCAGACAGGCTGCAAATGTCCGGGCGGTGCTTTTAAGATCGGCGCCACATCATCCACTCCCAGACATCAGGGCATCGTAAAGACCATGGCAGAGTTTCCGTCCAAGGCAAAAGTCGTCATCATCGGGTTGGGGGGCATTGTCGGCGCCTCCATCGCCCATCACCTGATCGAGCGCGGCTGGGATGACATCGTCGGCATCGACAAGTCGGGTATTCCGACCGATATCGGCTCGACGGCGCATGCCTCGGACTTCTGTTACACCACGAGCCACGACTATCTCTCGGTCTGGACCACGCAATACTCCATCGATTTCTTCGAGAAGATGGGCCACTACGCCCGCATCGGCGGGTTGGAAGTCGCCCGCACCGGCGACGACACCTGGATGGAAGAGATCAAGCGCAAGCTCTCCTCGGCCAAGGCGTTCGGCACCCGCGCCCATTATGTCTCGCCCGCCGAGATCAAGAAACTCTTCCCGCTGATCGAGGAAGACCAGGTCATGGGCGGCATGTTCGATCCGGATGCCGGCCTCGTCATTCCGCGCTCACAGACCGTTGCCGGCAAGCTCGTCGATGCCGCTGAAAAGTCCGGCAAGCTTCAGATGTTCGGCAATACGCCGGCTCAGTCGCTCATCGTCGAAGGCGGCCGCATCAAGGGCGTCGTCACCCATCGCGGCACGATCTACGCCGATCACGTCGTCGTCTGCGCCGGCCTCTGGGGTCGTCTGATTGCCGAAATGGTCGGCGAGGACCTGCCGGTCATGCCGGTCGACCATCCGCTCACCTTCTTCGGCCCCTATAACGAGTTCGAAGGCACCGGCAAGGACATCGGCTATCCGCTGCTGCGCGACCAGGGCAATTCCGCCTATATGCGCGACACCGGCGACCCGAAGACCTCGGAAGGCGGCCAGATCGAATGGGGCTATTACGAGCAGACCAATCCGCGCATGTGCCATCCGCGCGAATTGCTCGAAAAACACGAGGCGCGCCTGTCGCCCTCGCAGCGCGACCTTGAGATGGAGCAGATCCTCGAGCCGCTCGAGCGCGCCATGGAGCTGACGCCGATCCTCGGCGAACTCGGCTATAATGAAAGCCATTCGTTCAACGGCCTTCTGCAGGTGTCCGCTGCCGGCGGCCCGTCCTGCGGCGAAAGCCAGAAGGTGCGCGGCCTCTGGTATTGTGTCGCCATCTGGGTCAAGGACGGCCCCGGCTACGGCAAGCTGATCGCCGACTGGATGACCGACGGCCGCACCGAAATCGACCACAACTCGATCGACTACGCCCGTTTCTATCCGCACCAGCTGACCGAAGACTTCATCGCCGGCCGCTGCTACGAGGCCGCCCAGAAGATCTACTTCCCCGCCGTTCACACCCGCGAACCCTATGCCAGCGGTCGCGGCGCCAAGCGCTCGCCGATGTATGAACGCGAGGTCGAACTCGGCGGCCACTTCATGGAACTCGGCGGCTGGGAGCGTGCCCATGGCTATGCCGCCAACGAGCACCTCCTGGAAAAATACGGCGATCGCGTTCCGGTCCGCGCCAACGAGTGGGACAACCGCCACTTCTGGCTCGTTTCGAATGCCGAACATCTGGCGATGAGCGAGGATTGCGGCATCGTCAACTTGAGCCACTTCCACATGGTCGACATCGAAGGCCCTGACCATGTCGAACTGCTCGAATGGCTCTGCGCGGCGAAGATCGGCGGCGACGCCAATATCGGCAAGGGCATTTACACCCACTTCCTCGACGACGAGGGCATGGTGCGCGCCGACTTCACCGTCTTCCGCCTCGCCGACCGCTGCCGCCTGGTCAACGGCGCCGATGCCGGCCCGCGCGACTTCCACTACATGAAGCGCGTCGCCCAGGATCGTGGCCTCGACGTCACCATCACCGACACGTCGAAAAAATACATCACCATCGGCATCTGGGGCCCGAACGCCCGCGTCACGCTGAAAAAGGCCGTCGCCGATCCCGTCGGCCTCGACCCCGAAAACTTCCCCTTCGCCGCGATCAAGCAGATCGAAATCGCCGGCAAGTCGGTCACCGCCTTCCGTATCTCCTATGTCGGCGAGCAGGGCTGGGAACTGCATATGAAGTACGAAGACGGCCTTGCCGTCTGGGATGCGCTCCGCGCCACCGGCGTCATGGCATTCGGCGTCGAGACCTATGCGAACTCGCGCCGCATGGAAAAGAGCCTGCGCCTGCAGAACGGCGACCTCCTGACTCAGTACAACCTGATCGAAGCCGATCTCGCGCGTCCGAAGGTCAAGGAAGCCGATTTCCGCGGCAAGGCCAAGCATCTCGAATACAAGGCCCGCGACAAGCAGCCCGCCATGCTCTGCACGCTTGTGATGACCGACAATGTCGACAAGTCGGGTGTCGCCCGCTACCCGGTCGGATCGATGCCGGTCATGGACCCTGCGACTGGCGAAGTGCTGATCGACGCGCTTGGCCGGCGATCCTACACAACGTCTGTGGCCTATGGCCCGACGATCGGCAAGAACATCGCGCTTGCGTATTTGCCGGCGGAGTATTGCGAAGTCGGGCGGAAGTTGAATGTTGAGTATTTTGCTGAGACCTATCCCGTCGAGGTTGCGGCGGTGGGGTATAAGCCGCTGTATGATCCGGAGAATCTGAAGCCGCGCAGCTGAGGGTAGGGCGGTTTCGTCAGAGGGTTATGGACCCGTCGGTCGTGAGGCCGGCGGGTTTTTCGTTACCTCCCCCCATGCGGGGGAGGACGGAAAATCGAGGGCTTAGGCGCGCGCAAGCCGCCTAAACTTCAGATTTTCCAGGAGAGGGGCACAGTTACGTTGGCGCCGATATCACCAGGCCCTCCCTCTTGCGAAATCTGAGGTTTGGCCCTGATCGGGCCAATTCCTCGATTCGCTTTCTCCGGGACAAGGGGGAGAGTCACGCGTGACAGAAGTGGCGAGCTGGCGCCATGGCCGGCGGTACCTCGTCTCCACCGCACAGAAGAGGAAGTGTCCGACCAGGAACATTTATTGACAAAAACCATTGTTCCATCATTCGAACGATGATGGAGAAAAGACGATGGATCTGAACGGCGTAGGTATACTCGGCGCAATCTTGATC
>NNBU01000027.1_pt1 | contig 25530 bp, 23 predicted proteins | sample 1173781 | NCBI WGS metagenome assembly NNBU01 (sample SAMN07173937, study PRJNA388173) | plant metagenome | biome: Plant school; feature: Soil; material: Symbiotic tissue of Blasia pusilla L.; isolation source: symbiotic tissue sample KVJ2 | host: Blasia pusilla | place: Norway: Troms, Kvaloya...
ATTGGTATAAGAGACAGGCCTTGAAAATTCCACTTTTGGGTTCGCAAAAACTCATAAGCTCTCTTGAGTACTGTTCCACTACTGAAGATTTCCGACAGTGCTTTGCCAAATCCAAGACTGAGAGCATAGCCTATCGACATTGCACGCTCATTTAATCGGCGATCGCCTAACTCACAGGTCGCAAAATTTTTTTCCCACCAGTCCAGCATTGCTTGTCACCTTTAGCACCGAATTTTAATTACTGTACCGCATATGCTGCGCTGTTTCTTGAATCCTTTGCCAGTAAGCATTTCAAGACTTAACGGGAAAAGTCAGATGTTGCTTGACTCCTAAGTAAGTTTCAAAACTTTAGAGATTCACGCGCATCAAACTTTTTTCACCAACTAATGAGAAACGATTCGATATAGTCGGTGTCTTAATTAAAGTTGGCGACATCAATTCAACAAGGTAAAACCAAGAATTATGCACCAGCCCAATCCCCAAAATCAGCCGTTGCTTTATTCCCTTATCGTGAGAACAGAGCATTACTCTTTCGCCTAGAACGAAGGCAGGTTTATGCACTTTGATGGCTTCTAATTCTCCAGTCCCGATGATTTGGTTTTGTGTAGCGTGGAGTATTTCATTACGGCAGTCAATTGAATAAATCCAGCACTCATGCTTCCATTGCATACCGCAACAGTAGCCGAATGTTCTCGTGGTTCTCAAGTAAACCCTCTCCAGTAAATTCACCTCAACGGGTGGAATTGTTCCACGCCAAGGTGGAGAAAGATACCAACTTGTTTGAAGTGCGTTAATATGGTCAATCATGATTTTCTTCCCTGGGATTAATAACCTAAAAATCCTTGGCAATCTCCAACGAAAAGCCGCGTTCCGTGTTCTGCACTTGCACCAATTCTTTATCTAGCAAAGTTTGAATAACTGAATCGGAGAATTGGAATTGCAAACGGTGCAATGGAACGCAACCACCACAAAGCCGAATTGAACGCAGCAAATGATTTGCTCTACGTTCAAAACTGGGGTCAACCGTCTTAGGCATTTGTGAAACCTCCGGTTAATACGGCTAACTGTTGTTGCAGAATAGAGATTTGCTGTTGGTAAAACTTAATCTCTGCGGTAATTTCTGAGAATAATTCTTCTGGTGTAAGCGGTTTAATTTGATCCTCTTTCAAGTACGATATTTCATCAGAATTCTTGTTAGGCATCAGAGCATAACGCCAACCATCATCAAATTGTTCAGCCAACTCTGTACCCGATGGGTAGTAGTAAAGTCCGAGAATCGTGCCTTGTTCTGTACGCTGTTCCAAAGTAAAGCGAGGGTATGCCCAGTGTTGGGGAATGGATATTGTGGGTTGCATTGATTTAGTTGGGGATTGGTGAATGAAGGGAAAATGAGAGAAGAATTCAGGAGTCAGAATTCAGAAGTCAGAATTTCGGGAAGAGGTGTGAAAAAGAGGAGAAAGGAAGGCAGATTTTATTAATTTCTGCACCCTGCTCTTTGTTTCTTTACTGACTCCTGACTCCTGGATTCTGACTACTGAATTACGCTGTGACTAACTCCGTTCTCTCCAGCAGCCGTTGCAATTTATCGCCAGTTAGCTGTTCTAACGGCTGATCTAAAAAATATTCCTCAAAAATGGATTTACCATCAGTAGACACGTCCACCATCGACAGCGATCGCACTGCATCATAGACCGAGTTAGAATACTGCTGCTGGATTGAATAACGCCTCTTCACCCACCAGTTACCGTTAGTGCATCCGACTTGCCCCAGTTTCACGCCCTTGTTGTTGTAAATGCCATCATCGAGAATTTCAAACCCGTACTTCTCGCACTCGTTGAAGATATGCGCCATGATTAGGTTTTCGGTTGTGGGGGGTGTTTCTGTTTCTACTTGGGTGGGGGCTGTTTCGTTAAGTATTTTGTCCTGATGATGCCATTGGATGAAGCGATCGCAACGCATTAAAGTATTAGCACGAAATAATTCTTTATCGTTAACCATGACAACCCAGCGTTGCGTTAAGTGGCTGTCGTCATAGCTGATGCTGGCTACTAGTTTGTCATCAGCGTAATATTCGTAATCAGAAAACGAGATTTCGACTATTCTGAGGGGTTCGGGAGCTACGGTTTGGGCTTGGTCAACGATGTAGCTGTCGAGTTCGGCTTGAGCAAGGGCTTGTTCGTCGGGGGCAGCGAGGGTGAGTTTCTGAACCTTGCTGGCTTGATAGTTAACAATGGCGGAAATCCAGGCATCCTTACAGCGTTTGTCGCTTACTTTGGCTGTGCAGGCGATTTCGCTGTAGATTTGCTTGAGTCGAGCAATAGATTTCAGTTGCAGCTGTTGATGGCTGTAGATAATGTAAGTCATAATAAATCAGTTCCTAACGGGACAGAAAGCGCTTCAGATTGACCGTCGGTAGCGCTTTCTTTATTCACATGGTAGCACTACTTTAATGCTACTGCAACATCTTTTTGCTTCAAAGTAGCGTTACCCTCGTGCTACAATGGAGGAAGTATAGTTTTGGAGTAGTGCTATGGTGTTGTCGGTGGTTACAGCCAAAAAGCGAATATCGCTTTATTTGGACGAAGCATTAAAGTCTGACTTAGAACGGCTAGCTAAGATTAGGAAGCGTTCTCTGTCAAATTTAATAGAAGTCCTTTGCGAAGAAGAGTTGGAGCGTGCCAGGAATAATGGAGAGTTAAAGGATGCTTGACCTCAAGCCATTAACTTCCGCGCTATTTTCAGTGACTCTACAGAAGCGCTCGCTTAGGGGTTCAGTTGAGGTTCTGGCGGTAGAAGCTGAAATTAGCCGCTCTTAAGCGTTTGTAGCCCTGACTACAGCCATAATTTTGTAAGCCAGTCTGAGCAAATACCCTTAATAAGGGTGAAATCATGGCTAAACCATCCTCAAAGCCCAAAAAATCCACCTTCTCTTCATTCACTGACAGCACATCACCAGATAATCTTGCTCAAGAAGAAGACCCAGCTACAGCAACAATTACCGTCACTGCCGTCGAAGTTTCAGAATTAACCGAGCAGGAAATTAGCGATCGCTTGCATTTAGAACGCAAGGTGGAACGTGCATTTTTTGAGGCAGGCAAGGCATTGGCTCAGTTGCGCGATCGCAGGTTATACAGATCCACTCATCGCACATTTGAGGAGTATTGTCGTGATAGATTTGGATACACCCATCGCCGAGTCAATTATCTAATAGCTGCTTCTGTAGTATTTGACAACATAGTGACGGGAACAAATTGTTCCCAAAATGAGGAAGTGGATGAAACGGGAACAAATTGTTCCCAAAACGAGGAAGTGGATGAAATGGGAACAAATTGTTCCCAAAATGGGGAAGCAGATGAAACGGGAACAAATTGTTCCCAAAACGAGGAAGTAGACAAAAATCGACCTAACTCCTCACGAATCCTGCCAAATAATGAAGGACAAGTGCGCCCTTTGGCAAAGCTAGAACCCCAACAGCAGGTTAAAGTTTGGCAACGGGCAGTACAGGAGGCTGGCGGTAAAGTTCCCAGTGCCAGGATCGTCACTGATGTGGTGCAGAAAATTATGGAACGTACCAGAATACCCAACACCTACCAGTTGGGCGAAGTGTGCCAAATTCTCGTAAAGGACAACCCGGAACTCAGGGGTAAGGCTGGATGCTGGGGGATTGTCAGCGCAGTAAATGAGTTTAGTTGTACCGTGAGAATGTGGGATAGCGAGTACGCCATTGGGTTGCAGCACCTGAAGTCCTTCAACTATCTGCCCCAGGAGTGTCAGCAGATGCAGCAGATTAGCGATCGCATCAGTCGAGTGTATTCCGATTCGTTAGAGGAGACAGTCAAAAGTCTGTTGCAGTCGTTGGGGAAGATGAATCGACCTTATTTAACTGAGTTGGAAGAAAAACTTTTGAGCCTTCTAGAGTCCGAAGTTAAAGCCTAATAGCTAACTGTCTTGTCAACTCTTCATAAAACTGTTTTTGGCGGTATATTATTTGTAACAGTAATTAACCCTTAGTTAGCAAGATAGCTCTGTGCTTTCGGAGTATCCTAATGAGCTTGATTAACCTGGATCTGGTCTTCAACGCAATTACTAGCATCGCCAACCCTTTGATTAAAGAAAAAATTCTGCGTTCGGAGACTGTAATTAAGTTACTCCAGCAATTTAACCTCGATCCAGAGCATCCACCTGCTGATTTTAGTGGTGTTTACGCTTACGCCCTAGTAGAATATGGCGTAGGCAAACCTAAGCCATTGCTCGAATTGTTCCGACAACAAGCAATTAAACAAGCTTTTCGTACAGCATTAGACCACAATAACCCCTCAATTCTGCTTTCTGAGGTTGATGCTTTTTTAGATACCTATACCTTGGGTGATGACATCAGAAGTTTGGAACTTGATGTCAGGCGAGAGGTGGCTGAATTTGCAACTGTATTTATCGAAGTTGCTAAACGCACTCGCACACCCTCTGATGTTTTACTAAACCAGAAAATTGGTTCTCTACATAAAAGGATTGCTTGTATCCAAGAGCAAATGGAAAGATTGCCGACGCTGGAGGGAATTCGTACAGAAATAGCAAGGTTGGCAGTAGAGAATTATCCCGCACTACCAGGAACTGTGACTGCAAACCAATGTAGAGAGATCGCACTAGCCCAGCAGATGCGAGGATGGTTTGAAACCTTGGGCTATGACTTTGAAAAATATGAAATCTGGGCAGAAGAATATTTTGAATGGATAATTCACATCCCAGTACGTCGCAGTTATGACCGTATTCTTATACGTGGCGTTGCAGGAGAGGTGGGACTGAGTGATGTCATGGCGTTGCGTTCGTCAGTTGAGGCGCAAAAAACTGATGAAGGATGGCTGGTAACTACCCGTCGGATTTCCCGTGCCGCACGGGATGAAGTCAAGAAAGAAGAAAATCATCGCCTTGACTGCTTTACATTTGACGAACTGATTGACTTAGATGCTGACTTTAATGGTTATCTCGACTGGTTAGAAGCAGAAATCAAACGCCGAAAAATTGATACCTTGTATGTACCGCTTGCTTGTACAAAAGAAGAAATTGACCCAGTTACCAAGCGGCGAATCGGGGTGAGTCGATATGAAGAAGAAGACGGCTGGATTGATGGATATATCGATCTTTGGCTTGATGACCCAGCTAAAGAGCATATTTCAATTCTGGGAGAATTTGGCACAGGTAAAACTTGGTTTGTCTTTCACTATGCTTGGACTGCACTGCAACGTTACCGTGATGCCCAAAAACGTGGTGTTGAACGTCCCCGTCTGCCTTTGGTAATTACCCTGCGTGACTTTGCCAAAGCACTAAATGTTGAGAATGTTTTGGCAGGTTTCTTTTTTACCCAACACAATATCCGCATCAATAGCGAAGTCTTTGACCAACTCAATCGTATGGGTAAGTTGCTGCTCATTTTCGATGGCTTTGACGAAATGGCAGCAAAGGTAGATCGCCAACAGATGATTAATAACTTTTGGGAACTTGCAAAGGTGGTGGTTCCTGGTGCTAAAGTCATCCTCACCTGTCGTACTGAGCATTTCCCTGAAGCGAAGGAAGGACGTGCTTTATTAAATGCAGAACTGCAAGCATCAACTAAAAAATTAACTGGCGAAACACCTCAATTTGAAGTTTTGGAACTGGAGAAATTTAACGACGAACAAATTCGGCAGCTGTTGTCATACCAAGCTGAACCAGCAACAGTTGAGCAGGTAATGGGTAATTCTCAACTTTTGGACTTAGCGCGTCGTCCACTGATGACTGAATTAATTTTAGAAGCATTGCCAGATATTGAGGCGGGTAAACCTGTGGATATGTCACGGGTTTATTTCTATGCAGTGCGGCGCAAGATGGAACGAGACATCAAAGCAGAGCGTACTTTTACTTCCCTTGCAGATAAACTGTATTTTCTGTGCGAGTTGTCTTGGGAAATGTTGTCTAGTAACCAAATGAGCCTGAATTATCGGCTGTTCCCAGAACGTATTCGTCGCTTATTTGGTTCTATTGTTCAAGAAGAGAAGGATTTAGATCACTGGCATTATGACATGATGGCGCAGACGATGCTTGTCCGCAATGCTGATGGTGACTATACTCCAGCGCATAGATCGCTGTTAGAGTTTTTTGTGGCGTATAAATTTGCAGCAGAGTTGGGGGCGTTGGCTAGCGATTTTACGGAATTAGCCCAAGCACAGTCAGGTTTGGATAGCAGTACAGCGCCTGTTGATTATACTTGGTCTGGTTATTTTTCGCGTCAAAGGAGTAGCGAGGCGATGCCTGTGGCAATCCCTTTGGCGATCGCACCTTTGAGAAGATTTATTAGTGAGTCTTTGGAGAAATTGAAGGAGACATTTGGGCAATCGCCTTTGACGAAAGCAGTAATGGATTTGCTTGTACCAATGGTTGATGTAGAGGTAAACAAGGAGATTATTAAAGTTATTGAAGCAACACGCTTTAGAAGCGAGGATGAGGTTGGTTATGTTGGGGGAAATGCAGCAACAGTAGCAGTAAATATTGATAAGGCAGCATTAGAGGAGAAAGATTTTAGTGGTGCAGTCATTAAAAAAGCTGATTTTAGTAATTCAAATTTAGTTAGCATAAATTTGAAGCAGGCAAATCTTACTGGTTCTATTTTTACTAAAATATTGGGTAGTGTTTTATCAGTAGCATTTAATCCTAATGATAAAGTTTTAGCGACAGGTGATACTAACGGGCAAATTCACCTTTGGGCAATACCAGATGGTAATCGATTATTAACATTTCAGGGACACACTGACTGGGTGCGTTCAGTTGTTTTTAGCCCTAATGGTCGAATGCTAGTTAGTGGTAGTGATGACCAAACTATAAAGTTATGGGATGTACAAAGTGGTAAATGTATCCAAACTTTAGAAGGAGACTCTGGCTATTTATACTCGGTTGCTTTTCACCCTAGTGGTCGTATTTTTGCTACAAGTTCAGAGAAGACATTACGCCTTTGGGATATACACACTAACGAATGCCTTCAAATTTTAATAGGGCATACTAATAAGATCAGGTCAATAGCTTTTAGTCCTGATGGAAAAATGCTAGCTAGTGGCAGTTATGACCAAACAATAAAACTCTGGGATGCAAGTACAGGTCAATGCCTGAAAACTTTACAAGCGAATAAGCAAGGAATGGCATTTAGGATCAGGTCAATAGCTTTTAGTCCTGATAGTAAAACATTAGCTAGTGGTAGTTCTGAGCAAATCATAAAACTTTGGGATGTAAGTACGGGTCAATGTTTGAAAACAATACAAGGGCATATTAGAGAGGTGACATCAGTTGTATTTAGCCCTGGTGGTCAAATACTTGCTAGTAGTAGCTTCGACTCAACAATAAAACTTTGGGATTTAGGCACAGGTCAATGTCTGAAAACTTTACAAGGCCATACGAAGTGGGTAAGGTCAATCACATTTAGTAACGATGGAAAAATGCTAGCTAGTGCAGGAGATGACCAAACAGCCAGATTGTGGGACTTGATGAATAGTCAATGTTTTAAAATTTTGCAAGGCTACCATCATTTGGTACTATCTGTTGCTTTCAGTCCAGATAATTGCACATTAGCTAGTGGTAGTGATGACGGTATATTAAGACTATGGAATACAAACACAGGTCAGTGTTTCAAAAATTTACGAGGTCATAGTTATTGGTTATCTTCTATTTCTTTTAGTTCTGCTGGGCAAATATTAGCTAGTGGGAGTAGTGATAGAACTGTTAGGCTATGGGATCTTAGCAATGGAAAATGCCTTCATATTTTAAAGGGGCGTGGCCCTTGGGTGTTGCCAGTTGCTATAAGTTCTGATGGTAAAATCCTGGCTAGTAGCGATGAAAGTATAGTGAATCTTTGGGATGTTTCTACTGGTCAACGGTTGAAAATTTTGCAAGGGCATAATAAATGCGTACAAGGTATCGTTTTTGCTAAAAATGGACAAACGCTAATTACTGCAAGTGAAGATAAGACAATCAAGATATGGGATGCTCAAATCGGCGATTGTATCAAAACTTTACAAGAAAACGAAGAAGTATGGTCAGTTGATTTACACCCTAATACTCCAATTATTGCCAGTGGAACAATAGATGGGAGGGTAAAATTATGGAATATTAAAACTGACCAGTGCCTGAAAAGCTTACAAGCCCATACTCATAAAGTCAGGTCTGTTGTCTTTAGTCCAAATGGTAAAATTCTAGGCAGCAGCAGTCATGACAGAACAGTCAAATTATGGGATGTAAATAATGGTCAATGCCTTAAAGTTTTGCAAGGTCATATTAATTGGGTAGTATCAATTAGTTTTAGCCCAGATGGAAAATTGCTAGCTAGTGGAAGCGAAGATGGAACAATTAAACTTTGGGATACTAATACAGGCGATTGCTTAAAAACACTTATACCGCCAAGACCTTATGAAGGTATGAACATCACAGGCGTTAAAGGCTTAACCGAAGCTGAAAAAGCCACGCTTAAAGCATTAGGTGCGGTGGAAGATCGAGAATAAATCTTAGACAATGTGCAATCGATGTTGAGGTGATGCCTGGGGCAACCCCTTTGGGGAACGCACTACCCATCCCTTTACACTCATATAGTAAGAGCGATCGCATCAGTAAAGCTCTTCTTCTTCATCATACTGCGCTGGCGTTTCACCATGAGATTCAAGAATCTTGTGCTTTTTCATTTTGTCATTGGCTGGTTCAATTTTCTCTACATATAAATCAAATTCCCATTCTTGCAGTAAATCAAAGATAAATTGTAAATGACTACCTACCTCTATGGATAAATCGCCTAAACGAAAATTGCAGGTATCAGGGGGAATTTCGACAACAGGATGATTAAATTCCAAAGTTCTTCCTAAACGGTCTTTGTGAATAAATCTGTAGAGGTGTTCCGGGTCAAAATCAAATATTTGCACAATTGCGACAGCGACTTCATCTAAATTAAAATAACTTGGAATAGCAATTCGTCGCCAAGCATCCTGTAAAGTGGCTTTAAATATATAAACACCCTCAGTAAAACCGCCTTCTGCAATCACTAAAGTTTGTGACCATTCCGGGAAATAGGGTTTGAGATAAGGTTTTAAATTGTCAAAAGCTATGCGAAAATCTAACCGAAAAGTGGCGTAATCTTCTACTTGGATATTTGAGCGACTTTCTGTTAATACAGCCATGAGAGCATTACCCCAAGCCTTGGGGTTTACATGAGTAAAACGCCAGCCTTTAGCGGCTTGTGGTTTGACTGATGTCAGTTCAATTAATCCAAATAAATGTAAGAGAGCGAGATTGTGGAAACCAGGATAATAAACTAATTTATCTTGTTCTGAGTAATTATTAATTTTCAATCCTGATGATGGGAGATTGTTCCAAAATAATAAACAGCGATATGCTTGGTCAAACATATCTCTTTGGTCGCCTAAGAGTTCGCTTTCTCCCCAAACTAACCAAGATTCTAACAGTGTGAAATATTGTTCTGTGTGGTTTAATCCTTGCCAAATTTGCAGAAATTTTTGGTCTAAAACTAACTTACTCTTTTTACCTTCGGTAATAACTTGAGACAGTCCAGAGGCGCGGAGAAGGAAATAAAGACCGTGAATATAAGGATAGGATTTTTGTACAGGACGTTTGAGGTTAATATCTATGGGATAACTCAATTGTGAGTTAAGTTGTTGGAGATACTTAAGCGATAATTGGTGATAAGTGCTACTAACTTCAACACCATTGGGTTGGAGAAGTTCTAAAATAATTTGAAAATCCCGCAGAATTTTTCCTGGGATATCTTGATTAATGGTTTGCTGTTGAAGTAGTTCTTTTTTATCTTCCGTCAGTGGTAGTTTATCTCGGATTTGATCTGGAATGAGGGAAAATAGGTTACTCATCTGAGTTGAGAGGAGGAATTTGTATGGCGGTTAATCTCACAACTTGGCCATTTTGCCAAATGCTAATAGATTCTACTAGACGGCGATGTTTTTCAATAGCTTTCTTCATAGCGAGTTTAACACCTGCGTCGATTTGGCTAGATAATTTCTCAGGAATTGGCTTATTCATAGGAATGTCAGCAGATGCAGTTAATCAGCGATGGTGTTATTTTTGCCACAGGAAGCGATGCCTGCGGCGGGCTACGCCTACGCATTCATAGGCTATGGGAAAATCAAAACTTGGAAGATGCCCCAAGTGCTGTGCTGAAGCACTTGGGGGAGTTGAAGCGACCGTATTTGAGTAAGTTTGAGGAAAAATTATTAGGTTTTCTTGAACAAGAATATGGGATTGTAGATTAGGGCAGAGTTAACCTGATCTTTGAACCTACACTGGCGTTCCAGAAGTATTTCTTGGGTCATACAATCTGAACATCATTTCAAATCACCAGCCAGAGCATTATGTCTAAACTTTTTGCCGTTGTGGTTGCAACCGTTCCAGAGTACTACGACTATAAATTGGCTCACCCAGAGCATGACCAAAATCAACTCGCTTGGTTTAATGAGTAACATGAGAAAGGAACACTACTGTGCTGTGGGCCGTTTTTTCCCCATGATGGAACTGGGCTTTGGGTAATCCAGGCGGATAATCTTGAACAGGCTCAAGCTGTTGTAAACAGTAGCCCTCGTGCGCGAGACGGTATGCTAGCGGACTCTGCTAGAGTTGTGGAGTGGGAAGTTCACATTGGACGCGATCGTTTTGCTCCCGTGTGAATAAGTAGAAGCAACAACTGCTAAATTACTTGGGTATAAGCAGATAAACGCCTAGTAGAAAATTCTGATAATTGAGATTAAATATAAGCTAAGTTACCTTCTTATCTTCTTAGCTACTTCGTTTAACCCTCCTTCTTTTACACAGGTTGCACCGAGGCTTTCAGTGTAAGTACCGTAGTCTTTGTAATGTTGTATCTTGATTAACATTACGTTGTTGTCGCTCCATTTACCTTTAATTTCGCTAATCTTTAATGTTTTAGGATCAAGGAAATGGTTCAAGTTGCCGCCTAGTTTTCCCCACCAGTAAGAAGCCCCGACCATTCTGGTATTAGTAAACTTAACGCTAGACATTTTAACGACTGAATTAGTCTTTGTATTGAAAGAACATGCAGTATTAGTTTTGTTATCCAGTGCGATAATCAAATTGTTATTGCTCCCGAAGAATGACAAATCGTCATTTATATTATTAGCTACAGCAGTTAAAGGTAATAAAAACGCCAAAATATTAATAGTTACAAATAATTTTTTCATTAGCTTTGTTTTAATCTATTAAATACTTTACTATCTCAATTTGCAATAACACATCAGTATATTTATTTACTTGTTATTCAGTATAGTAGTCTCAATATTGCTAACTGCTAGCCAAGCAAGCTCCTACTGAGGTTAAGGGGAGTTTGTGCCTGCCAAATCATTGCCAAGGACATCCAGAACTGAGAGGCAAGGGTGGTTGTTAGGCGATTGTCAGCACAGTGAATGACTTTAGTTGTAGCGTGAGAATGGGGATGGCGAGTGCGCCGTTGGGTTACAGCACATGAAGTCCTTCAATTATCTCCCTGCCGAGTGTGAGCAGATCCAGGTGATTTGCGATCGCATCAGTCGGGTGTATTCGAGTGAGCTGGAGGAGTCGGTGCAGAAGTTTTTAGAGTCGTTAGGGAAGCTGAATCGGGCTTATTTGGCGGCGTTGGAGGAGAAAGTGCTGAACTTGTTGGAGTCAGAAACTAGCGGCTGAGGCAGTATTATCAACAGACATATCACTACGAGTTTTGGAACACAATGGCAATTGCAGGCGTAAAGTCATCAAGTATATCCCGAAGCGTTTGCTGAAGAGATTTCAGCAGATGGAGTGAGAGAAAGCGGCTATTAGGGAGATATCACAAATGTTGAGAACAGTAAAAATAAATTAAATTTTAAAACTTGACTAGTGAATCAATTCTAGTGTGCTATATTAGCAACACAACAAAATAGTTGTGTTATGATACCTGAGTTTAATCCTGATGGAAACTTGCCTCTAGGAGTGCATTGGGCTACATGGCAAGAATTTATGGAACGATTTGGAACTACACCGCGTCGACAACAACTTCTTAAAGGACTAAAATCTGCTATTGATTCACTCTCAAAGGCTGGCTGTCAGGTTATTTACATTGATGGCAGTTTTGTAACCGAAAAGGAGAATCCTAATGACTTTGATGGCTGTTGGGACATTAAAGGGGTTGACGGAGAACTTCTTGATCCCATTCTTCTGAATTTTGATAACAAACGTGAAAAACAAAAGGCTAAGTATCAAGGAGAACTCTTTCCGACATCCTGGATAGCAGATGGGGCAGGAAAGACCTATCTCGATTTTTTTCAGATTGATAGAAATGGGAACCCAAAAGGCATTGTTGCTATAAATTTGGGAGAGTTATAACCATGATTAAGAATGAGCGACAGTACCGTGTAACACAAGCTCAAGCTAAAAAGTTTGAGGAAGCATTAGCACAGTTTGAAGGAAATTTAGACAAGAGAGAAGAAGTTCATCCATTGTTGTGGACAGCGCAACAAGATGCTTTACAGAGTCAGCTGAGTGAACTTCGTGAAGAGATTGAGGAGTATGAAGCTCTGAAGTCCGGTCAGCATACAGTGCTTGAGCTTGAGTCATTAGAAGAGCTACCACTTGCTCTTATCAAAGCACGCATTGCTGCTGGTCTTAGTCAAAAAGATCTGGCTGTTCGGCTTGGAATAAAAGAGCAACAAATACAACGCTACGAAGATACAGAATATGGTTCTGCTAGCTTTACGCGATTGATAGAAGTAAGTCAAGCTCTTGGAATTAAAGTACGAGAAGATGTCTTTTTACCCAATGCTCAAGTTTCACTAAACACTTTGTTTGGTCGCTTAAAGCAAGTTGGAATTGAGCGCGACTTCGTTATTAAAAGACTTCTTCCCCAATCACTTTTGGGAAATTTGCAAGCAGATGATATATCTGAAGACCAAACAGGCAGTATAGCTCTGCGAGCATCAGCAATTTTAAACCGAATATTCGGATTGGCACCAGCTGCTATCTTTAGTTCCAGTCCACTTCAATTAAATACAGCAGCCTTAGCAACAGTTCGCTTTAAAGTAAGCAAGGGAACAGATGAGCATCGTTTAAGTGTCTACACTCTTTACGCGCATTTCTTGGCACTTCTTGTACTTGATGCTACATTTAATTTACCTAAAAAACCAATTCCCACAAATCCTAATGAAGTTCGAGAAGCAATTTTGTCTACTTATGGCTCTCTAACTTTTAAACACGCGCTGCATTATTTATGGAGTTTAGGAGTGCCAGTCCTACCCCTGAATGATTCAAGTGCATTTCACGGTGCTTTCTGGCGTGTAGAAGGTCGTAACGTCATAGTTCTTAAGCAGCAAACAAAGTCAGCAGCTCGTTGGCTTTTTGATCTTTTCCACGAACAATGGCACGCAGCTCAAGAGCCAGAACTGGAGGAACGCATAGTAGTTGAAGATAGTGAAACAAATGATGAGCGATGGAAGTCCAAAGAGGAGCTAACAGCAAATCGATTTTCGGGACACATCATACTTGCTGGTCGTGCTGAAGAATTAGTCGAATTATGTCAGAAGGAAGCTAAAGGTAGTATCGAGCGGTTAAAAAATATCGTTCCCTTAGTCGCAGCCAGAGAAAATGTGTCAGTTGCTTCACTTGCCAATTACATGGCATTTCGTTTGTCATTGCAGAGCGAAAACTGGTGGGGAGCCGCAACTAACCTGCAAACTGAGGATACTGACTACACAGACCCTTGGCAGACAGCACGGGACTTTCTGTTAGAAAGAGCTAATTTTGGACGTTTGAATGAAGTTGACCGAAATCTTTTGTTACAAGCTCTATCTGATGTTTAAACATTAAACAAGTTTTATTAGTCATAAAATTTGAAATTTATGTCAAAAGATTGGAATGCAGAAGAAGAACTGAAACCCCTAAAGCTTAAATGTACTAAATCAGATTGTAAGAACGAGTTACATTGCTTTTTGCAAAAATCAAGCCGAAAGGTGAAAGCGACTACCAAATTTGGGCAATGCCGTGATTGTGGGGCAGAATTGATTGATTGGGATCGAGTTCACAAACGCGATCTCAGTGAAGTTAAACATACCTTTGTATCTCTCAAAAATGAATGGATTCGACACCATTTTTGGCACATAGAGATAGACCAGTATGCAGCCAATCATGCTCATAGGAAGGGTCGAATTGAAATGCGTAAAGCAGCAGAACACAGAATTAGAAAGTATGTTGGCGAAGTGCATGAGATGCCAGACGGACAAATGCGTCCGTATCGAGATGAGCAGCAAACTCCATTTTCTGGTAACAGTATTTTCTATGCTCAACATGCTACAGCTTGTTGCTGTCGTCGGTGTATGGAGTATTGGCATAATATTCCTAAAGATAGAGATTTAACTGAAGAGGAAATTGGATATTTCACAGACTTAGTAATGCTTTACATTGAGGAACGGCTACCAGATTTAACAGAAAAAGGGGAAAAAATGCCACCAATAAGAAAGAAAACTCCTAAAAATTCATCTACAGAAGATAAGGGAGCTAAGAGAAGCAATGGCAATTAACACAGAAGCTTTGTCATCTCGTTATCGGTCTGCATCAGTTGATTTAAAAGGTAAGCGTCTTCTCATCACCAATTTCTTGAACACAGAACAGGAAAAGGATTTGAGTGAACCTCCTAACTGTGGTGGTGTCGGGCGCATCCGACACTTTCGGCGCATTCTTGGCAGCACTTGTTGGCCACCAAATCCTTTACCCATTGACCCAGCCTGCAAGGTGCTTGGTTTGCCATCAACGGATATGATTCGGGCGCAGGTTTTCCAAAACGCGGCCTGCAACTGGCGTTGTTGGTATTGCTATGTTCCCTTTGACTTGCTTTCTGCTAATCCCAATTACTCAGACTGGTTAACTCCTACCGCTTTGATTGATCGCTATCTCAACCAGGCTGACCCACCGCCCATGATAGATATCACTGGTGGTCAGCCGGATCTTGTTCCTGAATGGGTGCCTTGGATGATGACTGAACTCAGAAATCGTGGGCTGGAACACCAGGTCTATCTTTGGTCTGACGACAATCTTAGTAATGACTATTTCTGGCAATTTCTCTGTGACGCAGACATTGAACTCATCGCTACATACCCCAATTACGGTCGCGTTTGTTGCTTCAAGGGTTTCAATGCTGAATCATTCGCGTTTAACACTCGTGCGGAACCCGCACTATTTGACCAGCAATTTGAGTTGATGAAACGGCTTTTGACGCTAGGCATCGACTTATATGCCTACACTACATTCACAGCCCCATCAGCAATTGGCATAGCAGAAGATATGCATCGCTTTGTTGACCGTCTCCAAATGCTTGATGAAAATTTGCCACTGCGAACAGTACCGCTCCAGATTCAGGAGTTTACCTCAGTTAAACAACGTTTGAACCAAGATACTTCTTACGCTATACAGAATCAGCAAATTGCAATTGAAGCTTGGCTGCAAGAATTAGAAAGTAGATATTCCAGTGAAGAAAGAGCTTGCAACATCACCGATATACCTCTTCGTGGAGGCAGGTAAGCATGAAAATCACTAAAACTGAAACACAGATTTTTGAAGAAGCTGTTGATGGTTGGGTGCTTGAGGCAATTGCTCGTGGAGCAAAAACATTTAACCAATTGGTAGCATTACTGCCTGGAGTATATCCATCCATTGCCCTCAGTTCTCTTCAACGCCTTGCCTCCACTCAAAAAATCTCCGCTCAGGTTCTAGCAGATTTCACCAAATTAGATAGACTTAGCCTGAGCAGGCAAAATTACTCACCTCACCAAATTACGTTACCTGTTCCACATCCCCTTGACTATGATTGGCGGTTTAGTGATGCAACAGTTCAGTACTTGTTAGATAAGTGTGCAGAACTGACACATTCTGGTGAGACTATTGCATTACTGGGAACTCCTAGTTTGCTGCGTATGGGGATTGAAAAGCCCTACTCACGACAACTGATATTGCTTGAGGCAAGTCGCACCATAACAGATAGCTTTGCTCCAATAGCACAAAAAAACCAGGTACTCCAATGTGATTTGATTAAAGATCCGCTACCGAATCTTTTGGCAGCAGCAGCAGTCCTTGACCCACCCTGGTATCCAGAGCATATTCAATCTTTTCTTTGGGCCGCTTGTCAACTCTGCAAAATTGGCGGATATATTTTTATCAGTATGCCTCCCGTTGGCACTCGCCCCGGCATTGAACAAGAATGGGCAAATATTTTGGACTGGGCAGAACAGATTGGTCTAACTCTCGTCAAATTAGAGCTAGCGGCTCTGTCCTATGTGACCTCTCCTTTTGAGCTTAATGTTCTCAAAGCGGAAGGGCTGCACACAGTTTTAAGTGAATGGCGACGTGGTAATCTAGCAGTTTTTTTGCGTAGCCATCAAACAGAAAGCCTACGCCTAACAGTTCGGCTACAAGAAGATAAATGGATTGAACAAGTCCTGTTTGGTGTAAGAATACGTGTTCGACAGCCAAATCTATCAAGTTTTACCAATCCATCACTCATATCAATTGTACCTGGAGATGTGCTTCAATCAGTGAGTCGGAGAGATTCACGCCGCCAATTAGCTGATGTTTGGACTTCTGGGAACCGGATCTTTACTTGTCAAGGACGGGGTGTGCTATTACGTATTTTACAGGCTTTAGCACTTGGGCAATCGCCTAATGAAATTTTAGCTGCAACTTTAAAACGTCCGTTAAATCTAAATGAAGCTGAACTTGTATCTCACACTGCTAATCAGATTATAGATATTGTCACCATAGAGCAAAAGGAGAATTTATTTTTTGAAGAACAACGGAACGATACAAAATTCTTTAAACCCGCTGGTTGATCAACTAAGGTCAGCAGTACAGGGTGATTATTTTTGGGAAAGTTATTTAGAGCAATTGAATTCGCTTGGAGCAGTACCCTTTACACTTCACTTAGCCATTTTTGTCGAACCTTATCTCCAATTTATTTTGGATGGAAAGAAAACTGTGGAGTCAAGGTTTTCAACTCGTAAGTTTGCTCCATACAATCGTGTAGATAAAGGTGACGTTGTGTTGTTAAAGCGATCTAGTGGCCCAATTGTCGGATTATGTCAAGTTAATTATGTTTGGTTTTATCAGTTAGACCCTGAATCATGGCAAACTATCAAAGAAGATTTTGCAGCAGCTATATGTGCCCAAGATCCCGATTTTTGGAAAGAGCGTGAGGCAGCAACATTTGCGACTTTAATGCGAATTCAACACGTTAAGTCTATAGAACCAATCAAATTCGTTAAGCGAGATCGCCGTGGTTGGGTAGTGCTGCACGAAAGTTCTAGTCAACTACAACTCGATTTAGGAATTTTATGAAACCGGTTGTTCTTGGCTTCGCTGGGAGTATTGCCAGTGGTAAGTCAACACTCTCAATCGAGGTAGCTTTATCCCTTGGATGGCAACGTGTCAGTTTTGGCGACTATGTTCGGACTGTAGCACAGCGCCAAGGTTTAGGAGAATCACGAGAAGTCTTGCAGACTGTTGGTGCCTCTTTAGTTAACCGGGGAATAGAACAGTTTTGTAGCTCAGTTTTAGGACAAGCTAATTGGCGACCGGGACGACCATTAATTATTGATGGCATCCGTCATGTTGAAGCTGTTTCTGTGCTGCGTAAGCTTGTTCTTCCCTCACCATTGCTAGTTGTTTTTATAGCGGTGAACGATAAAACACGCGAAACTCGCTTAATTGAGAAAGGGTTAACTCAATATGAAGAATTACAACAAATTGATGCACATTCTACGGAGGTACAAGTCCAAACATTATTGCGAGATATGGCTGATTTGATAGTAGATAGTAACCGAAAAATAGAGCAGCTTGCTGAAGAAATAGTGATTTGGCTTGACCAACAAGACTTTCAGGAGTTTTAAAGTAATAAAGATATAGCAATTCTATTTGATTTGTAAAAATGTCGCTTGCTCATACCATTTCACGAAAAGTCTAATACAGATGTAAACCCTGAAAGATGTGCTAATCCCCGTTTTTAATTCCGAATTGTAAATTGGTATTAGATCCCCGATCTCTTAGAAAAGTCTGGAGTCTTGTTGTTTACAAATAATTTAGGAGTTCTATACTGATTATTGAATTCTATTTAAAGCTAAACTAATTCATAATTTAACTTCTAATACCAATTTTATATGAAGCTGCATATAATAGAGAAAACAAACTCGATAAATTAAAAGAACAATGAGCCGCCCTTTTAAGATTGAAATCGCAGAGAGCGAAGAAGAACTTAAAAAACGTCTACAAACAGCTAACTTAGGGAATCAGAAAGAAAAACTACAGATGCTGTGGTGGATAAAAAGCGGGCAGGTTAAAGAGCAGCAAGACATTGGAAAACGCTTGGCAAAAGATACTTCAACGGTCACGAGATGGTTGCAGAAGTATAGAACTGATGGGATATCAGGCTTATTAGAAATCAAAAAGGCACTCTTGTGCAAAACGGAAAATCGATGATGCGGCGATCGCAGCACTTGAGGAGGAGTTAAAAACAGGAAAAGGCTTTAGTAGCTATGGTGCAATAGTTGAGTGGTTAAAACAAGAACATGGACAACATATAGAGTATCCAACAGTTTATGCATGGGTGCGATATCGATTAGGGGCAAAACTAAAAGTCCCTCGCCCTCAAAGCCATAACCAAGACGAGAAATTGGTATCTGAATTTAAAAAAAACTCGGAATCATTCTTAATTGTCTAGAAAAACATCTAGCACCCGGCAAGTGTGTTCGCTACCTGTGCCAGGATGAAACTAGAGTTGGACTCAAAACTCTTACAGGAAAAGTGATTACAGCTTTTGGAGTCAAGCCCACTGTTAAGGTGATATGGCCAAGAGACAACTTTTGGATTTATGGTGCAATTGAACCATTGACTGGAGATCATAACATTATGAATACCCAAAACTGGATGGCGAGTGTTTTCAACAGTTTTTGGACTGGCTATCTGTGCAATTAGGTAGCGATTACGCTATTTTACAGATCGATCAAGCACCTGCTCATACAAGTTCAAAGCTCCGTTGGCCGGAGAATATTATTCCTCTGTTTCAACCAGCATCAGCCCCTGAACTCAACCCGATTGAGAGACTTTGGCAACTCCTCAAGAAACCGCTCAAAAATCAACTTTTCTCTTCTTTACAAGCTTTACGTGAACGCATCCAAGAAATAGTCGACCAACTTTCATTTGAGCAGGTAATTTCAGTCTCTTCTTACAACTTTATCCTGGAAGCTCTATTCTATGCAGCTTCATATTAAATTGGTATAAATTCACTAATTTTTACATATATTTAACCAAGAGAAATACCTTTAATTTTTTTGAATAATGAAACTGCATAAGAATCTGTCATTCCTGATATATAATCTGTTACCCTTAAAATATTTAAATAGTTTTTACTTCCTTGCTGTCCGTTAAACATTGTTTGACGAGGGATCATTTCTTTAATTTTTTCACTTTTTTTATTTTTTTTATTAATGTGAACTATAGATTTTTCTTCATTTACAGCAACAATAAATTCATTTAATAAGCCTGATACAACATCATATCCTGCTACTTCTATACTAAGAACTTCTTGGCATTTATATACTTTGTTTTTAATCTCATTTTTAATATTTTCTATTTTCTGATCGATTTTCTGAGTATTAGTATGTAATAACGGTCTATCAAAGCTGCCAGTAAGTAATTCATCTTCATGATTTTTAAATGCTTCAACAACAACTTCTATCAGCTTATTTATTGCTTTACCACGTAAATACCTAATATTTTCTCTTCTAACAGATTTATCACTTGCTTTTTGTAAAAAATTTAAATGTTCTTTTCCCGCAATATCACTTAGTAAATCTATAGTAGTACTATAATCTATATATCCTGTGTTAAACCCATCTTCAAAATCCATAATTAAATAACATATATCATCAGCAGATTCTACAAGAAAAGCTAATGGATGCCTACACCACCATGCTAAATTATCATCAATTTGTATTAAACCAACTTTCTCTGCAATCTCTTTAAATATTTCCTTCTCTGATTGAAAAAAGCCATATTTTTTAGCACTAGTTCTGCTTTGGTGTTCCTGTGTTAAAACTATATTATCATTTCTAATCTCAAGTAATGATTCTCTAGGGTATTTACTGAAAGTAGCCAAAGTAGCATACGTTAGCTGCATACCCATACGCCCAGTTTGTCCTTCCACTCTTGTAATGATTCTAAATCCTTGGGCATTACCTTCAAATAATTCTAAATCTTCTCTTTCCTGAAGAGTTAATTCTTCTAGATGCTTTTTTCCTATCTCTGAATAAAACCAAGCTTGTATAGCATTTTCACCAGAATGGCCAAATGGAGGATTACCTATATCGTGAGCTAGGCAAGCAGCTTGTACTATAGCACCAAAACTAGCTTCAGTCAGACCTTCTTTACTAACTAATTCATCTAAAGATTCTTTATGCTTTTCAAGTATGTGCACACCTATAATCCGACCTAATGATCTTCCTATACATGATACTTCCAAACTGTGAGTTAATCTATTGTGAACATGATCGTTATCATTGATCGGAAAAACTTGTGTTTTATCTTTTAATCTTCTGAAGGACTCTGAAAATATAATTCTATCGTAGTCTCTCTCAAAGGGATTTCTATTATGAGGATCTTCATTAGGATGTTTTTCGTATCCTTGACGCTCACTACATAGTAATTTGTTCCATTGCATTTTTTTAAAACTCATATTGGCTTACGTTCATTGTAATAAATTAATACAGTATTTAAAATAAAACATAAGCTTTGTCCGTATACTACCGTGAATTCCACATAAAGTAATTATTAAAATAATAAAATAGGTTAAAATTTAAGTATTTTTACAGTAAAGTAAACACACTAAAATTTAAGTATTGAAAGCTTTAAGCAAATATTAAGTAGCAATTTAATTTCGTTAAGCAGTAATATATTTAAGTAATTCACAATTTAACCCTCAACCAAAAATTACCAGTACCGTAAATCTCAAGCTGTTCATTTCTCAGTTAGTTAGTTTGGATAGAAATGCAGGGAAACAGGCATTTGGAAAATATTTAAAAGGTAGGAGTTTCAATGCCACTCAAATTCGCTTTGTGGAAACTATCATTGATTACCTGACTCAAAACGAGGTCATGTGTGACTTAAAGAAGATTTTGGACAGGTTGTTCAAGTTTACCTGGCAAAAACGTCCAAAAAATAACATAAAGGAAAGCTAAACTGCTCAAACTATCTCTCTGTATACAAGATAAAGGTTTTGCCAATAGCGATGCTTACGGCAGCAAGCGATGCCTTCGGCGACAAGCTACGCAACGCTAGCAAGTTATCCAAGTTTAAGGGAAAAGTTGGCAGTAGTATTTATATGGATTTGCGTCCATGTTCTTCTCCCATTTTTGTTACTATGTCCATTTTCTTTATCTAAAAAAAGCGATCGCTTGATTAATTCCTTAACGAAGTTTTAGGTATTTCAGCTTACAACTTGTCCAACTTCTCCTTCCAAAAGCTCCAGGTATGGGGTCAAGACTTGCAAGTTTGTCTACCAGTTCATCTCGCAACGACAGAGCTGCTTGTGAGCGAATAATGGGTGGCGATCGTAACCCAACATAAATGAAAGGAACTTGCGCCCTAAGAAAATCAAAAAGTACGATATTATAAGACTTTGAGCGCAAGTTCCTTAGAAGATAATGGGTGAACCATCAGCATCAAAAGCTGGTTTGGAGCGTTCTTCAACTTCAGAGGATGAATGAATGAATGAATGAATGAATGAATGAATGAATGGAATGGGGATGAATCGGAAAAGCGCTCATAGCTTGTTACTATGACTCATCTTCCTCATCCTTTAAAGCTTTTGCTGTTTCATTCAGCCTTTCATTTGCATCTTTGGCAAGTCTAAGGCATGATGCGCTAACAGTTCCAGCCGTAATTGCTCCGACTGTTGTAACTGTTCCTGCTGATACACTGCCTGAAAACAGCAGAAGAACACCTACAAAGCTAATAAGCCCACTTGCGGCTGTTAACCCAAAGGCAAGGTTAAAGCTAACACGGGCTTGACGAAGACGTTCTTGATGAATGCTGTTAGAGCTAATCATGTCTAAATTTTGACCATTTAAAGTAACTTCTTGCTCAAATTTTTCTTGTTGATTCAGCATTACAAAAGTAAACCTGTTAGTTTTTCTGAAAATTGCTTTCATGTGTCCGTCTTTATATGACAACAATTTTATTAAACCTACTAGCTTCTTTAGTTCAGAGTTGAGAAAGCATAAAGTTGGACTGAGTTTTAACTTACATACATCTGATAACTGACTTATTACTGAGTTATAACTAACTTATCCTCATAGAACAGCTAAAGATATTATGATTTGAACAGTTTTGCTAAACTAAGAGGCATGTCCAGATCAATCAATGTTTCCCAACAGTACATCGAGCAGGTCAAACTAGCTGTCAAGCGTAGTGGTTTTGCTCGTCAAAAAGATTTAGCTGAGAACTTACAGTTATCCTTAGCTACCATAAGTAATTTTCTCAATGGCAGACCCGTTGATTATCTAAATTTTTATGAAATTTGCCAAAAAATAGGGCTTGAACTGGAAAAAATAGCTGATTTTGAGACTCACAGTTGTAAAAATTCTTTCCAAGCTTTAGATTTGGAACTAGAACAAGCTACGACTAGTCTTTTCCAAGAAGAATCGGAAATAGAAGTCTTTAACTATATAGAGCGACCTCCCATTGAATCTCATTGTTACGAAACAATTGTGCAACCTGGTTCTTTGCTGAGAATTAAAGCTTCTAAACGTATGGGTAAAACGTGCCTGATAAATAATATTCTTCATCAGGCACTGAGGCAAAATTATATAATAATACGCTTGAGTTTGCTCCTAGCAGATGGAACAGTTTTAAGGAGTCTAGATGAATTCTTACGCTGGTTCTGTATTGTCGTTTGCCGACAACTGCGGCTACCACCACAACTTGATGACTATTGGGAAAAGGGATTAGGCAGCAATTATAACTGCACGCTTTACTTTGAGGAACATCTGTTATCCCAAATAGATAGACCATTAATCTTATGCTTAGATGAAGTGGATCGAATTTTTCCCTATAGCGAAATTGCTGAAGATTTTTTAGGTATGCTACGAGCGTGGCATGAGGAGGCAAAGACTCGCCAGATTTGGCGAAAGCTACGATTAATTTTAGTACACTCTACAGAAGCATATATTCCACTAAACATTAATCGCTCACCATTTAATGTTGGAGTAGGGATAGAACTGCCGGAGTTTACGAGTGAGCAGATAAAGGAGTTATCAAAGCGACAAGGGCTTGATTTAGACACATCACAAATTTTAGACCTAATAGACTTAATAGGGGGACATCCTTATTTGGTGCAACGAGCCATTTATCATCTGAATAGTCAAAAAATTAGTCTTGCAAAGCTTTTACAGGAGGCTGATACAGAGTCGGGAATTTATAATGACCACTTGAGAGGACACTTATACAATCTCAAACAATATCCAGAACTAGCTGTAGCGATGAAAAAAATAGTTAATGCAGCTAAAACTGTGCAATTAGAACCAAAGCAAATATTTAAGTTGCAAAGCTTGGGTTTGGTAAAATTGCATGGAAACGATATCGAGTCTCGATGCAATTTATATTCTCGGTATTTTCGAGAACATCTTTGTGATGAGTAATTACTTAATATATTTAATGAAAATAGATAATCAGCAATGAATGAAGGTCAAACATACAGGTATCAGGTTGGTGGGAGTTTAGCGGCTGACGCTCCTACTTATGTCGTCCGACAAGCAGATAAAGACTTATATGAGGGCTTAAAAAGCGGAGATTTTTGTTATGTGTTGAACTCACGGCAAATGGGCAAGTCTAGCCTACGTGTCCGCACAATGCAGAGATTGGAAGCAGAAGGAGTTCGATGTGCCGCTATTGACCTGACCACAATTGGTAGCCAAAATGTAACTCCAGATGGCTGGTACATGGGAATTTTTTATGATTTAGTCAGAAAATTTGAGCTATCTGATAAGATTAATCGTCGAAATTGGTGGCGCGAACGCGAACAGCTACCATCTGTGCAGCGCTTAAGCGAGTTTATTGAGCAAGTACTGCTAGTAGAAATTATTGAAAATATTGTTATTTTTATTGATGAAATTGATAGTATTCTTAGTTTAAATTTTTCGACTGATGATTTTTTCGCATTTATCCGTGCCTGTTACAATCAGCGCGTTAATAATCCAGTATATAGACGGCTTTCCTTTGCTCTACTAGGAGTTGCGACTCCCTCTGATTTGATTAAAGATAAAACTCGTACACCCTTCAATATTGGACGAGCTATCGAGTTAAGTGGTTTTGACTTACATGAAACTCAAACTTTAGCAGTGGGATTAGCAGATAAAGCTAGCAACCCACAGACAGTCTTAAAAGAAGTGTTAAAATGGACAAGCGGTCAACCATTTTTAACTCAAAAGCTCTGCCAGATTATATATACTTGTGAGGTTGCTCTTCCTGTTAAAAATGAAACAGAGTGGCTAGAACAACTAGTAAAAGTACGCTTAGTTGAAAATTGGGAAGCCCAGGATAATCCAGAGCATCTAAGAACTATTCGTGACCGTATTGTTAGGAGTAAGCAACGTGCTGGTCGGCTACTAGGACTCTATCAACAAATTCTCCAACAAGGGGAAGTATTAGCTGATCACAGCCCTGAACAAACAGAACTGCAACTGTCAGGCTTAGTTGTTAAACAACAAGGTAAGTTAAAAGTTTATAATTGCATATACGCTTCAATTTTTCATTCAGATTGGGTAGCCAAAGAATTGGCTAATCTACGACCCTATGCTGAGGCTATAGATGCTTGGGTTATTTCTTATTACCAAGATAAATCTAGATTGTTGCGAGGACAAGCGTTACAGGAGGCGCTGACGTGGGGAACGGGTAAAAGCTTGAGTAATCAAGACTATCAGTTTTTATCAGCAAGCCAAGAACTAGAAAAACAAGAAGTTCAGCTTGCTTTGGAAGCAGCAGAAAAAGCGAATCAAATATTGGCTGAAGCTCAACATAAAGCCAATCAAACAATTCGCAAAGGATTTGCTGGACTAGGTGTGATTTCATCTGTAGTAATAATACTATTGATATTTGCCAGTACAAATCTGAATAAGGCACTACAAAAGGAAAAAGTAGCACACATAGAAACTCAACAAGCTAATCAAAAATTAGCCAATGCAGAAAAAGAACGTCAAAAAGTTAATCAACAAGTAAATGAGAAAAATTTAGAGTTAGAAAGGGTCAAGAAAAAACAAGCCAAACTAGAAAAAGATAATAAGATAGCTTCCGATAAAGTCAGTCTGGCTGAAGGAAAACAAAAAGTAGCAGAAGAGCAAACTCAATTTGCAGAGCAAAATCTTATCGCTGCGGAAGCAGAAATGACAAAAATATCTCTAGCAATCAACCAGAAAAATGAAGAATCACAAAAAGCAGCACAGA
>NNBU01000882.1_pt1 | contig 25510 bp, 22 predicted proteins | sample 1173781 | NCBI WGS metagenome assembly NNBU01 (sample SAMN07173937, study PRJNA388173) | plant metagenome | biome: Plant school; feature: Soil; material: Symbiotic tissue of Blasia pusilla L.; isolation source: symbiotic tissue sample KVJ2 | host: Blasia pusilla | place: Norway: Troms, Kvaloya...
GCAAAGGCACTGTCACACTTGACGATTTCGACCACACCGATGCAATCTTCTCATTCGGCCACAACCCCGGCACCAACCATCCACGCATGATGACGACGTTGCACGAGGCCTCCCGCCGCGGGGTCCCGATCGTCGTGTTCAATCCGCTGAAGGAGCGTGCGCTGGAGCGGTTTGCTTCGCCCCAGGATCCGATCGAGATGACAACCCTGTCCTCGACCCCGATTGCGTCGGACTACCATCAGGTTCGGACAGGTGGTGATCTGGCCGCACTCAAGGGCATGATGAAGCGCATCTTCGAGCGGGACGCGGCGGATATCGAAGCCGGCGGCCCGGGTGTGCTTGATCGCGATTTCATCGCGACCCATACAATTGGCCTCGATGCCCTGAAGGCAGACGTTGAGCAGACCGGATGGGAGGAGATCCTCGAAAGATCGGGCCTCACACTTGCGGCCCTGGACAGCGCCGTGGACGTGTACCTCACAGCAAAGAGCGTCATTCTTTGCTACGGAATGGGAATTACCCAACACGTCAACGGCACGGCAAATGTCCAACAACTCGCCAATTTCCTGATGCTGCGCGGCAATATCGGACGCATAGGCGCCGGCATCTGCCCTCTGCGCGGGCATTCCAACGTTCAGGGCGACCGCACGGTCGGGATCACCGAAATACCCAGCACGGCGCTTCTCGACGGCATCGAAAGGGCCTTTGGCTTCCGACCGACGTCCCGGGAGGGGCACGATGCGGTGCAGGCGGTCGAGGCCATCATCGACGGAAGGTCGAAGGCACTTGTGTGCCTCGGCGGCAATCTGGCCGTTGCCATGTCCGACCCCGAAGCGACGTTCGAGGGGATGCGCAAGCTTGATCTCGCTGTTCACATGGCGACCAAGCTCAATCGCTCGCATCTTCTGCTGGCAAGAACATCCATCCTTCTGCCTGTCCTGGGCCGGACAGATCAGGACCTGCAGGTGACCGGTCCGCAATCGGTGACTGTGGAGGATTCCATGTCGATGGTTCATTCTTCGCGGGGCTTCCTCAAGCCGCCGAGCGATGACTTGAAATCCGAACCGGCCATCATCGCCGGCATCGCTCAGGCAACGCTCGGGAACAAATACGCCATTGAATGGCAGGCCATGACAGATGATTACCGATTGATCCGCGACAAGATCGAGATCGTCTTTCCCGACTTCCATGACTTCAACACCCGCATCAAAACGCCCGGCGGCTTTCGCCTCAGCGTTCCGGCATCGGACCGCATCTGGAAGACACCATCCGGCAAGGCTGAATTCCTCGTCGCACCTGGACTGGACGAAGACCCGAGGCTGCGGGATGAGGAGACTTTGGTGTTGACCACGCTTCGCAGCCACGACCAGTACAACACGACGATTTACGGGTTCGATGACCGCTACCGCGGCGTCTTCGGCCGGCGCGACGTAATCTTCATGAATCGTGACGACCTCGAAGCCCGCGGACTAGCCGACGGCGACCGCGTCCACATCGAAGCATATTCGCAACGAAGTGGCGCCGCCGTTACCGGCTTTACAGCAATAGCCTACGACATCCCACGCGGATCGGTGGCCGGATACTATCCCGAGATGAACAGGGTCATCACTCTCAGTGATCGCGACGGGAAGTCTGGAACGCCAGCCTACAAGGGCGTGCCGGTTCGAATACGACAGGGATGAACGCAGTTCGGCGCAGTGTCAGAGCGTTATCGGGCGGATGGACCGCGATGCGGCGTCGCGTTTTCACAAAGTAGCGGGCGACGGAAAATCCGTGGCTGGGCGCACACATGTCTCTAAAGGCGGCGCCATCATCAGTCAGGTCCGAAAACACGCACCCGACAGGCGTCTCCGGTTGTGGCAGCTTGATGATACGCTCGACGAATTGAAGCTGAAGAAGGCAGCGCTCCACAACGAGCTCGAACAGGTGCCGACAGAGGCCGAAGACCAGGATCACCCAAGTCCGTGGACATTTTAATCCGGCTAAGATGGCGATGTTCCGCAAAAGCCTGCTCAACCAGCCCGCCAGCTCAGCACCCCCTATCAGGATCGCTGGATGAAGACTGTTTGGCAGTTCATCCAGAAGGTCGTGATTGGCAAGCCGCCTGCGCATTTCCTGCATTTACCATTCCGGACACATAGGTAACATCGTTTACCCGAGGCAGGGGTGACAACCTCGTGCCGAACGGGTTGTCGATGGTTTGCAAGGTTCGCATGTCGACGGACAGGGAGATAGTCTGCGGCCAATTCGCTAGACTGTGAGCATAGCGTCAATACGCCAAGCCTCTTGTGGCAATGCGTAAGAAACACGCCACAGTCTTCTTCGTGAAGAATCTCCACCTTATCTGTTTTGCTCGGTCTTCCCTTTCCACACGCTCATCAAATTCTCGTTTCGGGAACAGCTCATATCCGCTGTGAATTTCCTCGGTGAAAACACCCAGAGGCTTGACGTTTGCATTCATCGGCTCAACTTCCTTTCCTTGATGCCCCATGAAATCGGGTGGGTTGCCTCTCACTGATGCGTGAGCTGCGTTTCACAATCAGGCTCCTTGATAGGGGATCCCCGTTCTGGCTTTTGGGGCTTTTTGTGACAATCTGGACAGTAAGGACTACACACAGACTTCTTGCGGCGCTTGCCAGTCAGAAAAGACCGTTGAGAAAGAGATGCGGTTTCGTCTGGCCGTTCTTGTTCGTTGTTGGAAGACTGGTGATTGCTTCTTGGGCTTTCGTCAAAAACGCGAGTAAAGCGGGCTTGGCTTTAAACTTCGCATCCCGCGCGCTTCAAACGATGGGGACACTGTGACAGGCACTTGCACGTCGGCGATACCCGGCTATTTCGGCCTGCAACCCTCCAAGCGTGTCTGCCTGCTGGGCGCCACCGGCACGATCGGTCGCGCCACGTGTGCGGCTCTCGTGCGGCGGGGATATGAGGTTGTCTGTTTGATCCGGCCGCCTGCTGCTGTCCGTGGAGCGAGCGTGCCAACGACACTCTCTCAAGTGCTGGAGGGTGCATCTCTACGGTTCGTGGATGTTTCTGATCCCGTGTCACTGGATCGCGACGGATTTTCCCATTCCAGATTCGATGCTGTGATCTCGTGCATGGCCTCGCGCACCGGGGCGCCGAAAGATGCCTGGGCCATCGACCACCGCGCGCAGCTGAACGTGCTGGAAGCTGCACAGCGTGCAGGCGTTGATCATTTCGTCCTTTTGTCCGCAATCTGCGTGCAGAAGCCGCTCCTCGCCTTTCAACAGGCCAAGCTGGCGTTTGAGGCAGCCCTTATGGCATCCGGTCTGCGCTATTCCATCGTGCGACCGACCGCCTTCTTCAAATCCTTGTCCGGCCAGATCGAACGCGTCCGCAATGGCCGCCCCTATCTGATCTTCGGAGACGGCAAACTGACCTCCTGCAAACCCATCAGCGATGGCGATTTGGGCGACTATGTTGCCTCCTGCCTGGAAGATGCGCGCCTCTGGAACTGCGTCTTGCCGATCGGCGGGCCTGGTGCGGCAATCACACCACGCCAGCAGGGAGAGGCACTCTTTGAACTGCTCGGGCGCCAGCCGATGTTTCGATCCGTTCCTATCGCCTTGCTCGACGGCATTATCGGTGGCCTCTCAACCCTTGGTTTGATCGCGCCGTCCCTGCGCGAGAAGGCAGGACTGGCACGGATCGGCCGCTACTACGCAACCGAATCCATGCTGGTACTCGATCCGCAGACAGGACGGTACGATGCGGATGCCACGCCTTCGACAGGGACCGAGACTTTGTTCGACTTCTACCGCTCTGTTGTGGCGGGCGGTGTCCTGCCTGACAGGGGAGACCACGCCGTCTTTTAGGTTGCCGTGAGACCTGAACGATTTGCGGTTTTAGAACGGATGGTTCCCTTGCCACGCGAGCGTTTAGGTCCCGGGAGAGATTATCTGAAGGCATGACGGGGAGTAGGACATGGCCATAAGAGGGAAGATGATGACGATCTTTGCCTGGCTGGCCGGGTTCATTGTCCTTGGGATCATCGCCATGGCGGTCTGGCTTTATGAACCCGACAAACCGCGTGCCGCGCTGGAAGAAGCCTATGCAGGCGAGTATCGCACTATCGACGGAGTTCGTCTGCGGTTGCGCGACACGGGACCGTCGGACGCGCAGGCCATTGTCATGCTCCACGGTTTTGGCGCCAGCTTGGAAACCTGGGAGGACTGGGCAAAGTCCTTGTCGAGACGCTACCGGGTTATTCGCTTCGATTTGCCGGGATTTGGGCTGACCGGGCCAGATCCGACGGGCGACTATACCGACGCTCGCACGATGAAGATCCTGGGCGATCTAATGGACCAACTGGATGTGGCCCGCGCCAGCCTGATCGGCAATTCCCTGGGTGGACGCATTGCCTGGAACTTTGCCGCCATGCATCCGGCTCGGGTGATCAATCTCATCTTGATCTCTCCTGATGGTTTCGCCAGTCCAGGCGTCAACTATGACGAGCAATCAGAAACGCCGCTGGTCATGCGCGCTCTGCCCTACACGGCACCGCGGAGCATGTTGAAAGCCAATCTGGCTGCCGCATATGGAAACCCGAAAGCCCTAACAGAGGCAAGCGTCACTCGCTACCACGACATGATGCTGGCACCGGGCGTGCGACCAGCAATCTTGGCACGCCTGAACCAGGTGATCCTGCGCGAACCCGGTCCAACGCTCGCCCGCATAAAGGCCCCGACGCTGCTTCTTTGGGGCGAGAAAGACGGCATGATCCCGATCAGCAATGCGGATGATTATCTGCAAGACCTACCAAATGCCACCCTGGTGCGCCTGCCGAATCTTGGTCATCTGCCTTTTGAGGAAGATCCGGTTCAGTCGCTCATCCCCGTTGAGCGCTTCCTGTCAGGCGAGGCACCATAGAGCATCCATTAAGGCAGGGATGCAAAGTCTGTATGGCCTATGCGCAACACCCGAACCTTCCCGACGTCTCAAAGACGCCTGCCTCGTCTGCCCCTAACAAAGTGGTCCCTTTTGAAGGGAATCGACCCGTCGTCTCAGTCGTCGTCGAGACAATGAAGCGTTGCCGTCAGCCTGCATCTTCCCGAACGACCGCTGACCAAACATGCCTTGCTGGGCTCCTGTCCATTCGCTAATGCTTTACGGCGCTTCCAATCAAAGAGGATAAGATGGCAACTGGTACCGTAAAGTTTTTCGCTCAGGACAAAGGCTTTGGCTTCATCACCCCGGATAGTGGTGGACCGGATGTGTTCGTCCACATCTCGGCTGTGGGCTTCGGCGCTTCCCTGACCGATGGCCAGAAGGTCAGCTACGACGTGGGACAAGACCGGAAGACCGGAAAGTCTAAGGCTGAGAACGTTAGCGTTCTCTGAACTAAAATCCCCGGTCTCGTAGAAATGCGAGATCGGGCCTAATTTGATCGTCTTCCCCTTGATGGGAATCCAACCCATGCGCCGCCACCAGCTTTTCTCGCTAAGCTTCTGCTTCGCAGCCATTTGTCAAAGCTGGTTTGAGACGCGTGCTCACTAGCCAGTTAGGAACGCGACACTGGCGCTGCCAACTAGCCCCGATCTGAGCGGCAGATCCGCTTACAAGATCAGAACGGGGGGGGGCGGGACGCACCGCTTCGGCTTTAGCTTTGAGGCTGGCTAACGTCATTCTGCGGCCTCCATGCGCGCCAAAGCTTTCTTCCTTTTGGCGATGACTTCCGGATCGTTCATGAATCCGTCCGACGGCCGGGCTTGCGGCCGCGCTTCTGGTAACCGTTTCCAATGTTACCGTTCCGAATGCCATGCCGGGCTTGATACCCGCCGCAACCAGACTGGGCGCCCGATCTACGTACCGCTGTTCGAGGCCGTAGCCGAAGCCATCGCGAATGCACCGAAGCACGATGCGCTGACGCTGTGCGCCAATAGCCGAGGCGCAACGTGGACCTATAATAGCTTCAGCACGAACTGGGCGAAACTAAAGCGCGCGCTGGAAGCGGACGGCGTGGTTCAGCCAGGCCTGACGTTCAAGGGCCTCAGGCACACGGTGGCAACGATCCTTGCCGAAATGGGTATGGACCACGGCACAATTGCACTGGTGCTCGGGCATGCGACTGAAGCCATGGCCAAGCACCATTGACGGCGGGCCGACATGACGCGCCGGACGACATCGGTCGTGGCCGATTTTGGCGCTGGACTGAACAAGCGGAAACGCCGGTTGTCAAATCGGGCAACTGAAACTGTCAAACCCGAAAAACAGGACATCAAATATCATGAATTCACACAGCCACATCAGGGGCTTGGAACTGTGCCGGGAGGCGGATTTTGAACCACTGACACGGGGATTTTAAATCCGCTGCTCGCTCACTTGGTCGAAGAGATGCAGATGCCGAAGATCAAAAGCGAGAGCGATCATTTGTCCGTGGGACAGCGTCTGGCGCTCGCCAACGACCACGTTGATCTCCGGCTTCGTTGCCGAGGAAATGTAAGTGGTTGAACCCGTGCTCTCGACAATACCGACAGGCATCCGAAATATCGCCTCGTAATCGGGAACAATCCGCAGATGTTCGGGGCGAAGCCCCACGGTCAGACCGGCCAAGTCCGGCACCGCACGATCCAGCTTGATGACCTGCGGCGTGCCGAAATCCAGCGTCAGCGACTTCCCGTCTGGTCCCGGTGTTGCCGGAATGAAATTCATCGCCGGCGAGCCGATGAAACCGGCGACGAACCTGTTGACCGGGCGGTCGTAGAGGTCGAGCGGCGCGCCCTGTTGTTCAATGACACCCTGGCGCATGACGACGACATGGTCGGCCATGGTCATCGCCTCGATTTGGTCGTGGGTGACATAGACGGAGGTTGCGCCCAACCGGTCGTGCAGAGAGCGGATCTCCTTGCGCATATGCACACGCAGTGCCGCATCGAGATTGGACAAAGGCTCGTCGAACAGGAACGCCTTGGGATTACGGATGATTGCCCGGCTCATCGCCACGCGCTGACGCTGGCCGCCGGAGAGCTCGCGCGGATACCGATGCAGAAGGTTCGACAGGCCCGTGGTCGCCGCCACCTCTGCCGCCGCTTTTTTGGCCTCCGCCTTCTTCACACCGCGAATGCGCAGCGAATAGGTGAGGTTCTCCTCCACGGTCATATGCGGATAGAGCGCATAGGACTGGAAAACCATGGCAAGGTCGCGCTTGCGCGGCGGGACGTTGTTCATCCGTTCGCCGGCGATCACCAGATCACCCGCGGATATGCTTTCCAGACCGGCCAGCGAGCGCAGCAGGGTCGACTTGCCGCAGCCTGAGGGGCCGACCAGCGCGACGAAGGAGCCTTTTTTGATCTTCAGGTCGATGTCACGCAGGGCGTGATATGCGCCGTAATACTTATTGACGCCCGAGAGTTCGATCTGGTGGGTCATTTGAGGGCTCCGGAAGTCAGACCGGAGACGATCCGGCGCTGGAGAAGAACGAAAACGGCGAGAATGGGGGTCACATAGATCGTGGCAAAGGCCATGATGTTGTTCCACTCGTTGGTATTCGGCCCCATGAAAGAATTGAGGCCCACGCTGGCCGGCTGATATTCCACGGCCTGGATGATCGACTTGGAATAGACGAACTCGCCGAAGGCCTGCATGAAGATGAGGATGGCGGACACCAGAATGCCGTTGCGGGCGAGCGGCAGAACGATGTGAAAGAAGGCACCGATGCGCGAATTGCCATCGACCAGAGCGGCCTCTTCCAGTTCCAGCGGCACACTCATGAAGGTTGCCCGCACCAGGACGACAAAAAAAGGCATGCTTTTTGCCGCAATCGCGATGATCACGGCGACACGCGGATATTCGAGCATGCCAATCTGCGAAAAGCCGACGAAGATCGGCGTGATCATCAGCGAGGCCGGCAGGACCTGCAGCATCAGGATCAGGAAGAGCCCGACATCGACCCAGCCGTTGCGATAGCGCGCCAGCACATAGGCGCAGCCCGTGCCGAGCACCGAGATCAGCGCCACGGCGCCGAAAGCGATTACCAGCGAATTCCAAAGATAGCGTGCGAGGTTGCGGCTTTCCCAGACATAGGCAAAGGCGCCCCATTGGCGGTCGCTCGGCCAGAAGATCGGCGGCGTGGCAAACATCGCCGAGCCAGATTTCACTGTCGTGATGTACATCCAGTACAGCGGAAAGAGGTAGATCGCGGCAAGCAGGATGGCGATCGCGAGCATCAGGCGGTTGCGGGCGGTCTGGTTCATCCGCGGATCTCCTGTCTCGTCGAGCGGACATAGACGACCGAGGCCAGCATGACGAACAGGATCATGATGACCGAGATCGTGGCGCCTCGGGCGAAGTCATATTGCCGGAAGGACAGATCCCAGGCCCAGTATTGCGCGACGTTCGACGAATTGTTCGGCCCGCCCGAGGTGATGGCGGCGAAGAGATCGAACTGCTGCAGCGTGAAGATCAGGCCGAGCGAGATGATAGCCCCGATCGTCGAGCGCATCATCGGCAAAGTGATGGTCCAGAAGCGCTGCCAGATATTGGCGCCGTCAAGTTCGGCCGCCTCGTAAAGATCCTTCGGGATCCCTGACAGGCCGACCGAGAGCAGGATCATGTTGAAGGAGGTGCCAAGCCAGATATTGGCGATGATCACCGCCCAGAGCGAATAATGCGGATCAGAGCGCCAGAAGATATTGGCCGAAATTATCCCTGTCTCGCGCAGGAAATAGTTGAAGACGCCGAAATCGCCCGAGAGAATCCAGTTCCAGATCGCACCAACGACCAGTCCCGGCATGATCCAGGAGACAAGGAAGAGGCCGCGCAGCCACGAGGCGCCGGGAAAATTCGTCCAGAAGAACAGCGCCAGCCCGAAGCCGATGACAAACTGGCCGGCGATCGAGGCGGCAACGAAGACCGCGGTGTTGGTGAAAATCGGCCAGGTTTCGCGCTGGGAAAACAAGGCGACGTAATTCTTGAGGCCGACGAACGGGCGAAAGAATGCCCCGAGCGAAAACATGTCCACTTCCTGGAAGCTCATCAAGACGTTGTAGAGCAAGGGCAGGCCGGACATGACGAAAAGGAAGGCAAGCGGAAAGCCGACGAGGCCGATATCGAAGCCGCGCCCGTCAGTCAGGCTGGACAGAATCTTGCGCATGGATATCTCCGCACAGGCGCTTCAAGCCCCGGTCGGGCCGCCCCCGCGATTGGGGAAACGAGGACGGCCCTCCGGGAGGTTCAACGGGCCGGCAGCACGGGATAATCGCATCCCGTCACCGGCCGATCGGTCAGCCGGTGACGGCGCTGATGGTTTCAGCCGCCTGATCCAGCGCTTCCTTCGGCGTCATCTGACCGGTGAGTGCGGCCTGGATGGCATCCTGGATCGCCTTGGAGATCTTCGGCCATTCCGGATGCGGACCGCGCGCCTTGGCGTATTGCAGCTGCTCCTGGAAGACCTTCAGCGCTGCATCCTTCTTCGCGTTGCCGGTGGCCGGCAGCGTAATGTCGGAGCGGGCCGGAAGCTGGCCGTACTTCTCGAACATCTTGTCATCCTGCGAAGCAAAATATTCGAGCGCCTTGAACGCTTCGTCCGGATGTTTGGTATTGGCGAAAATCGCCCAGTTGAAATCACCCATGGCCGACGAGCGTTCCGCACCCGCATCAGGGACGGGCAGGAGCGCCACGCGCCAGTCGAACTTGGCTTCCTCCGACATCCGGTTCAGTTCCCAGGGGCCGGAAATGGCCATGGCAGCGTTACCGGAATTGAACGTGCCGGTCGAATCCCATTGGCCACGTGTCAGGCTGTCCGGCGAGGCAAGCTTCTCGTCCATGATGGTCTTCCATGTCTCAAGCGCCTTCACCGCACCATCGGTATTGATGTGCTGGTAGCTGCCGCCGCCCATCTGGGCCCATGGCAGGAACTGAAAAGTGCCCTCCTCGCTCGCCTTCGCCGAGAAGGCCAGGCCATAGACGTTCTTCGACGGATCGGTCAGCTTGCGGGCGGCATCCAGAAGCTCCGCCCAGGTCTGCGGCGGCTTGTCCGGATCGAGACCCTTAGCCTTGAACATGTCGGCATTGTAGTAAAGCGCGATCGTATTGGTCGCTTTCGGCACGCCGAAGAGCTTATCTTCCCAGGTGACGGAGTGGAGCGGGCCGGGGAAATAGTTGGCGGGCTTGATCACCTGCGACTTGGCAATCCGGTCGGTGAGGTCAAGGAAGGCGCCGCGCGAGGCGAACAACGCGTGCTCAGGATTGTCGATGGCGATAATATCAGGGGCCTGTCCTGTCGAATAAGCGCGCATCGCCTCTGAGACGACGTCGTCGAACTGAATCAGGCGATATTCCACCTTGATACCCGGCTCCTTTTCGTCGAATTCCTTGGCGAGGTTATAGGCCGGCTGTTCCGGCTTATCCAGGCTCCAGATCGTGATGGTGATTTCTTCCTGGGCATGGGCTGCCAGGGCAAGCCCGGATACGGAGGCAAACGCCAGTGCGCCCGCCATCAGGCTGTTCCGAATAGACATGCTCTCCTCCTTTGTGTTGGACCATTGATCCGGCCGGCTTCCTCCAAGCCGTCCGGCAGTCTCATTGCGGGTCGATGACGAAATCTCCACCCCGGCAATTCTTCAGATAGTTGAGGCCATGGACCTGGCCGGTCATTTCCAGCGCATCGCGATAGACCGGGTCATGCCAGCCCTCGATGTCGATCGAGCCTGACCAGCCGGCAAGCCTCAGCTCGGAAATCACATCCGTCCAGTTGGTGTCACCAAAGCCCGGCGTGCGCATCAGGACAAAGGGGTGCTTGCCGAAGACCCCGTGTTCGCGGATCACGTCCCAGCGAATGGTCGCGTCCTTGCCATGCACATGGAAAAACTTATGCGCCCATTTGCGGATCTGCGGGATCGGATCGATGAGATAGACCATCTGGTGGCAGGGCTCCCATTCGAGCCCGATATGCTCGTCCGGCGTCTCGTTGAAGATCAGCTCCCAGGCGTCCGGATTGTGGGCGATGTTCCAGTCACCGGTCTGCCAGTTGCCGTCCATGGCGCAGTTTTCGAAGGCGATCTTGACGCCCTTGTCGGCAGCCCGTTTGGCAAGCTCGCTCCAGATTTCGTGGTAGCGCGGCAGACTGTCGGTCAGCGGCTTGTTGCGGATGCGACCGGTGAAACCGGCAACGCAGGTCGCGCCGAAATGATGAGCGTTGTCGATGCAGTCCTTCCAGCCCTGCAGGGTCTGCAGGTCCATGTCGGTTCCTTCGAGCGGATTGCCGAACATGCCGAGCGTCGAGATCGTGATGTCGCGATCGCCGATGGCCTCAACGCAGCGCTTGCCAAGGTCTGCAAGATCCTGACCATTGGTCGTCTGCCAGAAGAAGGGCTCGAAGCTTTCGAACCCCATGTCGGCGATCTGGCCGATCCGCTCAGCCGCCTTGCCGCCGCTGGCGCTGACCATGGTTCCGATGCGGATCGATGATGCTGGATTGCTCACGGGTTCAATTTCCTTGTAAAGAGATGTCGATCGGCAGGCCGGTTCGCGCGCTCTCGATGGCGCCGAGCACCATGGCCAGGCTCTTGATATTGTCGGTGCTGACCGTCTCGGGCGTGGTGCCATCCCGGACGGCGCGGATGAAATCGGAGATCACGCTGCGATGCCCATGCGTCTCGTCCTCGAACGGCGCCTCTGGCAGAGCTAAAGCCTTGAAGCCGCGCAGCAGGCCAGGCTCTGCGCCTGCGACCGTTGCCTCGAAGGCACCCTCGCCGTCCCAGGTCAACATGCCCTTCGAGCCCACCAGACGCCAGGCGCTTTCCCAACTGGTGCGACGGCCCTCCGCGCACCAGGATCCCCGATAGGTAAAGACAGCGTCGCCCGACAACCGGAAGATCGCATTGGCAGCAGCACCGTGGGCATACCAGGAACCGGAGGGATTGGTTTCGACGCAATAGACGGAGAGCGGCTGTTTGCCGGAGACGAAACGCGCGGCGTCAAAGGTGTGAATGGCCATATCAAGGAGCAGAACATTGTCCATCGCCTCGCGAAACCCGCCGAAATGGGGGCCGATGAAGAAATCGCAGTGAATGCCGGTCAGTTCACCGATCAGACCGTCTTCGACGGCGCGCCTGAGGCGACGAATGCCCGCGATGAAACGGCGGTTCTGAACGACGGCGTGTACGCGCCCGGTCTCGGCCGCCAGCTGCAACAGCATGGCGCCCTCCTCCAGCGATGTCGCGAGCGGCTTTTCCGACAGCACGTGGCAGCCGTGGCGAAGGGCGGTAGCGACGACGCCTGCCCGCGCTGAGGGGACGACGACGTCGAACAGCATGTTGGCCTGGGTTTGCTCCAGCACAGCCGCGAGATCCGTGCCGATTACAACATCATCAAGGCCGAACTCGTTCGCCAGCGCCTGGGCTGTTGCCCGGTCGAGATCGACAAGCCCGACAAGCTCGACCCCGCCCTTGAGTTCGTCGGCAGACTGGAGCGCCTTTAGCCAGCCTCTGGCCATGGCTCCGCACCCGCATAAAACGGCCCGTGATGTCACTGCTATCCTCCCAAGGGATAAGCGAAACTCCTCTTTCGCATCTCCCGTAAACGTTTACGATACTAGGAACACGACCCGCATTGTGTCAATAGATTTTTCGTAAACGGTTACGGAGCCGTTTTTGCGGGCAAAGGGGGCATTCATGAAGGGCATCCGGCAGCTGGCCGACCATCTCGATATTTCGATCGGGACGGTGTCACGCGCATTAAACGGCAAGCCTGATGTCAACGAGGAAACCCGGCAGCGCGTGCTGGAGGCGGCAGAAAAGCTCGGCTATGTCGCCAACCAGGCGGGACGCTCCTTGCGTCGGGGCGCGACCGGTATCATCGGCTTCATGATGCAGACGGGCCATGACATTACCGGCCAGGGCGACAGCTTCTTCATGCGCGTCTTTGATGGCGTGCAGACCGTGCTGTCACGCCACAAGCTCGATCTGGTGGCTCTTCTGTGTTCCTCGGAAGAGGATCCGGATGCCTATCTGAAGCGCATCGTGGCGCGTGGTTTCGCCGATGGCATCATCCTGTCGGCAACGCGCTTTGAGGATGCCCGTTTCGAGCTTCTGCACAAATCAAAAATCCCCTTTATCACCCTCGGTCGAAGTCAGACCGACGTTGGCCAGCCCTGGTACGACCTCGATTTCGAAGGCATGGCCGACATGGCGCTTGGGCGCCTGGTGTCCAAGGGGCACAAGAAGATCGCCATCAGCCGACCCTATGGCGAAATCAACCTCGGCCATGTATTCGAAAATCATTGCCGCGTGGTGCTGGCCCGCCATGGGTTGGAGCTGGCGCAGCACCATGTCTACCGCTCCAGTCCGAACGAGGGCGGCGGCTATGCGGTTGCGCAGGCTGTGCTCGCTACCCCGGACCGTCCCTCTGCGGTCGTTCTTCTCAACGAGGCGACTGTGGTCGGTTTTTACCGCGGACTGCAGGAAGCCGGGCTGAAGCCCGGTCGGGACATCGCCGTCATCGGCCAGTACAGTCCGCAAGCGCAGTTTCTCAATCCAGTGCTCACCTGTTTTCGACCCGACCTGCGGTTGCTCGGCATCGCCTTGGCCGAAAGCCTGCTTGCCACCATGCCTGACTTCGCAACGCATTATCCGGAAGCCGTGCGACGCCGCCTTTGGCCGATGACGCTTATCGAAGGCGAGAGTGACTGACAGCCTGGCGCTTGTTGCTTTTCAATCCCAACTATACCGTTTCTCCAAAACGGTATAGTTGGCCTCCGGCAGGCAAGATGGCGTCACCCCTTTAGCGACGCGATGTAAGCCCGCCAGCCGCCGAGTTCCGTCACCTCCTGCGCGCCGTCGATGGCATAGGGTTCGCAGAGGAAGCCGGAGACCTGGCTGCCATCATCCAACGTTACCTTGCCGATCCCGAGCGGCGCCGGGATGTTCTGGACAAAACGGCCGAAGGCAGCGGGTGTCACCTTCCAAACCTCGACCTCCAGCCCCTTGCCGGCAAAGCCGGGCTCGCGAATGAGGCCAGGCTTCGGCGGCGTGGTGTTGGGCAGCACGAAGAGGCGGTAATCGCCGGCCGTTCGGCAGGTCTTCAGCAGTTTCCCGCCGGGACCTGTTAGTTCGTGGTTGAGGGGCATGCCGGTCAGATGCGCGCCAACGACCATGATCGTGACAAGGCCATCATCCGGTTCTGCGACCCTGGAGGCTTCCGGCAGGCTTGCCGCCTTGTCCTTACCCATGCCCGCAGCCGCCGCTCGATGCATGGCGTCCGCAAAGGGGGCAAGTGCATCGTCTGAGAAGGAGGGGCCGAACAGGGTAACCCCGCTCGGCAGACCATCCGAGCCGAACCCGGCCGGCACCGCGATCGCCGCATAGCCGAAGAGGTTGGCGAAGTTGGTATAACGGCCGAAATGGCTGTTCTTGACGATCGGATCGGCCATCATCGCTTCCACCGTATAGGTGGTCGGCGAGGTGGGCAGCATCAGCATGTCGAGCTTTTCCCACGCGGCGAGCGCCTTCTGGCGCAGATGGCCAAGCTTGTACTGGCCTTCAAAGGCCTCGACGGCGTCATAGGCCTTTGCACCCTCAATGATCTTTCGCACCGTCGGATCAAAATCATCGGCATTCGTTCCGATGAAATCCTTGACCGCCGCCAGCCGCTCGGCAACCCAGGGGCCGTTGTAGAGCAGTTCGGCGGCCTGCCGGAACGGCGCATAGTCGAAGGGCACGATGGTGGCACCAAGCGATTTCGCCCGTTCGATGGCAGCATCATACAACGCCTCGACGGCTGCATTGCCGAAGAATTCGCGCTCGGCTCCGTCGAGCACACCGATGCGAAGCCCGCTTGAAGGAAGTGCTGCGGCCACGGCAGTGCGCGAATAGGGGTCACCTGCATCCAAGCCATCCATGACCTTGCGGATTGCTACCCCATCGCCGACCGTTGCAGCAAAAACCGTCACCACGTCGACGCTGCGGCAGGCCGGCACGACGCCGACATTCGGCACGAGCCCCGGCGTCGGCTTGATGCCGACGAGATTGTTGAAGGCGGCCGGCACACGGCCGGAGCCGGCCGTGTCGGTCCCAAGCGCAAAGCTTGCGAGACCAGCCGCAACCGAGACAGCCGAGCCTGACGAGGACCCGCCAGAGACATAGGCCTTGTTGAACACAGAGCGCGGCGCGCCATAGGGTGAGCGCGTGCCATTGAGGCCGGTTGCGAACTGATCGAGATTGGTCTTGCCGATCACCAAAGCACCGGCGGCTTTCAGGCGATCAACGACGGTTGCATCCTTGTCCGGAGAATAAGCAAAGGCCGGGCAGGCAGCGGTTGTCGGCAGGCCCGCGACGTCGATATTGTCCTTGACCGCGAAGGGAATGCCCCAGAGCGGCAGGCTGTTGGGTTGAGGGGCGCTTGCCACCAGCGCCTTGGCCGCTGCCCGCATATCCTCATCCGGCGTTTGCGTGATGAAGATCGCCGGATCATCCGAGGCCTTGCGGCGGGCGATGACCTCTTCCACCAGATCGAGCGGGGAAAGACCTTCGGCATACAGCCCCTTCAGCGAGGCGAGATCGAGAATGGCGGGGATCATGCGGCTTCCTCCAGAACAACCAGCACATCGCCGGCCTTGACATTGCGCCCCGGTCCGGCGCGAACATCGCGCACGGTACCCGCGGCATGAGCGGTTACGTTGATTTCCATCTTCATCGATTCGATGATGGCAAGCGTGTCGCCTGCCTTCACCGTCTGGCCCTCTTCGACCAACAGTTTCCAGACATTGCCGGGCACGGCACTTTCCACACCGAAGCAACCGTCCGGAATATCCCCGCCGAGGCCGGGTCCGGTCCCTTCGTCCGTGACGAAACTGTCGAGGCCTTCGTCCTTCCAGCGGCGGCGTTCTGCCTCAAAGGCTGCCTGTTGACCCTGCTTGAAAGCCTTTATGCTCTCGGCATTGCGGGCGAGCTCCGCTCCGTAGTCGGCGTAGGAAAACTCACCTTCTTCAATGCGGATCGGATAGCCGCCATGCGGGAAGGCCGCACGGGCCTCCATCAGTTCCTCGTGGGAGACGGGGAAGAAGCGGATCTGGTCGAAGAAATCGAGCAGCCATGGCTTGCCCTCGGCAAAGACATCCGTTTTGCGCCATGTGTTCCACACCTGGATGGTGCGCCCAAACAGCTGATAACCGCCCGGCCCTTCCATGCCGTAGATGCACATATAGGCACCGCCAATGCCGACGGCATTTTCCGGCGTCCAAGTGCGGGCCGGATTGTATTTAGTCGTGACCAGCCTGTGGCGGGGGTTGAGCGGTGTGGCGACAGGGGCGCCGAGATAGACGTCACCCAGCCCCATGACCAGATAGGAGGCGTTGAATATCGTGTCCTTCACTGCCTGCTCATCGGCCAGACCATTGATGCGGCGGATAAACTCGATATTCGACGGGCACCAAGGCGCGTTGGGGCGCACAAGTTCCTGATATTTGCGCATGGCAAGTTCGGCTTGCGGGTCATTCCATGACAGCGGCAACCAGACGGTACGGCTCGGCACCTTTACTTCCGAGACCGGCGGCAGGCTTTTCTCGATCTCCACCAGCTGGCCGAGCAGTTTGGCGCGCGACAGCGTCGTGCCATCGTAATGGATCTGCAACGAGCGGATACCGGGGGTAAGATCGATCAGCCCCTTGAGCCTCGCCGCCTGAACGGCCTGCATCAAGAGATGCACGCGCATTCGGACGGCGATATCGAGCTGCATCTCGCCATATTCGACCAGAAGATTGTCGTCACCCTGGCGGCGATAAACGACGGGGACAGAACCGCTATCGTTGGTGGCGAGGATCGCGGAGCCGGATTCGACGGCAATGCGGGACAGGCTCGGCGCCACGACGGGTAAATCGGCATCCCGCGAAACTGCATGAAACCGGATCGTATCTCCCGGCTTGCACTGCCCCATCTTCCATTGCTCGTCACGGGCAATCACCGCCGGGCAGACGAAGCCGCCAAGGCTCGGGCCGTCAGGCCCCAAAATGATCGGCATGTCGCCGGTAAAATCAATCGCACCGATCGCATAGGCGTTGTCATGCAGGTTGGAGGGATGAAGCCCTGCCTCGCCGCCATCCTCGCGCGCCCATTTCGGTGCCGGCCCGATCAGGCGCACACCCGTGCGGGCGGAATTAAAATGCACTTCGTAGTCGGTCGAAAACAGCGTCTCGATGTCTTCGGGAAGGAAGAAATCCGGCGCGCCGTGCGGACCATAGACCACGCCGACGGACCATTCGCGGGTGAGTGCCGCCGGCTCGGCGGCGGGCTTCACATCTGTCTGCTCGACGCGCGCCAGGCGTAGAACATGGCCGGCGCGAAGCGTGCCCGTGGCATTGCCACCGAACTGACCGAGGCCGAAGGTGGCGCGCGAGCCCATAACCAGTGGCGCATCAAAGCCTCCGGCGACAGCAAGATAGGCGCGCTGGCCGGCACCTGAAATGCTGCCGATTGTCAGGGTCTGGCCAGCCTTGATCAGCACCGCCGTGTCATGAGCAACGGCCTTGCCGTCCACCGCCATTGGCATCACGGCACCGGAGAGTGCCACGACCGTGTCGGAGAAGAACTTCAGCACCGGGCCGGAGACGGTAAGTTCAAGGGCAGCGCTATGATCGTGATTGCCGACCAGCCGGTTGGCATGGCGGAAGGAGCGCTCGTCCATGGGACCCGAAGGCGGCACACCAACATGCCAAAGACCGAGACGGCCCGGCAATTCCTGCAGAGAAGATTGCGCGCCAGGCGCGATAACCTCGACCACATCAGGAACGAAGTCGAAATCCTTGAGTGCGGTTGTCGCGACATCGCCGCTCAAGAAGAGATCGGAGGCCGCGATAGCCTTTAAATATTCGAGGTTGGTCTCAATGCCGCAAAGCGATGTCTTGCCGAGAGCCATGGACAGGGCAGCAATCGCCGACACGCGATCCGCGCCTGAGACGGTGACCTTGGCCAGCATCGGATCATAAAAGGGCGTCACTTCTGTTCCGGTCTCCACCCAACCGTCGACCCTGATACCGTCGGGAAACGTCACCTCCGTCAGCAGACCGGCGCTCGGACGAAAACCGGCGTGCGGCATTTCGGCATAGATCCGCGCCTCAATGGCCGCGCCCTTGGGTATCAGGTTCTCCTTGCCGGTCAGCACATCCTCGCCGGCCGCCTGCCGGATCATCCATTCGACGAGATCGATGTCGAACACCGCTTCGGTCACCGGATGCTCGACCTGCAATCGGGTGTTCACCTCAAGAAAGTAGAACTCTTCACGCGCGGGATCATAGATGAACTCGACGGTCCCGGCGGAGGTGTAATTCACCTGCCGGCCGAGCGCCACGGCGGCCGCATGCAGCTTTGCGCGAACCGCATCCGACAGACCTGGCGCCGGCGTTTCCTCGATCACCTTCTGGTTGCGCCGCTGCAGCGAGCAATCGCGCTCACCCAGCGCAATGACGCGGCCCTTGCCGTCGCCGAAAATCTGAACCTCGACGTGGCGCGCCTTGGACACGAAGCGTTCGAGATAGACGCGGGCATCGCCGAAACTGGATTTGGCGGTGCGCTGGACGCTGTCGAATGCGGCGGCCAATGCCTCCGGCGTATCGCAGAGCTGCATGCCGATGCCACCGCCGCCAGCGGTGGACTTCAGCATCACGGGATAGCCGATCTCTTCTGCGGCTGCCAGTGCCGCCTCACGATCCGCAAGCAGATCGGAGCCTAGCAAGAGCGGCACGTCGCTTAACTTGGCCAATTCGCGGGCCGTGTGTTTCAGGCCGAAGTCGGCGATGTTCTGAGGGCTCGGACCGATAAAGGCGATGCCTTCGGCCTTCAACCGCTCGGCAAAACCGATGTTCTCCGAAAGGAACCCGTAGCCGGGATGGACAGCTTGCGCGCCGGTCTGCCGGCAGGCGGCAATGACGGCTTCCACATTCAGGTAGCTATCAGAAGCGGGCGCCGGACCGAGCCGCACCGCCTCGTCGGCCATCAGCACGGCTTTCGAAAACCGGTCGGCATCGGAATAGACAGCAACAGATGCAATGCCCATCTGCTTCAGCGTGCGGATGACCCGCACGGCGATTTCGCCGCGATTGGCGATCAGGACTTTTTCAAACATCAGGCGTCCTCACCCTCCCAGACGAGCACACGCACCGGCGTCGGATCAAAACCGTTGCAGGGATTGTTGATCTGCGGGCAGTTGGAAATGACCAGCAGCACATCCATCTCCGCCTTCAGCTCGACATAGTCACCGGGCGCCGAAATGCCATCGACGATGGTCATCTCGCCCGAGGGTTCGATGGGCACATTCATGAAGAAGTTGATGTTGGGCACGACATCGCGCTTGCTCATGCCGTGCTTGGAGACCTCCAGCACGAAATTGTCGCGGCAGGCATGCAGGTATTTCGTGTAATGGCCGAAACGGACCGTGTTGCTCTCGCAGGAGCAGGCACCGGCGGATGTGTCATGCCGTCCGCAGGTATCGGCGGTCATGGTGGCCATGACACGGCCTTCTGAAGAGATGATCTTCGTGCCCGTCGAAATGTAGGCAGCGCCCTGCTCGCGCATGGTGTCCTGGCTGGAATAACGCTCGGAAAAGTCCTCCGCATTGTAGAAGAGCGTGTCGATGGCCTGCTGGCCATAGCTATCCTCGATGCGCAGGATCTGACCCTTCTTCACCACAGTGGAGAAGGGCGCTTCGGCAGGAATGTAGTGGTCCTGCACGGCATTGGTGAGCGTGCGGGCGGGAGAGGTCTGGACGAAGTGGGCCATTGTTTCTCTCCGCTCACAGGGCCGCAAAGGCGTTGTTTTCAAAGCCGCGCACGGCTTCGGGCGTGGCCGTGCGGCAGAGATCATCCGCGGCCGGTTCGGTTGCTGCGATACGGGTCACGGTGACCGCCGCGGGCGCATAGACCGGGTTCGGATCGAGCGGATGCGGGCAGTTGGAAAAGCCGACGATCATATCCATCTCGGCGCGCAGGTCGATATAATCGCCTTGCGTCACCAGTTCCGGCTTCCAGTGAAACTTGCCATCTGCATCGACACAGACTGGGGCAAAGAGCGCTAACGCCGCCGGAATATCCCGCTTGTCGAGACCGGCCTTAGTCGCGAGCAGCACGAAGTTGTCGCGGGTGTTGCGCAAGGCCGGACCGTTGGCGCCGGCGTATTTCTTCGCGTTGGAAGAGGCCGTCGAGCCGCCCATCAGTACGTCATGGGCGCCGCAGCTGTCTTCCACGATCGAAAACATAACTCGGCCCATGTCGGAAAAGATCACCCGGCCCTTGGCCAATCCGGTGGTCCATTGCACCTTGACCGTATCGGGCAGGTTCAGCCGCTCCGTGGTGTCGGCGGCGTTCCAGGCAATCAGCGACAGCGTCGAGAAGCCCTCATCGAGTGAGATGCGCAGCACCTCATTCGCCTTCACCCGTGTCGACCAGTACCAGCTGCCGGGAATGGTTTCGCGGTGGATGATGCGGTCATCGGCGATGGTGGGCGCAGGCTTCTCGCTTTTGCCCGGCAGCGCTTTCGGCGTGGCATTCAGCCCCTGACGCTGATGTTCCTCGTAGCGCGCCCGGTTGGCGGCGATTTCCTCTTCAGAACGGCGGATATGCATATTCATCTCCAGTGGATGTCGGCCGGGTCGTCCCAGCTATTGACCCTTTGAAGCGACCGGGCCGTCCCGGTCTGGGCGAAAGATCGAAGCCTGGCCTGCCTGTCTCGGCGGCCAGATGGTGATGTCGCGGGAGATCGTCGCGCCATAGCGCAGCTTTTCTTCCGGCCGATCGCGCGGGCGCTCAAACGCCACGACACGGGTGGCGAGCGTAAAAGCCTCGCGCATGTCATGGGTGACCATGACGACCGTCATCGGCGCTTCGTGCCAGAGCGTCTTCATCAGCACATGGATTTCGGCGCGAATGCCAGGATCAAGTGCGCCGAAGGGCTCATCGAGCAGCAGAACCTTGGGACGCATGATCAAAGCCTGCGCCAGCGCCAGCCGCTGTTGCATGCCGCCGGAAAGCTGTGCCGGGTATTTCTCCTCCGAGCCTGAGAGGCCGACGGCGGCAATCATTGCGCGCGCTTCGTCTTCCACCGCACGACGGGCAGAGCCGAAAAGGCGAGCGGCAAACCGCGAGGCCTGCAATTCCTTGCCGAACATGACGTTGGCAAGCACGGTCAGATGCGGAAAGACCGAGTAGCGTTGGAATACGACACCACGATCCGGTCCGGGCTCTCTCGGTAGGGCCTGACCATCAAGCAGGATCTCGCCCTGGGTCTGGCTTTCCTGGCCGAGCAACAAACGCAGGAAGGTAGACTTGCCGCAGCCGGATGGGCCGACCAGTGCGACGAAGGCGCGGGACTCTATTTCGATGGAGACATTCTCCAAGACGATCTGGTCGCCATATTCCTTCCAGAGGTTCTTGATCGACAGCGCGCTCATTTGCCCTTCTCCAGTTCCGACCAGGGGAAGACGGCAATGCGCAGGCGATCGAGCAGGATATCGGTCACGACGGCGAGAAGCGTGATCCAGACGACATAGGGGAAGATCACATCCATCGAGAGATAACGGCGCACCAGGAAGATGCGGTAGCCGAGGCCGCTGTCCGACGAGATCGCTTCCGCCGCAATCAGGAACAGCCAGGCGGGGCCGAGTTGAAGGCGAAGCGTGGTGATGAGACGTGGCAGGATCTGTGGCAGGACCACACGCAGCGCAATCTGCCAGGACGAGGCCGACAGGGTTTCCGCCTTGACGATCATCTCGCGCGGCAGCGACAGGGCGGTCAGCGCCAGGTCCCGCACCATGATCGGCGCAACACCGATGACGATGAGGGCAATCTTCGATGCCTCTCCCAGTCCCATGACGATGAACAGGATCGGCAATAGCGCCAGCGGCGGCACCATGGAAATGGCGCCGACAAAGGGAGAGAGCAGCGCCCGCGCATAGGGCAGGATGCCGATGTTCAGCCCGAGCAACAGGGCAATTACCGTCGAAATACCGAGACCGACACAGAGGCGCGTCAGGCTGGCAGCTGTATCTGACCACAGGAGAAAATCTCCCGTGCGCGGATCGGCGACGAACGCCATGCGGTTGATGGTCTCGGCCAGGACAGACAGTCCGGGCAGAAGCTTGTCATTGGCATTGTCGGCCAAACGCTCGGCCGAACCGATCATGTAGACGGCAAGGAGGAGGATGAAGGGCAGCAGTGCCAGCGACAGGCGGGCGCCATTGCTCGGGCGTGCATTGATCCAGCGCATCGGCTTTCTCCTTCTGACACGGCGGTCGCGGCCGGACCCGAGAGGCCGGCGGGATCGGTTCAGAGCGCACCCTTGGCGGCGGCGTCCATATAGGTGGTGGTGAAGCGGAACTTCACATTGGCCTTGTCGCCAAGCACAGACCCCTCCGGCATCTCGATGCCGATGACATCAGCCGACGGCGCACCATTCCCAAGCAGGCCCTTGTCGAACAGGAAGGTGCGGACGAGATCCATGGTCTTGGGCAGATCGGGCGAAGCGGTGAAGGCTACGGCATCAGCCGGCTTGTCGAAGAGCTTCGTCGCCGCCATCTGCGCCTCGAATCCGGCGAGGTCCGTGCCGGAGGCCGAGCCCATGGCCGTTCGGGCGGCTTTGCCTTCATCGGTTGCCGCCGTCATCACGGCCATGGTGTCGTACCAGATCCCGGCCAGCGCCTTGCCGAAATCAGGATTGTCCTTCAGCACGTCGGAATTGGCGACCATCAGGTCGATGATCTCGCCCGGGATCTGCGAACTGTCGAAGACCTTCTTCGCCGACTTGTCCTCCAGAATGGTGGCGACCAGCGGGTTCCAGGTGACGACCGCCGAGACCTCCGGTGTCTGATAGGCGGCGACCATGTCGGCATCGGATGTATTGACGACCTTTACGTCCCGCTCGGACGAGCCGATGCTTTCGAGCGCCCGCGCCAGCAGGTAGTGGGACACGGAAAACTCGACCAGATTGACGTTCTGGCCCTTCACATCCTCAAGCTTGTTCTTGTCTTTCAGGATCACCGCATCATTGCCGTTGGAGAAATCGCCGACGATGACGGCGGTCGTGTCGACGCCACCGGCGGCGGGGATCGACAGGCCGTCCATATTGGTCAGCGTCACCGCGTCAAAGGCCCCGGCGGTGTACTGGTTCATCGATTCCACATAATCGTTGAACTGGGTGACCTCGATGTTAAGGCCATATTTGTCGGCCCATTTCTTGACGATGCCATGGTCGGCAGCATAGCCCCAGGGCATCCAGCCGACATAGATCGACCAGGCGACCTTGAAATCCTTCTTCGGCGCAGCCTCGGCAGAAGAAAGACTGGCCAAGGCCAAGGCGGCCGACAGCGCAGTCATCGAAAGAAGCTTTGAAACCATCTGCATGTGCAATTCCCCTTCTGGCTCATCTCAAAAAGGGATCGGCATGGACCATCGCGCCGCCAATCCCTTGGCTTACGAGGTCTCCCGGGCTTTTGTCCCGCCGTGCACCCGACGGGATGTCTCCCCGCCGGTAGCCGCTCTCGGACCAGTCACGCTTCGAAGGCGAAGCGCCGGAACCCTAGCGGCCAACTCGGGATACGAAAAAGCAAGCGCCGTGCCAGATGCGAAAACCCCTAAAAACGCGGCATAGGCGATGGATGGCCAACAACAAAGTGCATACATTTGGGGCAAGATTGCCCGCCGATTGAGCAGGCTTTGCCTAGAGGCGTCGCTGTACGGTGCCGTGCACTATCATTGATTGCCGCCACGTGACCCAGGATTGCGGCGCTGACGCGCATGGTCCTAAAATATGATGGATATGACCTCTGGCCTGCCGGAGTGCTGATGGGATGCCGACTTCGGCTCCTTCCGCTGCTTTGGCGCCGGCTCTCGATGTCTGGCCTTCACCGCAGCGACGGTTGTCCTTCCGCGGCGCAGGGCGCCGAGCCACAAACCGTCAAGCCGGCAGGGCAGACAAATGTTCATGGACCGCAAGCCAGCGATCATCGGCCTGCTTGGCAAAGACGATCGTCTCGCGCTCGTGATTGATCACGGGCTCACCGGCGAGCAACAATTCGGTTTCAACCAGATGGGTGAAAATGGCAACCTCGCCAAGGATCTGAATGCTCCGTTCGGTGGAGCGGCAGCCTGTAACTTTGAAGCCATCGCGACGCTCCCAAAGCGCCCATTCCGCCTCGTATTCGTCCCTGTTCGCGAGTGCGCGGTCGAGATTGTAGAAAATGAACGTGGCTTCCGGCGAAAAGGCATCGAAATAGGCCTTGCTGTCATGGCTGCCGAAGGCGGCGACGAGGGCATCGACGGCGGCAAGCACGGCGGCGGTTGAAGTATCGGTCATGTTTGTCTCGGTTGAAGGTTTGCTCAGACGGACTTGACGCTGCTGATCAATGCCGCAAGGGGGCGATGTTGCTCGGCGACGCGGGCCTTCAGATCATCGAGCGGCATGGCATCGACTTTGCAGAACTCGATAAACATCATGTTGAGGTTGTTGAAGAAGACTTCGCCCATGGCGCGCGCATCGACGCTTGCGATCACAACACCACGGCGCTGAAGGGTCTCGACGAGTTCAACCACCTGAGCGCACAGGCGCTGGTCGAGCTCGGTATAGCGCCTGGAGAGCGGCGTCTCCGGCTGCTGGATCGACGAGGCCATGGCCGTGCGCCACATCTGCTTGCTGAGATAGACCAGCGAGTGGTCGTAATACTGATTGATCAGGGTGCCGAGTGCTTCACCCACATTGAGGGGCGGATTGGCGACAATGGCTTCGCCGGCTTCGAGCACCTCGGTCACTTCCATGGAAACCGTGGCAACGAGGATATCACCCTTGTTCTGATAGTAGTTGTAAAGCGTCCCCACGGAGACCTCTGCCACTTCCGCGATATCCTCGATCCGCGCGCTTTCATAGCCCTGCTCCCGGAACAGCATGGTCGCCGCTTCCAGGATACGGCGGTTCCTGTCGGCCTTCTGTCGGGCCCGCAATCCGGTCATGGAAAACTCCTTTTGAATCTCCTCAAATTTGAGATTGACTTAAAAAATGAACTCATTCAATCTTTTTCTCAAGGCGCCGAGACGAGTGCCATCGGTTCAACGTGAAGGCTCGACCAAGGCCTTCGACCAGAGGGAAAGACATATGGAAAAGACCGTATTGGGTGGTCTCACCCGCCGCTTGCTTCTCACAACTGCTGCTGTTTGCGCCTTTACCGCCAGCGCCTCCGCACAGGAGGAACTCAATGCCCTCGTCTGGTGCGACCATACCGATCCGGCGCTGATCGAGCCGTTCGAAAAGGCCAACAACGTCAAGGTCAACCTGAAGGAATACGAAGGCACCGGCGCCGGTCTCTCCATCATTGAGCAGTCGCGTCCCGGTGACTGGGACGTCTTCGTCATCGATGGCGTCGACGTGCCACGCGCCGTCGAGATGAACCTGCTCGCCGAGATCCCGGCCGACAAGCTGCCGACCGCCGACATCTTCCCGGAAGTGCGGATGGAAGCCAACAACACCAAGGACGGCAAGATCTACGCCGTGACCGAAAAGTTCGGCTACAACACCATCTC
>NNBU01000952.1_pt1 | contig 25495 bp, 23 predicted proteins | sample 1173781 | NCBI WGS metagenome assembly NNBU01 (sample SAMN07173937, study PRJNA388173) | plant metagenome | biome: Plant school; feature: Soil; material: Symbiotic tissue of Blasia pusilla L.; isolation source: symbiotic tissue sample KVJ2 | host: Blasia pusilla | place: Norway: Troms, Kvaloya...
GATCGCGCATGCCGGAGGGCAGCTGGGTCTCCTATGGTGGCTACATCACACCCGGCCTGATCATGCTGGCGCTGATCACGCAATGCATTTCGAACGGTTCGGTCGGCATCTATTTTCCGAAATTCACCGGGACGATCTATGAACTCCTCTCGGCGCCGGTCGCCATGAGCGAGATCCTCTTGGGCTATGTCGGCGCGGCGGCAACGAAGGGCATGATGATCGGCCTCATCATCCTTTTCACGGCGATGTTCTTCGTCGATCTGCACATCGCGCATCCGGTGCTGATGCTGCTGTTCATGGTGCTGACGGCAATTACCTTCAGCCTTGCCGGTTTCATCATTGGCGTCGTGGCGAAGAATTTTGAGCAATTGAACCTGGTGCCGTCGCTTGTCGTGCCGCCGCTCACTTTCCTGGGCGGGACCTTCTACTCGATCGACATGCTGCCGCCGTTCTGGCGGGCCGTCAGCCATCTCAATCCGGTCCTCTATCTCGTCAGCGGTTTCCGCTGGAGTTTCTTTGAGGTTTCGGACGTGCATCCGCTGATCAGCGTCGCCATGATCGGCGTCTTTCTGGCGGTGTGTCTGGCGTTCCTGACCTTCATATTCAAGACCGGCTACAAGCTGCGGGCGTGACCATCGCAGTCTGGCTTCAATCGCGCAGGCGCAACTCGTCGGTCTGCATCTGCAGGGAACCAAGAGTCGACAGGAAGCTCATGCCGAGCAGGCTCTGATCGAGCTTGCCGTCTTCCAGCACGACGGCTGCGACGTCGGTCCGAACAATCGGTCCGAGCCGCAATTCCGGAAGGCGGACGGGAGCAGCCTGGGCCTGGCCATTGGCGGTGAGCACCGTACGCGTGAATTGCAGTGTGGACGGATCGATCCCGACCCTGACAGCGTCTTCGAATTTCAACACGACGGAGCTTGCGCCCGTGTCGATCAGCACGGGCACCGAAACCGGGCCGATCTCGACGCTGGTCTCGAAATGGCCGCCCAGTGCCTTGTGCAGGACCACTTCCGTCGTCCCATCTGCGGTCGTTACCGTCACCGCACGGCCCGGCATCAAGCCAGCCAGCACCCGTTCGCCCACGGCGCGCATGTCGTCGCGATAGAGATAGCCTGTCACCAGGGCCAGTGCGATCAAGACCCAGATCGACAATTGCCGTAGGCTTTGACCCAGCGAACGCCGGCCGAGCACGATACCGCTTGAGATCATCAACAGGATGGGCAAGGCGACAACGATCCGGCTGACGGCGTCGTTGTCCACGCCGAAGGTCTGACCCTGGTCGTGATTGATAATCAGCAGGACGAGGCCAATCGCCAGGATCGCGATGCCGATGAGAAATCGCATCAGCCGCTCTCGCGCTCACGCAGGATACGGGTGCGGCGGGTTTCGCGGCGGGGCTTGCGCTCCATGGTGTCCAGCCTTGCCGGAAGGCCGGCCATGATTTCCCGGCGCTCGTCGCTAGTATAGGCGGTCCAGCGGCCGATCTCGTCGCGGGTGCGCCCGCAGCCGAAGCAGTAGCCGGTCTTGTCGTCCATCGAACAGATCAGAATGCAGGGCGATTCCATCGGGTTCCTCTCGATCTCATTCTATATCGGATGCCTAAAGGAGGATGGCAAGAGAGACGAGGAAGCCGATCTCGGCGATCTGCTGGCTGGCGCCGATGGTGTCGCCGGTATGCCCCTGGATCTTGGATCGGACGAAAGCGGAGAAGCCTGAAACCAGGACGGCCGCTGCAATCAGCGAGGCAAGTGTGGCGCCAAACGGCAGCACGAAGAGCCCGAGGAGGGCCGGTGCCAGGATCCCGCAGACCCATGCAAAGCGCGCAGAACCCGGGTCCGGCTGGCCAACGGCGGCGGCGACCCCGTCTGCCTTGGCGGGGGGCAGGGTTGCCCAATGCCACACCATGGCGGCGCGGCTGAAAGCCGCAGCGGCAAGCCAGGTGAGTGCGATGGCAAGCGGTGGAGCAACGGCCATCAGAGCGGCGAAAGAGGCTAGGCGCAGGCCGACTGTGAAGATCAGGGCGAGCGCACCATAGGTGCCGATGCGGCTGTCCTTCATGATCGCCAGCGCCCGCTCCCGGTCGCGCCCGCCGCCCAGGCCATCGGCGGTGTCGCTCAGGCCGTCTTCGTGTAGCGCGCCGGTCACCAGCATTTGCAGGGCAAGTGCCATGAGAGCGGCGACGAGAGGACTGGTCTCGAAAGCGGTGAGAAGACCGAGTGTGATGGCGGCGGGGAGGGTGATCAGCAAACCGGCAAGTGGGAAGGCGGCGACGGTTCGGGAGAGGCTGCCGTCATGATTCTGGAAGTATCGGTTCGGCACCGGAATACGGCTCAGGAAGGCAATCGCCCTTGCAGTTTCGTTGATGAGGTCACGCGTGTCGCGCATCAATGCGGTATCCGTCCTTTGGACGACCGCTGTCGCCGCTTTTTGAGTTGAGACTAACGAGCGCGGTCAGTATGAGAGATGCCACAAAGACCGATTTGTCCGCAGATTACAAGGAAGCGCATCCCATGACCGTTACCGGCCTGCCATTCGACGATTTTCGCGTCCTGCTGCGTGACCTGCCAGGGCCGAACACGGCGGCGCTGGTCGCCGCGCGCGACCGGGACCGGACCCTGACCAAGCCGCCGGGCGCGCTCGGACGGCTTGAGGAAATCGCGATGTGGCTTGCTGCCTGGACGGGACGTCCGCCGGCGGTCACGCGGCCTCTCGTTGCGATCTTCGCCGGCAATCACGGCGTGACCAAACATGGCATTACACCGTTCCCCTCGTCGGTAACCCAGCAGATGGTGGAGAATTTTGCAGCGGGTGGGGCTGCGATCAACCAGATCTGCGTGACCTATGACCTGGGTCTGAAAATCTTCGATCTGGCGCTCGATTATCCGACCGGCGACATCACCTGCGAACCGGCACTCTCCGAGCGCGATTGCGCGGCGACCATGGCCTTCGGCATGGAAGCGATTGCCGGCGGCACAGACCTGCTCTGCATCGGCGAGATGGGTATTGGCAATACTACGATTGCTGCTGCCATCAACCTTGCCCTTTACGGCGGCGAGGCTGAGGACTGGGTGGGGCCCGGGACAGGTTCCGAGGGTGATGTTCTGTCACGCAAGATTGCGGCTGTGAAGCAGGCCGTCGCGTTTCACCGCGAACACCTGTCCGATCCTCTGGAGGTCTTGCGCCGTCTGGGCGGCCGCGAAATTGCAGCGATGGCCGGTGCGATCCTTGCCGCCCGCATGGAAAAAATCCCCGTGCTGATCGATGGTTATGTCGCTACCGCTGCGGCTGCCATCCTCAAGGCGGCCAATCCGTCGGCCCTCGACCATTGCCTCATCGGGCATGTCTCGGCCGAGCCCGGGCATCTGCGCTCCATCGAGCGCCTTGGCAAGACGCCGCTTCTGGCGCTTGGCATGCGGCTTGGTGAAGGCACCGGGGCCGCACTCGCCGCCGGCATCGTCAAGGCGGCTGCAGCCTGCCATTCCGGCATGGCAACCTTCGATCAGGCGGGTGTGAGCAACAAGACCCATGGCTAACATGAAGAAGAAGGGTTCTGCGGCACCCCGGAAGCTCGCAGCCGAGACATTCGAGAAGAAGACCGGCATCGCTCACCTCTTCGCCGCCGGACAGTATTCGGCGCAGGGGTTCAAGCGACTGATCAAGGAGGCGGCCTTTCGCCACGAAATCCTGGCGTTTGTCGCTGGTCTCGGCATCTTTGCGCTTGTCGGGGCAAGTCTGCTGGAATTCCTCGGTTTCGTGGTGCTGATGCTGCTGATGTTTTGCGTCGAGGCGCTGAACACGGCCATCGAGGAACTGGTGGACCGTATTTCTCCGGAGATTTCGACGGTTGGCCGGAATGCCAAGGATCTCGGATCGTTCGCCGTCTTCTGTCTGATCGTCGCCAATGGCGTCTTCAGCGCCTATGTCGTGCTGACCCGCCTGCTCTTCTGATCAGGCAAACTGGCGGCGGCGCGGTTCGATGGCGCGGGCTTCGCTGACCGCTGGCAGGCTCTCCAGCACGCGGTTAGACGGCAGTATGGCGATGACCTCCGTGCCTTCCCGGAGCTTCGACTTCAGCTTGAATTCGCCGCCATGCTTGGCAAGGATCGCCTGAACGATCGGCAGGCCGAGGCCGGTGCCCTGTTCGGCGCTCTTGATGGCGATCGAACCCTGGCCGAAGGCTGAAAGCACCACAGGGATCTCGTTTTCGGGGATGCCGGGGCCATTGTCGCGGATGGAAACATATTGGCCGCCGCCTGCCGTCCAGCCGGCTTTCACCATGATCTCGCCACCTTGGGGGGTGAATTTCACGGCATTGGACAGGAGGTTCAGGATGACCTGGCGCATCGCCTTTTCGTCGGCCCAGACCGAAGGCAGGTTCATTTCGAACTGTTCGTCGATGCGGATATTCTTCGACTTGGCGCGCAGCTGGATCATGCCGATGCAATCTTCGGCCAGTTCCAGCAGGGATACGGATTCCTCGTTGAGCTCGTATTTGCCGGCCTCGATGCGCGACAGGTCGAGGATCTCGTTGATCAGTTCCAGGAGGTGCTTGCCGGAGCGGTGGATGTCGCCGGCATATTCCTTGTAAAGCGGGTTGTTCAGCGGGCCGAGCACTTCCGTTGCCATGACTTCGGAGAAGCCGAGAATGGCGTTGAGCGGCGTGCGCAGCTCGTGTGACATGGAGGCGAGGAAGCGGGACTTGGCCATGTTGGCTTCCTCTGCCCGCCGGCGCGCTTCATCCGACAAGGAGTTCGCGACTTCCAGTTCGGCGATCAGATCGTCCTTCTCCGTCTGGAAGGACAGGAGCTTCAGGTTCGCCTGGTGCAGGCGGTCGGTGATGTAAATGAAGAAGATCAAGGCGGTGGTGAAGACCGTGGTCAGGCCCAGGTCGAGCATGCGGTGGCCGATGGCGGAGAGGTAGGTCAGCGCAACGACGGTCGGCAGGAAGCTGAACAGCACGGCTTGGCGCAGCAGCATGGTCGCCATCGCCGTGATCGAGAGAGCGAGCAGCAAGACGCCGCCTTTGTAGAAGAGAAAGGCGGTCTGATCGCAAGTCGTGCAGTCCTGCAGGGCAAACACAGCCCAGCAGCTTGCCATGGCCACTTGTGCCAGAAGCAGAATGCGGCGCCATCTCTTCTGGTTTTGCGGGGTGATTTCGGTTCGGGCTGCACGCTTGACGATTAGGATGCCGATGGCATGCATGGTGAGGCCAAACAGCGCCCAGATGAAAAATGCTGGCTGCGAGGTGAAATAGGATCCGAAGCCGGCCACCAGCAGGAGGAGGGCCGGGATCACGGCGGCGCCCTGCAGCGTCGCGTTGATGTGCATGCCGAGAATCTCGACATCGAAGGCCGGTGAAATGCCTTGTCCGGATTGCAACCTTTCGCGGGTCGTGCGCACGGCTTTTGTCGCAGCCCTGTTGCGGTGTTCCCGCGTCAGGTCGACAACATTCTTGTCCGTCGATGTCGATACGCCGTTACTCATGGAGTTGCAGTCTTCCGCGCCTTCAACGAACTTAGCGGCCAATTCTTAAGAAGATCCTGCAGCGGAAGGATTTGTTTGCCATGTGTGAAAAGGTTTCGTTTCTGAAATTGGAGAGATTGTGGCGGTGATCAGCCGGCGGATAAGGGAGCTTCTCGTCGGTTGCGGAATGCTATTTCTGGCGCTTCTGATCATCGCCAAACTGGACATGCAGCAGGCCATCCAATCGTCAGGGCCGTTCACGATTGTCGACGGGGATACGTTGGCCGAGGGTGGACAGCGCTTTCGTCTTCGCGGCATCGATGCCCCCGAGATCGGTCAGATCTGCGCGCGGCCGAGTGGCACCTATGATTGCGGGCTGATCGCGCGGGCGGGGTTGATGCGGCTGATCGAAGGACGTGCCATCACGTGCTCCGGGCGCGCGGGCGACAAGGATCGTTATGGTCGCGCCCTGGTGTCCTGTCGTAGTGGAGATTTGGATCTCGGCCTGCAGATGGTGAGCGCCGGCCTTGCGGTCTCCGATGGTGACTACCAGATGACGGAACTGAAGGCGCGCAGTGCCGGTTTGGGGATTTGGGCCGGTTCGTTCGAGAGGCCGCAGGAGTGGCGCCGTCGTCAAAGGCTTGAGGACAGCCAACTGCGCGGTTGGCTTCAGACGCTGCTCATTGCGCCGCTGGGTGAATGGCTGGGATGGGAGACTGAATGAGATCTGCCAGAAGCGATACTTCCTGTGCCGGGATCACGTCCCCAACCGACCGTCCCGTGCCCATTGACGATCTCATTCATGCCATCTCGCAGTGCCGGATCTGTCGTGACTGTCCTGCCGGCGGCGCTGAAAATCGCATGCCACACGAGCCGCGGCCGGTTGCCTATCTGTCTTCGACCGCGCGGGTGCTGATTGCAGGTCAAGCACCGGGGTTGCGGGTGCATGAAAGCGGCATTCCCTTCAACGACGCCTCCGGCGACCGATTGCGCCAGTGGCTCAACGTCGATCGCGAAACCTTCTATGACCGGTCGCGCTTCGCCATCGCGCCGATGGGCTTCTGCTTTCCGGGCTATAATTCCGAGGGTCACGACCTGCCGCCGCGACGTGAATGTGCACCGCACTGGCGTCCCGCCGTCATGCAGTCCATGCCGCAGGTCGAACTGATCCTGGCGATTGGGCAATACGCACAGACCTGGCATCTGGGTGCCCGGCGCGCACGCACCATGACCGAGACAGTGTCGCGGTGGCGGGAGACGCTTCACTCCAATCTACCGGGGCCGCGTGTGCTGCCCATGCCGCATCCAAGCTGGCGCAATACCGGCTGGTTGAAGCGGCATCCGTGGTTCGAGGCTGAGCTTCTCCCGGTTCTCAGGCGTGAAGTTTCCCTGTTGATAGGACGAAATGATTTTTCTTGAATCGCTGATTTTCGGCTATATCGGAGAAAATCAGTTTTTATGGGAATCATCATGGACCGCCTAGACCGCAAAATCCTTCGCATCCTCCAAGAGGATTCCACTCTGGCCGTGGCGGATCTGGCGAAGAAGGTCGGCCTGTCGACCACTCCGTGCTGGCGCCGCATTCAGAAGATGGAAGAGGACGGCGTCATCCGTCGTCGCGTGGCGCTGCTCGATCCGGTCAAGGTCAACACCAAGGTGACCGTCTTTGTGTCGATCCGCACGGCAAGCCACTCGATCGAATGGCTGAAACGCTTTTCAGAAGTGGTTGCCGAGTTTCCGGAAGTGGTCGAATTCTACCGTATGAGCGGCGACGTCGATTACCTTCTGCGTGTCGTCGTGCCCGACATTGCCGCCTATGATGCCTTCTACAAGCGAATGATTGCCAAGATCGAAATCCGCGACGTGTCTTCTGCCTTCGCGATGGAGCAAATCAAGTACACGACCGAGCTGCCGCTCGACTACATGATGCTGGACAATCAAAAGTCGCAAGAGGACTGAGGATAGCGGGGGCGAGGGCGGCGCTTGTGCGCCGCGCCGTCACTTCTCCAGGCGGGCGAGCAGCGAGGACGTATCCCAGCGCTTGCCGCCGAGCTTTTGCACTTCGCCGTAGAACTGATCGACCAGCGCCGTGACGGGCAGTGTCGCGCCGTTGCTCTTGGCTTCAGTCAGCACTATGTCGAGATCCTTGCGCATCCAGTCGACAGCGAAGCCGAAATCGTATTTTCCGACATTCATCGTCTTGTGGCGGTTCTCCATCTGCCAGGAGCCGGCGGCGCCCTTGGAAATGACCTCGATCACCTTTTCGATGTCGAGGCCGGCTTTCTTGCCGAAATGAATGCCTTCGGCCAGGCCCTGGACGAGGCCGGCGATGCAGATCTGGTTGACCATCTTGGTGAGCTGGCCGGCTCCCGCTGCGCCCATCAGGCCGACCATGCGGGCGTAGGCATCGATCACCGGCCTGGCCTTGTCGAAGGTTTCAGGCTCACCGCCACACATCACCGTCAGGACTCCGTTCTCTGCACCCGCCTGGCCGCCTGAAACGGGCGCGTCGACGAAGCCACAGCCACGGGCAGCGGCGACGGCGGCGAGTTCGCGCGCGACCTCGGCTGAGGCGGTCGTGTTGTCGATCAGGATCGCGCCGACTTTCATGCCCGACAAAACCCCATCCGGACCTGTTGTGACCGAGCGAAGATCGTCGTCATTTCCGACGCAGGTGAAGACGAAGTCGGCGTCCTTTGCAGCCTCCGCCGGCGTGATGGCGTGGGCGCCGCCGAACTGCTTGACCCAGGCTTCGGCCTTGGCCGTGGTACGGTTGTAGACGGTCACGTCATGGTCGCCCTTGACCTTGAGGTGGCCTGCCATCGGATATCCCATGACGCCCAAACCGATAAATGCGACCTTTGCCATTCGACCCTGCTCCTGTGTCGGTAATTCGTTGGCTGAGGATTAGCGGAATGCGTGGGGCCGAGAAAGGCGTCCGATCGCATTTTCGGGATGTATCAGTGCCCGATTGAGCCCTACCACGCAAAACGCCGCCGGCTGATGGCCGGCGGCGTAGATCTGAGGATGACTTGGTATGAGTTAGCCGGCGAGTGCCATTGGCTCTGCGAACAAACTTGCCGGCAGAGACTTGTACCAGTCGGCAACCCGCAGAGCGATTTCACGGCTGGCCTCGACGCGGAAATGGGTGCTGTCTGCAGCCAGTTCGGGGCTGATGAAACTGTCGACGTCCAGGAGTTCGATGCAGTCATAGGTGGCGGCAAGTTTGCGCCAGACGGCGGACATGGAGGCCATACGCTCACGCGTGACGCCGCGGATCTTCAGGAATTCGCTCGGCTCGACGTCACTCGGGCTGGTGATGACCAGCATGCGATTGCCGTTCGCCTTGAGATAGTCGCAGAATTCGGTGGCGCAGGATTCGTAGAGGCCTCTGCCGAGGATGCTGTGCAGTTCCGGCGGCCACATGATGTCGTAGTAGTCGGTCCCGGGGTAGTAAACCAGCGCCGGCGGAAAGTGCTGCTGCAGGTAGGTCTTGTTCAGCACATGCGGCATCATGAAGACACGCGGCATGCTGTCGATTTCTGCAACGTCGCGGAGGCCGGCATAGTGGCAGAAGATGCCGGATTGGCAGTTCGCCATGAAGCGGATGCGAATTTCGCGATTGCCTGAGGCAATGCTTTTTTCCTCGGCGAAGATGCGCTCCCGGATGCCGGGCGTGTTGAAGTTCTCGACAGTGATCCACGCCGGTATCTCCGGCTTGACCGGGAGGGTGTCGGGCACTTTCAGGTTATGGAAGCGCTGGAAGGCGCGCTGCAAGAGAACGCTCTCGATGCCCATGTGCATGATGCGGCAGGAAAACGCCATGTGCTGGAGCGTCTCTGTTTCCGTCTCTGCGCTGATGAAGCCGACAAGGCCATGATAGCCAAACTTGTCCCAGGCGAAGAGCGCGAACCCTTCGCGCAGCGATGCTTCGGACACATAGTTGATCATCGAGCCGGGCTCGACGCGGGTCTTCAGGTAGTTGAGCTGGTTGGTGCGATTGATCAGCTCCTCAATGCGTGGAGCAAAGTCGATGAGGTCGGAGCTGGTCACGATGGCGACGTGGATGTCGCAGGTGTGCAGGAAGCTTTCGCGGCTGCCTTCGAACGTCTGGCTTTCGCTCACACGGTTTTGTAGCGCGCGATATTCCTCGACCCTCGACTTGTTCACGCCGGCATGCGCTTCGACAAGCCCTTCCAGGAAGATGTCGCAGTCCTCGCTCTTTGCATCGAGGGTGTGCAGATCAGGTGACATCGCCTTGGCTTCCGCAAGGTTGAGGTCGTTGTCGTCGATGAACAGGCAGTTCTTCGGCTTCAACTGCATGTCGGCGATCAGCGCCTGGATGGCGGCGCCCTTGGGCACAAAGGCGATACGCGGGAAGACGAATTCATCCCACAGACCGAGCGATGTGAGCTTTGTCCGGGCGGTCTCGAAATCATTCTTGGAGCAGATGGCCGAGACGACCCCGCTGGCGTTCAGGCGACGGATCGCTTCGACGCGGTGCGCGTGGAGATGGATGGCGTCGGCATCGTCAAGCGTGCCCTGCCAGAGCGTTTCGTCGAGATCCCAGATAACCAGCTTGATCGACTTGGCGACGTCCTCGGTCAGCGCCTTTTTCTTCGGACGGCGAATGCCACGGGCACCGTGGGCGCCCTGCAGGAAGAACATGGCCGAATCGGCGCCGAGATCATCGACCTGATGGTCGAGCCCCGGCCTGAAGCAGGCTGTGACCGGCACGTCGGCTTCGGAGAGCCGGCTGTAGTTGTTGAGGAAGGTGGCTGGCAGGACGACATCGTCCCTTTCGCCATGCACCAGCAGGACGGGCGGACGGCTGGCAATTTCCGAGCGCATATCGGCAAAGCCGGCCATATCGCCGCTGAAGCCGATGATCGCGCAGAGCGTTTCAGGCTGCCGGAGGCCGTAACAGAGCGCGAGCGTCATGCCTTCGGCATAGCCGACAAGAGCGATCTGGCTGTTGTCGAGGCCGTATTCGTCACGGATCTGGGCGATGTATGCTTCGAGAGCTTGCTCGCCGAGGCCAAGCTCGATCGCGGCCCGATACGCCGCCGTGGGCTGCATGGCATCTGCACTCAGCTGGTGCATTTCGAACTGCGGCAGGGCAAAGAGCGCCTTGGACAGGTGACCGCGCCAGCGTTCCGCCAGCAGGCGCGGCGTTGGATCGCCAGGCCGCGCCGCATTGATCAAAACGACGGCAAGTTGCGGCTCGCAGCCATCAAAAGGCATCAGCTTGGTGTCGAAACTGATCTTCAAGGGATTGTCCTCGAACATTACTCACTGACTCATTCAGGAGACAGATCACTGTCGCGAATCAGACTTCATGTTCAGACACCAACCATATTCGACAAATCTGCTTTTCTGTCCAGAGGGGTGGCGCTATGCCGCTCTGGCTCCTAGTAGCATCGTCAACCGACGGCCTGCGCAACGGCTGCTTCTCCATCAAGCCGCTTTGATCTCTCCCCGAGCGAATCCGATATCTCCTGCCAGATCCTGCGGAGGCGCCGCACATGCAGGTCATCCGCGATCCATCCCATCATGTGCTCGACCCTCAGTTTGATCTCGGCCGGCGTCACTCCGAGTTTCTCCCTGAACCACTGGCAAAACGCATCTGGGTCCTTCGCAGGGATCACGCCGTTCTCGCCGATCATCAGCAGCGCCAAGCCGCTGATCGTACATACGTCGCGTAATGTCTGCGTCGGTGCCACGAGAATGCCAGCGATGAGCAGATCAAACTCGTCCGGGCTTTCGCTGCCTTGCGGACTGTTGACCGTCCCGGGTTGGTGGAAATCAATCGCGCGTTCGAGGTCAAATATCGTTCGGATCTGCATCTCACGCAGAACCAGGAATTTTTCTAGGCCAACGAGGTGGCAAAGTTGCACCTGCGCAATCCAGTCCACCGCCTGGTAGATGCCATAAGGGGATTCGATATGCAGCATGATGGGGTTATAGGTGGCGAGACCTTGGACATCGTAGATGCCGCATTCTTCCAACCTGAATCGTGTCGCGTAGTCGATGCCATCAAGCGCGTCCAGTGGGGTGATGCGGGTGATCTTGTTGAACCTATCGTCGTCCATCTTGACCCAGGCGATCAACGATTGGAGCCGGAGCAGGGCGAATTTCGTCGCGCTGTCGGGCAGGTAGCCCAGGACAGGGGCCAGGATCAGCCAGACTTTTGACACGCTCGGCAGGTGGGCGGCCGCCAGGTCTCCTGCAGGGGCGGAGGGGGGCGTCTGCGGCACCAAAGTCACGCCGAATGTCGGATCCGGAAAGGCTCGGAAGAGCGCAAGGATGAAGACTATGGAGACGATGGATTCAACCGTGTAGCGGATGAAGGTGAAGGCAGACAGATCGAACACGGCCAGGCCGCGCATGAAACCTCTGATCGCCGCGAGGTAGGCCCCTGCGAACGCCAAGCCGCCGATCAGATGCAATTGTGCGTTCGTATCCACGGCGCAGTTGGACGAACCGTTGGTGCATTGAGCGGCCGTGGTCAGGCCGATCCCCTCGAACAGGGCATCAGTGCCATAATAGGTTACGATCATCATGCCGATCGAGGAAATCAGCAGTCTGATGTCGCCCCATCCGGCGAACCTCACTCTGGAGATGATCATATTGATCTGGTCCGCCGGTGACCTAGCGTCGAAGTCGCGCTGGTCGCCGGGCGTGAAGGGCAGGTCCTGGACGTATTTCGATCGAACGAATTCGAGCGAGGGATTGACGCTTGTAATGCGCCCTTCACTTGCTTCCGTTCCGGCAGCGGTAGCCGGGAAGGACGTTAGGAAGTCTCGGATGATCAGAAGGCGGCGATTGCGCATCTCATAGCGCGCGTAGATGAAGACGATTGGTGTCAAGACTGCGACCAACAGGGCATAACCGTTTGACGGTCGTGCCATTGCCTCAAGCGCACTTGATGCGCCAGTTAGCGAAACCCCGAAATACAGTGGTTCCATTTTTCTTCCCCCGGTTCCAGTGGATATGAAATCAAGAACCGTGGGGAAAGACTACCAATCGGTAACGCGCGGAGGTTGTTTATGCAACCAGTGCGGGTATTTATTAGATTTTTCGTGCGACCAGCAAATGTCCCGGCGACGGATTGCCGTCTTGCATGCGGACGTTGATGTCGGTGATTTCGACAAGGTCAAAGCCGGTAGCGGTCAGGCGTTCACGGACATAGGTCTCGGCGTGGAGGAAGCGCTGATGCGGGCCGACGATGAAAGGTCGGCCGGCCATCACGTCTTCCCCTGCCGTCTCTGAGGAGAATACGAAGATGCCGCCGGAGACCATGTTCTCAGCCGCGCCGAAGAACAGAGGTTCCAAGGCGCCGAGATAGGGCAGAACGTCAGTCGCTGTCACGATGTCGAAGGGCTCATCATCATTGTCTTCGAGGAAGTCCTCGATCTCGGCGACATAAAGCGTCTCGTAAAGATCCTTTTCGTGCGCAATCTCAACCATGTTTTCGGAGATGTCGATGCCGGTCATGTCGGCGACCATGTCGCGCAACGCCCCGCCGGTCAGGCCTGTGCCGCAGCCGAGGTCGAGCAGGCGCTGGAACGGGCCGAGGTCCAGGCTTTGCAGGCGCTGGCGGACCATCATAGGAACGGTGTAACCGAGTTGTTCGACGAGGATGTCCTCGAAGGCTTCCGCATGCTGGTCGAACAGGGTCTCGACATAGGCATCCGGGGCCTTTGGTGGCGCTTCGCCTCGTCCGAGCGCGGCGATGCGTACCGAGGCGCCGCCATGGTCGTCGGGGTCGATGGCGAGCACTTCCGTGTATGCCGCGACGGCGGCGTCGATGTCGCCGGCCTTTTCGAGGGCGAGTGCGCGGTTATAGGCTTCCGCCAGGGCTTCTTCGTCGATCTTGGCCACGGGGCGCTCCTGTCTTCAGGCCTGACACAGGCCGTTGCGGTCGTCTAGCTGGTCCGGTGGAGCTTGGCAATCAAAACGGAACCTGCTCGCCTGTCTTCACGTTGCACGACAAGGGAGTCCGCTCATGAAACAAAAGATTTCTGTCGACGCCGGTGCGCCATCGCTGATCGCTGCACCGCAGTCCCCGATGGCGCCGGCGCTACCTGCAAACTCGTCTGAAAAGGCGACCATGCTCATCCATTACTATCGGGGCGAAATCGCCCGCATGACGAGTTGGCGCGATCGTATCGACCGCACCACTAACTGGTCGATGACCGTTGTCGCAGGTCTGCTCTCGGTGTCCTTGTCCACTCCCAGTTCGCATCACGGGGTGGTGTTGTTTGCCATGCTGCTGATTTCGGTGTTCCTGCTGATCGAGGCCCGGCGCTATCGGTTTTTTGACGTCTATCGCGCGCGGGTCCGCCAGTTGGAGCGCAACTATTTTGCTGAGGCCCTGTCGCCCCAGACCGAGCTCGTAACCGACTGGGCAGAAGGCATCGCGAAGAGCCTGCGCGCACCCGCTTTCTTGATCAGTTATCGGGAGGCATTTTTTCGGCGGATCCGGCGCAACTACATCTGGATGTACCTGATCTTGCTGCTGGCCTGGGGGCTGAAGATTTCAAGTCCGAAGCTACAACCGGAGGAGCTGCCGGTCGATGTTGTGAGCAACATCCAGCAACTCATTGCCAATGCGCATCTTGGACCTGTTCACGGAGCGGTCGTCCTAATGGTCGTCGCGATGTTCTATTTCGCGCTCCTGATCGCCGTACTCTACCCAGAGTCGGACGATGGCGAGTTTGCACATGGAGAGGTCCATGTCTGAGCTTTCTCAGTGCAGGATAAACTCGCCCTTCAGCGCCCGCCATTCGCTGGCGGCGATCATCTTCTTATGGACATAGGTGACCGAATGCAGTGGTCCCTCGATCTTCTCCTGCCAGAAGCGCAGGAAGCCGCGCATTTCCGGGAAGTCAGGTGCGAGATCGTAGTGCTGCCAGATATAGGTCTGGAGCAGGGAAGGGTGGTCCGGCAGGCGATAGAGGATCTGGGCAGTGGTGAGTCCATAACCCTTCAACATCAGTTCCATTTCGCTGTTCATGTCCGTTCGTCCGTGTCCCGTTCGAGGGATCGGTGCGGACGGCAACCGCTTCCGCGACCGACCGGGCCGCGACCGACGCGGTCCCACAATCATGGGAACATGACACGGTAAACGAAGGTTTAAACTGGTTGGGCCTGATCTAAAAATGCTTTTGTGGCAATGACTTGGCAGCCTCCATCCGGGACTGCTGCCAATTCTTGCTGGTTCAGCGCTTCAGGTGGCGTGTCAGCCGGGCTTCGAGTGCGGCCCAGGTGTTGCGCAACAGTTCGACAATCGCGAGATAGAAGATCGCCGCCCACAGATAGGTCTGGTAGTCGAAGGTGCGCGAGAAGGCGTAGCGCGTCTGGCCCATCAGATCGAGGACCGTGACGACGGCGACGACGGCCGAGCCCTTGATCATCAGGATGATCTCGTTGCCATAGGGGCGAAGTGCCACGATCAGGGCCTGGGGCAGGATGATCTTCCAGAAGGTGATCGAGGTCGGCAGGCCCAGCGAGTTTGCGCCTTCCGTCTGGCCACGCGGAACGCTCTGGATGGCGCCGCGCAGGATTTCCGCCTGATAGGCCGCCGTGTTCATGGTCATGGCCAGGATGGCGCAATACCAGGCCTCGCGGAAAAACCACCACAATCCGACGGCTTCAATCTCAGCGCGAAAGGAGCCAAGGCCGTAATAGATCAGATAAATTTGCGCCAGCATTGGCGTGCCACGAAAGACATAGACATAGGCATAGGCGATCGTGTTCAGGGCGATGTTCTTCGACATTCGGGCATAGGCGATGGGCACCGAGAGCAGTGCCCCGAGCGTGATCGAACTTGCGACGAGCGCCAGTGTCGTGCCGAGTCCTTGAAGGTAACGAGGACCGTATTTGACGAATTTGTCGGTGTCCCAGCCGGCTACCATCATGTAGGCAAGCGCGATGCCGAGCAGCAGCCAGAGGCCGAGTGCGCCATAACCGAGCGCGCGTGCCGGTGTCATGGCCGGGGCGACCACCGGCGGGGCGGGGCGGGGCGGGATCAGATCGAGGGCGTGGCTCATCGTCTTGCCTCCGCGCGATTGGCCCAGTTCGAAATGGCGTTCACCCCGAAGGAGGAAAGTGTTGCGAGCACCAGGTACAGGGCACAGGCAAGGGCGTAGAAGATGAAGGCTTCCTTGGTGACCTTGGCGGCGACACCCGTCTGGCGCAGGATGTCGGTGAGGCCAATGACCGAGACAAGGGCCGTGTCCTTGATCAGGTTCATCCAAAGGTTCCCGAGGCCAGGAAGCGCGATGCGGATCAGTTGCGGCACGATCACCAGCCGCATGGTGCGGCCGCGCGACAGACCGACCGCGTTGCCGGCTTCATACTGTCCCTTCGGGATCGCCCTGAAGGCAGAAAGCAGCACTTCCGAACAATAGGAGGAGAAGACGACGGAGAGCGCCAGCATGCCGGCGAAGAAGGCGTTGATTTCCACACGCTCTTCGCTGCCGAACGAGGCCAGGACCGCCTGGACCATCATCTGGAAGCCGTAATAGACGATGAATAGTGTCAGCAGTTCCGGCAGGCCACGAAAGATGGTGGTGTAGATGCCGGCTGCGGTCCTGAGGCTCCACTCTTCGGATTGCATCGACAGCGCGATCAAGAAACCGAGCAGCAGGCCGACTGGCAGGGTGATGAGGGCGAGGATAACCGTCACCTTGACGCCGAGCGCAATTTCATCGGCCCAGCCGACATTGCCGCAGGACAGAAGGCCATCGCCACCGAAGAGCGAGAAGATGCCGACCGGCCCGCAGAACGGATCAAGCCAGTAGGATAAAGTGGCCCATAGCGAGCCGAGTGCGGAAAACAGTCCGCCCATGCCATTCCCCCTTGGCGGTATTTTCCGCCTTATTCATTCATGTCCGTAACGCAAGATGGCGGAAGCGTCGCGCTCCCGCCATCGCAAAGGTCAAAGGGTGGGGAAATCAGTTCCCATAAACGTCGAAGTCGAAATACTTCTTGTTGATCTCGGCATATTTGCCGTTGGCGCGGATAGCCTCAATCGCGGCGGAGAACTTGTCAGCGAGGGCGGTTTCACCCTTGCGAACGGCGATGCCTGCGCCTTCGCCGTTGATCTCCTTGTCGATCGGCAGCGGGGTCAGGATCTTGCAGCACGTGCCGGCATCCGACTTCAGCCACTCCGACAGAACGACGATGTCGTCGACGACGGCGTCGACACGGCCGCCTTCAAGGTCAAGCTTGTATTCGTCGGCGGTCGGATAGAGCTTCAGTTCCGAGTCGGCCATATGCTTTTCGGCATAGTTGGCGTGCGTGGTCGAGGACTGGGCGCCAATCGTCTTGCCCTTGAGGCCGGCAACGTCGGTGATGGGCGAATCCTTCGGCACGGCCACGGCCGGAGGCGTGTTGTAATACTTCTTGGAGAAGTCGACCTTTTCCAGACGTTCCGGCGTGATCGACATCGAGGCGATGATCGCGTCGAACTTCTTGGCCTGCAGGGCCGGAATGATGCCGTCCCAATCCTGGGTGACGAATTCGCACGAGACTTTCATCTCGTCGCAAAGCGCCTTGGCGATGTCGATATCAAAGCCGACCAGCGAGCCGTCGGCTTCCAGATTGTTGAAGGGCGGGTAGGCGCCTTCGGTTCCAATGATAAGCTTTTCCTGCGCGATGGCGGCGCCGGCGAAAAGCGACAGCGCCGCAATCGAGGCGGCTGCCAGAAAACGTGTCGGATTACGCATGAGATTCCTCTCTGTTGGCGGATGCCGTTTGTCTTTTTAACGCGGCTATCCTCGATCGTGCGGTGTGAACGACCACACTTGGGCCCAATATTCGTCAGCTTTCGCTGCTGAAATCAACAACAAAGAATGTCGCATCCTCATTTAGCTGCAGTGCGAGGTGGCTAGAATAAGGGGTAAGCGTGTCGGCTGTCTCTTGCCCGACGGAGCAAAAGAGGTTCCAACTCGTTCAGACAGGGTTAATTTTGGTGAACCTAACGTGGCGGCAGTCTCGGTTCACAGAATCGACGTGGCTATTCAACGGCGTCAAGACAAGCGGTCGAACAACACTGCAATGGCGCAAAGGCAAGGAAACGCAAGGGTATGTTCAAGAACAGATTGCTGAACACGGTCGCGATCCCGATACTGTCCATGGCAGTTTTCGCGAAGCCCGTGGCTGCATCGGTCACCGGCTTTGGTGGGCCTCAAACTCAGTCTCGTCACGCCGAAGAAGGCCTGATCCAACTCGCGCAGGCCGTCGTCTGCAGCGACGGATCCGAGGCCGACGACCAGGAAACCTGCAACGCCCGCGATGCTGAGGCGCAGGCACAGGCCGAAGCACAGGCACAGGCTGAGGCGGAAGCCCAGGCCCAGGCGGAAGCGCAGGCTCAGGCTGAGGCAGAAGCCCAGGCCCAGGCGGAAGCGCAGGCTCAGGCCGAGGCAGAAGCCCAGGCCCAGGCGGAAGCGCAGGCACAAGCCGAGGCGCAGGCCCAAGCTGAGGCGGAAGCTCAGGCGCAGGCAGAAGCGGAGGCTCAGGCACAGCAGCAGCAGGCAGAGGCCGAAGCACAGGCCCAGGCGGAAGCCGAAGCCAAGGCTCAGGCAGACGCGCAGGCGCAAGCCGATGCAGAGGCGCAAGCGCAGGCTGAAGCACAAGCGCAGGCTGATGCGGAGGCCCAGCGTCAGGCCGAGGCCGATGCGCAGGCCAAGGCTGATGCCGAAGCTCAGGCCCAGCAGCAGGCCGAGCAGCCTGCTGAAGAGACCCCGGTTGAGAGCGTGACTTGTGCGGACGGTTCGACCGCTGCCAGCGACGCCGAGTGCCCCGCTCCGGCTGAACAGCAGACGGAAGAACAGCCGGCGCAGGATCAGCAGACGACCGAAGAGCCGACGGAAGAGCAGGCCGCTCCGGATCAGACCCAAACCGAGCAGCAGCCCGCTGATGGCCAGGCCGAGACGCCGGCCGATGCCGGGACGGATGCCGAGCAGACGACCGGCCAGGACGCGCCGGCCGATGCGACGGGCGAGCAAGCGCCTGCCGATGCGACCGATACCCAGACCGATGCCGAGGCGCCTGCCGATGGCACCGCCGCTCCGGAACAGGCAACCGAACAGCCCGAGCAGCCTGCCCAGACCCCGACCGAGGAAGTCGTGGTGCCGGCTGTCGTGCCGCCGGAAGATCAGCCGGTCGAGCAGATTACCGACAACCGGACGGAAGAAGAAAAGCAGACGATCGCCGACGATCCGTCGCAGAGCACCGATACCGTTGTTCTTCCGGTCGACAATGGTGCTGCTGTGCTCGACAGCGACAAGGATGCTGACAATACGGGTGGCGACACCGCTCGTGAACAGCGCAACCAGTTGCGTGCCCAGGAAGACGTCGCTCCGCCGCCGCAGACAGATGCCGACGCTCAGGCCGGCGGTACGCAGGTGGAGCCGGAAACGGTGAAGGCGACGATCGCGGAGGAAGGGACGAGACTTGAAGCTGTGCCGACCTTCGACGTGCCGACGACGGTGACAAACAATGTCACCAACGTGACGAACATCACCAACAACACGACCAACAATACGGTCAACAACACCGTCATCCAGAACAATGTGGTCAATCAGGTGACGGAGATCCGGGTTGTCGAACAGGTCGATAACCGCACGGTCATCAATGTCGGCAACCAGATCATCGTGCGTGGCGATGACCGGGAGCGCCTGCGCTACGATTCGCAGGAGAGCTATTACGAGGAACTGCCGCGCGGCCGGACCCGCGAAACGATCATCCGTGAAGACGGATCTCGGATCGTCACCGTCTATAACCGCTACGGCGACATCGTTATCCGTTCGCGGATTTCGCCACGTGGTCGCGAATATGTGCTGATGTATTCGCCCGAGGCCGACAACGAGCGGCCGCAGGTGTTCATCGACGTCGGCCTGTCGTTGCCGCCGATGCGCCTGACGGTTCCGGTGCAGGACTACATCATCAGCACCTCGCGTGCGCCGGATCGCGACTACTACGACTTCCTCGGCCAGCCGCCGGTGGAACGTGTCGAGCGGGTCTACTCAATCGACGAGGTGAAGTCGTCGGCCCGTCTGCGTGACAAGGTTCGTCGTATCGACCTCGATACGATCACCTTCCCTACCGGCTCGGCTGAAGTGCCGCTGGCTCAGGCGAAGACGCTCCGCAAGGTGGCTGATGCGATGAACAAGCTGCTGGAGAAGGATCCGGGCGAAGTCTTCCTGATCGAGGGCCACACCGATGCCGTCGGCTCCGACAAGGCGAACCTCGTGCTCTCCGACCAGCGCGCGTCCACCGTCGCCAGCCTGCTCAGCGAAGTCTACGGCATCCCGCCGGAAAACATGTCGGTGCAGGGTTACGGCGAGCGTTACCTGAAGATCCGCACGGAAGCTGCCGAACAGCAGAACCGTCGTGTGGCGATCCGCCGTGTCACCTCGCTGGTGCGCCCGGCCAACGTATCCGCCAAGAACTGATACGGAACGTCTGACACGAGAGGGGCCGCCGGAGTGATCCGGCGGCCCCTTTTTATTCAGTGGGAGCGCTCAGGTGCGCGGCGGTAGTCCCGTCACCGCCATGATGAAGTCGGCGATCGCTGCCGTATCGTCGAGGTCGAAGACGGGGAGATCGGTCTCTCTCACGGCATGATCAGCGGCGATGGCCTTGATCCATGGATCGGATGGCGCAAGTGCTTCGCGCTTGGCAGCGTCCAGCCGCCGGGCTTCGATCTTCGGCACTGGCTCACGTTTGTAGCCCTCGATCAGGACGAGGTCGCAAGGGGCGATCCGGCCCAATATCTCATCGAAACTCGGTTCGGCCGCGCCGCGCAATTCATGCATGATGGCAAACCGTGTGCCCGAGACGATTGCGACTTCGTGGGCGCCGGCCTGGCGATGACGAAAGCTGTCGGCTCCGACCTTGTCGATGTCGAAATCATGGTGGGCATGCTTGATCGTCGAGATGCGGTAGCCACGCCGGGTGAACTCCTCGACGAGACGGACCGCAAGCCCGGTCTTGCCGGAATTCTTCCAGCCGGCAATGCCGAAGACCCTTGGTGTGTCGGTCATGCATAGCCTCCCGCGACGACCTTGCGGGCGAAGGCAAGGTCCGCAGGTGTGTTGATGTTGAAGAAGGGGTCTATCTCACCCAGACCGTCCGCCCTGTCCAGCATGGGGAAGTCGACGGTGCGGAAATGATGTCGGTGAATATAATCACGAACCCGACGATTTTGTGGGTCGGCGATCCAGGTCTCAAGGTCGTCTGCCAGACTGGTCGGCCAGAGTGCGACGACCGGATGGTCCCGTCCGTTCGAGGCCGCCATGACGATGTCATCTGGCTGTAGTTCGCTGCAGAGGCGCGCCACCAGATCGCGTGGCAGAAAGGGTGCGTCTCCCGGCACCGTCAACAGATGGCTGGCCTTGTCGTTGAAGGCCTTGAGGCCTGCCAGCACGCCGGCGAGCGGGCCGGGACGGTCCGCCACGGTGTCGGGAAAATTTGGATAGGTTCCGGCGAGCGGATGCGCGATCGGCAGGTTCACTGCGACTGTCGAAACCTGTGAGGTCAGGCGGTGGGCAATGCGGTGGAGAAGGGGCGTTCCATCGATGAGGGCCTGGGTCTTGTCCTCGCCCATCCGGCGCGAGAGGCCGCCACCGAGAATGAGGGCGGGAATATCAGCCTGTGGGGTCATGGGCGCGCCGATCCGCCTGCCGTCTGGCGTGTCAACCACAGCCATCCGATTGCGGCCAGCGCCAGCACACAACAGGTGAGCATGACGAGAAGAAGTGGCATGGCCCCTGTCTCTACCGACAGGATGGCGGAGGCAAGCCACGAGACGATCGCGCCGCCGCCCATGGTGATCGCGCCACCGAGGCCGGAGGCGGAACCCGCGAGTTCCGGGCGCACGCTGACGATGCCGGCATTGGCGCTCGGCAGCGACAAACCGTTGCCGAAGCCGACGATAATCTGCGGGGCGAAGAAGGCGATCGAGGTCGTCAGCCCTTGCGAAAAGAAGAAGATGGGCAGTGCTGCGCCAAGCAGGGCAACGCCACCGCCGACCAGCATCATCGTTTCGATGCCGGCGCGACGGGCGTAGCGCCCGGAGAAGAAGTTGCCGCCGATATAGCCGGAGGCGATGAACATGAACTGCAGGCCAAGCACGCTCGGTGTCATGCCCATCAACGTGCCACCGACAAAGGGCGCGCCGCCGAGAAAGGCGAAGAAGGCACCGGAGGTGAAGGTGGCGGCCAGCGTATAACCCCAGAAACGCCCCGAGGTTAAGAGACCCGGCCAGGCGCGGAACTGGGCGGTGAAGCTGCTGCTCTTCTGCCTGTTGGTCTCCCCGAGATCGCTACGCACCAGGATGAGCACGAGAAGTCCGACGACCGCGATGGCCGCGAAATTGGCCCGCCAGCCGAAGGCGTCACTCAGCAGGCCACCCACGGTTGGCCCGAGCATGGGCACAAGCGTCATGCCCATGGTGACATAACCGATCATCGAGGCTGCTTCCTCAACGGGTACCATATCGCGGATGATGGCACGCGACAGGACGAGGCCGGCGACGACGGAGGTTTGTGCCATGCGGGCGATCGTCAGGACTTCGATCGAGGTCGAGACCATGCAGACGAGCGAGGCTGCCAGCAGAATGACGAGGGCACCCAGCATGACCGGCCGGCGGCCGAAGCGATCCGACAGCGGACCGATCATCAACTGCACCAAGGCGGTCATGGCGATATAGCCTGAGACAAGGACTTGAACCCGGTCATAGTCGACGGCCAGATCTTCGGCCATGGCGGGAAGCGACGGCAGGAAGATGTTCATCGTCAGGGCGGAGAGCCCGGCAATCGAAACCAGACTGACGATATGCGGCGGGCTGGTCCGGTCGAGGAAGCGGGTCGGCGGCACGGGCATTCCTATCTGATGGCGATCGGCGAGATCATCCGGGGGAACCCGGCTCGGAGGTGGCGGCCAGGGCCGCTTTTCTCTGGTTTTCCCGATAGAAGGTATAGAGGCCGGAGCCGATGACAATGGCGGCACCAATGGCCATCGACATGTCCGGCCTCTCATCGAAGAAGAGCATGCCGAGCGCCACCGCCCAGAGCAGGCTGGTATAGCGGAATGGAGCGATGAAGGAGATTTCGCCGAGCCGCATGGCCATGATGATTGCCTGGTAGCCAACGAAGAGAAAGACGGAGGCGAGGGCGATCGTTGAAAAGGTGGTGAGCGAAACCGGCTGCCAGCCGCCGAAGGCTGGAACCAGAAGGAGACCGGCCAGCGAAATGGACGAGGCTGTGAACAGGGTGACGGTCAGCGAAGAGACATTCGGGTCGATCTTGCGGGTGACGAGATCGCGCCCGGCGGCGGTGATGACGCTCAGCACCACATAGAGCGAGGCAAGTGTAAACCCCTCCGGGCCGGGCTTGATAATGACCATGACGCCGAGGAAGCCAAGGCCGATCGCCGTCCAGCGCCGCCAGCCGACTGGCTCGCGGTAGAAGAGGGCTGCCCCGAGCGTGACCGCGAGCGGCAGCGACTGCAGGATCGCCGAGACATTGGCGAGGGGTACCTGACCGAGCGCCGAAAGGAATGCGATGGCCGCGATCGTCTCAAACGCGATGCGGCAAAGGATCAGGGGCTGCACAATGTTGCGCAGATGGTCGAGGGCGCCCAGCCGCCGGGCGACCGCATAAACCAGAACCGTCGTGATGGCCCCGCGCACGAACATGATCTGGGCAACCGTCAATTCGTCTGTCACCGACTTCGTTAGCGCGTCGTTGATGGTAAAACCTGCCATCGAGGCTGCCATCAAAAGCGCGCCTCGCGTATTCTCGGATAAGGCCATTCAGGGATTCCCATGCTTGCGGGGCTTTTGTAGACCATGATGTACGGCGGAGAAACCGGATTTATTGGCGAAACCTGCGTTGCCCAGGCCTGGAAGGCCAAAAAGCTGAGTCCGGATTAACCATTGATCAAGTGCCGATCAGCGAAGCTCGGCACGGCTCTGCATGAGGTGGCGCCGCCCGCTCGACGCTGCGCCGATGTTGGCGCAGAACCGTCGATCCTCCCGAGGGTTCCATGAGTTTTATCGATCGCCTCCTGCAGAGCCGCAGGATCGTCACCAAAGTATTGCTATTCGTCATTCCTCTCGTTTTTCTCATGGCAGGCGTAGGCCTGCTGGGCTATCGCACCGCCACCATGCTCAACGGTCACATGACCGTCACCCGTGCGACGATCGGCAATATCAGCGATCTGGAGCAGTTGCAGAAGGGGTTGCAGGAATTCAGCCTCGATCCCACCGATGAGAGCAGGGAGGCTCTCCTCAAGGCGATCGATGCGCAGGAAAAGGGCCTCGGTATCCTCGATGGTGTCCTTGCCAAGCAGGCCGAAACCGCCGATCTCGGCGCGCTTCGCAATTTGCCGTCGCTGATGCGCGACGAAACGGCGGCACTCTGGGACAACAAGGTTCGCCGCGGTGCGCTGGATGGCAGCCTAACCGATGTGGTCGCGACGCTCAAAGCTGAGGGGAAGACGATCCTCAAGCAGGTGGAGTTCGTCCGGACCGATCTGTCTGGAAAAGAACGTTTTGCCAAGGAACTGCTCTTTGATGCCTCTTCCTTCAAGAGCCTGCTCGACCGGCTCGGCAAGCTGCGTGTCGGCGTGCAGATGGCGTTCACGCCAGAAGAACAACTGGCTGAAACCAAACTCTATGTCGCGCCTCTGCAGAAGGACATCACCAAGGCGGAAGCGATCGTGTCTGCCAAGGGCAAAGCCCTGGTCGACGAGGTCACGGCAGCGATCACCCGGATCGATACGGCGCTCAAGAGCGATGCGACGGACGATGTGAAGGCGCAGGATATTGGGCGCGTATTGGCCGAACTGGTGTTGATCGAGCAGAAGATCACTCTGCAGGGGTCAAAGAATTCCGAGGTTGCCGCCGACCGTTTCGTCAATCTCGACAAGCTGGTGGCGGAACAGAAGGAGCTGATGGGGGCGGTCGATTCGGCCGTGATGGAGATCGCAACGACAGAGCTCAAGGTTCAGCAGATGCTGGGCACGCTCGACGATGCGAGCCGTGACGACGTCGTCGCCAAGGCGGACACGCTCAAGGGGATTGCCGCTCGGATCTCCGAACTCGGTGCGAAGAACAGCGCGCTGCGCGATTTCGCCAAGAAGATCGAGCCGTCGCTGGCCACGCTCGTGTCGGCATCGCAACAGCGGCTCGATGCCGGCCGCGACTGGCAAGCGCGGCGCTTGTCGGCAAACGGTCACGTGTCCGAAGCCATGGAGACGCTGCGCAATTTCGTCAGCCACGCCCAGGAAATCGGTCGTGCGGACAGCGAACGCTCCGCTTCGATCTCTGTCATCACCATGGTCGTCGGCACGCTGCTTGCCATCGTCGGCGGGCTGATGCTGATCGAGACACTGCGGGCACCGCTGAAGCGCATCACCGGCGTGATGTCGCGGCTTGCCAGTGGTGACCTTTCGGTGCCGATCGAGGGCCGCAACCGTGGCGACGAGATCGGCGATATGGTGCGCTCCGTGACTGTCTTCCGCGATGCCGCGCTGGAGAACAAGCGACTGGAGGAGGAGGCTGCGGTCGCCCGGGCGCAGTCGGAAGAGCAGAGCGCGCATCGCTCCCGCGAGCGGGCGCGAATCGAAGCCGATCAGCGCGCCGCACTCGAAGCCCTCTCTTCCGTGCTTCAGGCGCTCGCCAACGGTCAGCTGAATGTCACCATGCGCAACGATCTGCCGGCTGACTTCCTCGCCATGGCATCAACCTATAACCAGGCCGTGGAAGCCCTGCGCGCGACGCTGGAAGAGGTGCGTGCCGCAAGTGCGGACATCAATGCCGGAACCGAGAACCTTGCCGTTTCGGCCGACGATCTGGCGCGACGGACCGAGCAGCAGGCAGCGGCGCTTGAGCAAAGCGTGCGGGCGCTGTCGCATCTGAGTGACGTTGTCCGCTCGACAGCCGATGGCGCGGGACGCACAGCACAATCTGTCCAGTCGGCGCGTGACCATGCGCGTCAGTCCGGTGTGGTGG
>NNBU01000383.1_pt1 | contig 25477 bp, 20 predicted proteins | sample 1173781 | NCBI WGS metagenome assembly NNBU01 (sample SAMN07173937, study PRJNA388173) | plant metagenome | biome: Plant school; feature: Soil; material: Symbiotic tissue of Blasia pusilla L.; isolation source: symbiotic tissue sample KVJ2 | host: Blasia pusilla | place: Norway: Troms, Kvaloya...
GCTTCGCACCGCTTCGAACAGCCCCTCGGCCGRGCGGCGCAGGTCGTGCGCCGTCGCGMKGAAGCTGCGCAGCGTGGGCCGGGCCACGCTCAGCGACCTGGCGTGCAGCAGCTGCAGGTCGAGGCCCTCGACATCGCCTGAAGCCGTGCCGTAGTTGATGGCGATGCCCAGCGTCTTCAGGCAAGCCAGGGAGGGCACGAACACGTCCTTGCCCACGGCGTCGTACACCACGGCCACGCCCGCGCCGTCGGTCAGCGCCAGCGTGCGCGCGGCAAAGTCCTCGGTGCGGTAGTTGATGACGTGGTGGCAGCCATGCGCGCGCGCAACCGCCGCCTTGGCGTCGGAGCCGACCGTGCCGATGACGATGGCGCCCAGTGCTCGCGCCCATTGCGACAGGATCACGCCCATGCCGCCCGCGGCTGCGTGCACGAGCACCGCGTCGCCGGGCTTCACCACGTACAGGCGGCGCAACAGGTATTCCGCGGTCAGCCCGCGCAGCATGTTGGCGCCGGCCATTTCCTGCGAGAAACCTTCCGGCAATGCCACCACGCGCGACGCATGCACGTTGCGCGTGGCCTGGTACGCGCCGGGCTGGAAATACGCCACCGCCTGACCCATGCGCCAATCGGTCACGCCCTGGCCAACAGCCTCGATCACGCCCGCGCCCTGCGCGCCCAGCGTGATCGGGAAGGGCTGGCCGCCAGCGTGCGGCCCGTGAGCGCCCTTGCGCTGGTACACGTCGGCGAAGTTCAGGCCGATGGCCGTCTGGCGCACCTGCACTTCGCCGGGCGCGGGCGGCGCGACCTCGACCTGGACGGCTTCAAGCACGTCGGGGCCGCCGTGCCGGTGGATGTGGATGGCTGTGCTTTTCATGGAGGGACCGAGGGTTGAAGGCCAGCGAATTTTAGGGTCGAAGGTACTTCGATGGTTTCTATAAAAATACCGATAAACCCTATCTGCATTTTTATTGCGTCTGTGCATACACTCGTCTCGCACCAGATTCGACGTCAAAAAAATCCGAACGGAGACATGCAGATGAGCCTCAGCAGACGACAGTTCAGCACCCTCGCCGCGGCGGCCGCGGCATCGGCCGCCACGCCGTGGGCGCATGCCCAGCAGCCTGTACAGGCGGTGCCGGCCGGCAACCTCGCGGCTCTGCACGAGGCGGCAAAAAAGGAAGGCCAGCTCACCTGGTACATCGTCTTCCTGCCCTCCGAAGATGCGGAGTCCATGGGTCGTGCCTTCACCGAGCGCTACCCCGGCGTGAAGGTGAACGTGGTGCGCACCACCGCGCAGGTCGCGTTCCAGCGGCTCAACCAGGACCTGAAGGCCGGCACCGCCAACTGCGACGTGTTTTCCTCGACCGATGGTGGCCACTACGTGGACCTCAAGCAGCGCAAGCTGCTCATGAAGTACACGCCCGCGTCGGCTGCGCTGCTTGACGAGCGCCTGAAGAACATCGACCCCGACGGCTACTACCACGTGGCCAACGCCACCATGGTCGGCCTCATCTACAACACCTCGAAGGTCAAGAAAGAGGAGGCACCCACCAGCTGGAACGACCTGCTCGATCCCAAGTGGCGCGGCCTGGCCTCGGTGGGGCATCCGGGCTTCAGCGGCTTCGTCGGCTCGTGGTGCATCGAGATGCGCAAGCTGTATGGCGACGGCTGGTTCAAGAAGCTCTCGGCCAACAAGCCGCAGGTAGGCCGCTAGATCATCGACACCGTCACCACCGTGAATTCGGGCGAGCGTTCGATTTCCGCCGGGCCCATCAGCCTGGCGCAGCTCACGGCCTCCAAGGGCAACCCGCTGGCCGTCACCATCCCCAAGGAGGGGCCGGTGCTGATGGTGTCGCCCTCGGCCATCATGGCCAACGCGCCGCACCCCAACGCCTCGAAGCTTTTCATGGAATGGCTCACGGTGAGCGAGGACACCGACCGTATCGGCGCGCAGCTGTTCGGCCTGCCCAAGCGCGCAGGCGCGAAGACGCCGCCGGGTGTGATCGGCCTGGCCGACATCAAGACGGTGCTGAAGACCAGCGCCAAGGAGTCGGTCGAGCAACTGCCCGACGTGATCGACCTGTGGAAGGACGCCTTCGGTGTCTGACGCCGCAACCTTCGCGAGCTCTGCTGCGCCTGTGCGTCGCGTGCCCGGGCGCGGGCTCGACCCCGCGCTGTGGCTCTTCGGCGTGCTCATCGTGGTGCTGGTCCTGCTGGTGGCCAACCCGATCCTGCGGCTGCTGTGGGACAGCTTCCACACGGCCAGCGGCGCGCTGTCGTTCGACAGCTACGCGGCGGCGCTGGGGCGCAGCCGCAACCTGCGGGCGCTGCTCAATTCGCTGTACCTCGGGATGGCGGTGACGGGCATTGCCGTGGCGCTCGGCGTGCCGCTGGCGTTGGCGGTGTCGCGCACCAACATGCCCGCGCGCGGCTTCACGCACGTGAGCGTGCTCGCGGCCTTCGTGATGCCGAACTTTCTCGGGGCGATTGCCTGGATCCTGCTTGCCGGGCCCAACGCCGGCTGGCTCAACCGTCTGTGGATGCTGCTGACCGGGGTGGACAAGGGTCCGCTCAACATCTTCAGCTTCTGGGGCCTGGCCTTCGTGATCGCGCTGTACACGTACCCGCTGATCTACGTGTTCACCAAGTCGGCGCTCGACCTAGTCTCCACCGAGCTGGAGGACGCGGCGGCCATCCATGGCGCGGGCAAGCTGCGCACGCTCACGCGGGTGACACTGCCGCTGGTGATGCCATCCATCGTGGGCGCGGCGATCCTCATCTTCCTGGAGTCGGTGGCGCTGTACGGCACGCCCGCACTCATCGCGATTCCGGCAGGCATCAACCTCGCGACGACGCAGATCGTGTCGTTCTTCGAATACCCGCTGAAGGTGGAGCAGGCCGCCGCGTTCTCGATGCCGATCCTCGCACTCACGGTGGTCATGCTGTACCTGCAGCGGCGCCTGTTGTCGCGCAAGGGCTTCGTGTCGGTGTCGGGCAAGGGCGGCGAGCGCCGGCCCTTCGACGTGGGCGTGTGGAAGTGGGTGCTGCTGGGGTATTCGGTGCTGGTGTCGCTGCTCACGGTGGTGATGCCACTGGTCATCCTCGTCGGCGCGTCGTTCTCCAAGGCCTGGGGTCGCGGACTGGCGGCCGGCAACTTCACGCTGGCCAACTTCCACAACATCTTCTTCGAGCAGCTCACGGTGCGCTCTGCGCTGGTGAACACGGTGCTTTACTCGGCCGTGGCGGCGCTGGTGTGCATCGTCATGGGCATCTGCGTGGCCTACGCCACGCAGCGGCGCATCACGCCCTTTCCGGGCCTGGTGCAGTTCCTGGCACTGGCGCCGGTGGCGGTACCGGGCCTCATCCTGGCCATCGGCCTGTATGCGGCGTACGCGGGGCCGCCGTTCTCGCTCTACGGCTCCGGTGCATTGGTGATCGTGGCGTTCATCACGCGCTTCCTGCCGATCGCGGTCACTGCGTGCGGCGCGGGCGTGCGCTCGCTCAACCCCGAGCTCGAGGAGGCGGTGCGCATCCTTGGCGGAGGGCGGCTCACGGTGCTGGGCAAGGTGGTGGTGCCGCTGCTGAACAAGACGCTGGTGGGCGCGTTCATCCTGGTCTTCGTCATCTGCACGAAGGAGCTGTCGACCGCAGTGTTTCTCACCGGCCCCGCCTCGCGCGTGGTGTCGGTGCTCACGCTCGACCTGAGCGAACAGGGCAACTACGAGAGCCTGGCCGCCATGGGCGTGGTGCTGGTGGTGATCGTCACGCTGGTGGTCGGCGCCGGCATGCGTGTGGCCGGACGCGACTTCATGCTGCGCCGCGGCTGAGGCCGCAGGCAGCTCCAACAACAACGGCAAGCAACGAGACCCGACGATGTCCAAACTCGAACTGAAAAACATCAGCAAGCGCTACGGCAGCGTGGCGGTGGTCGACGACCTGAGCCTTCAGCTGCGCAAGGGCGAGCTGGTGACGCTGCTGGGCCCCTCGGGCTGCGGCAAGACGACCACGCTGCGCATGGTGGCGGGCTTTGTCGCCCACCTCGGGCTCGATCTTCATGGGCGGGCGCGACGTCACCACGCTCGGCCCCGCCGAGCGCAACGTCAGCATGATGTTCCAGAGCTACGCGCTGTTCCCGCACATGAACGTGATCGAGAACGTGAGCTACGGCCTGCGCATGAGCAGCGTGAAGAAGGACGAGGCCACCGCGCGCGCCCGCGAGGCGTTGCGCGGCGTGGGCCTGGTCGGCTTCGACGAGCGGCTGCCCAGCGAGCTGTCGGGCGGGCAGCAGCAGCGCGTGGCCCTGGCGCGCGCGCTGGTGCTGGAGCCGGCGGTGCTGCTGTTCGACGAGCCGCTGTCCAACCTTGACGCGCGGCTGCGGCGCGAAATGCGGGAAGAAATCCGCATGCTGCAGCAGCGGCTGAAACTCACGGTGGCCTATGTCACGCACGACCAGAGCGAGGCGCTGGCCGTGAGCGACCAGATCATCGTGATGGACCACGGCGTGATCGCCCAGCGCGGCACGCCGGAGCAGCTCTATGGGCGCCCCGAGAGCGAGTTCGTCGCCGGCTTCATGGGCGAGGCGATGGTGTTTCCCGCCACGGCCCAGGCCGACGGCAGCGTGGTGCTGGGCCCGCTGCGGCTGCAGCCGCGCTATGCGGTGTCCCCCGGCACGGTGAAAGTCGCGGTGCGTCCGGAGGCTTGGCAGATCGGCGCCATCGACGGCTTGCCGGCCACGCTGCGCAAGGCGGCGTACCTCGGCAGCTTCTACGAATACGGCTTCGACACCACCCTGGGGCCAGTCTTCGTGGTGTCGACCGACCTGGCCCGTCCGCTGGCGGCCGGCGCGCAGACGACGCTGTCGCTGGGAGCCCATGGCGTGAGCGTGGTGCCGGGCGCATGAAACAATGGCGCCATGAACGTGGTTTTCGATCTGGGTGCCGTGCTGTTCGCATGGGAGCCCACCCGCCTGGTACAGACCCATCTCCCGCAACACGCGCCCACTGAGGCCGCCGCGGCCGCGTTGGGGCGTGCGCTGTTCCATCATGACGACTGGACCAGCTTCGACTGTGGCACCCGCACGCTGGACGACGCCATCGCCCGCATGTCTGCCCGCCTGTCGTTGCCAGCTGCACCGCTGCACGCGATGCTCGAAGGGCTGGGCGAACGGCTGGAGCCCATCGGCGTCACGGTCGAGATGCTCGAGCAGCTGATCGGCCACAGGGAGGCGGGCCAGCCGCTGCGTCTGTACTACCTGTCGAACATGCCCGCGCCGTATGCCCGAGCCATCGAGCGCCGGCACGCGTTCATGCGCCGATTCGACGGCGGGGTGTTCTCGGGGGACGTCAAGTTTCTCAAGCCCGAGCGCGAGATCTACGAGGTGCTGGCCATGCGCCATGGCCTCGACCCTGAAGAAACGGTGTTCATCGACGATTCGGCCGCCAACGTCGAGATGGCGCGCGCCTTCGGCTGGCACGCCATCCATTGCACCGCGCCGGCCATGCTGCCTTCGCAGCTGCAGCGTTATCTGCCGGTCAACACCACCTTGCCGGTGTCGAACCCCAGGCTGCGGGCGTAGTCCAGCTCGGCTTCGAGCACGGCGGCGTCCAGGCGCGGCGCACGCGACAGCACCCACAGGTACTCGCGGTTGGGCGTGCCGACCAGCGAGACCTGGTAGTCGCGGTCCAGCTTCAGGATCCAGTAGTCGCCCCACACCAGCGGCAGCCAGCTGAGCCACGACGGGGCGAAGCGCACCTCCAGACGGCCGGCCCCGGGCTGGCCCGCCACCGGCACCACGCGGGCGGAGCCGATGGCTTCGTCGAAATTGCCGTCCTGCCGCACGCAGCGGTTCAGCACCTGCACCGTGCCATCGGGTTGCGGCGTGTACTCGGCCGTGACCGGGCCGGCACATTGCTTCTGGAACCGGTTGGGCAGGCGGGCCTGCTCGTGCCAGATGCCGGCATAGCGCTGCAGGTCGACCGGCGCAACCACCTGCAGCGGCGCCCTCATCAGCGGCGCGCCGTCGGCCGGGCCGGCGGGCTGGGCGCGCGCGGTGCGAGCCGCGCCCAGCGCCAGCCAGGTGGCCACGCCGCCCACGACGAAGGCCGTGGCCATGACACCGATCGCATGGCTGGTGCGGCGGTCGTCGAAAGGCCGGGCGACGGGCGTGGCGGGGCGAGGGCGTTGGGTCATGGGGGCACTCCTGATGGGGATGAAAACGTTCGGCTTGCTCCGAAGGGTAGCCCCAAGGTGGGGCACCTGGCCGTCAGTCACGGACCACAGCCGATGTAGGGCCGGGAGGCTGGAAACGACGCACGGTGCAAGCCGCAGGCCCGCGTACAACCCCACAGGCATCAGGCTGATGGAACGCCGCGAAAACCCGTGCTACGGTGCGCATGAAAACATCGGCCGACGCGCAACTGCGTGCAGGACTTGTCACCACCCGCACAGGATAATGATTTCATGAACCAACTCGATGCCCTCCGCCAGTGGACCACCGTCGTCGCAGACACCGGTGACTTCAAGCAGCTCAGCGTTTCCAAGCCGCAGGATGCGACCACCAACCCCTCGCTCATCCTCAAGGCCGTGCAGAAGCCCGAATACCGGCCCCTGCTGGACCAGACCGTGAAGAAGCACGCCGGCAAGCCGCTGGACGAGGTCATCGACCGCCTGCTGGTCAACTTCGGCACCGAAATCCTCCAGATCATTCCGGGCCGCGTGTCCACCGAAGTCGACGCCCGCCTGTCCTTCGACACGGCCGCCACCATCGCCCGCGGCGAGCGCATCGTGGCGCTCTACAAGGCCGAAGGCATCGACACCGAGAAGCGCCTGCTCATCAAGGTGGCCTCCACCTGGGAAGGCATCGAGGCCGCGCGCGAACTGCAAAAGCGCGGCATCCGCACCAACCTCACGCTGCTGTTCTCGTTCGCGCAGGCCGTGGCCTGCGGCGCCGCGGGCGTGCAGCTCATTTCGCCCTTCGTGGGCCGCATCTACGACTGGTACAAGAAGTCGGCCGGCGCCAAGTGGGACGAGGCCGCCAACGCGGGTGCCAACGACCCCGGCGTGAAGTCGGTGCGCGAAATCTTCAACTACTACAAGCAGCACGGCATCAAGACCGAAGTCATGGGCGCGAGCTTTCGCAATGTGGGCCAGATCCAGGCGCTGGCCGGCTGCGACCTGCTGACCATCAGCCCCGAGCTGCTGGCCGAGCTGGCCGCAAGCAACGAGCCGCTCGAACACGCGCTCGACGCCAAGGCTGCAGCCCAGGGCGATGCCAAGAAGGTGAGCTACGACGAGGCGGGCTTCCGCTTCGCGCTCAACGAAGACGCCATGGCTACGGAAAAGCTGGCCGAAGGCATTCGCGCCTTCGCGGCCGACGCCGTGAAGCTCGAGAAACTCATGCAGGAAAGCGGCAAGTAAACATGGCCATGACCCAACGCTGCGATCGCGCGCCGGCCTGGGCGCAGCTGCAATCCAGTTTCGACATCGCCGGGCGCCAGTTCGACGTGCGCCATGCCTTCGTCGATGACGCCGGCCGCTTCGCGCGCTTCAGCCAGGAGGCGCCTCATGTCTTCGCCGACCTGTCGAAGAACCTGATCGACGCGCGCACCGAAGAGCTGCTGCTCATGCTGGCGCGCGAATGCGGCCTCGAGGCGCACCGCGACGCCATGTTCGCGGGCGAGCACATCAACAACACCGAAGACCGCGCCGTGCTGCACACGCTGCTGCGCGCGCCGGCCAATGCGCCGACCGGCCCCAAGACAGCGGACGAGCTGCGCGAGGTGCATGCCACGCTCGACGCCATGCTGGCCTATGCCGAGAAGGTGCGCGGCGACCACACGATCACCGACGTGGTCAACATCGGCATCGGCGGCTCCGACCTCGGCCCGCAGATGGCGGTGCTGGCACTGGCCGAGTTCGCCGCGCCGGGCAAGCGCTTTCATTTCGTCTCGAACGTCGACGGGCATGAGCTGGCCGGCGTGCTGAAGGGCCTGGCACCGGAGCACACGCTGTTCCTCATTGCCTCGAAGACCTTCACCACCACCGAGACGATGACGAACGCGCAGTCGGCCAAGCGCTGGTACGAGCAGTCGGGCGGTACGGACATCGCCGGGCATTTCGCGGCACTCACCACGAACGTGGAAGCCGCGAACAAGTTCGGCATTGACACCACCTTCGGCTTCTGGGACTGGGTGGGCGGGCGCTATTCGCTGTGGTCGGCGATCGGCCTGCCGATCGCGCTGGCCATCGGCCCCGAGGGCTTTCGCCGGCTGCTGGCCGGTGCGCATGCGATGGACGAGCACTTCCGTACCGCGCCGCTTGCACAGAACCTGCCGGTGCGCCTGGGCCTGCTCGACGTGTGGTATCGCAACTTCCACAAGTTCACGAGCCGCGGCATTGCGCCGTACCACAGCGCCCTGAAGCGCCTGCCGGCCTACCTGCAGCAGCTGGAGATGGAAAGCAACGGCAAGCAGGTCGACGCAAGCGGCAAGCCGGTGGCCTTCGGCACGTCGCCGGTGCTGTGGGGCGAGCCCGGCACCAACGGCCAGCATGCGTACTTCCAGATGCTGCACCAGGGCACCGACGTGATTCCGCTCGAATTCGTGGCGGTGCGCGACGCGGCCCACGAGCTCGAAGGCCACCACCCCAAACTGCTGGCCAATGCGCTCGCACAGGCGCAGGCGCTGATGGTGGGCAAGCTCGACGAGGGCGGCCACAAGAACTTTCCGGGCAACCGGCCGAGCACCTTCTTCGTGTTCGAGAAGCTCACGCCCGAATCGCTGGGCGCCTTCCTCGCGATGTACGAGCACCGCGTGTTCACCAGCGGTGCGCTGTGGGGCATCAACAGCTTCGACCAGTGGGGCGTGGAGCTGGGCAAGGTGCTCGCGAAAGACATCGAGCCGCGGTTGGCTTCGGGCGATGTCACGGGGCTTGACGCGTCGACGGCGGGGTTGCTGCGGCGCCTGAGCTCGCGGTAGCGATTTGCAGCGGGCGCCGACGCCCGCGCCGGCGCGCCGCGCAGAAGCCGCGTGAGCGACACGGCCTGACCGCGCCGCAGTGCGCGGCTTCTGCAAATTACTTCTCACTCTTTTCGGCTTTGTTCGGCGATGGAGGCCGGGCGACCATTGTTTGCAATGGTGCAGCGCACGCACCCCTGAGACTTCTTGGACGATCACTCGTCAAGGTCTGTGCGTGCCTTCTTCCATCTTCACCAGCTCACGAACCATCTCTGTCGACAGCGTTGCAATGCCCAGCCTGCTGGGCAACCCGGCGCTGGAATTCAAGTCGCTCGACGGCCACGAGGCGTTGGGCGAACTCTTCGAATACACCGTCCGGCTGCAGACGCCCGACAGCCCGATGCTCACCGAGGTCGTTACGGCCAACGTGCCGATCAAGCAGCTGATCGGCAAGGAGCTCAGCGTCTGCATCGAACTCGACGGCAAGGGCTTCGGTGTAGCGGCCCGAACGGGTGCAGGCACCCGCGAGATCAACGGCCTCGTCACCAGCGCCCGGTTCGTGCAGCACGAAAACCGCCGCGGCATCTACGAGATCGTTCTGCGCCCATGGTTGATCCTGGCCACCCACACCAGCGACTACAGGATCTTCCAGAACAAGACGCCGCTGGAGATCATCGAAGAGGTGCTGGCCGACTACAGCTTTCCCACTGAAAAGCGGGTCACCCATCGCTACCCGCAGCGCGTGTTCCAGGTGCAGTACGGCGAGACGGACTTCGAGTTCATCACGCGGCTGATGCAGGAGTTCGGCATCTACTATTTCTTCGAGCACAAGGATGGTGCTCACCGGTTGGTGCTGGTGGACGACGCAGGGGCACACAAGGCATTCGAGAGTGAGGCCTACCAGGTCATCAGTTACTACCCACCGGGGCACCAGGTCGACGAAGAGCACTGCAACGAGTTCTGCAGCAGCGAGAACCTCGAATCGGGCCAATGGGTCACCGACGACTTCGACTTCACCAAGCCGCGTGCCCGGCTTCAGCAGATCTCCAAGATGCCGCGCAACACGGGCAACAACACTTATGAGTTTTACAGGTGGCCGGGTGACTACAGCGATCCCGATGAAGGCCGCGACCTGGCGCGCACGCGCATGGAAGCGACCGGCGCTCCTGGCAGCCGCGGCCGGGGAAGCGGGAACCTGCGTGCGGTCGTCACGGGATGCACCTTCTCACTGATCAACTACCCGCAGGATGCGGCGAACCTCGAGTACCTTGTCATCGCCAGCACCTTGCGCCTGCACGAAAGCGCGCATGCCAGCGGCGAGGACGGCTACGTGTGCTACGCCGACTTCGAAGTCCAACCCGCCCACAAGATCTTTCGCTCACCGCAGACGCAACCGAAGCCGAGCACCGCGGGGCCTCAGACGGCCATCGTCACCGGCCCGAGTGGCCAGGACATCTGGACCGACGAATACGGCCGCATCAAGGTCAGCTTCCACTGGAACCGCTACTGCACGAAGGACGAAAACTCTTCCTGCTGGATCCGTGTGGCCTCCCCCTGGGCCGGCACCAACTTCGGCGGCATGCACGTGCCGCGCATCGGTCAGGAGGTGATCGTCGACTTCGAGAACGGCGACCCTGATCGCCCCATCGTCACCGGGCGCGTCTACAACCGGCTGAACATGCCGCCCAGGCAATTGCCCGGGCAGAAGAACCTGTCGGGTTTTCGCAGCCGCGAGCTGAGCGCGGATGGCAGCGGCCCGGGTGCACGAGGCAACCATCTCGAACTGGACGACCACCCCGGCAAGATTCAGGCGCAGCTCAAGAGCGATCACCAGAGCAGCAGCTTGAGCCTGGGGCACATCGGGCGCATCGACGACTCGACCGGTCGCAAGGACGACCGGGGCCAAGGTGTCGAACTGCGCACCGACGGCCACGGCGCCATCCGCGCCGCCAAGGGCTTGCTGGTCACCACGCAAGCCCGACCCAACGCGCAGGCGCACATCACCGACATGGGGGAGACCCTCGTCAGGCTCACACAGGCGCGCGATCTGCACGAGGGAACGAGCGAGCTGGCGCAGCAGGCCAAGGCGCACGAAGTGGGCGATCAGGATGCCGTCACGAAGGTTCTGAAGGAACACAACGACGCGGTCAAGGGCAAGGGCGGCGGTACGGCACAAGGGCAGTTCCCGGAACTCGACGAACCCCATCTGGTGCTTGCGAGCCCGGCAGGCATTCACAGCACCGCCGGGACGACGACGCACATTGCAAGCGTCGGGCACAACGCGTTGACCAGCGGCGGGCATACCAGCATCAGTGCGGGCAAGGGCTTTCTGCTGAGCGTCAAGGATGCGATGCGCCTGTTTGCCTACAAGGCCATTCGCCTGACGGCCGCCACCGCAGGCATCGACATCGTGGCGCTGCAGAACAGCATCAAGCTCATGGCCAAGCTCGACATCAAGCTGGAGGCCCACAGGATCAGCATCACCGCCAAGGAAGAAATCCTGATCAACGGTGGGAGCAGCTACACCCGGTGGGACGCTTCGGGGATCGTGCATGGCACCACCGGGGTGTGGTGCGAGCATGCAGCCACGCACAGCTTTGCGGGGCCGGACAGCTTGCCGGTGGCCGTTACTTCCTTCGACCTGCCCCAGGTACTGCCGAAGACAAACGGCAAGTTTCACTTCTCTCTCTGAGCTCGATCGACATGATCATCAGCCCTCCCTTCCTGTCGTTGAGCGACATCCCCGTCTATGACGGTCAGTGCGTCAGTAGCGTCATGCCCGGTGGCATTGTCGGCAGCGGTGCCTACCCGATCAGTCAGGCCATGGGCTGGCATGGCGGACTTCACATCCACGCCCCCACCAATACGGAGCCCGTGCGCGCCATTGCCGACGGCACCGTGGTCTTCAGACGCGACGCAGGCAACGCGCGCTACGACAACGAGGACCACTCGACGGGTTGCGTCGTGATCCGCCACGTGACCGAGATCGGCGCGCAAGGCACTGCGCCTGTCACCGTCACCTATTACTCCATCACCCAACATCTTCGGCAACTGGATCGCGACCTGCCCGCTGTCGGCAGGGCCATCTATCGCAAGGACAAGCTCGGACTTGCTGGCACCATTCATGGCGAGAGCGACCGCATCCATCTGGAAATCATCGCGGGCGATGCCGACACCCTCAAGCTCGTCGGACGCAGCACCGGGGAATTGGCTGTCGGTGGCAGCGGTCGCATCGATGCGGTTTACGGCCAGATGTATGTGCTGGTGCCCGCCAAGAGCCCGTGGTACAGCGCGCAGCCAGCCGGCGTCCCCGGGACCGCGGCTGCCGGCGACAGTGGCAACGACGACCTGGTCATCGGCATCCGGTATGAAGCGGGTAGCGCCACGCTCACCACATACAAGCTCAACGGCGGCATCGTCGGAACGGCGCCGCGAGAAGCCGATGCCGAATACAACCTCTACGCCGAGGCGAACGCGCGCCATGGCCGGCTGAACGCAGCCGACCAGCTCCACAGCAGCCCCAGTGGCTGGTACGAGTTGCTGCGCTTCGGTCGCAATCTGGGCACGGACCCCTTGCCCGCAAATGCAGCCCACTGGCGCAAGGTTGTCGTACCGGGCCAACCAGGCGGTGTCTGGATCAATCTGAATGCCAGCAATACCAGGAAATTCAGCGACGCCGATTTCCCGCAGTGGGCAGGCTGGAAGCTGATCGACGATGACGTGAACGACGACAACAGCCGATGCGACTCGGCCGCCATCAACGCCATGCTGACCGCGCCACCTCAAACCGGTGCCACAACGGTCCTCACGCCAGCGCAGAAGGCCGCTGATCGCATGCAGAACCTGTGCAAGTCCGATGTGCAGGAGAAACTGGCCAAGACCATTTGCAAGTTTCCGACCGAATGGGCCAAGGATGAAGTGCGCAAGCGCTGGGCATGGACGAGGGAGACCGGAAATCCCTCGATGCCGTATCCGCTGGAAGACGAAACCGACTTCACCGAAATGGCGGACTTCGCGCAGAAGCTTTGCTTCTGGGAGGACCTGCCTGCTGAAGACAAAAGCCGCCTGACGATCAAGCACTGGCATTTTCATCCCATTGAGTTCATCGAGCACTTCAGGATGTGTGGGTGGCTGAGCAAAAGAGAGTTGGCTCAGCTGATACCTGTAAATATCATCAGAAAGCCCGGGAGCCACAATTCAAGCTCGGCTGCGATCTGGGAGTCACCCAGTTTGTCGGCAGCACAAAATTTCCTCTCGATTCATGCCGCCGAACTGAATTTTTCGCTGAGAAAATTCTTGATAAATACACCCATCAGGCAGGCTTGCTTTTTTGGTAATTCGACACAAGAGACGCAGTGGTTTCGCTATTTGAAGGAGGGGAATGGTGGAAATCCAGCGCTCCATCAAGGGTGGTATGGCCGTGGATTTTTGCAGCTTACGAATCCGAATGGAAATATGAATGGTGGAAGAAACAACTACTATAAATATTTCAGGTTCGTGGGGCGTGTTCCTTCATTTCCGCCAGGCAATCAAGAAACTATCTGGCGCGATGAAATTGGCACCGATCCGCACCATGCGGCACAAAGTGCTTGCGCCTATTGGGTCTGGGACAATAAGTCAGCGCCAGATGCCGCAAATCCCAGTCGCGCACAAGTCGACAATGCTAACAAGTATGCAGATCTGCAAGGCGTAAATCAGCGAAGAACGATATCGACCGGAAGCAATGGGGCGAAGATATGGTATTACAACCAATCCTTCGTCAACTGCGCCACTGCCGTTAATTTTCCTGGCGCGACGGGACAAAATCCACCCAACATGAACGGATTGGTTGATCGCTCAGTCGCATTTGTGAACGCTTTAATGGTTTTGGCTGATGTGCCTTTGTTCGAGAATTCCCAACAAATTTACGAGCCTCAGCCAGAGAGCTACGTTCAGCAAAGGGTCGTATGAAATCAGTATCCATTTTCTGGATGGTTCTCGCCCTTCATCTGTCCTGTAATGCAAAAGCTACTGATTTTTCTATGCCCACTGCTGCAGACAGGCTCAAGATTGAATGCGGCTACGATCTTGGAGAAGAAATAACCAGGGAAATTATTTCGGAGGAGATAAAAGAAGGTGTTTTTGATTCTGCCAAATACGTCAATTTTGATTTTCGAATAAATTTGAGAATTTTGCAAAAAGAGGTGGCAGCCAAGATCGGTTTTAATTGCATTGATGAGGGTTCGTCTGCCTCATATAAAAAATTGCTGACGCCAGCTCAGTTGATGCGGCAGGAGGATGCGGGCGGGCGTTATTTTCGGCACGTCGCATGGCAACGAAAAATACATGGGCGTAATTGGAGAGGTTTGATTGCTTATTCTGATTATCTTTTTGGAGACGGGCAGAAAACGCCGACTCACACCTATTTGATCTGTCCTGCTCAATCGCTATGTTTTAATTTTGAGATTGATCCAAGAGATAAACTGACCTCCAGGGAGCGTGAGGCAGTGCTTGATTTGATAAAGGGCATTTCGTATGAAAAATAAAAAGACGAAATCTTGGATATTTCAATCGAAAAGTAAATAGGTTTCTCAGTGTTTGTCTCGAACGCTGGAGGCCCGCGGTTTGCGCTGCGCATGTCACGCAACCCACATTGGTCTCGCTTGGTGAGACGCGTGGATTTCCGCCATCGCGGTTGCAGCAGTCGCTGGGCGACTATGGCCTTTGGACCCGCAAAATGCATGCTGTGTTGCAGTAACTAGGGAATATCCCAGTCAAGTGGTGCATGAAAGTACCATTGCTGTCAGTCGAAGTACCAAAGCTGCAACGGCGTTTCTCCAGAATCCACCCCACGGCGACCCGACAAGAAGAGGGCGTCGCTCACCTCTAGGAGACAACATGAAGCGTTTTCTGAAAGCGGGCCTCGTCCTCGCACTCATCGGCACGGGCGTCGTGTCCCAAGCCGCCACCGAACTCGTGATCGCGACCGTGAACAACGGCCACATGATCGAGATGCAGAAGCTCACTCCCTTCTTCGAGAAAGCCAACCCCGACATCAAGCTGAAATGGGTCACGCTCGAAGAAGGCACGTTGCGCCAGCGCGTGACCACCGACATCGCCACCAAGGGCGGCCAGTTCGACGTGATGACCATCGGCCTGTATGAAACCCCGATCTGGTCGAAGAAGGGCTGGCTCAAGCCCATCGCCACCGATGCGGCCTACGACATCGACGACCTGCTGCCCGCCATCCGCAACGGCCTGTCGACCGACGGCAAGCTGTACGCGGCGCCGTTCTACGGCGAGAGCTCGATGCTCATGTACCGCAAGGACCTGGCCGACAAGCTGGGCATCAAGTTCCCCGACCAGCCCACCTGGACCCAGGTCAAGGAATTCGCCGACAAGGCCAACGACCCGAAGGGCGGCGTCTACGGCATGTGCCTGCGCGGCAAGCCGGGCTGGGGCGACAACATGGCCTTCCTGACCACGCTGGTCAACACCAACGGCGGCCAGTGGTTCGACATGCAATGGAAGCCGCAGATCGACACCAAGGCCTGGAAGGACGCGATCACCTTCTACGTCGACATGATGAAGAAGGACGGCCCTCCGGGCGCGTCGGCCAACAGCTTCAACGAGAATCTCGCGCTCTTCAATGAAGGCAAGTGCGCGGCCTGGGTCGACGCGACCATCGCGGCCTCGTTCGTCAGCGATCCGAAGCAGTCGAAGGTGGCCGACAAGGTGGCCTTCACGCAGGCACCGACCGCCAGCACGCCCAAGGGCGCCAACTGGCTGTGGTCGTGGAACCTCGCGATTCCGGCCAGCTCGACCAAGGACGAGGCCGCGCAGAAGTTCATCAAGTGGGCCACCTCCAAGGACTACATCAACCTCGTGGCCAAGGAAACCGGCTGGGCCTCGGTGCCGACCGGCACGCGCAAGTCGACCTACGCGAACCCCGAGTTCCAGAAGGTCGCCAAGTTCGCCGAAGCCGAGAAGAAGGCCATCGACAGCGCCAATCTCACCGACAGCACGCTGCCCAAGTCGCCGTACGTCGGCGTGCAGTACGCGGCCATTCCGGAGTTCCAGGCCATCGGCGTGGCGGTGGGCCAGCAGATGAGCGCTGCGCTGTCAGGCAAGGTCACGGTCGACCAGGCGCTGAAGACCTCGCAGACCGCGGCCGAGCGTGAGATGAAGAAGGCCGGGTACTACAAGTAACCCGGTCCCTTCCCCTCTCCCCTCGGGGAGAGGGCCAGGGTGAGGGGGCAGCAGCACGCCCATCTCCGGCGTCGCTTGCCCTCACCCCAACCCTCTCCCGCAAGCGGGAGAGGGGGCAACAGCCCCAGCGAGGAACACACAATGAAAAGACTCCTGCCCCGCGCCCTCATGGCGCCCGCGGTGCTCACGCTCTTCCTCTGGATGATCGTGCCGCTGCTGATGACGTTGTATTTCTCGTTCGTCAACTACAACCTCATGCAACCCGGCGAACGTACGTTCGCGGGCCTCGAGAATTTTCACTACTTCGTCACCGACCCCGACTTCTGGCCGGCCACATGGAACACGCTGCTGCTGATCGGCAGCGTGATCGTCATCACGGTGGTGTTCGGCGTGCTGCTCGCGCTGCTGGTGAACGAGCCCTTCCCGGGGCGCGGCATCGTGCGCGTGCTGCTCATCTCGCCGTTCTTCGTCATGCCCGCAGTCAATGCGCTGCTGTGGAAGCACATGATGATGAACCCCATCTACGGTGTGCTGGCCGACCTGTGGCGCTTCTTCGGCGCCACGCCGGTGGACTGGCTCACCGACGTGCCGCTGTTCTCGGTGATCGTCATGGTGGCCTGGCAGTGGTTGCCCTTCGCCTGCCTGATCTTCATCACCTCGCTGCAGTCGCTGGACCGCGAGCAGATGGAGGCCGCGCGCATGGACGGCGCGAGCTCGTTCCAGCGCTTCTTCTATCTCACGATTCCGCATCTCGCCCGCCCGATGGCCGTGGTGATCATGATCGAGATGATCTTCCTGCTCAGCGTGTTCGCCGAGATCGCCATCACCACCAACGGCGGCCCGGGCAACGAGAGCACGAACATGACCTACCTGATCTTCAAGCAGTCGCTGATGAATTTCGACGTGGGCGTGGCTTCGGCCGGTGCGCTGTTCGCGGTGGTGCTGGCGAACATCGTCGCGGTGTTCCTCATTCGCATCATCGGCAAGAACCTCGACTGAAGGAACGACCATGCAACCCAGCAACTTCCTTCCCCAACTGCTGCGCACCGTCGGTGCGTGGGCCGTGGCGCTGCTCTTGTTCTTTCCGCTCGGCTGGCTGTTCCTCACGGCGTTCAAGACCGAGCTGCAGGCCATCCATGTGCCGCCGCTCTTCATCTTCGAGCCCACGTTGGACAACTTCGGCGAAGTGCAGCGCCGCAGCGACTACCTGCTGTATGCGCGCAACTCGCTCATCACCAGCCTGGGCTCGACCATCCTGGGCCTGCTGATCGCGGCGCCCGCGGCGTACTCGATGGCGTTCTTCCGCACCAAGCGAACGCGCGACATCCTGATGTGGATGCTCTCCACCAAGATGATGCCGGCCGTGGGCGCGCTGGTGCCGATCTACGTGCTCGCGCAGACCGCGGGCATGCTGGACTCGCTCACCGCGCTGACCATCGTGTTCACGCTGTCGAACCTGCCGATCATGGTGTGGATGCTCTACAGCGCCTACAAGGACATTCCGAACGAAATCCTGGAAGCCGCGCGCATGGACGGCGCGAGCCTGTGGACGGAGTTCCGCCACGTGGTGCTGCCGCTGTCGGTCGGCGGGCTCGCATCGACCGGCCTGCTGTGCCTGGTGCTGAGCTGGAACGAGGCCTTCTGGGCGCTCAACCTCACGTCGGCCAAGGCGGGCACGCTGGCCACGCTCATCGCCTCGTACTCCAGCCCGGAGGGCCTGTTCTGGGCGAAGTTGTCGGCCGCCTCGCTGATGGCCATCGCGCCCATCGTGGTGTTCGGCTGGTTCAGCCAGAAGCAGCTCGTCCAGGGCCTGACCTTCGGCGCCGTCAAGTAAAGAAAGGGAGACATCTCATGGCCTACCTCGAACTCAAGAACATCAAGAAGAGCTTCGGCGAAGTCGACATCATCAAGGGTGTGGACCTGCAGATCCAGAAGGGCGAGTTCATCGTCTTCGTCGGGCCTTCGGGCTGCGGCAAGTCGACGCTGCTGCGGCTGATTGCCGGGCTCGAGCCCATCACCAGCGGCAGCCTGATGCTCGACGGCAAGGACATCACCTGGGCGCCGTCGGGCAAGCGCGACCTGGCGATGGTGTTCCAGAGCTACGCGCTCTATCCGCACATGAGTGTGTACGACAACATGTCGTTCGCGCTCAAGCTCGCGGGCGTGTCCAAGAGCGAGATCAAGACCAAGGTCGAGCATGCGGCCACCACGCTCAACCTCACGCAGTACCTCGACCGCACGCCCAAGGACCTGTCGGGCGGCCAGCGCCAGCGCGTGGCCATCGGCCGCGCCATCGTGCGTGCGCCCAAGGTGTTCCTGTTCGACGAGCCGCTGTCCAACCTCGATGCGGCGCTGCGCGGCAACACGCGTGTGGAGATCCACAAGCTGCACCGCGCGCTGGGCGCGACCACCATCTACGTGACGCACGACCAGGTAGAGGCCATGACGCTGGCCGACCGCGTGGTGGTGCTCAAGGATGGGCTCATCGAGCAGGTCGGCACGCCGCTGGCGCTGTACGACCACCCGGCCAACCAGTTCGTGGCGCAGTTCATCGGCATGCCGTCGATGAACATGGTGGCTGCCAATGCCATTCCCAGCTTCTCGGCCGCCACCGGCGGCAGGCTGCCCGCGGACGGCTTCCTGGGCGTGCGCCCCGAAGGCCTGCGCGTGCATGCGAAGCAGGGCGCGCCGGTGTCCGATGTGCAGGGCCGCGTCGAGCTCATCGAGGCGCTGGGCGCCGACACGCTGATTCACGTCGACGTGGGCGGCGTGCCGCTCGTCGCCCGCCAGAACGACCGCACGCCGCTGCAGGCCGGCGACGACGTGGCGGTGGAGCTCGACCCCTCCGTGCTCCATCTGTTCAACCGCGAAGGCCGTTCGGTCAGCGCGTGAGCCCGATTCCTTCAACGCCATTTCAACGGACATTGCCGTGACCATCGCGCACATTCCACCGGCTCCCACGGAGTTCACGGTGCTTCATCTCGGCCTGGGCTCGTTCCATCGCGCGCACCAGGCGGTGTACCTGCAGCGGCTGATCGACGCGGGCGACACCCGCTGGTCGCTGTCGGGCGCCAACATCCGGCCGGACATGGCCGACGTCGTCGCGGCGCTGCAGGCGCAGGGCGGACGCTACACGCTCGAAACGGTGTCGCCGGCGGGCGAGTACCGCTACGAAGAGATCGAGGCCATCCGCGAGGTGCTGCCCTGGGAGCGCTCGCTGGCCAGCGTGATCGCGCGCGGTGCGACGCCCTCGACGCGCATCGTGTCGTTCACCGTCACCGAAGCCGGCTATTACCTCGACGACAAAGGCAAGCTGGACCTGTCGTTCGGCGAGCTCGCCGCCGATGTAGCCCGCGCGCGCCGCGGCGAGGCCGGCGGCGACAACGTGACCATCTACGGCGCGCTGTGCGCCATCCTGCGTGCGCGCAAGGAAGCGAACGCGGGCGCCGTCACGCTGCTGAACTGCGACAACCTGCGCCACAACGGCGAGCGCTTCCGCGCGGGCCTGCTGGAGTTCATTGCGCTCGCGGGCGACACCGGCCTGCTGGCCTGGGTGAACGCGAACACGCGCTGCCCGAACGCGATGGTCGACCGCATCACGCCGCGACCGCCTCCCGAGCTGCGCGCGCGCGTGAAGGCCGCCACGGGCCGCGACGATGCCGCCGCCATCACCGGAGAGAGCTTCATCCAGTGGGTCGTCGAGGACAACTTCGCGGCCGGCCGGCCCGACTGGGGCCGCGTGGGCGCGGAGCTGGTGGCATCGGTGCAGCCTTACGAAGAGGCCAAGATCCGCATCCTCAACGCCACGCACAGCTGCATCGCCTGGGCGGGCACGCTGGTAGGGCTGGGCTTCATTCACGAAGGCACGCACGACGCGGCCATCCGGAAGATGGCGTTCGACTACGTCACCGACGACGTCATTCCCTGCCTGACCCCGAGCCCGATCGACCTCGCGGCGTATCGCGACGTGGTGCTCGACCGCTTCGGCAACCCCGCCATCCGCGACACCAACCAGCGCGTGGCGGCGGACGGTTTCTCGAAGATCCCGGGCTTCATTGCGCCGACCGTGCGCGAGCGCCTGGCGGCGGGCCGCGGCATCGACAGCGTGGCGATGCTGCCCGCGTTGTTCCTGGCGTTCCTGCAGCGCTGGCACCGGGGCACGCTGCCCTATGCCTACCAGGACCAGGGCATGGACGAAGCGGTGGCGCACGCGATCTGCGACGCGGCCGATCCGGTCGTCGCGCTGTGCTCGGACGCGGGGCTGTGGGGTCCCCTTGCCGCCGATGCCCGCCTGATCGATGCCGTGCGCCGCGCCAGCGAGCGCGTTGCGCGCTTCATCCAGACCGAAAGCCAGCCATGACCCGACGCCTTCAAGACCGCCATGTTCTACTGACCGGCGCGGGTGGCGGCATCGGCCTGGCCGTGGCCGAGGCGTGCATTGCCGAAGGCGCGCGCTGCAGCGTGATCGACCGCGCGACCGCCGCACCCGACGCGGTGCGCGAACTGCAGCAGCGCCACCCGGACAGCCTGGCGTACATTGCCGCCGACGTGACCGACACGCAGGCCATCACGCACATGCTGGCCGAGGCGCAGGTGGCGTTCGGGCCGATCCACACGCTGTTCAACAACGCGGCGGTGTTCGACCTGGCGCCGCTGCTGGACAGCGACGAAGCCTCGTTCGACCGGCTCTTCGCCGTCAATGTGAAGGGCATGTTCTTCGTGATGCAGGCGGTGTTGCGCCACATGGTCGACGCCGGCACGCACGGTGCCTCGGTCATCAACATGGCCTCGCAGGCGGGGCGGCGCGGCGAGGCGCTGGTGTCGCACTACTGCGCGACCAAGGCGGCCGTCATCAGCTACACGCAGAGCGCCGCGCTGGCCATGGCGCCGCACGGCATTCGCGTGAACGGCATTTCGCCGGGGGTGGTCGACACGCCGATGTGGGACCACGTCGACAGCCTGTTCGCCAAGGCCGAAGGGCTGCAGCCCGGGGAGAAGAAGCGGCAGGTCGGGCTGGCGGTGCCGCTCGGGCGCATGGGCTCGCCGAGTGATGTTGCCGGCGCGGCGGTGTTCCTTGCCAGCGACGAGGCGCGCTACATCACGGCGCAGACGCTCAATGTCGATGGCGGCAACGTCATGAGCTGATCCTCTTGTGTGCGACCCGAGCCATGAATGAAGACTTCCACCTGTACCTCGACAGCGCCGACCTGACCGAACTGCAGGCCTGCCTGCCGCACCCGGTGGTGCACGGCGTGACCACCAACCCGACGCTGCTGCTTCGTGCAGGCGTCGGCCGTGCTGCCTTGCCGGGGCTGCTGAAGCGCTGCATCGAACTGGGCGCACGCCAGGTGCAGGCCCAGGTGTATTCCAGCGAGGTCGACGGCATGCTCGAAGACGCGCGCGCCTTGCTGTCGCATTTCGACCGCGGCCAGCTCGTCGTCAAGATCCCCGCCACGCGCCAGGGCCTGGATGCCGGCGCGCGGCTCATTGCGCAGGGCGTGCCCGTCACCTGGACGGCCGTGTATGCGCCCGAGCAGGCGCACTTTGCGGCGCAACTGGGCGCGGCCTACGCGGCGCCGTACCTCGGGCGTCTCGAAGACGCGGGCGCCAACGGGCTGGCGCTGATTGCGCAGATGCAAGCGCTGGTCGCACAGCGGCCTTTGTCCGGCACGCGACTGCTGGTGGCCAGCATTCGTTCGCGCGAGGCGTATCTTTCGTTGCTGGGGCTCGGCGTGGGGGCCATCACCATTCCGCCGCGTCTCTTTGCCGAGCTGCTCGACCATCCCGCCACGCTGGCCGCCGAACGCGGCTTCCTGGCCGATGCGAGCGCCTTGCCCTGATCGAGAATCCAGACACCATGCGCATAGCACTCACGGGCGAAGCCCTCATCGATTTCACCGCCAGCGAGGCGGGCACCCTGGCCTTCCTGGGGCACGAGGGCGGCTCGCCGCTCAACACGGCCGTGGCCTGCGCCCGGCTCGGGCAGCCTACAGGCTTCTTCACGCAGCTGTCGACCGACCTGTTCGGCGAGCGGCTGATGGGCTTCCTGCAGAGCAACGGCGTGGACACGCGTTTCGTGCTGCGCAGCAATGCGCCTTCGACGCTGGCCTTCGTCGAGCGCACGCCGCAGACCAACCGCTACGCGTTCTACACACAGGGCAGCGCCGACGCCACCTGGGCGCCCGAGCCGCTGCCGCAGCTGCCGGCGGACTGCCGCTTCCTGCATTTCGGCTCGATTTCGCTGCTCCAGCAACCGGCTGCCACGCGCATCACCGACCTGATCACGGCGAACAAGGGGCGCTGCGTGATCGTGTTCGACCCCAACGTGCGGCCTAGCCTCATTGCGGACATGGTCGCCTACCGAGCACGCGTGACCGGCTGGTTCGCGCTGGCCGACCTGGTCAAGCTCAGTGACGAAGACGCCGAGTTGCTCGCGCCGGGGCAGCCGGTCGACGCGCTGGCCGAAGACATCCTGAAAGCCGGGGCGCGTGCCGTGATCGTCACGCGCGGCGGGCACGGCGCAACGCTGTGGCGCCCGGGGCACGAGCCCCTGGGCGTGGCTGCGCCGCGCGTGCAGGTGATCGACACCATCGGCGCGGGAGACACCTTCACGGCCGGGTTGTCGGTTTCGCTGCTTGCGCACGGCGTCGAGCGGCCGGCGCAGCTCGGCGAACTGGGCGACGAGGCGTGGCGCGAGGTGATGCGCTTCGCCGCCACCGCCGCCGCGCTCAACTGCGCCCGCGAGGGTGCCGACCCGCCCACGCTCGCCGCGGTTCACGCCGCGCTCGCGGAGGCACAAAATGCCGGTGCTGCTTCCCGGTCCTGAACCGTGCTGCCATGACGACGTCCACACGCAAGCGTTCGATTCCCCGCCAGCGCCAGCCCGAGCTGGAGCGCGACTTTGCGCGCTCTCCCTCGCTGGGCTACGAGGCCCCCGAAGAAACCGGCCTGGTGCGCTGCCTGGCGCACGGCTTTCCCAGTCCGCTGGTGCGATGGCACTTCCATGAAGACTATGAACTGCACCTGATCACCGAGACCTCGGGCAAGGCCTTCATCGGCGACTGGATCGGGCCGTTCCAGCCCGGGCACCTGGTGCTGTGCGGGCCGCGGCTGCCGCACAACTGGATCTCGCTCGACGTGCCCGAAGGCGGCGCCGCGGGGCGCGACCGGGTGATCCAGTTCCGCCACGAGCCCATCGAGCGCGCGGCCAGCGAGATTCCCGAGCTGCGCGAGGTGATGCAGCTGCTCGAGCGCGCGCGCCACGGCATCGAATTCTTCGGCATGTCTGCGCAGGCGCAGGTGCACTGGGACCACATCAAGGCCGCGCGCGGCGTGCGGCGCCTGGGTCGGTTCTGCGAGTTCCTGGCCGACCTGGCGGAGTGCACCGACTACCGGCTGCTGTCGAGCGTGCAGATGCAGGGCGCGCAGGGCGCCGACGGCGATGCGCAGGTCGACCAGATCAACGGCATCGTCAACCGCATCACCAACAACATGGCCGAGTCGATCTCGATGTCGGACGTGGCCGCCGAGCTGGGCATGAGCGAGAGCCGCTTCAGCCGCTTCTTCCGGCGCTCCACCGGCAACAGCTTCACCGACTTCGTCAACCGCGTGCGCATCAACAGCGCCTGCCACCTGCTGATGCAGACCGACCACTACGTGACGGACATCTGCTACCAGGTGGGCTTCAACAACGTGGCCAACTTCAACCGGCGCTTTCTTGAAATCAAGGGCATGACGCCGAGCGAATTCAGAAAGCAGGCCGACACGCGCTTCGGCAGCGGCGTCTCTTCGTAACACGGCAGGGAGTTCATCTTGTACCTGGGACTCGACCTCGGCACGTCCGAGCTCAAGGCGCTGCTGCTCGCCGACGATCACCGCATCGTGGGCGTGGCGCGTGCGCCGCTCACGGTCGAACGGCCGCAACCGCTGTGGTCGGAGCAGGCGCCGCGGCAGTGGTGGCTGGCGCTCGAGCAGGTGATGGCGGCGTTGAAGGCATCCCATGGCGAGGCGCTGTCTGCCGTGCGCGCCATCGGCCTGTCGGGCCAGATGCACGGCGCCACGCTGCTCGACGCGGCGGGCGAGGTGTTGCGCCCGGCCATCCTGTGGAACGACGGCCGCAGCGGCGCGCAGTGCGAGGCGCTTGCGCGCGCCGCACCGCGCCTGGGCGAGATCGCGGGAAACCTGGCGATGCCGGGCTTCACTGCGCCCAAGCTGATGTGGGTGCGTGAACACGAGCCCGAAATCTTTGCGCGCACGGCACGCGTGCTGCTGCCCAAAGACTGGCTGCGCTTCATGCTCAGTGGCGAGGCGGTCAGCGAGATGTCGGACGCCGCGGGCACGCTGTGGCTGGACGTGGGCGCGCGCGACTGGTCCGACGAGCTGCTGTCAGCCACCGGGCTCACGCGCGCGCACATGCCGAGGCTGGTCGAAGGCAGCGAGGTGTCGGCGCAGCTCAAGCCCGAACTGGCAACGCGGTGGGGCGTGGGCCGCGGCAAGGTGCCGATCGCCGGCGGCGCGGGCGACAACGCCGCGAGCGCGGTTGGCATGGGGCTGGTGGAACCGGGGCAGGGCTTCGTGTCGCTCGGTACGTCGGGCGTGGTGTTCGTGTCGACCGACCGCTTCCTGCCGAACCCCGCGCAGGCCATGCACGCCTTCTGCCACGCGCTGCCGAAGCGCTGGCACCAGATGTCTGTGATGCTCTCGGCCGCGAGCGCGGTGAGCTGGGCGGCGAAGACATTCAAGTTCACTGATGAGGCCGCGCTGCTGGAGGCTGCGGCGTCGGTGCCGGTGTCGCAGCGTGTGCACTGCCCGCTGTTCCTGCCGTACCTGTCTGGCGAGCGCTCGCCGCACAACAATCCCGAGGCGCAGGGCGTGCTGTTCGGCTTGACGCATGCGCACGGTCCCGCGGAGATCGCCTATGCCGTGGTCGAGGGCGTGAGCTTCGGCCTGCGCGACGGCTTCGACACCCTGCGGCTGCCGCCTGACATGCCGCTGCGCGAAGTGGCGCTCGTGGGCGGCGGTGCGCGCAGCGTGTGGTGGGGCCAGCTGCTGGCCGACATCTTCCAGATACCGCTCACGCTCTATGCGGGCAGCGAGACCGGCGGGGCGCTGGGTGCGGCGCGCCTGGCGTGGCTGGCCGATGGCGGCGCCGTGGCTGAAGTCTGCACCTTGCCGCCGGTGAAGCAGGAGCTGGTTCCGGGGACGGAGGGCGTGGACGCGCACAAGGCGCGGCATGCGCGCTTCCAGGCGCTCTATGCGGCGCTGCGGGATCAATTCGAATAAGCGACGCACATTCCGAGCGCCCATAAAAAAACCCGTCGCAAGACGGGTTTTTTT
>NNBU01000685.1_pt1 | contig 25421 bp, 21 predicted proteins | sample 1173781 | NCBI WGS metagenome assembly NNBU01 (sample SAMN07173937, study PRJNA388173) | plant metagenome | biome: Plant school; feature: Soil; material: Symbiotic tissue of Blasia pusilla L.; isolation source: symbiotic tissue sample KVJ2 | host: Blasia pusilla | place: Norway: Troms, Kvaloya...
CTTCGAACTCGAAGCGCTTCTTCAACACCGCGTCCCGGCCCGACAGCTTGCACGTCAGCGACTGTGCGGCGTTGTAGTTCATGTCGTCGTCCAGAACGAACGCCACGCCCGAAGCGTTCGACAGCGCAGCGCTCAGGCCGGCGACCAACCCTGCATAGTCACGCACGCAGCCGATGGGCTGCGCTGTCGCTTCCAGGATGAACGGTGGAAGCACCGACGTCACGGGCTCACCGCGTACTTCAGGTCCCGGTGTTTGATGCGAATCACGGCGTGCGTGAAGACGATCTCATGGCTCAGAAAATCGTCTTCCAGCACCAGCATCTCGTCGACCAGCCAATCGCCATGCGACCGGTCGCCTGCGGGCCAATCGCTCTTCGTCTTCTCCACCGAATACGACTGCACGTCGCTGTAGCTCAGCAAGAGTCGGTTGCCGTACGCGCCAGCGAGGTGAATTTCGATGCCGTTCGCTCGAAGCTCCCCTTCTTCGAACTCCAGCACCACCAGCTTCTGCAGGCGCGCGTCGTGCGGGCATCGCTCGTCCCTGTGCGCGTAGTGCCACGGCGCGCTCATGAACGACAGGGCATCCGCCGGCACCCGGTGCCTGACCTGCGCCACGTAGGCGGGGTAGCCCGAGCTGTCCATCGCGTAGCCGTCTGCGGTCTCGGAAAACTGGACGATCTTCAAGGCGCTCTTCTCCGGCCTCAGTCGCAGAACGCCGCAAGCCCCATGCCCTGTTCTGCGGCGCGGTCAAGAATCGCGCGGATCGCCTTGAACGCCGCGATCTGTCCGCGATTTGCGCCAAGCGTGCCGGTGTTCGCGTCGAACACACGCTGCATCGTCACGACCTGCTCGGGGCGCAGCAGCGAGTCGTCGAAGTACGTGAGGTTGGCGCCCGCTTGCCTGCATTGGTCGAACACAGCGGCCAGGGAGCGATGCGCATCGAAGTCGATAGCGCCCGCAAGCACCAGCCCGCGCGGATCCCTGGGCATGGCCCTGCATGAAGGTGGGACGAAGTAGATGTCGAGCATTCACCGCCGCTAGGGAGACATCTTCTTCGCCATTTCGGCGCGGGTCAGTTCCAACCCATCGGCATGCTTCGTCAACGGCATGTTGAGCGTCTGCTCCAGGGACCGCAGCCAATTGAAGAAGCCGACGGTGTGGGCTTCTTCAGCCTCGCCCATCTCGAAGATCCCGTTGTCCGCATGCCAGGTCTGCACGACCTCGACGAGCGCAATGAACGATGGCAGGTCTTGTTCGATGTCGCCCAGTGTCAGCGCCCGAATGTTGCGGATAAGTTGCAGCTCTTCGTCCAATGAGCCGACGGTAGGCTGCTTTTCCGCGGCATTCAGCAATTCTTTGGGGGTCATGGGGGGCACTAGAAGGGCGAGTTGATGAGCGGAATATGCGCCGCGTTTGGGTTAGACCCGAACGTACCCCAAGTTCCGTCCGTTCGAAAGTTCCCCCCCGGCCCCTTGATGCTGACAGTTGGGCCCAATGCGGCGTTGGATGTCGGCCAGTTGCTGACTGCCGTCGGGTTTGGCCCGTGTCCGTGTGCCGAGTAAGGAGGAGACTCGTACTTGAAGCCGCCCGACGGAAACTTGGTCGTATTCGGGGTCCAGTTGTTCGGCAGCCTGTTCTGATTGGCCCAAGCCTGCAGGTCGCCATAGTCGACCTTGCCGTTTCGCACCAGATCAGACGGACTGGTGGGCCGTGAAGTGAAGCGCCCTGTCTCGTTGTTTCTCCACCTGCTGCTCTTGCTGTCGAAGCTGCAACTCAGCCCCCAAGGGTCGATCCATGAGATTGGATTCGACGCATACGCCTGGAGATTAATGCCGCCCGCCAATCCGATCGGGTCAGGACTGATGAACCGCCCGATGTCCGGGTCATAAAACCGGAAGGTGTTGTAGTGCAGCCCCGTGTCTCGGTCGAGGTACTGCCCCTGGAAGCGCAGGTTCTGCGCGACGGCATCGGTTGCTTTCTCGGCGGCACTGACAGGCCGGCCGTTCAGCGATGTGACTTCCCATTGCTCGGCAACGGTCGCTCCCCAGGTGCGGTAGCTCGCGCGCCAGCACAGATTGCCGTCGTTGCTGCTCAGCTCTTCGGGCAGACCCGTAGGGCCGTTGTGAAAGTGAAAGACCCGCGCGACCGCAGCGTCGTCGTGCGCGGGCTCGGCCCTGGCATCGAGCCGGGCCACCGGCACGTGGCCGCCGGCCTCGTACACATAGCTCACCACCTGCGCGCCCCTGCGCTCCTCGATGAGCCGCATCCCCTCCCAGACAAACCGCGTGCTGCCGAACGCATCGTGCTTGGCCACCCGCCGCCCCATGGCGTCGTAGTCGAAGCGCGTGACCTGCGTGGTGGCCTCGGGCGTGTTCGGGCGCCGCGTGGTGTGAACGGCCACCAGCCGGCTCTCGTCGTCCCACTCGAAGCGTTGCGCGGTGTGCCTGCCCGACAGCTTGCGCACCAGCCGGCCGTGGCCGTCATAGCTGTAGCGCTTGTCCTCGAACACGCGCACGAGGTTGTCGCGCACATAACCGGGCATATGAGCGGGCGCGGCGCCGCGCGGCGCCAGGCCGGCGAGCGAGGCGTCAAGCAGGTTGCCGGCCGGGTCGTAGGCAAAGCGTTCGCTATTCGCCGCGCCTCGCACGCTCTCTTCGATGCGCCCCGTGGCGTCGTAGCGGTGCGCGGTGGTGCCCTGCAGCGAATGGCGGCTCTGGCGCAGTTCGCCCACGGGGTCGTAGCTGTATTCCTTCATCAGCCCGTCGAGCAGGCGGGCCTCGGGCGTGCCGGCGTTGTCGATGGCCTGGCGCCAGGCGTTGTCGCGGGGGGTGAAGGCGGTGTTCAACGCGCCGGGCCGGCACCATGCCGCGGCGCGGCGGCCCAGCGGGTCTAGCGCGAAGCGGGTGTGCAGCGCGCCCTGGCTGCGCCCCACCTCGCGGTGCAGGTCGTCGCGCTCGATGTCGCTGATCAGCTGGTGCACCGCAGGCGCATCGCCGCGCTGCTGCGACAGGTTGACCTGGTGCAGGTGGCCGGAGCCGTAGTACAGGTAGTTCAGCGCGCGCTGCACGCCTTGCTGCCCAGCGTGCCCGCCGAGCGCGGGCAGCAACGTCTGCGTGCGGTTGCCCAGCTCGTCGTACATGTGGCTCAGGCTGTGCGTCTCGCCGGTGAGCTCGTCGATGACGGTCTCTTCGACCAGTCGGCCGAGCTTGTCGTAGGCGAACTCGGTGCGATGCAGCGCGCGCAGTTCGTCGGGTGCACCGGCGTCCACCACCTCCAGCTTGACGGCCTGGGTCAACCGGTCGAGCGCGTCGTAGCGGTACCTGCAGTGGTGGCTCGCGGTGCGTTTCTCGACGAGGCGGCCCACGGCGTCGCGCAGCAGCTCGGTGCGCAAGGGGCCGGCTGCGCGCTGCGGTTCGGCACCATCGCCATTGCCGTCCCCATTGCCCAGTGCGAGGTCGTCATCGCCGATGCCCGGCACGTGGGTGATGCGCACCGGCCAGCCCTGGGCGTCGTAGTCGACCAGCACGCGGGTGCCGCCCACGCGGCGCTCTTCTACCACCCGGTCGGCGGCGTCGCGCACAAACTCGAAGTGCAGCCCGTTCTCGTTGACGAGCGACTGCAGCCGCTGGGCGCTGTCGTAGTGCCACGCAATGCGGCGGCCTTCGGCGTCCTGCCGCGCCAGCGGCTGGCCGCGGCGGCCGAGCGCGAACTGCGTGCTGCGGCTCAGCGCATCGGTGGCGGCCACGATGCGGCCGGCCGCGTCATGGCGAAACGACTGGTGGCTGTTGTCGGGCTGCGAAACGGACAGCAGCCGCCCCATGGCGTCGTGGGTCAGCCGTGTGCGCTGGCCCGCGGCGTCGGTCACGGTCTGCAGGTGGCCCCAGCCGTCGTAGGCGTAGCGCGTGGTCTTGCCGGAGCAGTCGGTCAGCGCGACGAGCTGCGCGCATTCGTTCCAGGCCATGCGGTTGGTGCCGCCCTTGCCGTCGGTGATGACGATGGGCAGGCCGCGCCTGTCGTAGCTGTACTCGGTGGTGTGGCCCAGCGGATCGGTCTCGCGCACCAGGTTGCCCTGGTCGCTGTAGGCATAGGTCCACGCGCTGCCGTCGGCCAGGGTTTCTCGCCAGGGCTCGCCGAACTCGGTCCAGCCGGTGCTTTGGGTGCGGCCGAGCGCGTCGGTGCGGCTGCTCACGAAGCCCATGGGGTCGTACGCGCAGCGCGTGGTGGCACCGCCGGGCTCGGTGATGGCGACGAGCTGGCGAAGTTCGTTGTACTGCGCCTGCCAGTGCCGGCCCAGCGCGTCGATGTAGTCGGTGACCTGCTGGTCGCCGTTCCAGTGCCAGGTGAACTCGCGGCCCAGCTGGTCGACGACCAGGGTCTGCCCATGAGCCAGCGCATCGTCCGCGGCGGGTGGCACGCGGTGCACGGTGTAGCTCTCGCCGTCGTTGGTCCAGTGGCGGGCCACGTGCGCATCCTTGGCTGCTCCGCGCCACTCGTAGTGGCACTCCAGCCCCGCCGCATCGGCATGGAAGCTCATGAGGCCCTGGGCGTCGTAGCCGAAGCGGCGCACCACCTCGCCGTTGCGGTTGGTCACGTCGAGCAGGCGGCCTTCGGCGTCGTGCCGGTAGACGACCAGCAGGCCGGGCAGCTCGCCGGGCGCACCGGCCGCGAGGCGCACGCCGCTCAACCGGCGGCTGTCGCCCGCGTAGTCGAGCGCCAGCAGGCGCCCCGTGCTGTCGGCGAGCTGGCTCAGGCGGCCTTGCGCGTCATGGCGCAGGTCGATGAAGTTGCCGTTGCGGTCTTCGAGCCGCGCGAGTTTCAGCGTCTGCGCGCGCGGCTGGTCTTCGGCCTGCGCCTCGAACAGGAAGAACAGTCCGCCGGGTACGTGAATGAAGTAATGCCCGCCCTCGGTGCGGCACAGGTCCAGCCCGTCGCGCAGGCTGTACTGCCGCTCGCCCGGCTCGATGTCGGGCAGCTCCAGCGGCCTGCCCTGCTCGTCGATGAGCGTGACGATGGGCTGGCCGGCGGCGTCGTGGCCCAGCCGCAGCTCCATCGCATAGGGCAGGCTCCAGCCCTGCCCCAGCGCGCCGTCACGGCGCAGGTCGTGGCTGCTGTAGAAGCGCTGCCACGCAATGGGCAGCGGCCCGGGCAGCGTGAAGTCGAGCTCGCTCTCGCCCCCCAGAAACTTGCCGCCCGTGGCCGCATGCACCGGGTTGCCGAAGGAGCTGACCATGCCGTGGATGCCCATGCCCAGCCCCACCGCGCCTTCGATCAGGCAGGGCAGCGCGTTCTTGCCCTGGCGCGCGAGCTTGGGCAGGCAGCGCAGGCCGCGGTAGATCATGACCAGGTTGAACACGGTCACCAGCACCTTGGAGATGAGCGGCACCTCGTCGGCCACTTCGCGCACGCGGGCGGTCGGCCCGCCGATGAAGACGTTGGGCGAGCCTTCGCTGATCTTGGCGCCGCACTCGGTCTGGTCGTCCTTGCGCGAGGCCACGCCGAAGTTGAGCAAGACGGTTTCCGCGCCTTCGGCCAGCCGCACGACGGGTGAGTCCTTCGAGCAGCACACGGTGTCCATCGACACCTCCGGCGACGCGCGTGCCGCGCCGATGGCCTTGCTGTTGATGAACACGTCCAACGAGGCGCTGGTGACCATGCCGGTGACGGTGAGCGTCTCGGGCACCAGCGCGTCGGCAATCGATTCGCCCAGGCTCGCGCCGACGTAGCCGCCGGCCATGCGCGCGCCCACCACGATCGCACCCGCGACCAAAGGCCCCGCCAGGCCGCCGGTGCCGACCACCGCGGCGGCGGCCACGCCCACTGCAAAGCCCACGGCAATGCCGCCGATCAGCCCGCCCGCGAACTTGGCCCAGAACCGCGCGTGGGCGTTGGTGTGGGCAATGGGATCGTGCAGCCGCGCCGCAGGTTTACCGGCCATGGGTCATGCGCGCTTCACGCCCTCGGTTGAAAGCTCGCGAGCGTGCGCTGCCACAGCGCGAGCGCCTCGGCGTCGAAGGGCACGGGGCTGCTGGCCGTGAGGATGAGCACCGCCTTGCCGTCGCGCTCGTTGGGCAGCAGAAACACCGCCTGGCGCTGGTACAGGGCCTGGCCGTTCTGCTTGAACTGGGTCGCCAGTTCGATGGCGCGCAGGTTCAACACGGCGGGGCCGATGGCGATCTCGTCGCGCGACAGTTCCTTCAGCTGGCTCACCTGCCGCGTGAGGTCGTTCATTTGCCGAGAGACGAACTGCGCCAGGTTCTCCTGCGCCCGCAGTGCGTCGCGGCTCACGATGAGCGTGGTGCCCGCGCCGTCGGGCATGGCCAGCACGTTCATGGAGCGGTCGATGCGGCCGTCGTCGGGCACGTCGAACTGGCCTTCCTGGATGTGGTACTTCATTCGAGCTGCTTTCTGGGTGTGCGCTAGGCCGGGTCGAAGGCCACGTGGGCCAGGCAGTCGGGGTTGCGCTCGGTGAAGCCGAACGACAGCCGGCCCCAGCCGAGCGTGGCGGTGTAGCTGGTCGACTCGTCGAGCGAGCGGCCGCGCGGCACGTCGGTGATCTCCAGCGCGGCATGGTGCTGGCGCACTTCGGCCAGCGGCACGCAGCGCCCCTTCAGGTCCAGCACCAGAAAGCCCGGGTGCGGCCCTTCGCGCTTGATGCGCAGGTCGATGCGCGACAGCTCCGTGCCGTCCGCCAGGCGCACCGGCGTGCCCTCGAAGAACTGGAACACGTCGCCGCCCGCGGCATGGGTGTCGTCGAGGGTGGTCGACAGCGCGTTTCCGACCTTCTGCGTGGAAAAGGGTATCTGCGCGGCCAGCGCGTCGATCGCTTGCCACAGGGTCATTGCCGTCGGGTTCACGGGGGGCGTCTCCTGGAATGTCATGGCCTAGTGCCCACCGGCAACGCGCCTGTCGTAGGCGTCGCCGTAGTACTGCGTGTATTGCTGGCCGGTGGTCGATGTGCTCAGCGTGCCGTAGTACCGGCCGGCGGCGGCGCGCGCGGCCGCCCGGGTGCCGCCCTTGTTCAAGATGTTGTAGGCCTCGTTGAAGGCGGCCACGTTCTGCGGGTCGGCGCTTTGCAGAATGTCGACCTTGGCGGCGCGCCACACCTCGCGCCGCACCTGGATCTGGTTGAGCGCGGCCTCGCCCTCGGAGCCCAGCATGCTGTTGACGAAGGCGGTCTTGGACGAGGTGTCGGGCTTGAAGCCGTAGGAGTACATCGCGTGCCCGACCTCGTGCGACAGCGAGGCGGCAGCCGTGTAGGGCTTGTCGGCGCTGTTGCTGTCGATCACGATCTTCTTGCCGCGCGAATTGGTGTCGGCGTAGGTGCCGCCGCCCGCAGGGCCGTAGCCGATGCTCCAGCCGTGGCTCTTCAAGTACCTGAGCTGCCGCTGCAGCGTGGGCGAGCGGGCCGCGATGGCGTCCACGCCCCTGCCCAGCCCGGTGGTGACGTAGCCCGGCGGTGCGGCTGCAGGCGCGGACTTCTCGGCGGCCTCGGCCGATGTGGCGGCGGCCGCGGGCGCCACGGGCACGCCGTCTTCCATCACGGCCTCTTCGGCCTGGCTGCCGATGGGCGCCTCGCAGTTCAGGAAGATCTTGCTGCCGCGCTGGTCCAGCTCGCCCGTGAAGTTGACGAGCCCCTTCACGCCGTTGATCTGCACCGTGCCGTCGGCCAGCAGCACGATGGAGGCCTTGCCGCAGATCAGCGAGATGCTGGTCTTGCCGGTGACGAACACGTCCTGGTCGGCCGCCTGGATCACCACCGACTTGCGCCCGGTGACGTTGGCGTTGCTCTCGGTGGAAGTGACCGAGGCGTCGGCCTTCGACACCAGGTTGATGGCGCCTGCGCTCGCGTGCGAGACGATGTCGCCGCCCGTCACCACGTTGACCTGGCCGCCCTCGCTCACCTGCGTGAGCATGCCGCCGGCCACCAGCTGCGTGAGCTGCGCGCCGGTGGTCAGCGTCATGGCCGAGCTGGCGCGCACCGACACGCTCTGCCCCGAGCTCAGCACGATGGGCTTGGGGCTGATCATGGTCTGCCCCTCGGGGCTGACGATGGAGACCACGGGCTTGTCGATCTTGCGCGACAGGTCGAGCATCTGCTGTGCGTCGGCCATGGCGGGGTCGGCGTTGTCGGACACGCCCGCCTCGCCCAGGGCGCCGGCGGCCAGCGCCGCCACGGCCTGCGACGCGCCCCCTGCGGACTGCACGCCCTGCACCAGCCCCATGAGCGTCTGGTTCTTGCCCTGCGCCATGGCGCCGACCAGCGCCTTGGTGGCCGCCACGGCCTGGCCCGAGGCCTGCATCAGCGCGTTGCTCTGTGCCAGCGTGGCGCCCATGTGCGCGTGGCCGTCGGGGTTGTCGCGCGAGGTGCGCTGCGCGTAGTCCTGCGTGTAGGTGGTCAGCAGCAGGCCCTTGTCGGCGCGGATGGAACCCCACTCATTGGTGCGCAGCTCGAAGCCGTAGCTGCGCTGCACGCCCGAGCCCTGGTTCATGAGGTAGCCCATGTGCAGGTGGGTGTTGCCGTGGTCGGTCGACAGTTCGATGTGCTCGGTGCCCGCGCTGTCCTCGAAGCGCAGCATGTGCTTGCCGCCGCCGCCCTTGCTCCAGTTCGTCTTGAAGCCGGTCTGCGTCTTGTGGCGCGGCAGCTCCCACGGCGGCATTTGCGCGGCGTTGTAGACGCAGCCGGTCACGATGGGGTGGTCGGGGTCGCCGTTCAGAAAGTCGACGATCACCTCCTGCCCGATGCGCGGGATGTGCATGGCGCCGTAGTTGCTGCCGGCCCAGGTCTGCGACACGCGGATCCAGCACGACGCGTTCTCGTCGCGCTGGCCGTACCGGTCCCAGTGGAACTGCACCTTGATGCGGCCGTACTCGTCGGTGTGGATCTCTTCGCCCGCGGGCCCCACCACCACGGCGGTCTGCGGGCCGGTGGTGCGCGGCCGGGGCGTGACGCGTGCGGGCCGGTAGGGCGCGTTGTCGGGCAGCACCTCGAAGGTCTGGCGGTAGCTGGTGCTGCTGGTCGACTCGCTGTAGGCCGCATCCACCGCGCCGACCACGCGCAGCGCGTTCTCCTGGAAGTCGTAGCGCACGGCCTCGATGAGGTAGCGCCGGTTGTCTTCGGCGTTGGGGTGGCGCGCCAGCTCGAACAGGTAGCCCGGCGCCATGTGGCGCAGGTTGCCTTCCGCGCTGACGAGTTCGCGCCGACCTGCGATCTGCTCCAGCCGCAGGCGCGCGTAGTTCTCGCCGTCGCCCAGTTCGGTGTAGCCGCCGGGCCAGTCGTAGATTTCGAAGCTGTCGCGGCTGTGGCCGGCCGGCTGCTGGCGCACGGTGTCGATCTCGGCGTTGGGCTTCTTGAAGTCGTAGTCGTCGGCCGCGAAGTTGCCCGAGGCAATGTCCTCGGCGTGGGCCCAGGTGTCGATGAAGTCCTGCTCCAGGATCTGCGCGGCCAGCACGCCCGCGTGGTACGGCACCTTCACCGGGCCGGCGGGCAGGCTCGTGTGCGAGTCGGCACCGTCGCACAGCACCAGCTGGTGGCTGCCCTGCGTGTGCGAGAAGAAGTAGTAGATGCCCTCCTGCTCCATGAGCCGGCTGACAAAGTTGAAGTCGCTCTCCGAGTACTGCACGCAGTACTCCCAGGTGCGGTAGTTGCCGCTCAGGCGCGCATCGATGGCAAAGCCGTACGGCGCGAGCACTTCCTGCAGGATCTGCGGCGCGGTCTTGAACTGGAAGATCTTGAAGTCGGAGCGCCGCGTGGCGTACCACAGCCAGGGCCGCAGCGTGGCCTCGTAGACGCACATGTCGCCGTCGTCCTTGCCCACGTAGGCAAAGCGCGTGACCTGCCCGCTCAGGAAGCGCTTGCCGGGGCCGCCGAGCTCGGTGGCCAGGTTCACCTCGATGCTCATGTCCTCGCCCAGCATGCTCTTTGCGGGGATGTTGGGCACGTCGCCGACGAGCCGCACGCGGTGCTCGAACAGTGCGGAGATGCGCTCCTGCCCCGTCATCGAACGGAACTTGAGGCGCTCGCCCCACGCACTGTGGGCGATGAAGCTTCGATTCATTCTTGTACTGCTCCCTGGACAACACGAGCGCGGCGTGCAAAGGCAACTGCAATGCCACCGCCCCCGCGCCCGGTCATGCCGCGGCGCGAGGCATCAACGCAACGAAGGCAGCCTCAGGCTTCCTTGTTTTCCTTGATGTTCCAGCCCAGCACCGTCTCGGCGCCCTTGCCGCCCTTGTCGGTCTGTTCCCAGTACTGCTGCTTGACCTTGGCGGCCTGGAAGGCGTACTGCACGAGCACCACGTCGGAGCCCTGCTCTGCCGTGTACTGCACCGAGGTGACGAGCACTTCCTCGAGGGTGACGCGGGTGTATTCGATCTGCGAGCCGCCGGCCTTGCACACCGACACCTCGACCTTGGACAGGTGCTTGCCGCTGGCGCAGTTCTTCAGCACGGAGGGTGCGGCCTTGTCGATGCGCGCGAGCACCTGCAGGTCGTTGAAGCTGGCCTTGCCCACGCCGCCGCCGCCGCCGCTGACCATGTTGCCGGGTTGGGTCGCGCCCCAGGCGAAGGACTTGATGTCGCTCCACTCCTTGTGGTTCGCGTCCTTGGATTCGCCGCCTGCGCCTTCGACGCGCATGAACATGTCTACTGCCATGAGATCAACTCCCTCAGTTGTTGCGTGCCCGGCCGGGCACTGTGGAACCAGCCGCCTTCCCTTGCAGGAGGGCGACAGCTAAAACAAACCTTGACGGCACCCGGGTGCTGGTGACACAGCGGCACGGGGCCCTTTGCGAGGCGCAACGCTTTAGCGTTACATCGCGCCTTCGAATTCATTCTTGCCCACTGTCCGTTCGCTCGAATCGCAACGCATGCGTGACAGGGCGTTCGGTTTTTAACAAACTTTTCCTGTTTTATCGATGCGTGGCGCTGATCTTTTTGTCGATTTTTTCAGCGCGCGCGCGAAACAAAACAATAAGTTTTAAGTTGCCGCGTCTTGCGAAGACGCAATGAGCCAAAGGGCGCGTGGGGTGGTGGTGGTCGGCGCGCACTCGGGCTTGCAAGGCCCGAACGGTAGGCGATGCGCAGGGGCGCGGCCAGTGCCGAAAGTAATGCGCAAAAAGCACTACAGGCTGTGCAAGCACTGCAGACGTCTCCGCAGACTTGTCACGCCGCCTGTTCGTAGCACCCGTGCGCCAGCAGCGTGACGCGGTAGATGCGGTCTTCCAGAAAGCTGTGCAGCACATGCACGTCGCACAGGTCGGTGCGCCACAGCTGGTAGCCGTCGTCGAGGTCCAGCACCTGCCTGAACGGGCGCGCCGCGGCCTTCGCCGTTGCCACGTCGAGCGTGTCGCTCATCAGCAGGCCCCACGGCAAGGGGCCGGTGTAGCCGCTGCTCCGAAAGTCGAGGTCGGCCCGGTAGCGCACGCCGCTCAGGCAGGGCTCGGCGCTGCGGGGGGCTGCGGGCACGGCGTCGGCCATGTCGGCGCCGGGCCTGAAGTAGAGCTCGATGCCGAGCTCGCGCGCGCAATCGGCCTCGCCGTACGCGGCAATCTCGCGGGCCTTGCTGCCCAGCGCGAACGGCGCAAAGCGCGCGTCATGCTGCAGTTCGGACAGCGGGCGGCCGAACTGCTGCGCGAACTGTTCGGGCGACGGCACCGCACGCGCGAGCGCGGGTGCCACGCGCGGCCGCGTCATCGTCACCAGCCTGAGCCGGCCGGTGCCGCGCTCGAAGCTCACCTCCACATCGGCGAGCGGCGACGACCACCGCGCCTTCGACACGTTCAACCCCACGCGCCACAGTTCGGCGGGCGGACCCAGGCGCTGCAGCACGTCGCCGGCAATGTCCCCGGCGTGGAGCGCGAGCGGCAAGCGGCCCGCATGCGGGGTCCATGGCGCGTTGAAGTGCAGCAGCAGCGAGACCCGGCTCAGCACCAGGCTGCCCTTGCTGCAAGGCGCGCCGTAGCGCGCCTCGTGGCGGTCCGCATCGGTGAAGAACAGGTAGATGCCGCGCCCCCGGTCCATCAGGCACAGGCGGTGGTCGGCACGGGCCTGGTTCAGGTCTTCGTCGTTCATCCACGCGAGCTGCTCCCAGCCCTGCACCAGCGCCTGCACGCCCGCGCTTTCCCAGGCGTGGCCCAGCAGGTCGCCGGGCGTGTCGCAGGCCCTGTTGAAGTCGTGAGGCGGGCGGGTCATCGGCAGCACCGTGGCGCGCGAGGCGCTACTTGAAGGGCACCGAGAACGACAGGTTCCACAGCGAGGTGTCTTCCTGGTAGGTCGCGCGCAGCTGCAGGCCTTGCCGGGTCCACTGGTCCCACTCGACCACGTCGTCGTCTTCCTCGGTGAGCTCGGGCGGGCCAAACTCGCGCAGCGCGTCTTCGCGCGTGGCAATCGGTCCGCTGCTGAACGGCACCGGGCCCGCATAGGGCTTGAAGCTCTTGCTGGCGCGGCCGTAGGCAAAGACTGCCACCAATATCGCCTGGCCCGCGTCCTTGGGGGTGCCCACCTTGCGCTCGTAGCCTTCGCGCTCCCAGAAGGCCAGCTCCAGCCCCAGCGCCTTGAGCTCGATGGCGTCGGAGCCTTCGGTGCGCAGTGTTTTGGCGGAGAGCGATTGAACGCTCGCGCCGGCGGATTTCAGAAGCCGCTCGAGGTTCGCGTCGAGTTCGGAGTGCCCGAGCAGGGGCAGTAGGTCGTTCAGTGTCATGCGTTGCGCTCCTGTGCGTTGGCGGTCATTTTCTAGCCGATTTCATGGCCTTCTTCAGCCACTTCGTCCATTCGTCGTGCGTCATGCGGGTGATCTCCTCGGCGGCCTCGCGGTACTTGCCCTTGCAGCCGGGGTCGTACTTGTCGATCTGCCCGAGGATCTTCTCGGTGTTCTCCTTCGCGGCCCGTTGCAGGTCTTGCGCGTCCCGCATGGGGCGCTTGAGGCCGTCGACCGTCTGGTGCTGCCGGCCGCCGTAGGTCTCGCTGTGGTCGCGGTGCAGCGCGGCGGGCGTGGCGATGGTGGGCGCGCTGTCGACGATGGCGGTCTTCTCGGCCTTGGTGAGCGGCGCGCCCTTGATGTCGGCGGCACGCTCCAGCAGCGCCTTCTGCGAGGGCACGTGGTCCCAGTTGACGCCTTCGTTGTCGTGCTTGGCGCGGTCGCTGTAAGGGCCCTTCTGCCCGCACTTCGGCTTGGGCTTGGGCTTCTTCTTGACCTGGGTGTCCTTCTTCTTCGACCCGCCGGCCTCGGCTTCGGCTTTCTTGCCTGTCTTCCTTGCGCCGGCCTTTGCCGTGGCCTCGGCGGCCTCCTCGGCCTCTTTCTTCAGCACGCGCTCGGCCACCAGCTTCTCGGCCTCCTTGACAGCTGCGCGCTCGCCGCCCTTCAGCGCCCCCTTGAGCGCGACCTTGCCCGCCTTTGCCGCGATGCCGCCACCCGGCACCAGGTTGGCCGCGGCCGATGCGCCGGAGATGGCGGCGTTCACATAGTCGCCCTCGGCCGCGTAGATGGCCGCGTTGGCGCCGTCCGAGAAGATGCCCACCACGGGAATCACGCCGCCCACGTCCAGCACGGTGTGCGTGATGGAACTGCCCCAGCTGCCCCACCAGCTTTCTTCCTTCGGCGTTTCGGCCTCCACCGGCGGATTGGCCTGGCGCGCCGGCACCTGCGTGGACGGCGTTTCGCCGACAACGGGGCCCACGGTGTTGCCGTTGGCGTTGGTGCCGCCGGCCCTCGGTGCGAGTACAGCGCCTGGCGAGGGCTTGGGCTCGTCCTTGGTCTCGGGGTTGTCCCACCAGTCGTTCGGTGTCGTCGTCTTGTCGAGCGCTTGCAGCTCGGGTGTCCAGCGCCCGGGCTGGCCTTGCGGAAACTGTTCGCTGCCCCACTGCAGGACCTGGTCGTTGCCCGAGAAGTAGCCCTGCGCCGTGACGAGCTCGGGCGTCTTGAAATACTGGAACGACTGCGGCCCCTGGGACGGCGTGGCGTACCAGCCTTCACGAAAGCCCATGGCGCCTCCTGCGAGCGCGTTCGCGCAACGGCGCCTTCATTGCCCGTTCATCCAGAACAGGTCGTCGTGCCGCACGAACAGCTTGCCCTCGGCGCGCACGGTGCCGCTGTGCTCCAGGGGGTAGCACTTGCCCTGCACCGTGCCGCTCTTCACGCCCTTGGCCGCGCCGGCCGCGTCGCCGAGGGTGGTGGGCACCACGCTCATGTCGTACACCACCACGGGGTGGCCGTTGGCGCGCACGCTGCGGGCCACGGCGGTGGTGCTGTCGAGCTGCGCCGTCACGGGGTAGGGCACGGGCGGAATGGCGCTGCCCATGGGCGTCTTGCAGACGTCGGGCGCCAGGCTCACGACCTTCCAGCCGCCCTGCTTGCGTGCAGCGACGTTGGCGCTCATGGCGCGGGCTCCAGGGCCTTGGCGGGCGGTGCCGCGCGAACCAGCGGCGCGGCGGTGTCGGTCTCGAAGCGCGCCTCGATCACCCGCACCGGCGCATCGGACGGCAGCCACACGCGGTGCACCAGCGAAAGCGCGAGGCCCTCGGCATCGACGACCAGCGTGTCGGTCACCATGGGCAGGGGCAGCAGCACGCCGTTGTCCAGCCGCAGCAGCACCAGCGCGCGATGGCCGGGCAGCGTCACGCACAGGTGGCCGTCGGGCGTGGCGGACGGGTCGGTCAGGTTCCACAGCGCGATGCATGCGTCCGGCGGCAGGTACGCCGTCTGCTGGTCCGCGGGCGCCGCGTTCCAGTAGCCGAAGTCGAAGTCGTGCGGCGGCCACGGATGGCGCTGCGCGAGCCAGGTGTCGTCGTAGGTGCCGGCCAGCGCCAGCCGCGGCGCCCAGGCGCGGCCCACCACGCCCAGGCCGGCGGGTTCGCGGCCGTAGCCGCGGGCCGCTTCGGCCATGGCGCGCGCATCGAGGTCGACGCCGGTGTGCCTTGCGAGCACGGGCTGCTGCATGGGCTCGTGCAAGGGCTCGATCTGCGGCGCCGGCAGGCGCTCGGCCTCGGGCAGCCCCAGGTGGCGTGCCTGCTCGATGGCACGGCGCTCCAGCCAGCCCTGGCCCAGCGGGTTGGCGAAGCACACCTCGTTCAGCACCGGCGGTTCGTCGTCCGGCGCGCCGGGCCGGCGCAGCAGGCTGCGCCCGCCAAAGGCGTGCTCCCAACGCATGGGCAGGCATGCGATGGGCTCGCTGGCCGTGCGCGCCCATTCGCGCTTGTTGCGCAGGTAGAGCAGCGAAGGGCCGCTCACGCGCAGCCGCTTGTCGAGCACCGCGCGCGGGGCCGCCTCGGCTTGCGCGCGCTGCCGCTCGTCGTGCCATGCAGCCTGCTGTTGCGGCGTGAGCCGCGCGCCCGGGTGCAAGGGCCTGGGCGGCTGCGGCGGTTGCGCCCACTGGCGGCCGGCCGTTACCTGCAGGCGCACCTCCCACTCGGGGGCCGGAATGCCGCGCGGCGCATGGGCCGTGGCGTTCACGATCACGTCGCAGCGCGGCTTGAAGGGCGCCAGGTCGCTCTCTTCGCGCGGGCTCGACGCGCCCTCCTCGCCCCAGTAGGCATCGGCCAGGCGCAGCGGCACCGGGTCGTCGTCGTTCACCTCGGCACGCCACCCGCCGTGCGGCCCGCGCACGAGCCGGTAGCCGACCTTCATGGCGACCACCCGGTACTCGCGGTCGCTCGGCGTGGCCGCGCGAAAGCACAGGGCGTCGAAGGGCGTGAGGTTGCGGAACTCCACGGTGCGTGCTCGCGCGGCCTCAGTTGAGGTCGATGTCCTTGCCGCTCACCTGCACCGGCCCGCTGGCGGAGAAGTCGAAGGACGAGCCGTTGATGGTCACCACGCCCTCCGAGGTCATGACCAGCGAGCTCTTGCCGCACAGCAGCTCGATGCGGTCGCCGGCCTGCAGCGTGAGCGTCTTGCCCACGTCCACGCGCTTGGACTGGCCCACCTGCTCGGTCTGCATCAACGCCACCGTGGTGTTCATGGCCGCGCCCACCGTGACCTGGTAGCCCAGCCCGACGGTCAGCGCCTTGGCCAGGCCGATGGTCTCGGCCTTGGCCAGCGCCACCGTCTCCACCTTGGCGCCGCCGATGGTCACGCTGCGGTGCTCGCCGATGTGAACGGTCTCGTTCAGCCCCACGCGCTCGCTGCGGTTCATGCCGATGCCGATGGTCTCGTTCAGGTCGACGGTTTCGGTGCGGTTCCTGTGCACGGTGATGGTTTCGTCCAGGTCCACCGTCTCGGTGCGGTTCTTGTGGATGGCGATGGTCTCGTTGCCGTCCACCGTCTCGGTGCGGTCGTTGTGCACGGTGATGGTCTCGTCGTGGCCCACCGTTTCCGTGCGGTCGTGCTTCACGTGCACGGTCTCGTCGCGGTCGACGGTCTTGCTGCGGTCGCGGCCCACCCAGTGGGTCTCGTCGTTCTCGACCTCGATGTCCTGGTTGCGCTCCGCATGCAGCCACAGCTGCTCGGCGCCCTTCTTGTCCTCGAAGCGCAGGGCATTGGCGTTGGCGTCGCTCGCGCCTTCGGAGCTGCGCGTGAGCAGGCCGCTTTGCGTGGCGTTGTCCGGCAGCGGCCAGGGCGGCATGTTGTCGGCGTTGTAGACGCGGCCGGTGACGATGGGGCGGTCGGGGTCGCCGTGCTCGAAGTCGACGATCACCTCCTGCCCGATGCGCGGTATCTGGATGCCACCGAAATTGGTGCCGGCCCAGGGCGAGGACACGCGCACCCAGCACGAGCTGTTCTCGTCCTTGCTGCAGTAGCGGTTCCAGTGAAAGCTCAGCTTCACGCGGCCGTAGGCGTCGGTCCAGATCTCGCGCCCCGCGGGGCCGGTGACGATGGCCGTCTGCGGCCCCGTGGTGCGCGGGCGCGGCACGGCGGGCGCGCTCGCGCGAAAGACCTTGCTCGCGGGAATCGCCTCGAACTCGACCCGGCACTCGAAGGGCTGCTGCGCGCTGGCGTCGCCGATGTCCTGCAGCCGCAGGTGCGCGGCCGTCACCAGGTACTGCCGGTTGGCCTCGTTCTGCGGATGCCGCTCCAGCGTGAGCAGGCAGCCCGGCACCACCGCGCGCAGGTTGCCCGCGCCGCTGGCCCGCTCGCCCTGGCTGCCGCTTTCTTCCATGCGCGTGCGCGCCAGTTGCTCGCCCTCGGACTCCACCACGTAGTCGCCTGGCCAGCCGTAGCGCTCCATGCCGCTGTGCGCCGTCTTGCGCGGCATGGCGCTCACTTGCTGCAGGCGGGCCCTGGGGCGCGTGAAGTCGAAGTCGTCGGTCACCCAGCGACCGCTTTGCAGCGCTTCGCAGGCGTTGAAGCGGTCGCAGTGCTCTTCGCGCACGGTGTCTTCCGCGCCGTGGAAGGGCACCTTCTGGTAGGCCGCATTGGCAAAGGGCTGGTGCGAGGCCATGTCGTCGACGATCACCAGCTTGTGGCTGCCCTCCGCGTGCGCAAAGAAGTAGTACAGGCCCCACTCGTGCAGCAGCCGCGCGACGAAGTCGAAGTCGCTCTCGCCGTATTGCACCTGGAACTCGCGCGCGGGGTAGCTGCGCGTAGCCTTGATCTCGTGCGCGAAGTCGTAGTCGCCGAGCACCTCGGCCACGATGTCGGTCACGCGCTTGTGCTGAAAGATCCGGTAGTCGCTGGTGCGCGTGGCCAGCGTGAGCCAGGGCTCGATGACGGCCTCGTACAGCGCGCGGCGGTTCTCCAAACGCAAGAAGCGCACGCGCGTGACCAGTCCGCTGACGTGGCGCCGGTCGCCCTCCGCGTCCGGGCGGCCATCGAGCACGATGTGCACCGTCAGCACCTCACCCACCAATTGCTTGATGTCGACGTTGGCGGCCTGCCGGTGGTTGTAGCCCGCCTGCTCGGGCGTGGCCAGGGTCACGGTGTAGCGGAACAGGCTGCTCAGCGCTTCGTCGCCCTCGATGCGCACCGGCTCCAGCGCCGGCTCGCCGCCCAGCGTGGGCATGGCGGCGCAGGACGCGCTCAGTACGCGGACGGACCGCGCCGGGCCTGTTGGCATGAGACTCTCCCTACGTTCGAATAAACGGGTGCGGTGTGCGCCGCCATGTTCCGTGTCAACCGTGACAGATCGATTGCATTCGAGCGTTCAAGGGCCGCTATTGCGTGTTCAGCCGCAATTTCGCGCCGTTCGCCGACACGCGGGCCGGGTGAACAAAGCCATAAGTTTTAAGTCGAGCGGCGATGCGATGGCCGCACCGAGAATGCGAGCTTCCGCAGCATCGACGACGTTCACACATGCCCATGCCAAAGACCTCCTTTCATCGCATCGCCATCGGCGCACTCGTTTTCTCTGCTAGCACCCTGTCCATGGCAGCGACGCCTGCGACACCCGCCTCGCAACAACAGCAACAGCAACAGGCAACGCAAACCGCAAGCAAGGCCGTGCCCGGCGCCCCCGTGCCCGCAGGCTCGCCGCAGGCAGGCCCCATTCACTTCCAGTTCGCCATCTACTACGCCAAGCCGCCGGCCACCGACCCCATGGCCGCGCTGCGCAGCCGGCTCGCGAAGCTCGGCGGCAGCCCGAAGCTGCTCGCGGCCATGCCCACGCCGGCACAGGCCACCGAGCCCGTGGTGTTCGCCAACTGGAACACCACCACCGTGCTGCAGGACTACCGCGCGCCCAGCATGGACATGCTGCAGCGCTTCGGCCGGGGCCTGTCGCGCGAGCAGGCTGAAGGGCTGCAGAAGGCCGATCGCGCGCTCATCATCGACTTCGCGCACCCGGCGCAGCAGTCGTCCGCCGCCATGCTCAAGGCGCTGCAGCTCGCGCAGCAGGTGGCGCGCGACACCAACGGCCTGCTGTGGGACGAGGAAACGCGCGAAGTCTTCACGCCCGATGCATGGCAGGCGCGCCGCATCGACTCATGGTCGGGCGGCGTGCCCGACATGTCGCAGCAGACCGTCATCCACGCCTACCGCAGCGACACGCTGGTGCGCGCGATCACGCTGGGCATGGCGAAGTTCGGCCTGCCCGACGTGGTGGTGAGCGACTTCTCGTGGTCGAGCAACCGGCCGATCGGCAGCCTGGTGAACATGTTTGCGCAGGCGCTGGGCGAAGGCGCCACGCTGCCGCGCGCCGGCCAGTACGACCTGGACCTGCGCGCGCTGCGGCACGCCGCGGCGCGCGACCCGATGCTCGCGAACCTGAAGCCCAACGCAGCCGCCGTGGCGAAGCTCTCGCTGGTCAACGGCAAGTGGGAAGACGGCGACCCGCGCAACCGGCTGTACGAGATTCGCTTCGACCGCTACGCCGGCCCCGACCGTTACGCGCAGCAGACGGCCATGCTCACCGCGGCCTTCGGCGCTGATGAAGATTCGGTCACGCGGCTCAAGCACAACGCCGAATTGCTCGCGGCCAGCAAGGCGGCCAACGCGCAACTGCCCAGGCTGCGCGACGCCTTCGCCAAGGGCCTGCAGCCCGGCGAATACATCCTGGTGAAGGCGCCCTTCACCACACGCGACGGCGGCAACGAATGGATGTGGGTCGAAGTGGCGAAGTGGAACGGCGACACCATCGAAGGCCTGCTGAAGAACGAGCCGGTCGACGTGCCCAGCCTGCACGCCGGCCAGATGGTGAAGGTCTCGCAGGCCAAGGTGTTCGACTACGCGCGCCGCCACCCCGACGGCCGCGAAGAGGGCAACGAGACAAGCAAGATCATCGCGCGCATGCAGGGAGGGGCCAGGAAATGAGCAGCGTGAAGAACCCGATGCTGCAGCGCGTCTACCTGCTGCTGGTGGCGGTGGTGGTGCTGGTCGGTTGCTGGGTCGCGCCCATCGACACGCCGGCGCGCGAGCAGGTCAACGACGGGCTCAAGCGCGCCTTGACCACCTTTGCCGCGGCGCGCGCGCTGGGCGCGGTGGTGTCAGTGGCGCAGGGCACGCAGGTCGATGCCACGCCGGGGGGCGTCGGCGTGAGCTTTGCGCCGGGCCAGGCGCTGAAGCCGCTGAACGAGCTCATCGAGCAGTTCGCGGCCATCATGCTGGCGGCCAGCGTGTCGTTCGGCATTCAGCTGATGCTGCTGAACATCGGCGCGCACCATCTCATGTCGTGGCTGGTGAGCGGCGTGGCGCTGGCGTGGGTGGTGTGGCGCTGGCGGCGCGGACATTCGCCGCGCTGGCTGCAGTCGCTGCTGATCGGCCTGCTGCTGGTGCGATTCGCGGTCCCGCTGAGCGCGGTGGCGAACGAAGGGCTCTATCGCGCGTTCATGGCCAGCGACTACCAGACGGCGCTGTCGGGCATCGAGAAGTCGCCCACCGCCGTGGTCGATGCCACGCAGGAAGCGCCCGTGGCACAGGAAGGCTGGCGCGACCGCGTCGAGCGCTGGCTGCCGAAGCTGCCCAACCTGAAAGCCACCTACGACCAGATCCTGAAGTCGGCCTCCGACTGGGCCGAGCGCATCGTGAAGCTGATCGCGCTGTTCGTGCTGCAGACCATCGTGCTGCCGCTGGTGTTCCTGTTCATGGCCTGGCGCCTTGCGCGGGCGGCGATACGCGAGCCGGCCGTTCGGCCCTCGGCGGCGTAGCGGCGCACGCCGGGCGCCCGGCGCTTCACTCGCAGGCGTTTCGTCCTTCCGGCGAGGCGCGCAGCCGGTTCAGAAAACCCAGCTGCACCTTGGCGGTTTCGCTGCCCTGCGCGGCCGCGCGGTGCATCCACTCGCCGGCCTCGCAGCGGTCGGCCTGCACGGCCATGCCGTAGAGCGTGGGCCCGGTCAGCAGCACCATGCCGAGCATTTCCTGCGCCTCGGCGCTGCCCTCCTGCGCGGCTTGCCTGAGCAGCGCGAGCATGCCGCGGTAGTCGCGGTCTGCCTGTGCCTCGAGGGCCATCTGGTAGCGCTGCTGCGCATGCACCTGCGCGCTCGCCTCCGGCGGGCTTGCCGCGCCCAGCGCGGCCACCAGGCACAGCAGGCCCGACAGAAAGATGCGCCAGCGCAGCGACCAGCTGGCGACCTGGTTGAGTTCGGATGGCATCGGCGTTCTCCACGAATAAGGTGGGGAACATCGTCTCGCGACAGCGCCGAAGACAGAAGCTGGAATTCGCACAGGCCGCCTCAGTGGCCGCCTGAGGCCTCGCGCGCACGGCTCAGAACAGCGACAGCACCGCCGCGTTCACCAGGTAGCCGCCGACCGTGAGAAACACGAACAGCAGCGCCCCCAGCTTCAGCGGCTGCACGCCGGCGCGGCGCAGGCTCGCGGCGCTGGTGCGCAAGCCCATCGCGGCCATGGCGGTGGCCAGGAGCAGCGTGTCGAGCTGCACCAGCGCCGCCACCAGCGCGTGCGGCAGCACGTCCAGCGAATGCACCGCGCTCACCCCGATGAACAGCACCGCGAACCAGGGAATGCGCACCTGCCTGCAACAGGCCTTGAACCCGGTCGCGCCCTTCGTCGACGCGGCCGACCGAAACGACAACACCATGAGGAACGGCGCCAGTATCATCACGCGCAGCATCTTCTCGACCACCGCCGCGTTGGCCGCCGCGGGGCCGACGGCATCGCCCACCGCCACCACCTGCGCCACTTCGTGGATGGTGGAGCCCGCGAACAGGCCGAAGGCGTGCTCCGACAAGCCCAGGTAGGGGAACACCAGCGGGTACAGCACCATCGACAGCGTGCCGAACACGACCACGGTGGCCACCGCGATGGACACCTTGTGCTCTTCGCCGCGCACCACCGGCTGCGTGGCCATGACGGCCGCGGCGCCGCAGATGGCGCTGCCCGCGCCGATCAGCGCGGCCGTCTGCCTGTCGAGCCCCAGCCAGCGCGTGCCCACGTAGAGCGCGACGCTGAATGTCAGCGCCACCATCGCCCCGGCGATCAGCAGCCCCGGCCATCCCACCGCGCCGATGTCGTGCAGCGAGATGCGAAAGCCGTACAGCACGATGCCCGCGCGCAGCAGCGTGCTGCGCGCAAAGTCCACACCCGGGCCGGCGCTGTCGGCTACCGATGCGAACACCGTGTTGCCCGCCAACATGCCCAGTGCAATGGCCAGCGTGAGCGCGCTCAGGCCCAGCTGCACCATCACGCCCCACTGCGACAGCAGTGCGGCCATGCCCGCGAGCAGCACGGCCAGCAACATGCCCGGCCCACGGGTGCGAAGGAAGGTGAAGCCGGAAAGCCCGGACAGCGAAGCGACGAGTGACTGCATGGGCCCAAGGTTAGAAACTGGCATCCCATGAGTCAAAGACATAAACTTCACCGATGCATGAATTGAAGTTATGGCAATGAACCTGCACCTGCTGCGCCTCTTCGTCGCCGTGGCGGAGGCGGGCAGCTTTTCGCGCGCGGCCGAAGGCTTGTGGATCAGCCAGCCCGCGGTGTCCAAGGGCATCCGCGAGCTGGAGCACCAGCTCGACCTGACGCTGATCGAACGCGGCGCCGGCAAGGGCTTTCGCCTGACCGAGGCGGGCGCCTCGCTGCTCACGCATGCGCGCGGCATCTTCGCGATGGAGCGCGCCGCGCTCGACGACGTGCGCGCGCGTGTCGGCGTGCAGCGCGGCAGCCTCACCATCGGCGCCAGCACCACGGTGGCGAGCTATTGGCTTCCGCCCTACGTGGCGGCCTTCTGCGCGGCTTACCCCGCAGTGGTGCCGCGCGTGACGGTGGGCAACACGCAGTGGGTGTGCGAGCAGCTGCTCGAATGCCGCATCGACCTGGCGCTGGTGGAAGGCCGTGTGGACGAAGAGCGCATCGAGGTCAGCGAATGGAAGGCCGACCCGCTCACGCTGGTGGTCGCAGCGGATTCAGACCTGCCGCGCCGCGCCTTGACGGCCGAGGTGCTCAGCCGGCAGAACTGGATATTGCGCGAAGCAGGCTCGGGCACGCGGCAGGCCACCGAGGCGCTGTGCGCGGCCCACGGCATCGCCGCCCTGCCCTGGATGGAAATGGCCAGCAACGAGGCCATTGCGCGCACGGTGGCCAGCGGCGTCGGCATCTCGATGCTGCCGCGCGTGGTGGTGGCCGACATGCTGGCGCTGGGCACGCTGCGCGAGCTGAAGCTCAAGCTCAAGGGTGGCGCGGTACTGTCGCGCCCGCTCTACCGGCTGGCGCTGAAGAGCCGGCCGCTGGCGCCTGCGGCGCTCAAGATGGTCGAGCTGCTGGAGCCTCAGCGCACCCGGGCGCGCGTGAACAGGTAGCTCTGGTGCATGACGTTGTCGACGAAATACGGCGCGGCCATGGCGTCGAATTCGTCGCGCAGCGCGGCCAGCTTCTGCGGATCGGCGGCAAGGCTTTCGACGAGCTTCTGCATCGGGCCGATCGAGCGCTCCATGAACATGCGGAAGTGGTCGATGCTCAGCGCCGGGTAGTTCATGGTGCCTCGCTCGAAGAAGGGCGCCTCGAAATGCGGGGCCAGGCGCTCGGCGATCACGGCCGGGTTGCCCCACAGCGGCGGCGGCGAGGCGCCAGGGGGCGGTGGCGGCGAGTTGCGCCCGACAAAGGCGAACATGCGGCCCACGAAATGCTCGGGCGGCCAGGTGGCGAAGGCCACGCGCCCGCCGGGCTTGAGCACGCGCCGCATCTCGGCAATGGCCACCTCGGCACGCGGCGCGAACATGTGGCCGAACTGGCTCAGCACCACGTCGAACGAGGCGTCGGGGTACGGCAGCTGTTCGGCGTCGCCCTCGGTCCACACGATGTCTTCCTGCTTCGAGATGCGGGCGTTGTCGCGCGCCAGCTCGAGCAGCTCGGGCGTGAGGTCCAGCCCCGTGACCTTGGCGCCTTGGCGCGCCGCCGTGATGGCCACGACACCGGTTCCCGTGCCCACGTCGAGCACCACCTCGCCCTTGGCGACCTGCGCGAAGCGCACAAGGTGGCCGGCCACCGGCGGCGTGAACATGGCGGTCGGCGCAAAGGTCGACCACATCTGGCGTTGCCGGTTTTTGAACTCTGCGAACGGATCGGTGGACATGCAGCCCTCCATGCCGGCCGCGAAGGTGCGGACGTGGGCGCACTGTAGACCTCGGGCGCCCGGCAGCCAAGCGACCGCGCGAAAGAAGCGTAACGCGATGCCGCTGCAGCGCCCGACTCACGCCCCCGCCAGCGCGACCGCATCGGCGCCCGCCGGAATGCGCATCGGCGCCGCCGGGTCGGTCACCGCGCGCCACACGGCCTCGGCGACGTCCTGTGCGTACGTCACCGGCGTGCTGGTGTCCCGTACCGCGGCGAACACGCGCTGCCTGAAGTCCGCATAGGCTTCGTGCACGCTGTCCCCCATCCGCTGGCGCGCGTTGTCGCCAAAGCTCGTGCCGGGCGCGCGGCCCGGCAGCACCAGGCGCATGCGGACGCCGAAGGGCGCGAGCTCCAGGGCCAGCGATTCCGTGAACGCATTCACCGCCGCCTTGCTGCCGGTGTAGACCGACAGCAGCGGCAGGGGCATCAGCGTGACGCTCGACGTGACATTGACGACGACACCCGAGCGCCGCTGCCGCAACTGCTGCAACACGGCCTGCGTCATCGCGATGGTGCCGAGCGTGTTGGTCTCGAACACCTCGCGGGCACCGGCCGAGGCCATGCCTTCCAGCGGCGCCAGCAGGCCGACGCCGGCGTTGTTGACCAGCGCGGCGATCGGCCCGGCCGCCTCGATGCAGCGTTGCACGCTCTGCGCATCGGTCACGTCGAGCGGCAGCACGCGAAGCCGGTCCGAGCGGGGCAGCAGGTCGTCGCGCGGCGTGCGCATGGTCGCGACGACATGCCAGCCCTTGTCGAGGAAGAAGCGCGCCGTCTCGAGGCCGAAGCCGGAAGAGCAGCCTGTGATCAGGACGGTGGAAGTGGTGGACATCGGGTAACTCCGTTGGGTTGACGATGCCCCGACGATACGGACCGCAAGCAGGACTTACTACACTCATCAGTCCATTCATTTGTCGAGAGAGTCCAGCATGGTCGACCCGTTGGCGGAAGTGGTGGCGTTGCTGCGCCCGGAGGCGCCGTTCTCGAAGCTCGTCGTCGCGTCGGCTCCCTGGGCCGTGCGCCGCACCGAAACGGGCCGGCCCTTCTACCTGGTCGTGCTCGAAGGCAGCTGCCACCTGACCGTCGACGGCCCGGCGCGCAGCGACACCCTCACGCTGAACGCGGGCGACTTCGTGCTGATACCCGCGGCGCGCAGTTTCGCGACGTCCAGCCTCGACCGGCAGCCGCCGCGCGAAGGAGAGGCCGTCACCACGCCGATCGAACAGATGCCCGGCGGCGCGCGCGTGGGCGACCCGAACGGCGCGGTGGACGTGCGCATGCGGGTCGGCAACTGCGTGTTCGGCTCGCCGGACGCGGCGCTGCTGGTGCCGCTGCTGCCGCAGTGGCTGCACGTGYGCGGCGAGCCGCSCCTGTCGACGCTGGTGCAGCTGGTGGGCGAGGRGTCTAGCGCCGACAGGCCGGCGAGCGAGATCGTGATGGCTCGCCTGCTGGAGGTACTGCTGGTCGAGTGCTTCCGCTCGCCGGCCAGCACTGG
>NNBU01000540.1_pt1 | contig 25339 bp, 18 predicted proteins | sample 1173781 | NCBI WGS metagenome assembly NNBU01 (sample SAMN07173937, study PRJNA388173) | plant metagenome | biome: Plant school; feature: Soil; material: Symbiotic tissue of Blasia pusilla L.; isolation source: symbiotic tissue sample KVJ2 | host: Blasia pusilla | place: Norway: Troms, Kvaloya...
TCAGCGGCGTGCCGGCGGCGTGGCGGCGCAGGTCGACGCCGCGGGAAGGGGGCAGCACCTCCCGCTTGGCGAGGTGGTCGTACATGAACAGGCCGATGCGGACCATCCAGGCCGGGCGCATCGACGGGTCGTGCGGCATGACGAAACGCAGCGGCCACATGATGTGCGGCGCGCTCTTGAGCAGCACCTCGCGCTCCTGCAGCGCCTTGCGCACCAGCGAGAACTCGTAGTACTCGAGGTAGCGCAGCCCGCCGTGGATCAGCTTGGTGGAAGAAGAGGAGGTGTGGGAGGCGAGGTCGTCCTTTTCGCAGRGCACCACGCGCCAGCCGCGGCCCGCCAGGTCGCGTGCGATGCCGCAGCCGTTGATGCCGCCGCCGACGACCAGCACGTCGCAATCGGCGGTGGCGCCGGATGCGGAAACAGCTGAATCGGGGGAGAAATCGCTCACTGGAAGGGGCTCCATGGATGCATGACTTTGGTCACCAACGGCGGCCATTGTATTTTCGAGATTTTTCACTTAGGTTCCTTTTGGCGCGATTTTCCTCCGAGTTTTCCCTTACTCGGATTCGTTTTCTTTCGTTTTAAAGTGACGCGCACTGTAACCTCGCTGCAGTCTTCCTGCCTTCCACGACACCTCTGTGAACTCCAACCCGCGCCAGATCAACCTCCTGGAGACCGTGCGTACCCGCGGCTCCATCACCGTCGAACAGCTGGCCGAGATGCTCGGCGTGACGCTGCAGACCGTGCGGCGCGACGTCCAACGGCTGGCCGACGCGGGGTTGCTGACGCGGTTTCATGGCGGGGTGCGCGTGCCCAGTTCGACCACCGAGAACATCGGCTACCAGCAGCGCGAAACCCTGCACGCCGACGGCAAGGCCCGCATTGCACGCCGCGTGGCCGAGCTGGTGCCCAACGACTGCTCGCTGATCCTGAACATCGGCACCACCACCGAGGCCATCGCCAAGGCGTTGATGCGCCACACCGGACTGCGCGTGATCACCAACAACCTGAACGTCGCGACCATCCTGAGCGGCAACACCTCGTGCGAGGTGATCGTGGCCGGCGGCTCGGTGCGCCCGCGCGACCGCGCCGTGGTGGGCGAGGCGACCATCGACTTCATCCGCCAGTTCAAGGTGGACATCGCGCTGATCGGCGTGTCCAGCATCGAGGCCGACGGCTCGCTGCGCGACTTCGACCTTCGCGAGGTGAAGGTGGCGCAAACCATCATCGCGCAGGGGCGCGAGGTGTGGCTCGCGGCGGACGCGAGCAAGTTCAACCGGCCCGCGATGATCCAGCTGGGCACGCTGTCGCAGATCGACCGGCTGTTCACCGACGCGGAGCCGCCGGCGCCCTTTGCCGACCTGCTGCACGCTGCGCAGGTTCGGCTCGAGATTGCGCGCGAGCCATGAGCGGCTCCCGCATTGCTCCCTCCCCTTCCGGGGGAGGGTTGGGGTGGGGGCACGACGGCTTGCGAAGAAGCCCGGCGCCCGATCGAAGGCCTGCCCCCATCCCAACCTGCCCCCAGAGGGGGAAGGCGCAAGACAATGCCGCTCCACTGACCGGCCCCAGAGGAACCATCACGCCATGACCACTTACCTGCTCGCCCTGGACCAGGGCACGTCCAGCTCCCGCAGCATCGTGTTCGACCGCGAAGGCCACATCGTCGCCATCGCGCAGAAGGAACTCACGCAGATCTACCCGCAGCCCGGCTGGGTCGAGCACGACCCGATGGAAATCTGGCGCAGCCAGCTGGCCACCGCGCGCGAAGTGCTGGTGAAGGCGAAGCTGCAGCCCACCGACATCCACGCCATCGGCATCACCAACCAGCGCGAGACCACCGTGCTGTGGAACCGCAAGACGGGCCAGCCGGTGCACCACGCCATCGTGTGGCAGGACCGGCGCGCCGAGCCCCTGTGCGCCAGGCTGCGTGACGACGGCATGACGGACACCATCCGCGAGAAGACCGGGCTGGTGATCGACGCATATTTTTCCGGCACCAAGCTGCGCTGGCTGCTCGACAACGTGCCCGGCGCGCGCGAACAGGCCGAGCGCGGCGAACTGGCCTTCGGCACCATCGACAGCTGGCTCATGTGGCAGCTCACCGGCGGAAAGGTGCACGTGACCGACGTGAGCAACGCCTCGCGCACCATGCTCTTCAACGTGCACGACAACAGCTGGGACGCCGACCTGCTGAAGGCGCTGGACATTCCCGCCGCGCTCATGCCGAAGGTGCAGCCCTCGAGCTCGCACTTCGCGGACACCGACGCCGCCCTGCTGGGCCACACCCTGCCCATCGGCGGCGTGGCGGGCGACCAGCAGAGCGCCCTGTTCGGCCAGGCCTGCTTCGAGGCCGGCATGGCCAAGAACACCTACGGCACCGGCTGCTTCCTGCTGATGCACACCGGCGGCGCGTTCCAGCCGTCGCACAACGGCCTGCTCGTGACCAGCGCCGCGCAGACCGACACCACGCCGCAGTACGCCATGGAAGGCAGCGTGTTCGTCGGAGGCGCGGTGGTGCAGTGGCTGCGCGACGGTCTCAAGGCCATCAAGGGCAGCGCCGAAGTGCAGTCGCTGGCCGAGAGCGTGCCCGACGCGGGCGGCGTGATGATGGTGCCGGCCTTCACCGGCCTGGGCGCGCCCTACTGGGACGCGGACGCGCGCGGCACCATCACCGGGCTCACGCGCGGCACCACGGTCGCGCACATTGCGCGTGCCGCGCTGGAGAGCATCGCCTACCAGAGCGCCGCGCTGCTGCAGGCCATGAGCCGCGACGCGGTGGCCGCCGGCGGCAAGCCGGTGGCCGAACTGCGCGTGGACGGCGGCGCCAGCGTGAACGACCTGCTCATGCAGTTCCAGGCCGACCTGCTGGGCATTCCGGTGGTGCGGCCCGAGGTGATCGAGACCACGGCGCTGGGCGCGGCCTACCTCGCCGGGCTGTCGACGGGCGTCTACAGCGACGCGCGCCAGTTGTCGAAGCTGTGGAAGGTCGAGCGCCGCTTCATCCCGACCATGGGCCGCGCGCAGGCCGAGGAATCGATGGCGCGCTGGGAGCGCGCAGTGCGCCAGGCCACGGCGACCTGATTTTCGCGGGGCCTTCGCGGGCCTACCAGCCCCAGGTAAGGCGCTTCGACACCCAGCCGGTGGCGCCGTCTTCATGCCGCACCTTGAGCCAGTCGCCGCGGCGCTCCAGCGTGCGCAACACGTCGCCGTAGCCCGCCTTCATCACCACCGGGCTGCGCGTGCTCGGCGAGCGGCGCAGGTTGGCCACCCGGGCCTTCACGACGTGGTGCGGCGTCTTGTCGGTCATGCGGCGGAACACCCAGGCCTTGTCGCCCTCGAAGTCGCTGACGTGCAGCCAGTCGCCTTTTCTGCCGATCACCTTGAACGGGTAGCCCTTGTTCACCGTCCAGTGCGTCTCGTGGCGCGGGCCGGGGCCGGTGCGCATGTTCAAGGTCTTCACGGCCACGCTGACCATCTGTTGCTGCTGTGCGGCGGAGGCGGACGGCAAGGCCATCCACGAGAGGGCGAATGCGAGCAACAGGGCGGGCAGGCGAATGAATCTGAACATGGAGCGGAGCTTCCTTTTCTCTAGAGCGTGAAGAATGTCCGGCGGTGCCGGGAGAGCCCGTCTGGGAGCCCGAGGCCGGATAAGTTCCGCGGGGATTTCCCTGAAAGCACCTCGCGGTCGTCGGGGCACCGTGGCGTGCGGCATGTGTCGCGCGGCAGAATGCGCCCGCCCCGACCCTGCCGCGCGCCGACCGCTTGACCACCTTTTCCTCCCACCCATCCCTGCCAAGCCGCGCGTCCGGCCGCAGCGCCCTGCTCGCCTGCGGCGTGGTCGGCGCCACGCTGCTGGCGCTCATCGCCCTGGGCCACGACGGCCGCCGCATCGCACAGCTCGCGGTGCTGGCCGCGCCCGCGGTGCTGTGGCTGCTGTGGCCGTTGCGCAGCACGCGCATGCGGCAGTTGCGCACGGTGCTCGTCTGGCTCTGGGTGATGGGCTTCGCGCTCGACGGCGCGGTGCGCGCCTACCTGCTCGACACCTACCAGGCCGCGCCCGACGGCGCGATGGTGCTGGGGGCCGCGGCGAACACCAACGCGCGCGAAAGCGGCGAGTACCTCTGGATGCACTGGCGCTCGGCGGTCGTATGGTGTGCCGTGGTGGCCGCGGCGGGTGTGCTGGTGGGCATGTTCGCCCGGCGCGGTGCGTGCGCCTCGGCCTCCAGGGTCGGACTGTCACGCTGGATCACGGGGCTGGTCGTGCTCGCGCTGCTCGTGTCCTGCGTGGCCTATGCGAGCAAGCCATGGCGCCGGCTGCATCCCGCGATCTTCTGGACCCAGTGGGTGGACTCCCTTCACACGCTGCAGGCCGCCTGGGCCGACCAGCAGAAGCAGCGCGACCGCCTCACGGCGCAGGCGCAGGCCATCGCGCCCGTCATCACGCAGGCGGGGCCTTCCACCGTGGTGCTGGTCATTACCGACAGCATCAACCGCGACAACATGGGCCTGTACGGCTACGGCCGTCCGACCACGCCGCGCCTGCAGGCGCACAAGGCGCAGACCGGCGACCAGATGACGGTGCTGAAGAACGCATGGTCGGTCGACGCCAGCACCCTGCCCTCGCTGCGCAACATGTTCCATTTCGGGCTGCCCGACAGCGAGAACCCGCCGCACGTGCTGGCCCTGGCGCGCGCCGCAGGCTACAAGGTCTGGTGGATCAGCAACCACGACGACCTGGCCATCGAGCAGCAGCACGCGCGCTTCGCCGACGTGGTCGACATGGTGAACCGCACGCCCGGTCGCGCCAGCGCGTCGCTCGACGGCGAGATCCTCGACTGCGTTCAGGAGGCCCTTGCGGACACCAGCACCGACCGCAAGCTGATCGTGGTCCATCTGATGGGCGCGCACCCGCACTACAGCCTGCGCTTTCCGGCGAATGCCAACCCCTTCGACGACGACGTCGATGCCGTCGAGAACGGCCTGGTGAAGGAAGGCCGCTCCGCCTGGGTGCGGCGCTTTCGCCAGGAGTACGACGCCGCGCTGCTGTACCACGACTTCGTGGTGTCGGAGCTGCTGCAGCAGACGCGCACCGCCGGCAAGCCGGACGACTACCGGGCCTGGATGTACCTGTCGGACCACGGGCAGGAGGTGGGCCACGTCAGCGACCGCGCGGGCCACAGCCCGTCGACCGCCTCGGGCTACCGCATTCCGGCGGTGGTGTGGCGCAACCAGCAACCCTGGCTGCCCGAAGCTGCCCAGCAACCGTTCCGCGCGGACTGGACGGGGTGGACGCTGATGGACATGCTGCACATCCGGTGGGATGGGCAGAAGGCCGAGCGCAATGTGCTGGGGGGCGCCTACCGGTGGCAAGCGCCGGAAATTCCGGTGGCCGTCGAATCGTTCTCGCGCTGAGAACGATCGACCAACTGCGCCGTGCTCAGTGCGCAGGAACCAGAAAGTCCTGGCTGATGCGCCCGCCCAGCTCGTTCACGCGGTCGAGGAACTGCGTGAGGTAGGCGTGCAGCCCGGTCGCCAGGATCTCGTCGACCCGCGCGTACTGCAGGTCGGCCAGCAGCTTGCCGGCACGGCGCTGCGTTTCGGCGCTCTGCTCGTTCTGCACCTTGGCCAGGTTGCTCACCACCTCGGCCAGGCTCGCATGCAGCGAACGCGGCATGTCCGCGCGAAGGATCAGCAGCTCGGCCACGCGCTCGGGCTTGATCACGTCGCGGTACACCTTGCGGTACACCTCGAAGGCCGAGACACTGCGCAGGATCGCGCTCCAGTGATAGAAGTCGTACTCTTGGTCTTCCTCGGTGGCGGCACCGAAGAACTCGCTGTTCAGCGCGTGGAACTTCACGTCCACCAGCCGCGCGGTGTTGTCCGCGCGCTCGAGGAAGGTGCCCAGGCGAGAGAAGTAGAAGGCCTCGTCCTGCAGCATGGTGCCCAGCGTCACGCCGCGCGACAGGTGCGAGCGGAACTTGACCCATTCGAAGAACTGGCCCGGGTCGCGCTCGAAATCGCCGGCGCGCAGCATGCGGTTGACTTCGAGCCAGGTGGTGTTCTGCGTTTCCCAGGCTTCGGTGGTGAGCGCGCCGCGCACGGCGCGCGCGTTTTCGCGTGCGGCCTTCAGGCAGGAGACGATCGACGAGGCGTTGCTCTCGTCCTTGACCATGAACTCCATGACGTCGGTGGGCGTGATCTGCTCGTACTTCTTGTTGTACAGCGGCAGCAGCTCGCTGATGGAGAGCACGCCCTGCCAGCCGTACTTGGCGACTTCGGCGGACTGCGGCAGCAGCGAGGTCTGGTAGTTGACATCCAGCATGCGCGCGGTGTTTTCGGCACGCTCGGTGTAGCGGGACATCCAGTAGAGATGGTCGGCGGTGCGGGACAGCATCGGTGGTGCTCCTACTACGATTGGCTTTGCGACTGCGAGGGCGCCGCCTTGGGCTTGGGCGCGCGGTCGGCTTCGAGAATCCAGGTGTCCTTGGTGCCACCGCCCTGCGACGAGTTGACCACCAGCGAACCTTCCTTCAGCGCCACGCGCGTGAGGCCGCCTGGCACCATCTGCACCTCGCTGCCCGAGAGCACGAAGGGGCGCAGGTCGATGTGGCGCGGCGCAATGCCTGCGTCGACGAAGGTCGGCGAGGTCGACAGGCTCAGCGTGGGCTGGGCGATGTAGCCGTCGGGCTTGGCGATCACGGCCTTCTTGAAGTCCTCGATTTCAGCCTGCGTGGCGGCCGGGCCGATCAGCATGCCGTAGCCGCCGGCGCCGTGCACTTCCTTCACGACCAGGTCCTTCATGTTGTCGAGCGTGTACTGCAGCTCGTCCTTGTTGCGGCACATGTAGGTGGGCACGTTCTTCAGGATGGGCTTTTCGCCGAGGTAGAACTCGATCATCTTGGGCACGTAGGGGTAGATCGACTTGTCGTCGGCCACGCCGGTGCCCACGGCGTTGCAGATCACCACGTTGCCCGCGCGGTAGGCGCGCATCAGGCCGGCCGTGCCGAGCGTGGAGGTGGGGCGGAACACGTCGGGGTCGAGGAAGTCGTCGTCCACGCGGCGGTAGATCACGTCGACCCGCTTCGGGCCGCGCGTGGTGCGCATGTAGACGAAGTCGTCCTTGACGAACAGGTCCTGCCCCTCGACCAGCTCGATGCCCATCTGCTGCGCGAGGAAGGCGTGCTCGAAGTAGGCGCTGTTGTACATGCCGGGCGTGAGCACCACCACCGTGGGCTCGGCCGTGGCGGGCGGCGCGCTCGCGCGCAGGGTTTCGAGCAGCAGGTCGGGGTAATGCGCGACCGGCGCGATTCGGTTCTGGTTGAAGAGCTCTGGGAAGAGCCGCATCATCATCTTGCGGTTTTCGAGCATGTAGCTCACGCCGCTGGGCACGCGCAGGTTGTCTTCGAGCACGTAGTACTCACCGTTGCCGTCGGCATCGGGGGCACGCACGATGTCGATGCCCGAGATGTTGGAGTAGACGTTGTGCGGCACCGTGACGCCCATCATCTCGGGTCGGAACTGCGCGTTGTTCAGGATCTGCTCGGCCGGGATGATGCCGGCCTTGATGATGTCCTGGTCGTGGTAGACGTCGTGCAGGAACCGGTTGAGCGCCGTGACACGCTGCACCAGCCCCTTTTCCATGCTCGCCCACTCGTGGGCGGGAATGATCCGGGGCAGCAGGTCGAACGGAATGAGCCGCTCGGTGCCGGAGCCGTCTTCATCCTTCGCGCCGTAGACGGCAAAGGTGATCCCGACCCGGCGGAAGATCATTTCCGCCTCTTCGCGCCTCGAACGCATCGCTTCGCCGGGTTGCTTCGCAAGCCATTGGTCGTAGCGCTTGTAGTGCTGTCGGATCGCAGCCCCCGAATAGGGCAACTGCTCATACATCTCATCGAATTTGTGCATGGAACGACCAATCTCCTAGAGCCATAGCTTAGCAAGTTCGAGGCCAGTAGAACCCCTTATGCCAGGCCCGGAGACGGGGCTGACGGCTTTTATTTTCCAGGCTGCGTCGCGGGCCCTTCGCTGGGCGTGTGCTTTTTGCGGGGCGCAAGAAACGCCTTGATGCGATCGCCGCTCTCGTCGCCGTAGAGGCTGGCGAGAAAGGATTCGCGCTCCGCGTCGAGCTGCTCGCGACGGCTGCGCCCGCGCGCGCCGTGCACCAGCTGCTTGATGCGGGCCTGGGCCTCGAAAGGACCGCGCGCGAGCTGCTGCGCCCAGTCGAGCGCCGCCGCATAGGCGGTGCCGCTGGGCACCACCTTGTTGACCACGCCCCAGCCGTGCAGGCGCTCGGCGCTGACGGGCGTGCCGTCGAGCAGCATCTCCAGGGCGGCCTGCGGCGGCAGCGCGCGCGCCAGCGAATCGGTGCCCCCGGCGTCGGGCGACAGGCCCATGTTGACGTATGACATGGCGAACCTGGCGTCCTCGGCGGCCACGATGAGGTCACAGGCCAGGCACACCGAGAAGCCGCCGCCCATGGCCGCGCCCTCGACGGCGGCAATCACCGGCTGCGGGGCCTCGTGCAGCGCCATGATCCATTCGTGCAGCGCGTCGATGTGGCCGCGCTGCTCCTCCTCCGGGAACTTGCGCTGCCGGGCGAGCCGCTTCAGGTCGCCGCCGCCTGAAAAATGCGCGCCCTCGCCCGTCAGCACGATGGCGCGCACGGTGCGAAACCCCGCCGTGGCCCGCACGGCCTGGGCGGCAGCGCGGTAGACCGACGGATTGAGCGCGTTGCGCGCCTTGGGATTGCTCAGCGTCAGAACCAGCACCGCGCCTTCCCGGTGCGTGCGAAGGCGCGCACCGGGCGCCTCCGGAGCCGGCGCTCCGGACGCATCGCTGCCGTGGCCGGTCATGGCGGAAATGGATTCGGCGGTCATGGGCACGGTCCGACGGACGGCGGGTGCCTGAAATTGCAAGGGGAGCGCATGGTGTTTCCTTTCGGAATGAATACGAAGGTACACAACGCAAAGGATTCACTAAGGCATGACACGGTCCACCCTTTACCCGTGATTTTTGACAATTTGTTCACGCTTTTGGGCATTCGAGAACTCCTGCAAACCCGACCTGACCGCAAAGTCAGCCCGGTTCTCACGGCAGGCGGTGCTGCCAGTACCGCGCACGCCGCTCGCGCTCGCAGCGCACGTCGGCCGGCCGGGCGCTGGACCAGTGCGCGGCGCCACAACGGGTGTTCTCGACCAGCCGCACGTCACGCTGCGTGTACCGGTCGAGCACCTCCGAGGCCGGATGGCCGAAGCGGTTGCGGTAACCGGCCTGGACCAGCGCGATGCGCGGGCGCACCGCGTCGAGGAACGGTGCGCTGGACGAGGTCTTGCTGCCGTGATGCGGTGCCAGCAGCACGTCGGCATGCAGCAGATCCGGTGTGCGCGCGACCAGCGCGGCCTCCTGCAGCCGCTCGATGTCGCCCGCCAGCAGCGCCGTGGCGCGGCCGTTGCTGATGCGCAGCACGCACGACACGGCATTGGGCCGGGTGAAGCCGCGGTAGTCGGTGTCGAACGGATGCAGCACTTCGAAGCTCACACCGTCCCATGCCCACCGCTGGCCTGCCTCGCAGCGCTGCGCCGGGCGAAGTGCCTGCAGCGGATGCGTGGCCTCGATGGAGCTCAGCAGGGCGGCCTGCGGCTGCATGGCGAGCACGGCGGTCGCACCGCCGGTGTGGTCGCTGTCGCGGTGGCTCAGCACCAGCATGTCGAGGCGTTCGCCGTGGGCGCGCAAAAGCGGCACCAGCACCCGGTGGCCGGCGTCGCTGTCGAGGCTGTAGCGCGGACCGGCGTCGTAGAGCAGGCTGTGCGTCGCGGTGCGCACCAGCACCGCATTGCCCTGCCCGATGTCGGCCGCGAGCAGTTCGAAGTCGCCGTTGGCGGGCCGGGGCGCCTGCCACAGGAGCACGGGCAACAGCAGCGGCACGCCGAGCGCGCGCAGCGACCACGGCAGCCGCATCGCCAGCAGCACGCCCCCCGCCACACCAAAGGCTGCCGCCCATGCTGGCGGCGCCGCCATCGACACCGTGGCCCAGGGAAGGCCGGCGAGCCATTGCAGCAGCAGCGTGAGCCACCGCACGGCCTGCGCCCCGAGGTCCCACAACGGCGCCACGACCACACCGAGCATCGCCAGCGGCGTGACGACCAGCGTGACCCACGGAATCGCGACCGCATTGGCCAGCAAGCCGACCAGCGACACCTGCTGGAACAGCAGCAGGCCGAGCGGCGTGATCGCCAGCGTGATGACCCATTGCTCGCGCAGGAACTGGAAGAGACGCGAAGACGCGCTCGTCTTCCTCTCTCCCGGCACCGCCGCATCGGTGGCGAACAGCACGCCGACCGCCACGAAACTGAGCCAGAAACCCGCCTGCATCAACGCCCACGGATCGGCCGCCACCACCACGGCGGCCGTCAGCAGCCACACATGCGGCCAGGGCCAGCGCCGCCCGGTGAGGCGCAGCAACGCCACCGTCGCGAGCATCCAGACCGTGCGCTGCGATGGCACGCCCCAGCCGCTGAAAAGCGCATAGAGCGCGGCCAGCAGCAAGCCGCCGACCAGCGCGGCCTGTGGCGCCGGCACGCGCAGCATGAGCCGGGTGCTGCGCCGCCAGAGCCAGCCGACGACGTGCGCGGCAAGCCAGGCGAACATGGTGATGTGAAGGCCCGAGATCGACATCAGGTGGGCCACGCCCGTCGCGCGAAAGACGTCCCAGCCCGCGCGGTCGATGGCGCTCTGGTCGCCGGTGACCAGGGCCGCGATCACCCCCGCCTGGCCACGGTCGGGCACCCGTGCGAACACGGCGTCGCGCACCGATTCCCGTGCGCGCTCCACCGGGCGCAGCCATGTGGTCGACAGCAGGGCCGGGGCGGCGTCGCGCGCGCCGGTGCGCACGTAGCCGCTGGCATGCAGACCTTGCTCCCACATCCACAGTTCGCCGTCGAAGCCATGGGGGTTGCGGTTGCCGTGCGGCGCCTTGAGCCGCACCGTGAAGCGCCAGCGCTCGCCGGCATGCGGCGCATCGGCGAGGTCTTCGGCATACCAGCCGAGCGCGATGCGGTCCGGCACGAGCGGCGGCGTGCCTTCGGTGCGATCGGCCCAGCGCGCGGATTCGACGTCCAGACGGAATCGCACGCCGGCTTCGTTGCGTTGAGGCATTTCCGCGACGACGCCTGTCACCTGCAGGTCGCGCCCTTCGAGCCCGGGAGGCAGCGCGCCCTGCGCATAGGCCACGGCGCGCCACCCCGCGAGGCCCGCGCCGGCCATGGTGCCGCACACGAGCGCGATCGTCACGAGCCCTCTCGCCGGCAAGCGCCGCCACGCGAGGCCAGCCACGGCAGCCAGCAGCAATGCGGCATAAAGCCATGCCGGCCACAGCGTCGGTTGCTGCAGCTGCAAGGCCGCGCCAAGCAGCGAGCCGCCCAGTGCAGCGAAGGCGCCTGCGCCGCCCGCAACACCACCCACGGCACCGCTGGCCGTGCGAAACGACGTCAACTCGAACCCCCCATCCCCATGATGCAAACCCTCCCCAGGTCACGCTCAATGGCGCGTTAATTGCTTGGCATCTGGGCTAGTATGCGTCTCACCAGAGACATCTTTTCGATGCAATCTGTCAGTACTGCACACAAAAACGCATGTCCATTCACGCCGCTCTCCACCACGTCACTCACTACAAATACGACCGCCTGGTGCAGTTGGGCCCGCAGGTCGTGCGCTTGCGTCCCGCGCCGCATTGCCGCAGCAACGTGATCTCGTACTCGCTGCGGGTCGAACCCGCCGAGCACTTCGTCAACTGGATGCAGGACCCGTTCGCCAACTACCAGGCGCGGCTCGTGTTCCCCGAGAAAACGCGCGAATTCAAGGTCACCGTCGACCTCGTGGTCGAGATGGCGGTCTACAACCCCTTCGACTTCTTCCTCGAGCCGCAGGCCGAGAACTTCCCGTTCAAGTACACGGCCTCGCAGGCCGAAGAACTCGCGCCCTACCTCGTGGCCGACCCGGTCACCCCGTTGCTGGAGGCCTACCTCGACAAGGTCGACCGCAAGGAACAGCGCACCATCGACTTTCTGGTGGGCATCAACCAGCAGGTGCAGCAGGACGTCAACTACCTGATTCGCATGGAACCCGGCGTGCAGACGCCGGAAGAAACGCTCGCCAGCGGCAGCGGCTCGTGCCGCGACTCGGGCTGGCTGCTGGTGCAGCTGCTGCGCCACATGGGCCTGGCCGCGCGCTTCGTCTCGGGCTACCTGATCCAGCTCACGCCCGACGTGAAGTCGCTCGACGGCCCGAGCGGCACCACGGTCGACTTCACCGACCTGCATGCCTGGTGCGAGGTGTTCCTGCCGGGCGCCGGCTGGATCGGCCTGGACGCCACCTCGGGCCTGATGGCTGGCGAAGGCCACATTCCGCTGGCCTGCACGCCGTCGCCCTCGAGCGCGGCGCCCATCGAGGGCGGGGTCGACGAGTCCGAGGTCGAGTTCGGCCACGAGATGAAGGTCACGCGCATCTACGAATCGCCGCGCGTCACCAAGCCCTACACCGAAGAACAGTGGTCCGAAGTGCTGGCCCTGGGCGACGCCGTCGATGCCCGCCTGAAGGCCGGCGACGTGCGCCTCACCATGGGCGGCGAACCCACCTACGTGGCCACCAGCGACCGCGACGCGCCCGAGTGGAACACCGACGCCCTCGGCCCCACGAAGCGCGGCTACGCCACCGAACTCGTGCAGAAGCTGCGCGCCGAATACGGCAGCGGCGGCTTCCTGCATTTCGGCCAGGGCAAGTGGTACCCCGGCGAGCAGTTGCCCCGATGGGCGCTGTCGATCTTCTGGCGCGCCGACGGCCAGACGCTGTGGCACGACCCCGAGCTGTTCGCCGACGAACGCTTTCCCACGCACTACACCAGCGAAGACGCGCGCCGCTTCACGACCGTGCTGTCGCACAAGCTCGGCCTGACCGAGCGCTACATCCAGCCCGGCTACGAAGACACCTACTACTACCTCTGGCGCGAACGCCGCCTGCCGGTGAACGTCGACCCCTTCGAATCGAAGCTCGACGACGAACTCGAACGCGTGCGCCTGCGCCGCGTGTTCACGCAGAAGCTCGACGCGGTGATCGGCTACATGCTGCCCATCGAGCCCGGCAATGCGAACAGCGACGCCCCCGCGCTTGCCGGCCCGGGCTGGAAGACCGGCCCCTGGTTCCTGCGCGACGACCGGCTGTACCTGATTCCGGGCGACTCGCCCATGGGCTACCGCCTGCCGCTGGACTCGCAGCCATGGGCCAGCAAGGGCGACTACCCCTACCTGATCGAACGCGACCCGACCGCGCCGCGCGGCGTGCTGCCGAGCGCCACCGACTACCGCGCGCGCTATGCCGAGACTTCGACGGCGGCACCGCAAGGAGACCGCGGCGCCGTCCCGTACGCCTTCGGCACGCCGCCGGTGGTGCCCGCCGCACTGCGCATGCAGGGTGCCGGAAGCGCAGCAGCAGCAGCAGCAACAACCGCCGCGACTGCCTCCGCGTCCGCAGGCACAGGGCCCGCAGCCGCTGCCGAAGACGCCGAAGACACCGGCAATGCCGCCACGCGCCAGCCGCGGCGCGGCGAATCCGCCCACTGGGTCACGCGCACCGCGCTGTGCGTGGAAGTGCGCGACCCGCGCCGCGCCAACGGCCCGTCGGCCGAAAAGAAGGGCAGCGCCTCGGGTGTGCTCTACGTCTTCATGCCGCCTCTGGCGCGCCTGGAGGACTACCTCGACCTGGTCGCGGCCGTCGAAGCCACCGCGCGCGACCTGGGCGTGCGCATCGTGATGGAAGGCTATCCGCCGCCGCGCGACCCGCGCCTGAAGATGCTGGCCGTCACGCCCGACCCGGGCGTGATCGAGGTCAACATCCACCCGGCCCACAACTGGAAGGAACTGGTCGCGCACACCGAGTTCCTCTACAACGCCGCGTTCGAAACCCGACTGTCGGCCGAGAAGTTCATGACCGACGGGCGCCACACCGGCACCGGCGGTGGCAACCACTTCGTGATGGGCGGCGCCACGCCCGCCGACAGCCCGTTCCTGCGCCGGCCCGAACTGCTGGCCAGCCTGCTGCTGTACTGGCACAACCACCCCTCGCTCAGCTATTTGTTCTCGGGCATGTTCATCGGCCCGACCAGCCAGGCGCCGCGCGTGGACGAGGCGCGCAACGACCAGGTCTACGAGCTCGAAATCGCCCTGCAGGAAATCGCCAAGAACCGCGAGATCTACGGCGCCAACATGCCCGCGTGGCTGGTGGACCGCACGCTGCGCAACATCCTGATCGACGTGTCGGGCAACACCCACCGCAGCGAGTTCTGCATCGACAAGCTCTACTCGCCCGACTCCAGCACCGGCCGCCTGGGCCTGCTGGAACTGCGCGCCTTCGAAATGCCGCCGCATGCGCGCATGAGCATCGCGCAGCAGCTGCTGATTCGCGCGCTGGTCGCCCGTTTCTGGGACGAGCCCTACAAGGCCCCCGTCACCCGCTGGGGCACCGAGCTGCACGACCGCTTCCTGCTGCCGACCTTCGTCAAGATGGACTTCGACGACGTCATCAGCGAAATGCGCCAGGCCGGTTTTGCGTTCGATCCCGACTGGTTCGCGCCGCACTTCGAGTTCCGCTTCCCGCTGGTGGGCCAGATGCAGGCCATGGGCGTGGAGCTTTCGCTGCGCAACGCGCTGGAGCCGTGGCACGTGATGGGCGAAGAGGGTTCGGCGGGCGGCACGGTGCGCTATGTCGATTCGTCGCTCGAACGCATCGAGGTGCGCGTGACCGGCCTGAACGAAAGCCGCCACGTCATCACCGTCAACGGCAAGGTGCTGCCGCTGCAGCCCACCGGCGTCACGGGCGAGTTCGTGGCCGGCGTGCGCTACAAGGCCTGGAACCCGCCCTCGGCCTTGCACCCCAGCATTCCAGCCCACGCGCCGCTGACCTTCGACCTGGTCGACACCTGGATGAAGCGCTCGCTGGGCGGCTGCCAGTACTTCGTGGCCCATCCGGGCGGTCGCAACTACGACACCTTCCCGGTGAACGCCTACGAGGCCGAAAGCCGCCGCCATTCGCGCTTCACGCGCACCGGCCATACGCCCGGACTCATGCGCACCCCGCCGGCAACCATCGAGTTGCCGGGCAGCCGCGAATTCCCGTTCACGCTGGATCTGCGGCGATAAGGGGACATTCCGCACACGGCCGCCACGGACACCCCGTGACGGCGGTGTGACAATCCCCCTCCTGTGGAACCTTTGAACGAATCCCTGTTCGACGCCCAGGCACTGGACTTTCCAGCGGCCCTGGCGTCGGCGCTCGCCCCGGCCGCGCTGCCCGGGCATTTCGACGAACTGCGCGGCAAGGCCACGGCGGCCGTGCCCGCGCGGCCGGCGCCCGGAGCGGCGCCCGCTCCTGCCGCCGCCCCGCTGCTGTACGACGCCGCGGCGGAACGCCCGGTGATGCCGGCCGCGCCGCTGCCCCTGTCGCAATCGCAGTCCCAAACGCAATCTCAAACGCAGTCGTCGCAATCCCAATCCCAATCCCAGTCTCAGTCACAAGGCCCGTCCGGCGAACAGCCGCCGCTCACCCCCGCCTGGAATGCCTTCTTCGAGCAACTGGGCCCGGGCGGCTTCAACGACCTGCCACGGCGCGCCGTCAGCCTCGAGCGCCAGATCCGCGACAACGGTGTCACCTACAACGTCTACGCCGACGCCAACGGCCCGCAGCGGCCCTGGTCGCTCGACCTGTTCCCGCTGATCGTCTCGCCCGAGAGCTGGAGCCAGATCGAGGCCGGCGTGCTGCAGCGCGTGCGCGTGCTCGACCGCGTGATGGCCGACGTCTACGGCCCGCAGCAGCTGCTGGCCGAAGGGCTCATTCCGCCGGCACTGGTGAGCGGCCACCCCGGCTACCTGCGCGCGCTGCACGGCGTGAAGCCGCCCGGCGACACCTGGCTGCACATCACGGCCTTCGACCTCGCGCGCGGTCCCGACGGCAACTGGTGGGTGGTGTCGCAGCGCACGCAGGCGCCGTCGGGCCTGGGCTACCTGCTCGAGAACCGCCTGGCCATCACGCGGCAATTTCCGCAGGCCTTCGAGGCGTTGCACGTGCAGCGCCTGGCGGCCACCTACAGCGCCATGATGGAAGGGCTGCAGCGCATGTGCCCGGCCGGCGTGCCGCCGCACATCGCGCTCCTCACGCCCGGCCCGTACAACGAAACCTACTTCGAGCACGCCTACCTGGCGCGCTACCTGGGCATCACGCTGGTCGAGGGCAACGACCTCACCGTGCGCGACCAGCGGCTGTACCTGAAGACCCTGCAGGGCCTGCGCCCGGTGCACGGCCTCATCAAGCGGCTCGACGACCAGTACCTCGATCCGCTGGAACTGCGCCCCGACTCCACCCTCGGCGTGCCCGGCCTGCTGCAGGCCATTCGCGCCGGCAACGTGCTGGTGGCCAACATGCCCGGCTCGGCCTTCCTCGAATCGCCGGCCCTGCTGGGCTTCCTGCCCGGACTGGCGCGCCGCCTGATCGGTGAAAAGCTCAAGCTGCCGGCGCTGCCCACCTGGTGGTGCGGCGAGCGCGCCGCGCTCGAGGCCGTGCTGCCGCAGCTCGGCGACTGCGCCATCAAGCCCACCTACCCCGGCTTCGAAGGCCGCGCCAGCTTCGACGCCGTGCTCGGCAGCCAGCTCGGCCGGCGCGAGCTCGACGAATGGGCCGGGCGCATCGTGCGCGAGGGCGACGTGCACACCGTGCAGGGCTACCTGCCGCTGTCACAGATGCCCACCTGGGCCAACGACATGGGCCCGGGCCACATCGCGCCGCGCGCGATGCTGCTGCGCGTGTTCGCGGTGAGCGATGGTGCGCAGTCGTGGCGCGTGCTGCCCGGCGGCCTCGCCCGGCTCGCGGGGCCCGACGCGCAGATCGCCTCCATGCAGCGCGGCGGCAGCAGTGCCGACGTGTGGGTGCAAACGCATGGCGAAGTCGACCGCACCACCCTGCTGCAGCCGCACGCCACGCCGGCCTCGCTCGCGCGGCACCGCGCGCCCGTCACCAGCCGCGCGGCGGAAAACATGTTCTGGCTCGGCCGCTACACCGAGCGCGCCGAGAACGCGGTGCGCCTGGCACGCCTCACGCTCAACCTGCTGGGCGGCGAAGACCAGTCCTCGCGCCCGCTGCTCGAATGGCTGCACCGCATGGCGCTGCGCAACGCGCTGGTGCCGGCCGAGGCGCCGAGCGCGCCGCAGTCGCGCCGCGTGTTCGAACGCGCGCTCGTGGCCGAGCTGGGCGACGTGGCGCATGGCGGCAGCGTCGGCTACAGCCTGCGCTGCATCCGCGAGGCGGCCGCGGCCGTGCGCGAGCGCCTGTCGCAGGACAACTGGAACCAGATCGTTCGCGCCGAGACCGAATTTTTGCGCCGCGCCGCGGAGCAGGCCGGCGAAGGCAGCTTTGCCACCAGCGCCGCGCTGCGCGCGCTCGAATCCGCCAGCACCGCGCTGGCCGCGATGACCGGCGCGCAGACCGACCGCATGACGCGCGACGACGCCTGGCGGCTGCTGTCCATCGGGCGCCACATCGAGCGACTGGGCTTCCTGTCGAATGCGCTGGAGGCCGGTTTCGAGAACGGCGCCGTGCATGAGGTGAGCGGCTTCGAAGCCATGGTGGCGCTGTTCGACAGCACCATCACCTTCCATGCGCGCTACCAGCAGCGCCGCGACGTCGCCACCATGGTCGACCTGCTGGTGCTCGACGCCGAGAACCCGCGCTCGCTCGCCTGGGTCACGCAGACCCTGCGCGGGCGCATCGCGCGGCTGGCCGGCAGTGCGCCGGGCAAGCTCACCGCGCTGTCCTACGAACTGCCCGACCCGGCGAGCTGGACGCTGGAGCACCTCTGCGCCGCCGGACCCGACGCGACCTATCCAGCGCTTCTGGAGCTGCTCGCCAACTGCGAGAGTGCCGCCTACCATGTGTCGGACGCCATCGGCATACGCTACTTCACGCTGACTTCCGAATCGCTGCGCTCCGTGGGCGCGTGAACGGGCACTCCCCCATGCTTCACGCACTTCGTGTCGCTTCGCACCCACCCTCGCCGGGGACAAGGCCTGCGGCCTGGCAAAGCCGGTTCCGCGGCGTTCCACGATAAATTCAAGGAGACGCGCATGCGCTGCACCGCCATCAACCGCCGCTTCGCACTGGCCGCCTCGGGCCTGTGCCTGGCTCTCGCAATCGCCGGCTGCGGCAAGCAGGAGCCCGCCCCGCCCGCGGCCTCGAGCGCAGCACCGGCCGCCGCTCCCGCCCGCGTGCTCGTGGTCGGCACCGACGCCGCCTACACACCCTTCGAGTCGCAGAACGACAAGGGCGAGATCGTGGGCTTCGACATCGACGTGGTGAAGGCCGTCGCACAAAAGGCCGGCATCGAGGTCAAGTTCGTGAACACGCCGTGGGAAGGCATCTTCAATGCGCTCGACCAGGGCGACCGCGACCTGCTGGTGTCGGCCATCACCATCACCGACGAGCGCCGCCAGACCATGGACTTCTCGCAGCCGTATTTCGACGCGAAGCAGCTCATCGCCGTGAAGAGCGATTCGCCCGTCGCGAAGTTCGACGACCTCAAGACGCTCACGGTGGGCGTGCAGAACGGCACCACCGGCGACGAAGTGGTCGGCAAGCTGCTGGGCAAGTCGAACACCGCCATCAAGCGCTTCGAGTCCACGCCGCTCGCGCTGAAGGAACTCGAAGCCGGCGGCGTGCAGGCCGTGGTGGCCGACAACGGCGTGGTGGTGCACTACCTCGCCAACAACAGCGCAGGCGGCTTCAAGACCGTGAGCGATGCGGGCTTTCCGGTCGAGAAGTACGGCATTGCGGTGAAGAAGGGCAACGCCGAGCTGCTCGCCAAGATCAACCAGGGCCTCGAAGGCATCCGCACCGACGGCACCTACGCCAAGATCTACGCCGCGCACTTCGGTGCCGTGTCGAAGTAATCCACACACACCACGCGCCATGCTGCTCCACGTCACCCACGAAACGCGCTACGAGTACGCGCCGCCGGTCGAGACGGCGCAGCACCTCGCCCACCTGAAGCCGCTGGCCACCGATTCGCAGCGCCTCGTGAGCCACAAGCTCGCCATCGAGCCGCCGCCCGCACAGCGCGGCGAGCGGCCCGACCTCTACGGCAACACGCGCGCCTTCTTCGCGCTCGAGTCCACGCACGACCGGCTCGTGGTCACGGCCGAGAGCGTGGTCGAGACCTCGGTGCCGGTGCTGTCGCCGGCCGTCGCGCGCGATCTGCCCTGGGAGACGGTGCGCGAGCGCTTTCGCTTTCGCAAGGACGCCACCTTCGACGCGGCCTCGGAGTTCGTCTTTCCGTCACCCTACGTGCCGCGCCACGACGACTTCGCGGCCTACGCACGCGCCAGCTTCGTGCCCGGGCGCCCCACCTTCGACGTGGCGATGGACCTCACCGAGCGCATGTACGAAGACTTCGCCTACGACGCCGACAGCACCGAGATCAACACCCCTGCCGTCGAGGCGCTCGCCCAGCGCAAGGGCGTGTGCCAGGACTTCGCCCACATCATGATCGCGTGCTTCCGCACCCTGGGCCTGCCCGCGCGCTACGTGAGCGGCTACCTGCTCACGCAGCCGCCGCCCGGCCAGCCCCGGCTGGTGGGCGCCGACGCCTCGCACGCATGGGTGTCGGTGTACCTGCCCGGCGAGGACAACGGCAGCCCCGGCGGCTGGGCCGACTTCGACCCCACCAACGGCCGCCAGCCCGGCGAGGACTACGTCACGCTGGCCATCGGCCGCGACTACTCCGACGTGTCACCGATGCGCGGTGTACTCCATGGCGGCGCCCGGCACACGCTGAGCGTCGGTGTGACCGTGCAGCCCGTGGGGGAAGTGGTCGAGGCGCTGGCGCAAACCCGGACACAATCACTTTCTCAAGACAAGGAGTCTCCATGAGCGTTTACGACAAACTTTCCAGCCTCGGCATCACCCTTCCCCCGGTCTCGGCGCCCGCCGCGGCCTACGTGCCCTTCGTGCGCACCGGCAACCTCGTGTTCCTGTCGGGCCACATCGCCAAGAAGGACGGCAAGGTCTGGGCCGGCCAGCTCGGCGCCAACATCACCACCGACGAAGGCAAGCAGGCCGCGCGTGCCATTGCCATCGACCTGCTGGGCACGCTGCACGCGGCCGTGGGCGACCTGAACAAGGTCACGCGCATCGTCAAGGTGATGAGCCTGGTGAACTCGGTCGGCACCTTCACCGAACAGCACCTCGTGACCAACGGCGCGAGCGAATTCTTCGCCGAAGTGTTCGGCCCCGAAAAGGGCGCGCATGCCCGCAGCGCCTTCGGCGTGGCGCAGATCCCGATGGGTGCCTGCGTGGAAATCGAGCTGATCGCCGAAGTGGGCTGATCCCGCCCTGGGCGGCAACCGGCATTCGAGGCCTGACGGCGGTGGTCGTCAGGCCTCTTTTCATTTGAAGCCATGACATCGACCCCCACCCAGTTCATCGCCCAGGCCAGGCAGGACCCCGTCAACGCCGCCCTGCTCTCGCGCCTGCCCGGCCTGGGCCTGCCCCAGGGTTTTCTCACTGCCGGCAGCCTCTTCCAGGCGACATGGAACCATCGCTGCGGCAAACCGCCCGGCTGGGGCGTGAAGGACTACGACGTCTTCTACTTCGACGACACCGACCTGTCGTGGAACGCCGAGGACGCCGTCATCCGCCGCGTGCAACACGCCGTGGCCGACCTGGGCGCGACCGTCGAGGTGAAGAACCAGGCGCGCGTTCACCTCTGGTACGAAGCGCGCTTCAAGTCGCCCTATCCGCAGCTGCGGTCCGCGCGCGACGGCATCGACCGCTACCTCATCGCGTGCACCCGCGTCGGCATCGACCTGGCCGACGGAACGCTTTATGCGCCCGACGGGCTCGACGACCTGGCCGCGGGCATCCTGCGCCTGAACCCGCTGCTGCCGATGCGCGAGCTGTTTCTCAAGAAGGCCGGCGACTACCAGGCCCGGTGGCCATGGCTCCAGGTCGTCCAGCCCGAGGCCGCGCACACCGATAGCGCGATTACTTGCGCTTCCAGCTCGCCACCGTGATGAACACGCCGGTCTCCTTCGCATCGCGCAAGCGCACGCTGTAGCGGCCGGCGCCATCGCTGCCGTTGAAGACGACTTCGCGGCCCTCCTGCTCCGGGCTCGCGCCCTTGGTGAGTTCGCGGTAGGTGTCGACCAGCGTGCCGAGTTCGGCGTAGCTGCGCAGCGTGACTTCGGCGTCGGGCAGCTGCGGCTCGTTGCGTTGCGAGCGCTGGTAGTCGGTTCGCATCGGCTTGCCCGCGAGCGCCTTGGGCCGCACGATCTTGCCGGCGCTGGCCGTGCTGTTCACTTCGCCCGCCTGCACCAGCAGCGGGTGCAACGACGCCGGAAAGCCCGGCGGCAGCTCATCCTTGCGCCAGCCCGGCACATCGGGCTGGCCCACGATGTACTCGACGCTGGCGATCTTCTGCGCGTCCGCGGCCTTTGCCGGGTCGTCGCTCTCGGCCATGGCCGCCAGGAAGGCCGGCAGCGTCTTGCCCCAGACGACCAGCGGCGCGGCGTCTGCCTGCCTGGCGCCGGCGGGCTGGAAGATCGACAGCACGGTCTGCGGTGCCGGATTGCACACGTCCGGCTTGTCGCGCTCCGCCGCCGCCTTGCAATGGCCGTTGACCAAGCCGAGCGCCAGCAGCTTGCCTTCGGCGTCGATCAGCATCGCGGCGCGTTTCTCGCCGTGGTCGCCACCGTTGACGGACGCGATCACCTTGCGGCCGTCGGGCCACACCGTGCGTGTGATGTCGTGCCTGGAGCGCATGCCCTCGAGCACCTGTTGCGCAATGAGGCTGTCGGGGTCGGTGTAGCTGCCGCGCGCATAGCCGACCATCGCGACCACCGCAGCGCGAATGCCCGGCTGCTCGCTCAAGCGCAGCGGCGGCGCAGGCAACTCGGTGGTGATGGCCCCCGAGGCATCGGGTTGCGCGCCTTGTGCCTGTGCGCCGAGCGCGCCGGCCAGCAGCAGCGATGCGACGATGGTTTTGGCAATCTGCGCGTTCATTCGGAGAGTTCCACTTCGATGTTGGTGACAGCGGGCATGCGGCGCCCGTGCGTCAGATTGACAACAAAGGCCACGCCCTTGCTGCTGCCCGCGATGAAGCCCGTGGGGCCGTTCACGTGGGACACGAAGTCCTTGAGCGGCGGCGACAGCTGCTTGTAGAAGGCGATCACCTGTTCCTGGCTGTCGGTGGTCTGCAGACGCATCACGCGGCCCGCCTTGGCGTTGCTCACCGTCTGCTGGTAGGTGCTGTGGAGCTGCGCGTTCGGATACAGCGGCACCTGCGCCGAAAAGCCCTTGGGCCGCTTCGCGGGACGGGCCGCGGTGTGCGCGGCGTCCAGCGTGACGTAGTCGGTGCGCACGATCTTCTCGTCCTCGCCGGAGACCAGGTCGTCCTTCGGCACCTGGGTGCTCCACGTCAGCAGCGGCTGCGCCTCGGCGCGATCGACGCCGGGGCGCAGGAACACCACCAGTTCCGCATGCTGGTCGTCGCCGCGGCAGGTCGGCGCGGCGCCGCAGCCGCGATGCGCCAGCGCGGCGGCCAGCACTTCGCCGCTGCGGTCGTCGACCAGCACGGCGGCACGCTCGGCGCCGCCATTCATCCGGCGGTAGGACGACAGCAAACGACGGTCACCGGGCAACGCGAGTTCCTTGCGGTGCATGGCGGTGGCCAAGCCGTCGATCAGCTGTTCGGCCACAAGGCCTTCTTGCCAGAAGTACGAGCCCGACGCCATGCCCGCGAAGCGCACCACGGCACGGTCCAATGCGGGCGCCTGCATGCCCTCGGCCTGGCCGCCGGCGTTCAGGAAGGCAATGGGCTCGGCCGCTGCGGCAGTGCCCAGCGATGAGAGTGAAAGAACCAGGAAAGCGGAGGAAAAAGCGAGTCGGAATCTGGAAGGCATCGAAGAGAAAAAGAGAAAAGCGGGAAGGGAGCGTTGCGCGCCGAGCCGGCAGCGCGCAGCCGCCGGGGGTCGGATTCTAGAAGGCGGTACAAACACCTTTGTCAGCAACCCTTCATCGCCATGTCCCGATACCGTCCGCCACCGCCCGCGCCCGACAGCGCACTCCATGCACTCGAACAAAAGCTCGGCGTCGTGCTGCCGCCGGTTCTCAAGGCCTGCTATGCCGCTTCCAACGGCGGCACCTTCGGCGACCCGCGCCGCAGCGACGGCGAATGGCAGTTGCACCCGGTCTTCGACGCCACCGACCGCAAGCAGATGAAGCGCACCGGCGAAGACATCGCGCACTACACCAAGCTGGCGCTGAAGGACGCGCGCTTTGCGCGCAACGGCATCAGCATCGCGCACGACTACACGCTCTTGCAGCAGCTGTTCGTGTTGCGCGACGAGGCGACGGGCGTGGTGGCTGAAGAAATCTTCATGTTCAACGCGTTCGCCGGCACGTGGTGCGAGCCGTATGCAGCCGACCTGCGGGCCGCCATCGACCAGGCCCGCGTACCTGAGGCCGTGCAGCCCGACCCCGCGCGTGCGCTGCCCGAGTTCCGCTACTACGCCGACCCCTTCGCGTCGGGCGTGCTGCGCACGTCGGGCGAGGCTTGCGCATGCTGCGGCAAGGCCACGGGCTACATCTACGGCGGCAGCTTCTACGCGGTGGGCGACGCATCGAACTTCTGCCCGTGGTGCATCGCCGACGGTTCGGCCGCTGCAAAGTTCGACGGCGAGTTCAACGACGCGGCGTCCATCGGCATGGGCGAGGCCGAACTGCCCGCCGCCGTGCTGGCCGAGGTGTCGCAACGCACGCCCAGCTTCTTCAGCTACCAGCAAGAGCAGTGGTGGGCGCACTGCAACGACGCCGGCCGCTTTCTTGGCGAGATCGAGCATGTCGACCGTGCCCTGCTCGCATCGGAGGCGGCCAGCGACTTCGTGCGCGCCATCTGCGACGAGGCGGACCTCGGCGGCGACACCGGTTGGCAATGGCTGCTCGACACGCCGTCGCGCAAGCGCGGCATTGCCGTGTTCGTCTTCGGCTGTCTGCACTGCGGCCGGCTGGGCGGCTATGTCGACCACAGCTGAGGCGTGAGCGCGACCGGTGCCTCGACGGCACGTTGACGACGATGAACGGCGCCTGGTCTTCAGGAAGCGACTTCGAGCCGCGCACACAGCTGCCGCATGGCGGCCGAAATCGGTGCGATCACCGGCACATGGAAGCGGGGCGCCAGCGCGAGCGCGGCCTGGCCCAAGGGCCCGCCGCCGATGATCACGGCCTGCGCACCGTCTTCGTCCACACAGCGTTGCACGGCGCCTGCCAGCGCTTCTTCCAGCGCATGCGCATCGGCCGCCAGTTCGCGCGGGTCACCCTGCGTCAGCCGGATGCCGGTGTACAGGCCGAGCAGGCCCAGCACGCGGGCGCGCTGCTCGATGGGCGCCACCAGGTCGGGCGTGACGGTGGCAATGCCGAAGCGCCGATGCCCTTGGCTCGCCTCGCGCATCGACGCCTCCGCGATGCCGACGACCGGCACCCGTGCGTTCGCGCGCACCAGGTCGATGCCCGGGTCGCCGAAGGCGCTCACGATGACGCCGCTCCAGCGTGTGCGACCGGCTTCGTGCCACACCTTGAGCACCTCCGTGGCTGCGGCTTCGAGTTCGCGCTCGTTGACGATCATCGACGGGCCGCCGGCGGCAGTGCGACCGCTCACGCGGCACCCGGCCGGCGCCTCGCCGTTGGCGATCTTCACCATCATCTCGGTGGTGGCCACCGACGAGTTGGGGTTGATGAGCAGGATGTCCGTCATGCGTGGCGCTTTCTGAAGAGTTCAGCCGGGCTGTGCGACCTTGGCAGCCGAAGCGGTGTCGGCGGACGGGCCTTCGCCGGGCAGCGGCAGCGCGTCGGGCGACTGGCCGTAGGTTTCCGGCACGCTCTGCACGCTGATCACGAACACCGCGTACATGCCGGCGGCCAGCCCGAACACGCCGACGAGGCCGAAGGCGTCGAACAGGCGTCCGGCCACGAGCGGCATCAGCGCCCCCGCGGCAGTGCCCGTGGCCAGAATGAACGCGGTGCCGAAGGCGCGCACGCGCGTCGGGTACAGCTCGGGCGCAAAGATCCAGATGGTGGTGTTCAGCAGCAGCACGAAGAACTGGAACACCGCACCCGCGATCAGGATCACGACGATGCTCTTCGCCACGAAGCCGATGGTCAGTGCCGCGAGGCAGGCGCACACCGCGCCGCCCGTCAGCACGCGCTTGCGCGGAAAGTGAAAGCACAGCAGCGAGGCCGCAATGGCGCCCAG
>NNBU01000438.1_pt1 | contig 25150 bp, 27 predicted proteins | sample 1173781 | NCBI WGS metagenome assembly NNBU01 (sample SAMN07173937, study PRJNA388173) | plant metagenome | biome: Plant school; feature: Soil; material: Symbiotic tissue of Blasia pusilla L.; isolation source: symbiotic tissue sample KVJ2 | host: Blasia pusilla | place: Norway: Troms, Kvaloya...
TCGAGCAGCAGACAGGCTCGGAGCGTTAGGTGCGTTGCGTTGTTTTGTCTATCTGGCTGAAGACGACATAGTAGATCCGCCTCAGTCTCGTGGGCTGGGAGATGGGTATCCGAGCCAGCCTGATTATGGCGGGGCCGGCACGGATTTGGCAGGTCTGCTCACCCGCCATCCGGTCATCCTGCCGACGCTCGAAAGCGGTGTGCGCTCGCAATTCGAGGCGCTGGTAGAACGGCTCGGCATCGTGCCGCAGGTCGCAGCCGAAGTGGACGACATGGCGATGATGCGTCTGCTGGCACGCGAAGGCGCGGGGCTGGCCGTGCTCCCGCCGATCGTCGTCAAGGGCGAGTTGGAAGCGGGCAGCCTCGTCGAGTTCGACGCGCTGCCCGGCATGATCGAGAATTTCTATGCCGTCACGACGAGGCGCCGCTTCCCCAATCCCCTGATCCGTCCCCTGCTTGAAGCAAGCCAGGATACCCGATCCGATCGCGCCTGACCCGCGTAGTGTGTGACGTAACAGCTTGAATCCATACGTGCGCAGAGGGGACAGCGTGCCAACATCCATCGCCATCATCGGGGCAGGTCTCGCAGGCTTGACGCTCGCACGCAGACTGGCGCCGCTTGCCAGCGTCACGCTCTTTGAAAAGAGCCGGGGCCTCGGCGGGCGCATGGCCAATCGCCGTCGCGGAGACTATGCCTTCGACCACGGCGCTCAGTATTTCACTGCCCGGTCGGATCGCTTCAAGGCGGTGGTAACGGAGGCTGTTACCGCCGGCAGCCTGGCAATCTGGCCGCAGGCCGTCCCGACACTGACAGCATCCGGCGGCATGGCTGCAGACGCGAGAGCCGGTGAAACGCGTTATGTCGGCCGTCCGGGCATGACAGGGCTTGCCAACCACCTCGCCTCCGGCCTCGATATCCGGAAGGAAGCGACCGTCGCAGCACTCACCAACGAAGACGGCAGGTGGCGCCTGCGCGATGCCGATCAAGGCGACCTCGGCCTTTTCGACCTTGTCCTCTCGACCGCCCCAGCCCCGCAGACAGCGCGGCTGATGCCGACCGACTTCGCCGGCCACGATGCCCTCGCGCGAACCCGCATGAGCGGGTGCTTCACCCTGATGATCGGCTTGGACACCGATCCCGGGCTGGGCTTCCAAGCCGTGCGGATCGACACCGACATCCTCAGCTTCATCGCCGTCGATACAAGCAAGCCCGGCCGCTCCGGCAAACCGGCTCTCGTCGTGCACAGCCGCAACGACTGGGCCGAGCGCAACATGGAGACTGACAAGGAAGCTGTCCGCACCGCAATGTTGGCGGCTTTGGCAGACCGCACGGGCCGGGATTTCAGCGACGCCCCCTGGCTCGATCTGCACCGCTGGCGCTTCGCCAATGTCGAGGAGGCCGCTGGCGTACCTTTCCTTTTCGATCCTGATCTCGGCCTTGGCGCCTGTGGCGACTGGTGCATCGGCAACAGGGTGGAAGCCGCTTTCGAAAGCGCATCTGGGCTTGCCGATGCGCTCACCGTCCTGCATGCAGAAGGATAATCCTATGTATCGCGATCAGACGTTATCCAGCCTGCTTGCCTATCTCGGCGCCCTGCCCTTCTGGGCGTTAGCGCTCGGCCGCTTCGCCGGCCTCGATCCTGCTTGGGCGACAAGCGCCTTCGTCGCCTATGGCACCGGCATTGCCAGCTTCATGGCCGGTACGATCTGGAGCCAGGCGCAAACCAAGACGCCTGCAGCGAGCAGCTACCTGCTGGTGAGCAACGGCGCAGCACTTGCTGCAATCGCGGCTCTTCTTCAGTATCCGGTAATGCCTCTTGCTGCCCTTCTGCTACAGGCCGCAACCTTCCTGTTGCTTCTATCTGCCGACCATCACCTGTTCCGCAGCGGCGATCAGCCGGCCTGGTATTTCACCCTCCGCCGCAACGTCACCGCGCTCGTCATCCTGGCCTACGGCCTGATGATCATCACCGCATAAATTTCTGCAATCAGCCTGTGAGAAGTTGCCTGCTTCTGCAACTATACCTTTGCTGGAGCCATTTACAGGCGGGCGTGAGGGCAAGGCATGCAGGTGAGAAACGAGGATACCATAAGTCAGAATGGTGAGGCGGCCGCCTTTCTGGCGGATGGCGTCTATATCGGCGAGTTGCGCGAACGCATGCTGAAATTCGCCATGCTGCAGCTCTCCGATCCACAAATGGCCGAAGACGCGGTGCAGGAGGCATTGGCCGGTGCTTTGCGCAACGCCCGCGCCTTTGCCGGCCGCTCCGCCTTTCGCACCTGGGTCTACGCCATCCTGCGCAACAAGATCGCCGACCAGCTGCGCCACAAGCGGCGCACGGCAAACCTCATCTCGATTCCGCTCGGCACGACGGACGACGACGAGCCAGGCTATTTCGATGCCCGTGGCCATTGGTCGGTCGAGAACCAGCCGAGCCACTGGGGCAATCCGGAAGTCGATCTTCTCGGCAAGGATTTCTGGCGCGTCTTTGAAACCTGTCTCGACCATCTGCCGCCGGATCAGGGACGCGTCTTCATGATGCGCGAATTCATCGAGCTGGAAACGGCGGAAATCTGCGCCGAGCTCGGCATTACAGTCACCAACCTACATGTGCTGATGCACCGCGCCCGCCTGCGCCTGCGCAACTGCCTCGAGGGCCACTGGTTCGCACCCAAGGAGATGACCGCATGATGAAATGCGACGAGGCCACGAAACTGGCGTCAGATCGGCTGGATCGTGGCCTGTTGGTGCGGGAAAGCCTGGGCCTGCGCCTGCATCTGTTCGGCTGCGACAAATGCAGCCGGTTCGTGCGTCAGGTGCAGACGATCCGCAGCATCAGCCGGCGTTATGTAAAAACTGATGGCAACGGGCGCGGCGAAACCTGATCAGCCTTCGCCCAGCCGCTCGACGGAGCCGAGCAGTTCTACCGCAACCCGAGTCGAGGCTCCCGCTGCCATCGCCATCTGCGGCAGCAGCATCCATTCGAGCGTCCAGGCAGCCCCAGACCGCTCCTGCTCATGGACCATGGCCTGGTGCAGGCCGGAAATCTGCACGGCATTGAAACGGGCCAGCGTCACGAGGACTTCGGCCTTCACCGGATTGCGCTTGTGGGGCATGGCGGAAGACGCCCCGCCGCCGCCGAGAATGGCGGTTCCCCCATCGGCCATTAGCGCCAGGTCCTGCCCGGCCTTGCCGAGGCTGCCGGTGATCCGGGCGAAAAGCCCGCCGAGTTCGGTGACGATGCCACGCTGGCTGTGCCATTGCGATCTGTCGGAAAGCCCAAGCCCAGCCGCAAGCCGCGCACGCACCGGCACGGCCGATGCCCCGAGTTTCTCCAACGTGCCGGCAGCGCCGCCGAATTGCACCGGAAGCCCGGCCACGGAAAGAGCCGCGACCACGTCGCGCAACTCGGCAATTGGCAGGCGCCAGGCCTTGATCCGGTCGGCCACAGTGATCTCAATGGCCGCCTGCATGCGGGTCCGCCCCATCAGTGGCTGGGGACCGAAGCGGGTCTCCAGTGCATCGAGCGCATGCACGAGCGCGGCGAGCCGCTGCGTCAGGATCCGCAGCACTTCGGTCAGCCGCAGCATCAGGCCGCTGTCGATGGCATCCTGGCTGGTCGCGCCGAAATGCAGTTGCGATCCGTGCTCACCCAGCGCCGCCCGCCATTGCCGCACCAGATCCGGGATCACCACGCCATCACGCGATGTCGCCTGGTTCAACGCGTCGACATCAGCAACAAACTGCTCCGCAAGACCTGCAATCGCCTCGGCAGCAGCCGTCGGGATCAGTCCCTCCTCAGCCTCGGCTCTGGCCAGCGCCACCTCGAAGGTCAGCAACGCCTGAAGTTCGGCAGAGGCGGAAAATTGCGCCCCCACCTCTGCGTCGCCCAGAAGGCCGGACAGGATCGGATGATCGAAAACGGATGCGGTCATGCTGTCGTGAGGACCCTTCTCAGATGTCGAAGAAGACCGTCTCCTTCTCCCCCTGCAGATGAATGTCAAAGTGATATGTCGAACCGTCACGCTGCGCAATCAGGGTGGGCACTCGCACCCGGTGCTCAATGCGCGCAAGGATCGGATCTTCGGCATTCGCTGCCTCTTCGTCGCCGAAATAGAGGCGCGTGTTGAGGCCGAGATTGATGCCGCGCGCGACGATCCAGAACGAGATATGCGGCGCCATCAGGCGGCCGTCGCGGAAAGGAACGCGGCCGGGCTTGATGGTCTCGAAGCGATATTCGCCGGTCGTAAGATCACAGGGGCAGCGTCCCCAGCCGGTGAAGTTCGGATCGGCGCTGCCGCGCGTCTCGGAGGCGCTGTTGTAGAGCCCTTCGGCATCCGCCTGCCAGATTTCGATCAGTGCATCCCTGAGCGGCGTACCCGATCCGTCGATGACGCGTCCGGTGATCGTAATCCGGTCGCCGCGCGTCTTTTCGTTGACCATCGTGGTCCCGAGATCTTCAGGATAGACCCCCGGGATTTCCGCGAAGTTGGGTGTGAGGCCAATATGCACATAGGGGCCTGCCGTCTGGGAGGCGCTTTCCTTGAGGTAGCCGAGATCCTGGACCATCAGTTCCCCTCCATCCGGTTTTCAAACAGGGTCGAGCGGCGGCCACGCAGCACGATGTCGAACTTGTAGGCACGCGCATCCATCGGGATTGTCGCCGACCAGTCGAGCGCTGCCACCAGTTGCTCGATCGCGGCACGGTCCGGAATGGTCAGCACGATCGGACATTTCCAGATCATCGGGTCGCCCTCGAAATACATCTGGGTGATCAGGCGCTGCGAAAAGCCATGGCCGAAGATCGAAAAGTGGATATGCGCCGGTCGCCAGTCGTTGACACCGTTCGGCCAGGGATAGGGGCCGGGCTTGATGGTTCGGAAGGCGTAATAACCGTTCTCGTCGGTTATGCTTCGCCCACACCCTCCGAAATTCGGATCAAGCGCTGCCAGATAGCTTTCCTTCTTGTGCCGATAGCGCCCTCCGGCATTGGCCTGCCAGAACTCGATGAGCGCCCCGGCAACGGGGCGACCGCGCTCGTCGAGCACGCGTCCATGCACGATGATCCGCTCGCCGATCGCACTCTCTCCGGGCTTGGCAAAGTTGTGGATCAGGTCATTGTCGAGTTCACCCAGCATAGAATGCCCAAAGACGGGGCCGGTGATCTCGGACTTGGTGCCATCGAGCGACAGCAATGCCTTCTGTGGCGAGCGCAAGACGGACGTCTTGTAGGTCGGGGTGAAGGCCGGCGGATGCCAGGCGCGGTCGCGGGGGAAAAAGGCGCCGGTTTCCGGCTTCTTGTTCGAAAGGTCAGTCATGGCTCCCTCCGCCGATTTCTCCGGTGTCCATGTCGTCAAACACGTGCTTGGCAATTTTGAACGCCCGGTTCGCGGCCGGCACACCAGCATAGATGGCGACATGCAGCAAGGCGTCGCAGATATCCGCGCGGCTGGCACCGGTGTTGGCCGTCGCCCGCACATGCATGGCGACTTCCTCGTCGTGGCCGAGTGCCGCCAGAAGCGCGATCGTGATCATCGAGCGCTCGCGCTTGCTGATTGTCGGCCGCGACCAAACCGTGCCCCAGGCGCCCTCGGTGATCATCTCCTGGAAGGGCTGGTCGAAATCGGTCGCCGCAGACGAAGCGCGGTCGACATGGGCGTCGCCGAGCACCGAGCGCCGCGTGTTCATGCCTGTCCGATAGCGCTCGGAAGGACTGCGGGCATCAGCCATGGGATGTGTCTCCTGAAACGAGAGGCGAAAGAAAGGCCTCGATAACGGCGGTCAGCGCCTCCGGCTGTTCCACGCAAGGGATATGGCCGGCGCCCGGGATAACCTCGTAGCGGGCCGAAGGAACGAGCCGGGCAAGCGACAGCATCAGATCCGGCGGGGTCGCCCCATCTTGATCGCCGACAACACAGAGCGTCGGCACAGCGATCTTTGTCGCCGCCACCGTGAAATCGGCATCGCGGATGGCAGCGCAGGTGCCAGCGTAACCGTCAACTGGCTGGCGGAGCATCATGTTGCGGTAACCGGAAAAAGCGGGGTTGGCAGGATCGCGGAACGGGGCCGTGAACCAGCGTTCCATCACGCCGTCGACGATACCGGCGAGCCCGCCATCCTCGATCGCCTTGATTCTGGCAGCCCACATCTCCGACGTGCCGATTTTGTGCGCCGTATCGCAAAGAATCAACGCCCGCACGAGATCGGGCCGCCGGGCATAGAGCCCCTGGGCGATCAGACCGCCAACGGAGAGACCACAGACCACCACCTGCTGGACATTCAGATGCTCCAGAAGACCAATCAGGTCATCCACGTGATCGTCAATCGAATAGGGAGCCTCGCCGACATCCGACATACCATGGCCGCGCTTGTCATAGGTCAGCAGCGGATAAGTCCCTGCAAGCCGCACGATCACGTCGCGCCAGATACGGAAATCGGTGCCGAGCGAATTGATGAAGACGACGACCGGCTTATGACCCGGCCCACCGATGATCTGGTGATGCAGGCTTATGCCGTTGACCTGAACGAACTGCACGGGTTCCTCCTCCGTTGCCGCCATATTGCTCATGCGGTTTGGTTAGGTAAAATGATGTTTTCCATCTTATTCCTAACCGTAGGGTTATGTTTCCCCATGATCGACAACAGAGTAAAGTTTCGCCATCTGCAGACCTTCGTCGAGGTTGCGCGCCAGAAGAGCGTCATGAAGGCCGCGGAACTCTTGCATGTCAGCCAGCCTGCGGTGACCAAGACCATCCGCGAACTTGAGGAAGTCCTGGGCGTGGCGGTCTTCGAAAAGGATGGCCGCGGCATCCGCATAACCCGCTACGGCGAAGCCTTCCTGAAACATGCGGGTGCCGCCCTGACGGCGCTCCGGCAGGGCTTCGATTCCGTCTCGCATGCACTGCACGCCGACGCCCCGCCGATCCGCGTCGGCGCGCTGCCGACGGTATCCACCCGCATCATGCCTCAGGCCATGACCCTCTTTCTGAAGGAGGACGTGCCGGCCCGCATCAAGATCGTCACCGGCGAGAATGCTGTGCTCCTTGAACAGTTGCGCGTCGGCGATCTCGATCTTGTCGTCGGACGGCTCGCGGCACCCGAGCAAATGGCCGGCTTCTCCTTCGAACATCTCTATTCGGAGCAGGTAATCTTCTGCGTTCGCGCCGGTCATCCCCTACTCAAGCAGGGGCCGGGGGTCTTCACCGAACTGGAGCGCTACCCGGTCCTTATGCCAACCCGTGCCTCGATCATCCGACCCTTTGTCGAGCGCTACCTGATCGCCAACGGCATCTCCGCGCTGCCGACCCAAATCGAAACTGTCTCCGACAGTTTCGGCCGTGCCTTCGTCCGCGCGACCGATGCGATCTGGATCATTTCTGCGGGTGTCGTGGCAACGGACCTTGCTGACGGCACGCTTTCAGCGTTGCCGATCGACACCAGCGAGACCAAGGGGCCGGTCGGACTGACCGTGCGCGCAGACTCCGTCCCCACCATGCCGCTCGCGCTTCTGATGCGTACGATCCGAGACGTCGCGGCTGATATAAAACCCAGCTGATTCACGTCATGGCAGCAGGGGGCGCAAGCCGACCTGCACCACGCGCAGCGCATCCAGACAATGCCCTGGCAGCGCCGTAGCCGGCAGCATAGCAGCGGGCGCGCCGACATTGACGGCTGCGACCACCCTACCCCGGGCATTGCTCACGGGAACGGCAATCGAACAGAGCCCCATCTCCAGTTCCTGGTCGATCACAGCATAGCCCTGTTCCCGCACCAGGCTGATCTCGGCCATCAGGTCCTGCGGGTCGATGCGCGTCAACGGGGTATGGGCTTTGAGATGCGACGCCGCAAGAACGGCCGAAACTTCGACATCTGGGAGAGAAGCGAGCAGGACACGTCCCATCGAGGCGCTGTAGGCGGCAAGCCGGGAACCTGGCATGAGGTTGATCGACATCACACGTTTCTGCGCGGCGCGCGCGATGTAGACGATCTCCGTGCCATCGAGGACCGAGGCGGACGCGCTGTGCCCCAGCCGTTCCGACAGACGATCGAGAAACGGCTGCACGATGTTCGGGAGAGGCGTGGCCGACAGCCAGGCATGGCCGAGCCGCAGGATCTTCGGTGTCAGCGAGAAGAATTTGCCGTCGTAATCAGCGTAACCGAGCTGGGCGAGCGTCAACAGGCAGCGTCGTGCCGTCGCCCGATCGAGCCCGCTGAGCTCAGCCGCCTCGGCGATGCTAAGCCGTTGACGTTCTGGGCCAAAAGCCTCGATGACCCGCAGCCCCTTGGCAAAGCCGCCCATCAGATCACGCTCATCAACGGCCATGCGCTAACTCCACATTATGTGCGATAATCGAACAAAAATCAAATATCGCACAATCTTCTTGCTGTCGATGCCATCGGAGACATATTTGTCAGGACGAGAAAGCGGCCAGACCGCGCTCGATGAAACGGGAGTTTCCATGGACAAGAGAATTGCAAGCCTGGCGGATGCCGTGGCCGGGATCGGCGATGGTGCAACCGTCATGATCGGCGGCTTCGGCGGCTCCGGCGCACCGATCGAGCTCATTCATGCCCTGATCGACAAGGGCCCGAAGAACCTGACCGTCATCAACAACAATGCCGGCAACGGGCGCATCGGCATCGCCGCCATGATCGACGCCGGCCTCGTGAAGAAGATGATCTGCTCCTTCCCGCGCTCGTCTGATCCCCGCGCCTTCACCGACCGCTACCTTGCCGGTGAGATCGAGCTGGAACTCGTGCCGCAGGGCACGCTCGCCGAGCGCATCCGCGCCGGCGGTGCCGGCATCCCGGCCTTCTACACGCCCACGAGCTTCGGCACGGAACTGGCAAACGGCAAGGTGATCGCCGAGTTCGACGGTCGCAAATACGTGCAGGAGCGCTGGCTGAAGGCCGACTTCGCCATCGTCAAGGCGCATCTCGGCGATACCATGGGCAACCTGACCTACCGGATGGCCGGCCGCAACTTCAACCCGCTGATGTGCATGGCCGCGGCCAAGACGATCGCCCAGGTCTCGAAGATCGTGAAGCCAGGCGAGATCGATCCCGAGCAGGTGATAACCCCCGGCATCTTCGTCGATGGCGTCGTTGAAGTCGCCAACCCGCAACAGGAAGAAGAGCTCATCCGAGCCGGAGTGGCCTACGCATGACCGACGCACCAGCAATCGACACCCGCGAGGACATCAAGCTCTCCAACGCCCAGATCGCCTGGCGCGCCGCTCAGGATATCGAGGACGGCGCCTATGTGAACCTCGGCATCGGCTTCCCGGAAATGGTGGCCAAGTTCCAGCCTGAGGGACGCGAAGCGATCTTCCACACCGAAAACGGCGTGCTAAATTTCGGCGAAGCGCCGCCCGTAGGCGAGGAAGACTGGGACCTGATCAATGCCGGCAAGAAGGCGGTCACGCTAAAGCCGGGTGCGGCCTTCTTCCACCATGCCGACAGCTTCGCCATGGTCCGTGGCGGCCATCTCGACGTGGCAATCCTCGGCGCCTATCAGGTGGCGGAAAACGGTGACCTCGCCAACTGGCGCGTTGGCTCCAAGGGCGTTCCGGCTGTCGGCGGCGCCATGGATCTCGTTCATGGGGCAAAACAGGTCGTCGTCATCACCGAACACGTCACCAAGGACGGCAAGCCGAAACTGGTCGAGCGTTGCACCTTCCCGCTGACCGGCGTCGGCTGCATCACCCGCGTCTATACGAGCCATGCCGTGATCGACATCGTTGACGGCAAGTTCGTCGTCCGCGAAAAGCTTGCCGCCATGACCATGGATGAACTCCAGGCCATGACCGGTGGCAAGCTCCATACGGACGGCCCAGTCGCCGACCTCGTTGTTCCGGCTCTCTGAGGATACCGACATGACCGAAGCCTATATCTGCGACTATATCCGCACACCCATCGGCCGTTTCGGCGGTTCGCTCTCCTCCGTTCGGGCTGACGATCTCGGCGCCGTGCCGCTGAAGGCGCTGATGGAGCGCCATTCCGGTATCGACTGGGAGGCGGTCGAGGACGTGATCTTCGGCTGCGCCAACCAGGCCGGCGAAGACAACCGCAACGTCGCCCGCATGTCCGCTCTGCTCGCTGGCCTGCCCGTCTCCGTCACCGGCACCACGATCAACCGCCTCTGCGGCTCCGGCATGGATGCCGTGATCACGGCTGCCCGCGCAATCAAGTCGGGCGAAGCCGAGCTGATGATCGCAGGCGGCGTCGAAAGTATGAGCCGCGCGCCCTTCGTCATGCCGAAGGCGGAAACAGCCTTCTCGCGCAATGCGGAGATCTACGACACCACGATCGGCTGGCGCTTCGTCAATCCGCTGATGAAGAAGCAATACGGCGTCGATTCCATGCCGGAGACCGGCGACAACGTGGCAATCGATTTCAAGGTTTCCCGCGAGGACCAGGACGCCTTTGCCGTGCGCAGCCAGGCCAAGGCGGCGGAAGCGCAGGCGAATGGCCGGCTAGCCAAGGAAATCACGCCGGTCAGCGTGCCGCAGCGCAAGGGCGATCCCTTGATCGTCGACCGCGACGAACATCCGCGCGCAACCTCGGTCGAGGCGCTGGCCAAACTGAAGCCCGTCAACAGACTAGACGGCGCAACCGTCACCGCCGGCAACGCATCCGGCGTCAACGACGGGGCTGCCGCCCTGATCATCGCCTCGGAAGCGGCTGTCAAGAAATACGGCCTCACCCCCATCGCCCGCATCATGGGTGGCGCAACCGCTGGCGTCCCGCCGCGCATCATGGGCTTCGGCCCGGCACCGGCCTCGAAGAAGCTGCTCGCCCGGCTCGACCTGACACAACAGCAGATCGACGTGATCGAACTGAACGAGGCTTTCGCCAGCCAAGGGATCGCAACGCTCCGCGATCTCGGCATCGCCGACGACGACCCGCGCGTCAACCGCAATGGCGGTGCCATTGCACTTGGCCACCCGCTCGGCATGTCCGGCGCCCGTATTGCGGGAACGGCAGCTTTGGAACTCCAGGAAACCGGGGGACGCTACGCGCTCTCCACCATGTGCATCGGCGTCGGTCAGGGCATCGCGATCGCCCTTGAACGCGTCTGACCCGAATGTCGGGGCACGCCGGACCGGCGTGCCCGTTTTAATCACGGATTGACGAAAGCCAGGATTAACTGGTGCACAGCGCCACCGGGCGACATCTCGACCCGGTCATATTCGCTGTGGCGCGCACCATGGGCATCGGAAATCGGCTTTAGCTGAGCCTGCAGCGCCGCCCGTACCTTCTTGCAGCCGGGATCATTCTCGTCACGCAGGCCCACGGACACATCCTGGATTTGCTGCGTGAGGTCCCGCATGAATTCGCCATGTAGCTTCTCGTGCTTGACGATGCCGGCAAAGAACCTGTCCCACTTCGCCTGTACATCGGCTGGCAGCGCACCGGCCGGTTTGGGCAGCGTATAGGTAATAATCAGCTTCGGTTTGGCCGAGGCAAGGACGCAAGCCGAACCCTGCTGCTGGTAGTCCCGCTGCCAGGTCAGTTTGAAGCTTGTATGGGCGATGGTCCGCCCGCCGCCCAGCAAGGGTCCCCCCTCTCCGATTGACTGGTAAAGCGCCATCGGCGTCTCACCCCGGATCTTGTAATATTCCGTCTTCTCGATCGCCTCCCAGCTCTGTGCGGCGACCGGCAGGGGCGCAAGCGCGCAGACGCAGAGGACGAGACGGGCAAAAATCAAGGTCATGGGCGGACGTCTCCTGCGGATCGATGTTTCCCCTTAGCGGCGACTGTGACGCTGTTCAATGCCTTCCTTCGACGCACCGGGGCTGACAATCATGGGTTTTCGGGTCGAGACTTTGGGCAATTTTAACTACCACTGATGTAGAGAATCGTGGGAAGTCCAATCAGAGGAATGCGCAGCGTGGCAGGTGCAGGACATATCAGCCGACTTTTCAGCGCGGTCGGCCGTGCCACCCGGTTGCTGGCGGTGCCGAATGACAACCCCGTCCTGACCGCCGCCCAGTACGAGGCCTTTTCGAAGCAGGTGCCGCTGCTCTATTTCATTCTCGCCACCAACATGATCTCGCTATCCTGGACCCACCAGGGCACGGCACCGGATCTGCTCGTCATTTATTTCCCGATTCTTCTGACGCTGCTTTTCGCTTTGCGCTCCGGTCTCTGGCTCAGAGGACGTAAGGTGAGGCGCACGCCGGCCCAAGCCTACAAACAGCTGCAATCGACCAACATCTTGTCCTTCCCGATCGCGGTGGTCTGCACGGCGTGGTCGATCTCGCTGCTGCCCTATGGCAATCCTTATCAAAACGCTCACGTTGCCTTCTTCATGGCGATCACCGTCATCGGCTGCATCTTCTGCCTGATGCATCTGCGGTCGGCGGCCCTGATCGTGACGGTTACGGTCAATCTGCCGTTTCTCGTCGTCATGTGCCTGAGCGGCGAGCCGACCTTCATCGCGACCGGCATCAACGTCATCCTGGTCACGATGGCGATGATTCTGATCCTCATCAGCCATTACCGTGACTTTCGCCAGTTGCACGAATCTCGCCAAGTGCTGCTGATCCAGCAAGAAGCGCTGCAGGAACAGAACAAGGCGATGCAGGCGCTGTCGGACGAAAATCTGCGTCTCGCCAACCTCGACAGCCTGACCATGCTGGCCAACCGCCGGAGCTTCTTCCAGATGCTGGAAACAGCGTTCAGTCGCGCAAGCGACAATGAAGAGCGCTTCGTCGTCGGCGTCATCGATCTTGATGGCTTCAAACCCGTCAACGACATGTATGGTCACGCCGCCGGCGACAAGGTCCTGATCGAGATCGCGGCCCGGCTGTCGACGCTGAGCGACGTGGATCTTTCCGTCTACCGTTTGGGCGGCGACGAATTCGGCCTCCTCTTGCAAGGCAACAACGCGCGCGATGTCATGGGGCTGGGCCAATCGGTTTGCGACCGGATTGCCGAACGCATCAACATTGGGACCGGCATGGTCCAGGTAACTGGTTCCGTTGGTTTCGCCATCTATCCGGATGTCGGCAGCACCAGCCAAGAGATCTATGAACTCGCCGACTACGCGCTCTATACGGCAAAGCGCACCCACCGCGCCGGTGCCGTGATCTTCAACGCAGACCAGGCAAGCGAGCTGAACCGGCAGAAAATTGTCGAAGAAGCGCTAGTGGCGGCGGATCTGGAGCGAGAGCTGTCGCTTGTCTACCAGCCGATCACCTGTCTCGGCAGCCGCCGCTGCATCGGGTTCGAAGCTTTGGCACGCTGGCAGAGCCCGCATATCGGTCGCGTATCACCATCCGAATTCATCCCTGTCGCCGAGCACAACGGCCGCATCACTATGATAACGCGTCTCTTGTTGCGACAGGCGCTGGTGACGGCCCGGCAGTGGCCGGTAGACGTCTATCTGTCCTTCAACCTCTCGCCGCACGACCTGACGACGCCTGAAAGCACGCTGCGGATCGTCGCCATTGTCTTGAAAAGCGGCTTTGACCCACACCGGATCAATTTTGAGATCACCGAGACGGCGGTGATGCACGATTTCGAACAGGCGAGTGCTTCCATCCAGATGCTGCGCGAACTCGGCTGCGGTATCGCACTCGACGACTTCGGCACCGGCTATTCCAGCCTCAACCACGTGCACAAGCTGCCGCTCACCAAGATCAAGATCGACGGCAGCTTTGTGCGCGACATCCACACGCGCCGCACCAGCTTCAAGATCGTCAAGTCGGTTCTCGCCCTCTGTGCGGAAATGGAGTTGGACGCGATCGTCGAGGGCGTGGAAACCGAGGAGGAACTCCGCATTCTGGAAGGCCTCGGCGTCGAAGCCGTGCAGGGGTACTATTTCGGCAAGCCGATGGAAGCCAAGGACACCTTCGCGCTGATCAGTGAACCGCCGGTCCAGCGCGCAGTCTCCTGAGCGCTCATCACTTGCCGGTCTGAAGAACGTCCTTCAAATGCCGTATCGTCGCCTCGTCCGTATTGCGAACTTCGTCGCCGACGAAACCCAGATGTGCAAGTCGCCGATCAGCCTGCTGCGGCTGGCTGCAGGAGGCATGCAGTTCGAATATCCCGGGCACGGCGAGAAGTCGCGCTGCATTGGACGGCCGCACTCCGCCACCGGGCATGATGGAAATCCGTCCGTCCGCCCGTGCCGCAAGCCGTGCGAGCGTCACAAGCCCCTCTTCGGCATGTTTCGCGCCACCGGATGTGAGTATGCGCGAGAAACCGAGCTCGATGGCCAGATCAAGCGCTGTATCAAGGTCGTCAACGACGTCGAAGGCGCGGTGCAGCGTCAGGTCGAGACCCTGAGCTGCCGCGACCAGACGCTCCAGCAAGGCGCGATCAAGCCTACCCGGCGCCTGTGTGGCTCCCAGCACAACGCCGGCCAGACCGGCTGAATGCGCGGCCTCGACATCGGCGCGCATGATGGCGAAGTCATCGTCCCCGTAGGTGAAATCGCCGACCCGGGGGCGAATCAGGGCATAGACCGGGATCGGAGCACGGGCAGCAAGTTCCATGAAACCGCGCGATGGCGTAAGGCCGCCGGAACCGAGCGAGGAGCACAGCTCGATGCGGTCAGCCCCGCCGTTGACGGCCGCCGCCAAGCCCGCGGCGTCGTCAACGCAGATCTCCAGGATGCGGGGTCTGCTCTCGCTCTCACTCACGTCATGCCCCTCCCTGTAGCACAGCCTGCCCACGCCCCGGCTTGTCGAGAAACCACAAGAGCGCAACGCCCGTTAGGCCGGCGACTGCCGACAGGATAGCCGTGCCGGCATAGTCGCTGATGGCGGTGCCGAGTGCAAACATCAGGGAACTCAAACCACCGCTGACGAAGATGTTGACAGCGATCAGTGAACTGCCGAGACCAGCGCGATCGGAGATCAGGTTCTGCAGATAGGTGATCGGGCTCGCGATGATACCAGCCGCTCCGAGCCCGCTGACCAGCGTCAGGATGTAGACATCCATCGGATTGTCGGCGAGGCCAAGGAAGACAAGATAGGCGCAGTAGATCGCCGCGGCGATCGACATGGTGAGCACAGTCGAGGTGCGCGCTTCGAACCAGCCCCAGAACAGGATGAAGATGATCTCGAGAAAGGCGACGATCCCGACGATGACGCCGACATCGGCGGCGGTGCCCCCTGCCTTGCCGGTGACGATCAGCGGCAGCACCGTGCCGTTGACATGCAGCATGGCTGAGACGAGCGCGACTGCAAACAGCCGCGTCAGCACGCTGCCCGAACCTATCTGCAGCACCGATCGGAAAAAAGAGGTGTGTACGCGTCCCTCGTCCTGCGGCGGTGGATTGCGGTCAATGCCGAAGACAAAGAGCAAGAGACAGATGCAGCAGGCCAGGCTCGCCAACAGGAAGGCGGGCAGCATGCTTGGACCGCCGGCCAGCAGGGCGCCGACAATGCCGGGCACCAGCACCCAGGATGCCGACAGCACCGCGCGGATCGATGAATTGACCGCGACCAGTTCGCGTACCGGCATTCCGACCGAGATCGCCTTGACGTTGGCGAAAATCAGCGAGTTGATCGCACCGAAAACGGGCATGAAAACCAGCGCCGCAACGCAGAACATCAGCTGCGTCGGCACGAAATAAACAAGGCCGAAGCCGATGATGCCGAAAAGCGCGGCCAGAATCATAGGCGAGCGGAAATGGCCCAGCCGATCGGCAATGATGCCGGCCGTCACCGCAGCACTGACATTGACCACGGCGGCAGCAAAGCTCAGCACCGAATAGAGCGCATCCGAAAGGCCAAGCTCCTTGATGCCGATCAGGGACATGTAGGGCGAGGTCGCCGCGCCCGTGAAGCCGAAGAAGAAGATCGCGATTGCACTCACCCGAATGGGCGCGTGGCGGAAGACGAGCGAAAGGGAAGACAGCATCGGCATGGACGATCAGGCTGGAGGTCGCGCCGCCGGACGGCGGCGCGTGAGACATGCTACTTCACAGGGAATCGCTTCGAGAAATGCACCGTGGGCGTATAGCTGAAATCCTTGACAAAGGGATAGCTCGGCTGGTGCCGACGATGGCTGGGCAGGTTCTCGATATCCTGATTGATCACACCATCGGTCAGCGCCATCAGATTGGGGTTTGAGATCGGCGCCAGTTCCGGCGAGAGATAGCCGGACTTGACCACCAGCAGCCGAACCTTTGCCGGATCAAGCCCGAGCCGGGTGAAATCCGCGATGTTGTGATAGGGGCGACGGCGCGCGGCAAGCACCAGAGTGATGCCGCCCGTCTGCACGACGGCCTGGCGCTCAGTGAGATCCTGACCGGCATCCAGCCGCAGGACCTTGGCCTCGATGGTGACCGGCGTGCTGGCCGGGTCGAGCGAAGCCCCGACCTTAAGCGCGAGCGAAGCCCCCTCACCCGCTGCAAAACACGCCTCAACGGCCGGCTTGTCGGTGATGCCGGCAATCAGCACATCCTGAAAATCACGAGCAACCAGCGCCGCCAGCACGTCTGCCCGGTCGCCGACGCCGCCGCCGGTGGGATTGTCGCCAGAATCGGCGAGAATGATCGGCCGCGTTTCGGTCCCCTCTGCAATGTCCAGCATCTCGGATAGCGGCCCGGTAACAGGTCCGAACTGGAAGTCGGCGCGCGCATCCCAATAGGATTGCGCAATCGCAGCGGCCACTTGTTCGGCGGCGGATTTGTCGACGGTCGTGACGACGGCGCAGGCCGTGGCGCGCGGCTGGTCTGCCCAGACATAACCGACCATCAGATTGGCATCCCAGATGCCAGGCACCTCATCGTGCTCCGGCAGCTTGAGGTAAAGGCTCTTGGCCGGCTCGTCCTCGGTCGAGGTGCGCTCGCCCGGCAGCAGAACAGGCACCGGCGCCCAGGCGACGCCCGGCTTCTCGCCGGTCTTCAGCGCCCGCACCAGCATCGACCAGGCGCGGACCATGGTTTCGCGCACATCGATATGCGGAGCAGTGCGGTAGCCCGCAAAGATGTCGAGCTGGTCGATGATTGTCTGCGTGACATTGCCATGCAGGTCATAGCTCGCAGCCACCGGCACATCCGGGCCCACCACGGCCCGTGCGGCCGAAATCCAGTCCCCTTCGGCATCATCCAGACCCTCGACGGTCATCGCGCCATGCATGGCGAGATAAAGCCCATCGAGCGGCAGAGATGCCTTCAAGAGATCAAGAAACTCCGCCTTGAACGCCTCATAGGTCGCCCGCGACACCGGCCCACCCGGCACCGCGCGCGCATGCAAGAGCGGCAGATGCTCAACACCCTCGGCATCGAGAAAGTTGAAGTATTCGTGTGCGAGCAGACCGGCGCCGCGCAACACGCGAAAATCCTCTGGCTGCATCAGTACGGGCGACGAGGTGGAGCATTCGGTATGAATGCCGCCGACGGCAATACGAAGCGTCATGAAATCAGATCCTCAATAGCGCGGGCTCAAAGGCGCGATGGCCGCAAATCGCAGCCAGTCCTTCTTGTCCTTCGGTGTCCAGGCAGCCTCGGCGATGGCCGGCAGGCGCGGGAAGACGAGATGGTTGAAATAATCCCGCGTCAGGAAATGCTCGCACCAGATGCAGGCCTGCACGCCGCGCATGCGGTCAGCGAGTTCCGGCGGGAAGTCCGCGACCGCCTCATAGGTATAGGTATGATGCGGCGGCACCGTACCGGCCCAGCTCGCACCTGGCTCCTGGAAGGCTTCGTCCTGCACCATGTCGAGATAATAGGCCTGACCGGGCGTCATCACCACGTCATAGCCTGCCTTGGCGAGCTCCAGCCCGACCTCGGGTTTCTGCCAGGCCATCAGCAGCGTGCCCTCAGGATCGACACCGCCGCCATGGCTGACCTCGTCCCAACCGGCGAGCTTGCGGCCGCGCTCGGCCAGCATGCCCTGGATGCGCTTCATGAAATAGCTCTGCAGCCCAAAAGTGCCCTCGATCCCTTCCTGCTCCATCAGTTTCTTGGCGAGCGGCGAGGCCATCCAGGTGTTGGCCGCCACCTCGTCGCCACCGACATGCACGAGCTTGGAGGGGAAGAGCTCGACCATTTCGTCGAACACCTTGCCGAGGAACTCATAGGTGTAGTCGATTGCGGGATTGAGCGCGTTGTTGGGATAACCCTGCACCGAGCGATAGCTGTCCGGCGCCTCTTGCCCGTCGACAAGCTCGGGGATTGCGACCAGTGTTGCCGTGCTGTGGCCGGGAATGTCGATTTCCGGCACCACCTCGACCTGAAGGGCGCTGGCATGGGCGACGATGTCGTGCACGTCGTCCTGCGTATAGAAACCACCGACCGGATCGACACCATTGCCGAGCTGCGGCAGAAGCGGTTCATCCGGACCGCGCAGCACACCGAGCGTCGTCAACTGCGGGAAGGCCTTGATCTCCAGGCGCCAGGCTTCGTCGTCTGTCAGGTGCCAATGGAACGTGTTCATCCGGAACCAGGCGAGCACATCGATCAGCCGTTTGACGTCATCGACGGGGAAGAACTGCCGGGACACATCGAGATGGCAACCGCGCCAGTCGTAGCGCGGCGCATCCGAGATCGACCCCGAAACGGGGAAGCGGAAGACGGCGGGCTTGCTGCGGGCGCCATGCAGCATCTGCGCGAGTACGGTCAGGCCATATTGCAGGCCGGCGACATCACCGTAAGCGAAATCAATGCCCTCACCGACGAAGGCGAGCGAATAGGCCGAGGCGCCGAGCCCGGCATCGGCCTTGAAGGTGATCGCACGCCCCTCATGCACCTTGGCCAGCGACAGCGGCGCATGGCCGACCGGGAACAGCCGGCAGAACAGCCGCAAGACGTTTTCGACCGCGCGCAACTCAACGATCGAGCTGCCATCGGCCGGATAAAGCGCCACGGGAAAGGCAATGCCCGCCACAATCTCGGCCTTGGCAGGCCACGGCAGCATGGCAAACGGCTCGGCGGCATGGCCTTCCGGCAAAAGCGCCGGTGGCGGAACGCTGTGCGCGCCTGACAGCATCAGATCAGCCACGGCAACCGCCGCATGCTGGCCGGTCGAAAGCGTCAGGTATGCAGACTTCGCCCCGTCGGTGCGATGCTTGGCCGGACGCCAGAGGCCACCAACATGGAATTGCCACGACGCACCCGGTTCGAGCACGAAGCCGGCCGGTGGCGCAAACTGGTGGAAATTGGCATTACGCTTCAGGAAGGTGGCGTTGGTGATAACAGGTTCCTGGAAATCCTTGACTCGCGTCAGCGAGGTATAGGCGAGCTTGAAGTCGGAGATCGCCACATCCGACAGGTTGACCAGCGTGAAGACAAAGGCCCCGCACGGGTCGCCCTCGACCGGATGCCATGTGTTTTCGAGACGAAACTGAACGGCTGTCGCCATGGTAATGCTCCTGGCTTGCAAGGATCAATAATGTTCGGACTGGGAAAACGTGCGCGCGAGTTCGGCCTGCCCGGCCGTCAAACCACAGTCGACAGGCAGGCAGACGCCGGTAATGGCAGCTGCCTGATCGCTCGCGAGGAAGTAGACGGCATTGGCGACATCCTCGGCCGTCGCGATCCGGCGCAGCGCATACCAGCGCTTCGCCTCTTCGAAGACCTGAGGGTTGGCCGCAGCCCGCGCCTCCCAGGCCTGCGTGCGCACCGTACCGGGCGCCACAGCATTGGCGCGGATGCCGAACTTGCCATATTCGACCGCGATCAACTTGGTCAGGTGGATGAGACCGGCCTTGGCCGCGCTATAGGCCGGATGGCCAAAGACGGCCATGCCGTTGACCGAGGAAATGTTGATGAGCGCGCCCTGGCTCGCTTTCAGCGGCGCCTCGAAGGCGCGGAAGCAGAGAAACGGCGCTTCAAGATTGAGCGCATTGTCCTTCCGCCAAATATCGCCATCGGTATCGCCAAGGCTCACCGCACGCGCAGCCCCGGCATTGTTGACCAGGGTCGTCACCACGCCCAGGTCCACGACACGCGCTGCAGTGCGGGCGAGATCGGCCTCACTCGTCACATCGCAGGCGACCGACACGAAGCGATCCGCCGGACCGAGCCCGGACGCAGCCTCTGCAGCGGCCGCACCGTCCAGATCGAGCAGCACGACCACATCATGATTGTCGGCAAGGCGCTTTGCGATCGCGCGGCCGATATCTCCAGCCGCACCCGTTACTACCGCAACCGAAGATGTCACGACAGGTCTCCTGCCAGAGAGAGGATGCGGGTGATCGGCATGACGGTCAGTCTCCCAGAAGTTGCCGGTCGTCACCATCCCGGTGTTCGACCAGCTGTTGTTTGATCTGGCGCAGCGTCACCAGTGACTGCTTGCGATTGCGATAGGCAACCAGGCTGGCGATGGCGTCCACGACCGCCAGATAGGCAAAGCGCGTCGAGGTCGGCCGGAAAATGTTGTCGCCCTCCGGCAAATCGATCCCGATCACCAGTTCGGCCGCCTGGGCGACGATGCTGTCGCTCTGCGTCAGTGCGATGGTCGTGATGCCGTTCTCGCGCGCCAGCGTGAAGCACTTGACGAGTTCCGCATTGCGCCCGGAAAACGAGGACCCGATCAGCACGTCGTTGGAGCGCGCAGCCGCCGTCAACATCAGTTGCATGCCGTGGTCACTGGACGCCGTGACCCGCGATCCCAACCGGAACAGACGGTTCTGGATCTCGCTCGATATCATCGACGAATTGCCGCCCGAACCGAAGGCATAGACCATCTCGGCGCGCGCCAGCCGGTCGGCCACTTTGTCGAGAACGCCGGCATCGAGCGACCGGTGCAGCATAAACAGGGCGTTCTGCGCTTTGGTGATCACGTCCGTCGCGACATCGGCCGGATCGGTGCTCTTCGTTTCCGGATTGAGATAGCGCACCCCGACATAAGCCGTGCGCGCCAGATTGACCTTGAAATCGGCAAAGCTCTGGCAGCCAAGCCGCCGGCAAAAGCGCGTCACCGTCGGCGGCGACACTTCGGCCCGCTCGGCGAGCTCGATGATCGAGGCATTGACGGCAAAATCGAAGGAGTTGAGCAGGATATCCGCGATGCGTTGCTCGGAGGCGGAAAACTGCCCCGTCTCTTCCTGTATGCGCGCGAAGATATCCAATTCCGTGATCCCTCAACTATTTCGAGGGTTTGTAAGCTATGCAGTCAATCTCGACCTTGCAATCGACCATCATCGACGCCTGCACACAGGCGCGCGCTGGCGGATGCTCGCCGAAATACTGCTGATAGATCTTGTTGAAGGTCCAGAAGTCCCGGGGATCGTCGAGCCAGACACCGCAGCGCACCACATGCTCCACGCCGTAGCCTGCCTCTTCGAGAATGGCGAGCACATTGGCGATGGTCTTGTGGGTCTGTTCGATGATGCCGCCGGGGATGATCTCGCCATCTTCCATGGCCACCTGACCGGAGACATGCAGCCAGCCATCGGCCTCGACCGCCCGTGCAAACGGCAGTCTCTGACCACCCGCTCCCGCTTTTTCTGCACCATACCGCTTGATCGTCATAAGGCCCTCTTATGCAAATTATTTTCTTCAATCGTTGACAAACCACCACAGAAAACGGATTTTGGCCAGACAAAAACGGCAATCATGAAAAGAATTTAAAAGCGGGGACGAAATGCGCGATCCTTTCCTCAATCCATTTCCGGCCACCGACACCGCCCGTCACGCGATCTGGGAGATGCTCGTGCCCCGCGACATCGACGCCTTCCTGGCCGCCGACTGGAGCATGGTCGCAGGTGATTTCGTTGAAGACGGCTTCATCGGCATCAGCGGCAATCGCGACCCGAACCCGGACAACTGGCGTCTCGCCTTCCCCAATCTTGCCGCCTATCGCGACGAATGGCTGAAGCAGGCCAAGGATTTCGCCGCCCAAAGTTATGGCGAAGACCCGCGCACGGCGATCTTCACCACGACCACGCTGGAAGAGATCGAAATCGCCGGCGAGACGGCACTGGTGCGCAAGAAGTTCGACGGCGGCATCAAGAAGGCCGATGGCACCCTCGACGTGATGCGCTGGCAGACACTCTATTATTGCCGTCTTCACGAGGGTCACTGGAAAATCTCCGGCTTTACCGGCTATTTGCCCAATCCGATGGGCACGCTGTAAAGGCTGCCTCTCTCATCTCACCCGGAGGTCGACCCTTGCGCATCTTCACCGCCGCGCTTGCAACGGAAACCAACACCTTTTCCCCGATCTGCATCGACCGGCGCGCTTTCGAGGAATCGCTCTACGCGCCTCCGGGTCAGCATCCGGCGACCCCGACGCTCTGCACCGCTCCGATCACTGTGGGCCGGAAGGTCTGCGCGGAAAAGGGCTGGACGCTGATCGAGGGCACAGCGACCTGGGCGGACCCGGCGGGTCTGGTCAACCGCCAGGCTTATGAGAGCCTGCGCGACGAAATCCTCGACCAGTTGAAGGCAGCCATGCCGGTCGACGCGGTGGTGCTCGGCCTGCACGGCGCTATGGTCGCCGATGGTTATATCGATCCGGAAGGCGATCTGCTCACTCGGATCCGGGAAATCATCGGCCCTGATATCCTGCTCTGTGCTGAACTCGATCCGCACAGCCACCTGACCGCCAAGCGCGTCGCGGCCGCCGACTTCTTCGTCGTCTTCAAGGAATTCCCCCATACCGATTTCGTCGATCGCGCCGAAGATCTCTGGCGCATCGCTGTCGACACGCTGGAGGGTCGGGTGAAGCCGGTCATGTCCGTCTTCGACTGCCGGATGATCGATGTTTTCCCGACATCGCGCGAGCCGATGCGCAGCTTTGTTGACAGACTTATGGCCATAGAAGCTGCTGATCCGGAGGTGCTTTCGCTCTCCGTCATCCACGGCTTCATGGCCGGCGACGTGCCGGAAATGGGCACTAAGACCATCGCAGTAACAGACGGCAATCGGGACAAGGGCGAAGCGCTCGCCCGACAACTCGGACTGGAGCTTTTCGCCAAGCGCGGCACCTTCATGATGCCGCAGATCGACGAGAAGGCAGCGCTCGATCAGGCGCTCGCCATCACCAAAGGACCTGTTGTCATCGCCGATATGTGGGATAATCCCGGCGGCGGCACGGCGGGCGACGCGACGGTGATCCTTGAGGAAATGCTGGCCCGCGGCGTGACCAATGCCGCCATCGGCATGATCTGGGACCCGATTGCCGTGCAGATCTGCATGGCCGCCGGCGAAGGCGCAGAGATCCCCTTGCGCTTCGGCGCGAAGTCGGCCCCCGGCACCGGCCATCCGGTCGACGGCCTGGTGAAGGTGGTGAGGGTCGTGCCAAGTGCTGAAATGCGCTTCGGCGACAGCATCGCCCCCTTCGGCGACGCCGCCCATATCAATCTCGCCGGCATCGACATCGTGCTGTCGAGCGTCCGCGTGCAGAGCTACGACCCCTCGCTCTTCACCGCGCTTGGCATTGACCCGACGCAGAAGCACCTGCTGGTCATCAAGTCGACCAACCACTTCTATGCGGCCTTCTCCAAGATCGCCTCGGAGATCCTGTACTGCGCGGCCGGCACGCCCTATCCCAACAATCCGGCCAAAACCGCCTACCGCCATGTGCGCCGTGACATCTGGCCGATCATGGCCGATCCCCATGACGCCCCTGAAGACAGCGAGGCCGCCTGATGCCGCATTCCAATCCCGCTCCCCGCCCGCAGATTGGCCAGCCGATCCTCGATCTGTCGACCCCCTTGCCGCTGATCGACGAGAGGAGGCTTGCCGCAAACATCGTGCGCGTCCAGTCCTATATGGACGAACACGGCCTCACCTTTCGCCCCCATATCAAGACACACAAGATCCCGTCAGTCGCGGCCCAGCAGGTCGCAGCCGGCGCAAAGGGCATCAACTGCCAGAAGATCACGGAAGCGGAAGTCTTCGCCGATGCCGGCTTCGACGATCTGTTGATCACCTTCAACATTCTCGGCCCGGAAAAGCTGGAACGGCTCGTTGCTCTGAACGAGCGCATCAGCGGACTCAAGGTCGTGGCCGACAGCGGCACGACCATCACCGGCCTCACCAAGGCCTTTACGGGCAGGAAGCCGCTCGCCGTGCTCGTCGAATGCGATACCGGCGGCGGACGCTGCGGCGTGCAGACCCCGGAGCAAGCCGTTGGTCTGGCCGAACAGATCGTTGCCGCACCGGGCCTGTCCTTCGCCGGCATCCTGACCTATCCCAAGGCAAACAGCGAAGCCGCGGTCGAAGCCTTCTTCAGCCAGACAGTCGCTTTGCTGAAAGCGCGTGGCATCGCCTGCCCGATCGTCTCCAACGGCGGCACGCCCAGCCTGTTTTCCGCCCACTACGTGCCGTCGGCAACCGAACATCGGGCCGGCACCTATGTCTACAACGACCGCGCCATGGCACGCTCCGGCCATTGCGGCCTGGACGACTGCGCCATGCATATACTAGCCACCGTCGTTTCCCGCCCGACCCCCGACCGCGCGATCCTCGACGCTGGGTCCAAGGCGCTCACCTCTGACCTGCTCGGCTTTTCCGACTACGGCCTGATCGCTGACTATCCTGACGCCGTCATCACGGGTCTCTCGGAAGAGCACGGAACAGTGGATCTCTCCAAGGTGGCCGGTCCTCGCCCGGAAATCGGCGACAAGGTGCGCATCATTCCGAACCACACCTGCGTGGTCTCCAATCTCTTTGACGTGATGACATTCCACCGCGATGGCATCGTCACCCGCGTGGAAGAGGTCGCCGCCCGCGGGCTCGTCTGGTAGACGCTTGCGGATCAATCCCTCCCCTGCTTAGTTTGCACGGGGAGGAGCATCATGGAAAACAACGACAGAACCACAAAAGCAGTTCGGCTGCGCGGCGGCTGCATGTGCGGCGCCGTCGGCTACATCGTGTCGGACCGGTTCCTCTACGCAATGAACTGCCACTGCTCGAAATGCCGCCGCACCACAGGCTCGGCCTTCAAGCCAATCGCAGGCGTCGCTGTCGAGGATTTTGACATTTCCGCTGGGAGCGAAGATCTGCTCCGCCACGGCGATCCCGATGGCATCCATGACATGCATTGCCGAAGCTGCGGCTCGCTCGTCTACTCCTGGATTGCCGAGAATGGCACCGTGAAGGTGCATGTCCCCATGGGTACCCTGATCGACGCGCCGTCGATGAAGCCTTCCATGCACATCTTCGTCGGCTCCAAGGCGCCGTGGTACGACATCCTCGACGACCTGCCGCAATTCGACGGCTTCCCCGAATGACGGCTAG
>NNBU01000977.1_pt1 | contig 25089 bp, 27 predicted proteins | sample 1173781 | NCBI WGS metagenome assembly NNBU01 (sample SAMN07173937, study PRJNA388173) | plant metagenome | biome: Plant school; feature: Soil; material: Symbiotic tissue of Blasia pusilla L.; isolation source: symbiotic tissue sample KVJ2 | host: Blasia pusilla | place: Norway: Troms, Kvaloya...
CATCTGGTCGTCAGCCGATCTTTCGCCGCTTCTATCCCGGATCGACATCCTCAAGGAAGCACGCGGCTGGACTCAGCCATCGGACCATGTTCCGGTCACCGCCTATTTCCAGACTGAATAGTCGGCTGTCTAGAGAAATTTCAGCAAAAGTGCGAAGCGGTTTTGCGTCCGGAATTGCTTGAAAACAAATGAGATAGAGCATTGAAGGCGGCCCTGTTTTCGCCGGAAATGCTCTAGGTAAATTTCGGTGCAAGGCTCGCCGAGCCATCCATCAGATCGCCGAGCGATTTACGGATACGGGTCTCGACATGGCGAGCCATCGCCGGATATTCCTCCAGCAGGCGATGGAAGAGGCTGCGCGTGACGCGAATGACATCGACGTCCTCTGCCGCCACAGCCGTGAACTTCCGCTCGACCATGGTTACCAGAGCCAGTTCCGACAACATCACGCCCGGTCCGACACTCGTTTCAAGCTTTGGCTTGCCGTCACGGGCGATCACATAGAGGTCGAGCTTGCCGCGCACCACGACATAGGCGCATTCTGCCGGTGATTTCTCGCGAAACAGGGCTTGCCCGGAGGCGACCTGACGGTGCTCCGCCCCGAAAGCGATCAGGCGGATCTGATCTGTGTCGAGGCCGGAAAACAGCGGCACCGCCGAGAGAAGCTCGATATCGTCGCTGAGAGCCATGCACGTCCCCTATTCCTCGCTCAGCCGGCGCTTACGCCCTACCCGAGGTCAGTCCTAACGCAAAACGGGGACGGACACGACCCTCCGGCCTGCCTCATCCCCGTCTGTCATCACGAGTTCCAGGTCTTGTCAGGGTACGATCTTGTAGCCGCCGTTTTCGGTCACGAGAATTTCCGCATTGGACGGATCGCGCTCGATCTTCTGGCGAAGCCGATAGACATGGGTTTCCAGCGTGTGGGTCGTCACGCCGGAATTGTAGCCCCATACCTCTTCGAGAAGCACATCTCGTGTCACGACCTTCTGCGCGGCGCGGTAGAGATAGCGAATGATGGCGGATTCCTTCTCCGTCAGGCGGATCTTCTTACCGTCCTCGGTCGTCAGCAGCTTCTGGCTCGGCTTGAACAGATAAGGACCGACGCCGAAGGTTGCGTCTTCGCTCTGTTCGTATTGGCGAAGCTGGGCGCGTATGCGCGCAAGCAGAACGGCGAAGCGGAAGGGCTTGGTGACATAGTCATTCGCCCCGGCTTCCAGCCCAAGGATGGTGTCTGAATCGGTGTCGTGACCCGTCAGCATGATCACGGGCGACTTGAAGCCGCCCTTGCGCAGCAGCTTCACGGCTTCGCGGCCGTCCATGTCCGGCAAGCCCACGTCCATGATCATCAGGTCGACCTGGGCTGCTTTTGCCGTCTGCATGGCGCGGGTGGCATTGCTCTCCTGAAGGAGCGAGAACTCTTCGTAGAGCGAGAGCTGTTCGACCAGGATCTGTCTCAGATCATCGTCGTCATCCACGAGCAGAATGGTCCGCGTCGTCATTCGTCATCCTTCCAGAGTGGTCCGTCGGGCGAAACTTGTCGCTCCGCTGCGTGGCATGTAAGCCTTTGAAACGGGCATTGAAGTGCTATGAATACAACATTCTTCACGAACAAGGCAAAAAGTCGTGACCAAACGGGTCAAGCAGCGGGAAAGAAAGGCGAAACTGATCGCATCGCTTGTCGTGCGTGCTGCGCCGCGCGATCCGAGGCGGGCGATCCTGCAGGCCGGTTCCTTGCGGTTTCCGGCGGCGATCGGTCGAAGCGGTCGAACGAGCCGCAAACGGGAAGGGGACGGAGCAACCCCGATCGCCAGCATGCCGCTCAGCTTTGCCTATTATCGCGGCGACCGGATGCGTTTCGTGGCGACGGGCCTGCCTTTGGTGCGGGCGCAGGAGACGATGCTGTGGTGCGACGCTCCTGATGACCCGAACTACAATCGACCTGTGCGAGCGCCATTTCAGGCGAGCCACGAGTCGCTCATGCGGCAGGACCGGCTGTACGATGTCTGCGTGGTGATGGACTGGAACATGGGGATGCGCAAACGCGGTTGTGGCTCGGCAATCTTCTTCCACATTGCGCGTCCGGATTATGCGCCGACGGAAGGGTGTGTCGCCATCAGCCCGCGCGACATGCAGCGCCTGCTCCCCCATCTCGACCGGCGGACCCGGCTTCAGGTTTTCTAACGGATCTCGACCAAATCGTGCCCACGGCCTTTCAATGCCCGTTACGCTGCCTAACTAAAGGGGCGAGTGTGCGGACCATCTTGGTTTCGCGGAGGCTCCCGCCAAAATGCGGGCCAAAGGCTGGCGCACACGCATTCATTTTTTGGAGATTTCATCCATGACCGAACAATCCATTCTCACGCTCAACGATGGCAAGACGATCCCGCAGGTTGGCCTCGGTGTCTGGCAGACCCCGAATGATGAGGCGGCACCTGCGGTCAAGGCCGCGCTCGATGCCGGCTATCGCCACGTCGACACGGCTGCCGTTTACGAGAACGAAGAGGGCGTCGGCGAGGGCATTCGCAGGTCCGGGCTCGACCGCAAGGATATCTTTCTGACCACGAAACTCTGGAACAACGACCAGGGCTACGACCAGACGTTCAAGGCTTTCGATGCCAGCCTGAAGCGGCTTCGGACCGACTATGTCGACCTCTATCTGATCCACTGGCCATCGGCCCATCGCGGGCTTTTCGTCGAGACCTGGAAGGCCTTCGTCAAGCTGCGGGAAGAGGGCAGGGTAAAGTCGATCGGTGTGTCGAACTTCTACCCCGAGCATGTCGAGCGGATCGTTGCGGAGACGGGCGTGGTTCCCGTGCTCAACCAGATCGAGCTGCATCCTGACTTCCAGCAGCGCGAGGCGCGGGCCTTCCACGAGAAACACAAGATCGCGACGCAGTCCTGGAGTCCGCTTGGTCAGGGCAAGCTATTGACCCATCCGGAGATCGCAAAGATCGCTGATCGATTGGGCCGGACGCCGGCCCAGGTCGTCATTCGCTGGCATATCGACAATGGCCTGATTGTCATCCCGAAGTCTGTAACGCCATCGCGCATCGTTGAAAACTTCCAGGTCTTCGACTTCAAGCTGTCCGCAGAGGAACTTGAGACGCTCGGGAAGCTGGACAATGCCGCTGCCCGTATCGGGCCGGATCCGAAGACGGCGGGCTTCTGAAACGTTGCATAAGCGATGAGGCTGCGCCGGTTCTACCGGCGCAGCCTCTTGCTATTCTACTGACGGACGGCCGAGTCCCAATGTTCATCGGCCTTGCCGTTAACGATGCGCCAGGTGTCAAACCAGGTGGTCGTATAGGTCTTGGCCGGGTCCTTGGGATCTTTTTCCTCACGCACGGTGGCGACGGTTACGAGGTCACCCTCGGCCGTCACGAAGGCGACTGGCGTCGCCAGCTTGTCCGGTATCGGCTTTTTCTCCACCTTCAGCACCTGCGTGAAGAAATTCACGACGGTGGCGCGGCCCGACGGTACGTTTGGGTTGTGCTGCAGGTAGCGTTCGGTGAGAAACTGGTCGGCCTTGTCCCAGTGGCCAGCCTCCAGCAGATCACGCATGATGTGATAGACCACCTGCTTGTTGGCATTCAGATCAGGGTCCGTGCTGGTGAACAATGCCTCCTTGTCGGCGGCGGCGACTACCGCTTCCTGAGCCTGCGCCGAGGCCGTGGCTGAGAGTGGCGCCAAAAAGCCGAGCGCGATCAGGACGTATGCGGTTCTTCCATTCATGCGATCATCCTCTTCTACAGTCGTTCCAGACTTATGTTCTAAGTCCGCTGTCCGAAAGGAGGCAGATTTTCCTGTGCTGGTCTGGAATACAGAACCACGCTCTCTCGCATCTCTGCTAAAGTCGTCAGGTGACGAGTGTAGTCGACGTGCCGGCTGGTCCCTTGCCAGCAGGGAACAAGATGTGACACTCTGACGAGCCACAATTTTTGGAGATATCCATGCTGTTTCGCCGCGCTGTACTCGCCGGTCTGTCCACGCTTGCGCTTCTGCCCTTCACCGCCCATGCCGATTCACTGCCGGATCTCGGCGGAAAATCTGTCGTCGTGGTGACGGAAAACGCCTACCCGCCGCTGCAATTCGTTGATCCGAAGACGGGCCAGCAGATCGGCTGGGAGTATGACGCGATGAACGAGATCGCCAAGCGGCTGAACTTCAAGGTGGAGTATCAGAATACCTCCTGGGATGCGATGATCCAGGCGGTGTCGGACAACCAGTACAATATCGGCATGACCGGCATCACCATCAAGGATGACCGCAAGGAGAAGGTGGATTTCTCCGAGCCCTATATGCGCTCGCAGCAGCTGATGCTGGTGCGCGGCGATGAGGCCCGCTTCACCGATGCCAAGAGCTTCGCGGCCCTCGAAAGCGGTCTGGTCGGCGCACAGCCGGGCACGAGCCCGTTCTACACGGCCGTCTATGAAGTGCTTGACGGCAATGAGCAGAACCCGCGCATCAAGCTGTTCGAAACCTTCGGTGCGACCGTGCAGGCTTTGAAAGCTGGCGACGTGGACCTCGTTCTGACTGATAGCACGGCCGGCAATGGCTATGTCGCTGCCTCGGGCGGTACACTCAAGATCATCGGCGAGCCGCTCGGCACCGAAGATTTCGGCTTCATCTTCCCGAAGGGCTCCGATCTCGTGGCACCGGTCAATGCCGCGATCGCGGCCCTCAAGGCCGACGGCACGCTCGATGCCCTGAACAAGAAGTGGTTCCTCGACTACAAGATGGGCGAATGAGCCGGCTTGCTGCCTCTCTCATGAAGGTTGGCGGCTGATGGCTTTTCAGACCCTGCCCCAAGGCGATCCGAAGGGCGACCGGCCGTGGTGGCTGGTCGCCTTCATCGTGTTGGCAGTCGCCCTCGGCTTCGTCATCTTTGTCAGCGATCTCTATGCGCAGGTCTTCAACACCGTGGTGAAAGGGCTTGGCGTTACGGTTTTCGTAACGCTGGTCGGCTTTCTGCTTGCGACAGCGCTTGGCCTTCTGATCGCTCTGTTGGGCATGTCCGACAGCCAGATCCTGCGCCAGGTCGCCCGCTTTTATGTCGAAGTGGTCCGTGGGATCCCGATCCTGGTGCTGTTGTTCTACATCGCCTTTGTCGGTGCTCCGGCCTTCGTCGCGCTATTCAATTTTCTTGCAAGCCCGCTGATAAACGCGGGTCTGATTGATCCCATCGTCGTGCGAGATGTCTCGCTCATGTGGCGGGCGATCATCGCGCTGATGATCGGGTATTCCGCCTTCATCGCGGAGATCTTCAGGGCGGGTATCCAGTCGATCGACAAGGGGCAGATCGAGGCGGCCAAGGCACTTGGCCTCAGCCGCAGCCAGCGCTTCCGCCTGGTGGTTTTCCCCCAGGCGGTCCGTGTGATCTTCCCGCCGCTGTCGAATGATTTTGTCGCGATGGTCAAAGACTCTTCCCTCGTCTCGGTGCTCGGCGTGGCCGACATCACCCAGATGGGCAAGGTTTACGCCTCCGGCTCCTTCCGCTTCTTCGAGACTTATTCGATCGTCGCCTATGTCTATCTGGTGCTGACCATCGGTCTATCGATCGTCTTGCGAGACTTCGAGAAGCGGATGCGCCAGCGGACGAAGCACTGAGCCGGATCCTCAGTATAGGTCCGGCACGTACATTTCGGGCGGCACCGGATGGCGGATGTAATCGCTGTTGCGGACACGGGCCGGCAGCTCGATTTCCTGCTTAGGTACGGTTTCATAAGGAATCTGAGACAGGAGGTGGGCGATCATATTGAGCCTTGCTTTCTTCTTGTCGACAGCCYGAACCACCCACCATGGCGCCTCGGGAATGTGGGTGCGTTCCAACATGTCCTCTTTCGCCCGGGTATAGGCCTCCCAGTGGATGCGACTTTGCAGGTCCATCGGTGAAAGCTTCCACTGCTTCAAGGGATCATTAATCCGCATGCGGAAGCGAAATTCCTGCTCCTCGTCCGTGATCGAGAACCAGTACTTGAGCAGGATAATTCCCGACCGCACCAGCATGCGTTCGAATTCGGGGACGGAGCGGAAAAACTCCTCCAGTTCGTCCTGCGTGCAGAAGCCCATGACCCGTTCGACACCTGGACGGTTGTACCAGGAGCGGTCGAAGAGGACCATTTCACCGGCGCTCGGCAGGTTCTGGACATAGCGCTGGAAGTACCACTGGGTCCGCTCGCGCTCCGTCGGGGCGGGCAATGCCACGACGCGGCAGACACGCGGATTGAGGCGCTGTGTGACCCGCTTGATTGCACCGCCCTTGCCGGCTGAATCGCGACCTTCGAACAGCACGACGACCTTGAGCTTTTTGTATTGGACCCAGTCCTGCAGGCGGACCAATTCGTGCTGCAGCTTGAACAGGTCGCGGAAATAAAGCCTACGGTCGATGGTTGGCTCCGACATCCCCTCGCTGATCAGATCTTCGATCCGCTCCTCTTCCATCTGAAGCTCGAGTTCTTCGTCGAAGCTGTCGACAATCTCGTTCTTGATGCGGTTGAGGTCGTCTTGGGTCGATGCGGACATCGCGTGTTCCTCCTGGTGGTTTGAATTCCATCAATCATGATTTGGCAAATGCCGTATGACAGTCGCATAACAAGCGTAGGATCGTCGCGTGATTTGGTCTGCGGCACGACCTGATGCCCTCTCATGCAGTGATTGCCGATGGGCAGGAAAACTGCTAGAGAGCCGCCATGGGATCGAAATTTGGATGCCTCGGAAACCAGTTTATCGTGCTGCAGGACCACAAGCGTCTGCCGGCACGGTTTTTTGCGCGCATTTCCGGCGCACTCGCAAGCCTTCGAGGCTGATTGCGATCCGCCGCTGCTGCGGCATTGACGTGTCCTTCACAAAACCAAGAATTTCCTTTTCCTCAGTCTGGATGGAACGCACCCATGAGCGCACCCCGTACCCTTTACGACAAGATCTGGGACGACCACGTCGTCGATCAGCAGGACGATGGCACCTGTCTTCTCTATATCGACCGTCACCTCGTTCACGAAGTGACGAGCCCGCAGGCCTTTGAAGGCCTGCGCATGACGGGCCGCAAGGTGCGTGCGCCGCAGAAGACGCTTGCCGTGGTCGACCACAACGTGCCGACCTCGCCGGATCGCCACCTCGGCATCAAGAACGAGGAAAGCCGTATCCAGGTCGAGGCGCTGGCCACCAACGCTGCCGAATTCGGTGTCGAATATTATTCGGCATCCGACAAGCGTCAGGGCATCGTGCACATCGTCGGCCCGGAGCAGGGCTTCACGCTGCCGGGCATGACCATTGTCTGCGGTGACAGCCACACATCCACGCATGGCGCTTTCGGCGCGCTGGCGCATGGTATCGGCACCTCCGAGGTCGAGCACGTGCTCGCCACGCAGACGCTGATCCAGAAGAAGGCCAAGAACATGCTGGTGCGTGTCGACGGCGTTCTGCCCGAGCATGTCACCGCCAAGGACATCATCCTCGCGATCATCGGCGAAATCGGCACCGCCGGCGGTACCGGCCATGTCATCGAATTTGCTGGCGAAGCCATTCGCGCGCTGTCGATGGAAGGCCGCATGACCATCTGCAACATGACGATCGAGGGTGGCGCGCGCGCCGGCCTGATCGCGCCGGATGAAAAGACCTTTGAATATATCAAGGGCAAGCCGCGTGCGCCGAAGGGCGAACAGCTCGAGCAGGCGATCGCCTACTGGAAGACCCTGCACACGGACGAAGGCGCGCATTACGATCGCGTCGTTGTCCTCGACGCTGCCAAGCTGCCACCGATCGTTTCCTGGGGTTCCTCGCCGGAAGACGTCATCTCCGTTCAGGGCGTCGTGCCGAACCCGGACGAGATCCAGGACGAGAACAAGCGCACCTCCAAGTGGCGCGCGCTCGACTATATGGGCCTGACGCCCGGAACGAAGATCACGGATATCGCCGTTGATCGCGTCTTTATCGGCTCCTGCACCAATGGCCGTATCGAAGATCTGCGCGAAGTGGCCAAGGTTGTCGAAGGCAAGACCGTTGCCTCGACCGTCTCGGCCATGATTGTGCCGGGCTCGGGTCTCGTCAAGGAACAGGCGGAAGCCGAAGGCCTCGACAAGATCTTCAAGGCGGCCGGCTTTGACTGGCGCGAGCCGGGCTGCTCGATGTGTCTCGCGATGAACGATGACCGCCTGAAGCCGGGCGAACGCTGCGCCTCGACCTCGAACCGCAACTTCGAAGGCCGCCAGGGTTTCAAGGGCCGCACCCATCTGGTGTCGCCCGCCATGGCTGCTGCTGCCGCCGTTGCCGGCCATTTCGTCGATATCCGCGACTGGCAGTAAGCCCACTGGAGCTTGCAAAGACTTTGAATCGCCCGCCTTGTTGCGGGCGGTTTCTTTTTTGCGTGAAGCGCTTCTCCGGATTGCAACGATGATGGAAGGCGTTATCGTCGCGCTGTCATAAAATCGTCATGCAGCGCTCCCGGATTTCTTTCATGTCTCTATCCACCAGCCTTGTTTACTGCTGCAGGTCGCGGCCGTGAGCGCCGTTGCTGTCGGTCTGGCCCTCGTTGCGGCCATCCTCCATGCCAGCTGGAATGCCTTCTTGCGCACGGGTGCGGATCGGCTCTGGTCGATTACCATCATGAGTCTCGCGGGTAGCATCATCACCCTGCCGTTTCTCTTGATGTTGCCGTTGCCGGCCGCCCCGGCTTGGCCGTACATCCTCCTCTCTGCCTGCCTTCAGGTCGGCTACAGCCTCTTCCTGGTGGCTGCTTACCGCGACGGTGAGCTCGGCCAGGTCTATCCGATCGTCCGCGGCACAGTGCCTCTTCTGGTGACGCTGGGTGGCTTCCTGTTTTTCGGCGAAGTCCTCGGACCGTTCCAGACGGTCGGCGTGGTGCTGATCGCCGCCGGCATCATGAGCCTGTCGCTGGGCAAGACACGGGCTGCAACCTCATCCATCCTGTTCGCGCTGACCACTGGTCTGATCATTGCGTGCTACTCCACCGTCGATTCCCGGGGCGTGAAGCTGGTGGCCCTCCCGGTTTCCTATGCGCTGTGGGTGCTGTTTCTCTTCGGCATCATGATCACCCTTGCCTATATCGTCACCCGCCGTGGGCTGAGCGTCGACCTGCGTGCATCTGCCACCTGGAAGGCCGCGGGCGGTGGGGTTGTCGCCATGCTGGCCTATGGTCTCGTTGTCGTCGCTTACGCCTATGCACCCGCCGGGCTGGTGACGGCTGTGCGCGAGACGAGTGTGGTGTTCGCCGTCTTGATCGGTGCACTGCTGCTGGGAGAGCCACTGACAGTTCGGCGGTTGCTGGCCTGCCTGATCGTCGCTGGCGGTGCGATCAGCGTCAGCCTTTAAGGCCAGCGATCCTTGTTAAGCGAGTATGTTTCAGAAACGCAAAAGGCCCGGACAGATCCGGGCCTTCGCGAAAGGAATAGAGGGACGGACGAGCCGCCCCTGGAACGGCTTATTCAGCCGAGGTTTCTGCTGCAGCTGCGGCTTCAGCGGCAGCGGCCTTTTCGGCGGCTTCAGCTGCTGCCTTTTCGGCGGCCAGAGCCTGTGCTGCTGCAACCTTTTCAGCTTCCAGACGTGCCTTTTCTTCGGCAACGGCGGCGCGCTCGGCGTCGTTCAGCTTGCGGGCGCGGGTGCCGGTGTTCTCAACGATACGAGCCGACTTGCCGCGACGATCGCGCAGGTAGTAGAGCTTGGCGCGACGGACCTTACCGCGGCGAACGATTTCGACGCCTTCGACGAGCGGCGAGTAGACCGGGAATACGCGCTCGACGCCTTCGCCATAGGAGATCTTGCGAACCGTGAAGCTCTCGTTGATGCCAGCGCCCGAACGAGCGATGCAAACGCCTTCATAGGCCTGCACGCGGGTACGGTTGCCTTCCTTGACGGTGACGTTGACGCGGAGCGTGTCGCCCGGGGAGAATTCCGGAAGCTTGCGCTTGGCTTCGATCTTGGCGGCCTGTTCGGCTTCCAGCTGCTGAATGATGTTCATGTCTAACCTCAATTTCTTCTGAAACAGCCAGAGCGCTCAACAATCATCCTTTGGGTCTAGCCTCAGGATCTTGCCTCGAAAGGCGGGAGCGAATACGCGGTTCTTTGTTTTGGCAGACGGGCTTTTGCCCATGTCCGAGGGCGCCATTACACCATGACGGGCCGCTTGTCACCCCTGGTCATGCAGAATCTCTTGATCCGCACGTGCTCTGGCACCTTGCTGGGCAAGGCTTCTCCCCTTAAGACTGCCTGCCTATCGGAGACAAAGCCTGCATGTCCATTGCCATGATCTTTATCCTGTTCGTCGCGGGTTTCCTGTCCGGTGCCGTCAACGCGATTGCAGGGGGTGGTACGTTTCTGACGTTCGGTGCTCTCACCCTGGCAGGGCTGCCGCCGATTGCCGCCAATGCGACCTCTTCGGTGATCCAGTTTCCTGGCTATATCACCTCGACACTTGCCTATCGGCGCGAATTCAAGGGGCTCTGGCGTGGGGCCGTCCTGCTCGCGATCGTCTCGGCCATTGGCGCCGTCTGCGGTTCGCTGTTCCTGATCTCACTCTCCAATCCGGCCTTTCGGTCGATGGTGCCGTGGCTTCTCCTCGGGGCGACGGCGGTCTTTGCAGCCGGTCCGAAGCTTCGACCGAAAACGCAGGGCGAGGGTCATGCTGCAAGTCCTCTCGGGCTCGGTCTGCAGGGGATCACGTCGTTTTATGGCGGGTTCTTCGGGGCCGGGATGGGCATCATGATGCTGGCATCGCTCGGCCTTGCGAGTGGTGGCGATTATCACCGGCTGAACGCGCTGAAGAATTTCCTGTCGATTGTAATCGCTGCCGTCGCCATCATCATCTTTGCCAGAGCGGGGGCGCTATCCTGGCTGCATGCCCTGGTCATGATCCCGGCTGTGGCAGCCGGTGGCTATGCGGGTGTCGCAGTGGCAAAGAAAGTGCCGCAGAGCGTGCTGCGCTGGATGGTGGTAGCGGCGGGCCTTGGGCTTGCCGTCTATTACTTCGTGACGGGCTGACCGGGAACACTAGCCAGCAGATCCGGACGGCGCTCACGGGTGAGTTTCACCGCCTGCTCGTGGCGCCACTTCTCGATCGCGGCGTGATTGCCCGAGGTCAGGACATCGGGGATCTCGCGGCCCTCGAAAATCTGAGGGCGGGTATACTGCGGATGCTCCAGCAGTCCCCCTTCGAAGCTCTCATGCACGCCGGACAACTGATTGCCCATCACGCCCGGCAGGATGCGCACGACGGCATCGAGCAGCGTCAGGGCCGCCGGCTCGCCGCCAGACAGGATGTAGTCGCCGATCGAGACTTCTTCGAGTTGGCGCGCCTCTATGACGCGCTGGTCCACCCCTTCGAAGCGGCCGCAGACAATGAGCACACCGTCACCGGCGGCAATGTCGCGCACGCGCTCCTGGGTCAGGGGTCGGCCGCGTGGGCTCATCAGCAGGCGAGGCCGTCCATCGTCGGCTATGGAATCGATCGCGCGGGCCAGCACATCCGGTTTCAGCACCATGCCGGCGCCGCCACCTGAAGGCGTGTCGTCGACGCTGCGATGCTTGTCCTCGGCAAAGTCGCGGATCTGGACGGCTTCCAGGGACCAGTCGCCACGCTCCAGCGCGCGGCCCGCCAGAGCGTGGCCGAGATGGCCCGGAAACATGTCCGGATAAAGCGTCAGGATCGAAGCCTTGAACCCCATCTGAGATCAGCGACCGCCATTCGGGCGGGGCATGCCGCCGCCAGCGCCATAGGGCTTTTCCTCGCCGTCATCCTTCAGGCCAGCGGCAATCGGGTCGACCAGCAGGCGTCCGCCCTCGAGATCGATCTCAAGTACCGCGGCTTCGGAGAAGGGGATGAGCACGGGACGCTTGCCGGGGCCTTTCAGCTCCAGCAGATCTCCGGCTCCGAAGTCGTAGACGGCCGTGACGGCGCCGTAGTGATTGTTTTCGGCATCGTAGACTTCGAGGCCTTCGAGGTCGGCGTAGTAAAATTCATCGTCGTCGAGATCTTCATCGGGCAGGGCGTCGCGATCAACGAAGAGTTCCGTGCCGTTGAGCGCTTCTGCCGCGTTGCGATCGTTGATACCGCGGAAACGGACGATGGCCACTGTCTTGCCGTCGCGGATATCGAGGATTTCGAACTTGCGGCCGTCGGCGCTGTAGAGCACGCCGTAATCAGCCAATCCGAGCTGGTCTTCGGTGAAGGTTTTCACCCGCACTTCGCCGCGCAGGCCCTGGGCGGCGCCGATGACGGCCATCAGAATTGGATTTTCCAGCGTGCTCATGGCGATATGCGGTCCTGAAACAAGTTCTCGTCGTTCCCTCTTTTAGGCGGAACGAGGGGGAAAGAAAACGCAAAAACGGGCGGTGGGAGGCCCACCGCCCGCCTGAAACGATCTAAGATCGCTTATTCTGCAGCGGCTTCGGCAGCAGCGGCAGCGGCGTCAGCAATCTTCTGAGCCTTCTCAGCGGCGCGTTCCTGTGCCTTCTTGCCCGGCTTTGCCTTGTCCGGGTTGCTGCGAACAGCGCGCTCGGCGATGCCGGCTTCAGCAAGGAAGCGCAGGACGCGGTCGGTCGGCTGGGCGCCCTTGGCGATCCATTCCTTGATCAGGTCGGCGTTCAGTTCAACGCGCTTTTCGTTGTCCTTGCCGAGCATCGGGTTCCAGGAACCAACCTTTTCGAGGAAGCGGCCGTCGCGCGGTGCGCGGGCGTCAGCAACGACGATCTGGTAGTAAGGGCGCTTCTTGGAACCACCGCGGGCGAGACGAATCTTGAGGGACATGGTATTACTCCTTGAGGTTTTCAGTCCGGGCAGCCGAGGCTCGCCCGTGTTTTTGTTGAGGCCGCCGTCAGGCGGTCTTTTCGGTTGCACCGCCATGTTCGGCGGCAATGGCTTCATGATGCCGGATGACTTCGGTGATGATGAAGTTCAGGAACTTCTCGGCGAAATCCGGATCCAGATGCGCATCCTGGGCCAGGCGGCGCAGGCGGGCGATCTGGTATTCCTCGCGCGCCGGGTCTGCCGGCGGCAAATCGTAGGTGGCCTTGAGCACGCCTACCGCCTTGGTGCAGTGGAAACGTTCGGCCAGCATGTGAACCAGCGCCGCGTCGATGTTGTCGATCGACTGGCGATAGCCGGAAAGCTGCTCCTTGACGGACGGATCGATCATCGGGGCTCTCCTTACTTCTTCTTCGGCAGGCCAGGCAGGCTTGGAAAACCACCGCCGAGGCCGGGAAGCTTCGGTGCACCCAGGCCAGGCAAACCGCCGCCGCCGAGACCCGGCAGACCGCCAGGCTTGATGCCGGCCGCTTCAGCCTGCTTGGCCAGGGCTTCCAACTGCTTCGGATCCATGCTCGACAAATCCGGCATGCCCATGCCGCCACCCAGGCCACCGAGGCCCATCTTGGAGGCCAGGCCGCCCATCATCTGTTTCATCATGCCGCCGCCCTTCTTGCCACCCATGGCCTTCATCATGTCGGCCATCTGGCGGTGCATCTTGAGCAGCTTGTTGATGTCGGAGGCATCGGTGCCGGAACCGCTCGCGATGCGCTTCTTGCGGGAATGCTTCAGCATATCGGGATTGGCGCGCTCGGCGCGTGTCATCGATGAGATGATGGCGAGCTGGCGCTTGAAGACCTTGTCATCGAGGCCGGCAGCCGAAATCTTGTCCTTCATGCCGGCCATGCCCGGCATCATGCCCATGATCCCGCCCATGCCGCCCATGGCCTGCATCTGCTTGATCTGTTCAGCCAGGTCATTGAGGTCGAACTTGCCCTTGGCCATTTTCTCAGCCATGGCGCGGGCTTTTTCCGCGTCGATGTTCTCGGCGGCCTTCTCGACCAGCGAGACGATGTCGCCCATGCCGAGAATGCGGTCAGCGATACGGCGGGGATGGAACTCATCGAGTTCCGACATCTTTTCGCCGACACCGATCAGCTTGATCGGCTTGCCGGTAACGGCGCGCATCGAAAGGGCCGCACCGCCGCGTCCATCGCCGTCCATGCGGGTCAGCACGAGGCCGGTGATACCGACGCGTTCGTCGAAATTACGGGCGAGATTGACGGCGTCCTGACCGGTCAGTGCATCGGCGACGAGCAGGATTTCATGTGGCTTCGAGCGGGCCTTGATCTCGGCCATCTCGATCATCAGAGGCTCGTCGATATGCGTGCGGCCGGCGGTGTCGAGGATGACGACGTCGTGGCCACCGAGTTTCGCGGCTTGCACAGCACGCGATGCAATATCGGTCGGCGACTGGCCTGCAATGATCGGCAGCGTATCGATACCGGTCTGCACGCCGAGCTGACGCAGCTGTTCCTGGGCGGCCGGACGGCGCGTGTCGAGCGAGGCCATCAGGACCTTCTTCTTCTCGCGATCCGTCAGCCTTTTGGCGATCTTGCCAGTCGTCGTCGTTTTACCCGAGCCTTGAAGGCCGACCATCATGATGACGACCGGGGCTGCCGCCATCAGGTCGACACCGACGCCATCGGTGCCGAGCATTTCGACCAGCTCATCATGGACAATCTTGACGACCATCTGGCCGGGCTTGATCGACTTCAGAACGGCAGCGCCGACTGCCTTTTCACGGACACGGTCGGTGAAACCCTTGACGACTTCGAGCGCGACGTCGGCTTCGAGAAGCGCACGACGGACCTCGCGCATCGCTGCCGAGACATCCGCCTCGGACAGGGCGCCACGGCCGGTCAGTCCATTCAGAATGGAACCAAGGCGGTCCTGGAGGTTTTCAAACATCGGCTCTTCCTTGCATGGTTTCGGACACCCAAAACCTCGGTCTTCCCGGCGAGGAAAACAAGACGCAAAGCCAAAAAGCACCCGAGGGCGCATCGCGCTGTCGGGTGTTGACCTCCGGGATCTCTTTATACCTTGACGGGTCCCGGTCGGCGGCTCGGAGTGCTTGTCTCTTCGCAGATGGGCCGGATAAACAGGAATTGATGCCGAAAGTCAAGCGAGGCCGGCATCTGCGGGCGCTCGAGGCCCGATCCGCGCAATCTGACCGTACCCTATTGTCGTATCGATCGGTGCATCACATATGGATTTGTCATGAACAGACGCAGCTTTTTCAAATGGTCGGGCTTCGGCCTCGTCGCCGCAGCGCTTGGAGGGTTGGGCATGCGTGAAGCGCAGGCGGGCAACCGCTATTACACCGGCCCGATTTCGGACCATTTCGATGGCCGGACCTTCTTCAATCCGGGCGGGGAAGAGCCGCGCGGGTTTATGGATCTCCTGCGCTGGCAGTTCGAGGGCGGCAAGATCGCCTGGCCGAAACGAGGGAATGACAGCAATTTTAGAACGACCCGGCCGCAGGTGCGGATCGACGGCAATCGCCTGGTTGTCACCATGGTCGGTCACGCAACGCTGCTGATCCAGACGGCGGGGCTCAACATCCTGACAGACCCCGTCTGGTCGGAGCGCGCCAGCCCAGTGTCGTTCGCAGGGCCGCGTCGCGCCAATCCGCCGGGAATTGCCTTTGAGGATCTGCCACCGATCGACATCGTCCTCGTCACGCACAATCACTATGACCATCTGGATGTCGCCACGCTTGCGCGCCTGGTGACCAGGGATAATCCGCAGATCGTCACTCCGCTTGGCAATGACACGATCATCGCCGGCGAGGCAGAGAATGCCCGCATTGCCGTCATGGACTGGGGAGATCGGTTCGATCTTGGCAACGGGCTCGTCATCCATTGCGAACCTTGCCATCACTGGTCGGCGCGCGGCACGGGCGACCGGCGCATGGCGCTGTGGGCGGCTTTTGTCCTCGAAACGGCCGGTGGCAAGATCTATCACATCGGAGATACGGGCTACGACGAGGGGCGCCATTACCGGGACATCAGTGCAAAGCATGGCGACATCCGCCTCGCCATCCTGCCGATCGGCGCCTATGAGCCGCGCTGGTTCATGAAGGCGCAGCACCAAAATCCCGCCGAAGCAATCGACGGCTTTCGGCTGAGCGGCGCCAGCTTCGGCATCGGCCATCATTTCGGGACATTCCAGCTGACCAACGAGGGCATCGACGATCCGCCGAAGGCGCTGGTCGCGGCCATGGCGTCAGCCGGGATCGGTTCAGATCGGTTCCGTGGTCTGCGACCGGGCGAGCCATTCGACGTGCCGGCCAGCGTAGACAGTTGACAGACGGCTTCACGGTCAGTTTTCAATCGAGCGTTGACAGCGAAGACCGAAGCGACCAAACTTCACGCATTCACCAGGGGTGTCCCGTCAAGGGGCTGAGATTCCGCTACGCCAGACCCGATCAGGGCCAAACAGCGCGGTGACCCGTTGAACCTGATCCAGTTCATACTGGCGTAGGGACGGTGCAAGCGCTGCAGACTCATGATTCGGGACATCCGAATCCCGTGGCGTCTTTCCATCTTTCCGGCTGAACATGACTGGGTCTCCAACATCAAACTTGGAGCTCCATAATGAACATTGCCCCCAATCTTATCAGACCTGAAGTCACCACCGGGCCGCTGCCTGCTTCCACGAAAATCTTTCTTCCCGGCGATATTCACCCGGACATTCGGGTGCCCATGCGCCAGATCGCGCTGCATCCGACAGCGGGCGAAGCGCCTATCATCGTCTACGATTCCTCCGGTCCCTATACCGACACCAATGCCGCGACTGCAATCGATCAGGGGCTTGCCCGTCGGCGGCTTAGCTGGATCACGGAACGGGGCGACGTGGAGGCCTATGACGGCCGCAACGTCCTGCCGGAGGACAACGGCTTCGTTTCGCCTGACCAGATGACGCCGATGTTTCCCGTGAATCATCAGCCACTTCGCGCCCGAGGCGGCAAGGCGGTCACGCAGCTTGCCTATGCCCGGGCGGGGATCATCACGCCGGAAATGGAATTCGTCGCGATCCGGGAAAATCTTGGCCGCAAGGCGCAGAAGGAGGCGCATCTGCGCGACGGCGAAAGCTTCGGTGCCCATATCCCTGATCATGTGTCCCCGGAATTCGTCCGGCAGGAAGTGGCATCCGGCCGCGCCATCATTCCGGCCAACATCAACCATCCGGAACTCGAGCCGATGATCATCGGCCGGAATTTCCTGGTGAAGATCAACGCCAATATCGGCAATTCGGCCGTCACCTCCTCCATGGCTGATGAGGTCGAGAAGATGGTCTGGGCGATCCGCTGGGGTGCCGATACGGTCATGGATCTCTCGACCGGCCGCAACATTCACAACATCCGCGACTGGATCATCCGGAACGCGCCCGTGCCAATCGGGACCGTCCCGCTCTATCAGGCATTGGAAAAGGTGGGCGGTATTGCCGAGGACCTGACCTGGGAGGTCTATCGCGACACGCTGATTGAGCAGGCGGAGCAGGGCGTCGACTATTTCACCATCCATGCCGGTGTGCGGCTGCATTACATCCCGCTTACCGTGAACCGCGTGACCGGTATCGTCTCGCGCGGTGGTTCGATCATGGCCAAGTGGTGTCTGCATCATCACAAGGAGAGCTTCCTCTACGAGCATTTCGAGGAAATCTGCGACATAGCCCGCGCCTATGACGTGTCCTTCTCGCTGGGGGATGGGTTGCGTCCGGGCTCGATCGCGGATGCCAACGATGCCGCGCAGTTTGCCGAGCTGGAGACGCTGGGTGAGTTGACGCAGATCGCCTGGGCGAGAGACTGCCAGGTGATGATCGAGGGGCCCGGCCATGTTCCGATGCACAAGATCAAGGCGAACATGGACAAGCAGCTCGCGACTTGCGGCGAGGCGCCCTTCTACACACTCGGGCCGCTTACAACGGACATTGCGCCGGGTTACGACCATATCACCTCGGGCATCGGGGCCGCGATGATCGGCTGGTTCGGCACGGCCATGCTCTGCTACGTCACGCCGAAGGAGCATCTCGGCCTTCCCGACCGCAACGACGTCAAGATTGGGGTGATCACCTACAAGATCGCGGCCCATGCGGCCGATCTCGCCAAAGGGCATCCGGCAGCCCAATTGCGCGACGATGCGCTTTCCCGCGCCCGCTTCGAATTCCGCTGGGAGGATCAGTTCAACCTCTCGCTCGACCCGGAAACAGCGCGCTCGATGCATGACGAGACCCTGCCGAAAGAAGCGCACAAGGTCGCGCATTTCTGCTCCATGTGTGGTCCCAAATTCTGTTCGATGCGGATCTCGCACGATATTCGCGCCGAGGCTCAGAAGGAGGGGCTGGCGGCCATGGCGGACAAATACCGGGCGGGTGGCGATCTCTACATGACCGTTGAGGACGTGGCGGCGATGGGCGAGGGAGGTCGATCATGACCATACTGGTCAAGGGGGCCGGCGTCGCCGGCCTTGTCGCCGCGCTCGAGCTCCATCGGCGCGGCCACATGGTTGAGGTGGTGGAGAGGCAAGGCGATATCGGACTTGGCGCGTCTCATTGGGCGGGCGGCATGCTGGCGCCTTATTGCGAGCGAGAGGCGGCGGCGGAGAGTGTTCTGACGCTCGGCCTCCAGGCTGCCGACTGGTGGGACGCGGCTTTGCCAGGGATCGTCGTCCGGAACGGTACGCTTGTGGTCGCGCAACGCCGTGACGTGCCCGACCTGCAGCGTTTTGCCAGTCGGACGCGGGGCCATCACTGGCTGGGCGAAGACGCCATAGGCCAAGCGGAGCCGGCCCTTGCCGGGCGTTTCACACAGGCCCTGCTCTTTGCCGACGAAGCGCATCTGGATCCCCGCGCTGCTCTCCGCAGCCTCTATCAGGCGCTTCGGACCGGCGGTGTCACCTTTCGGTTTCGCGAGGAGGCGCCGCCGCCGGTCGGCGTCTATGAGGCCATCATCGACTGCTCTGGGCCAGCGGCGATCGAGTGGATGCCGGCTCTTCGCGGCGTTCGGGGCGAAATGCTCTACCTGGAGACCTCCGACGTCTCACTATCTCGGCCGGTCCGCCTGCTGCATCCGCGCCATCCGATCTATCTCGTGCCGCGCGGCGAGGGGCTCTTCATGCTGGGTGCCACGATGATCGAAAGCGCGGATGACGGGCCGATCAGCGCACGCTCGATGATGGAGCTTTTGAATGCCGCCTATGCCGTGCACCCAGCCTTCGGCGAAGCCCGTATCGTCGAAACGGGCGTCGGTCTTCGCCCTGCCTTTGCCGACAACGTGCCGCGCGTGACGGAATCCGAAGAGGGGCTGGCCATCAACGGCATGCATCGGCACGGCTTCCTGCTGGCTCCGGCACTGGCAAAGCAGGCCGCCGAGATGATTGAGGAGCGGCTTTCCCGCGCGCAGTCCACCGGACGGAGGCAGCGCGTATGAGGCTGATTGTCAATGGAGAAGAGACATCCTCCAAGGCAGAGACACTCGCCAACCTTCTACAGGATCTCGACTATGAGGGCGCGTGGATTGCTACGGCGGTCAATGGCGATCTCGTCACCCGGGAGGAGCGGACGACGAAACACCTGAACGAGGGTGACCGGATCGAGATCCTGTCACCCATGCAAGGAGGTTGAGATGACCCTCGAACTTTACGGAAGGACCGTTGCATCACGCTTGCTGCTCGGGACCGCGCGCTATCCGTCCCCGGCCATTCTGTCTGAGGCCGCGCGCCGGTGCGGGACCGAGATCGTCACGGTGTCGTTGCGCCGTGAAACAGCAGGCGGCAAGGCTGGGGGTGCCTTTTTTGAGCTGATCCGCGATCTCGGTGTGCATGTCCTGCCCAACACTGCGGGTTGCCACAGCGCCATGGAGGCCGTGGTGACGGCGAAAATGGCACGCGAGGTCTTTGGAACCAACTGGATCAAGCTCGAAGTGATCGGTAGCCAGGATCTGCTGCAGCCGCATGTGTTCGAACTGGTCGAGGCCGCCCGTATCCTGTGCGCCGAAGGTTTCGAGGTTTTCCCTTACACGACAGACGATCTGGTCGTCGGCGAGAAACTGCTCTCTGTCGGTTGCCGCGTGCTGATGCCGTGGTGTGCGCCGATCGGCAGTGCGATGGGGCCGCAGAACCTGCCGGCCTTGAAAGCGATGAGGGCGGAATTTTCCGGCGTTCCGCTGATCGTCGATGCCGGAATCGGTCGACCGTCCCATGCCGCCATCGTGATGGAGCTGGGTTATGACGCTGTCTTGCTCAACACGGCCGTGGCGAATGCCGCAGAGCCCGTGGTGATGGCGAAGGCATTCGCTCACGCGATCGAAGCCGGGCATCTCGCCTATGGTGCCGGCATGCTGGAGCCGCGCGACATGGCCGTGCCGTCGACACCTGTCATCGGCAAAGGGGTGTTCGCATGAAGCTCGATCCCTTCTACCTGATTGTGGACAGTGCCGACTGGATCGAGCGACTGGTGCCGCTGGGCGTCAGGCTCGTGCAGTTGCGGATGAAAAATGTCGATCAGACCACTTTGCGTGCCCATGTGCGCCGAGCCAGAGCCGTTTGCGCCGACAATTCTTGCCAGTTGATCATCAACGATCACTGGCAGATGGCGATCGACGGTGGGTGCGATTTCGTTCATCTGGGCCAGGAGGACTTGGCAGATGCCGACCTTACCGCGATCCGAGCAGCGGGTCTTAAGCTTGGGCTTTCCAGTCATGACGCGATGGAGCTGGAGACGGCGCTGGCTGCCAAGCCGGACTATGTCGCACTCGGCCCGGTCTATCCAACGATCCTGAAGCAGATGAAGTGGGCGCCCCAGGGCCTTGAAAAACTTCGCCTGTGGAAGCAAAAGATCGGTGATCTGCCACTGGTTGCGATCGGCGGCATGCGGCCGAATCGGCTCGACGGTGTCTTCGCCGCCGGTGCCGATAGCGCCGCCGTCGTGACCGACATCACTCTCAATCCGGATCCGGAGGCTCGCACAAGGGTATGGTTGGCTGTGACCCGGCATCTGTGTTGAGCGGCGGACCTTAGAGCCGACACTGGTAATTCCGCTGCATTTCCGCCATATAGGCGGAAAAGGCATGGGAAAGTTGACGATGGGCGATCGGGTCGAATTCGCGAGGATGAACGGGCTTGGCAACAAGATCCTGGTCGTCGACATGCGCGGCCGGACCGACCGCGTAACGCCAGCCGCCGCCGTGGCGCTTGCTGACGATGCCGAGACGGCGTTCGACCAGATCATGGCGATCCATGATCCGAAGCGGGACGGCACCGACGCCTATATCGACATTCTCAACTGCGACGGCACCATGGCGCAGGCCTGTGGCAACGGCACGCGCTGTGTCGTGCAGGCGCTTGCCAGCGAAACCGGCCGCAAGAGCTTCACCTTCCAGACGATCGCCGGCATCCTGAATGCTGTCGAGCACGAGGACGGGACGATCTCGGTCGATATGGGCCGCCCGGTCTTTGCCTGGGACAAGATCCCGCTGTCGGAAGAATTCCACGACACCAGCCGTATCGAGCTGCAGATCGGTCCGATCGATCAGCCGATCCTGCATTCACCCTCGGCCATGTCGATGGGCAATCCGCATGCCGTCTTCTGGGTCGATCGCGATCCGATGACCTATGACCTGGAACGTTTCGGGCCCCTTCTGGAAAACCATCCGATCTTCCCGGAAAAGGCCAATATCACGCTGGCTCAGGTTACCTCGAAGACATCAGTGGTCACCCGCACCTGGGAACGGGGTGCCGGGCTGACGCTCGCTTGTGGTTCCGCCGCCTGTGCTGCCGGCGTTTCGGCGGCCCGCACGGGGCGGACCGAGCGCAAGGTGACGATCAACGTCGCCTCCAGCCCCAATCGCGGCACGCTGACCATCGATTGGCGGGAGAGCGACGACAAGGTCGTCATGACCGGCCCCGCCGAATGGGAATGGTCGGGCAGCCTCGATCCTGTCACTGGGGTGTGGCAGCGGGATGCGGGTTCTGACGCCGGAGCGGTCGCTCGTGAACGCTGACCGCCAGGGCGGTGTCGACGTCATTACCTTCGGCTGTCGCCTGAATACCTACGAGTCCGAGATCATGAAGGCCGAGGCTGCCAAGGCGGGTCTTAACCATGCCATTCTCGTGAACACTTGTGGTGTCACCTCCGAGGCCGTGCGTCAGGCGCGGCAGGCCATCCGTAGTGCACGGCGGGAAAATCCGGAAGCCCGCATCATCGTCACCGGTTGTGCGGCCCAGACAGAGCCGGAGACCTTTGCGGCGATGCCTGAGGTCGATGCCGTGCTCGGCAACGAGGAAAAACTGAAGGCCGAGCATTATCGTCGCCTGCCGGACTTCGGCGTGTCGGCTGAGGAGAAGGTCGCGGTCAACGATATCATGGGCGTGACCGAGACGGCGCCGCAGATGGTGGCGCATATTGATGGCCACGTGCGCGGCTTTCTGCAGGTGCAGAACGGTTGCGATCATCGCTGCACCTTCTGCATCATCCCGTTCGGTCGGGGCAATTCCCGCTCCGTGCCGATGGGGGCTGTGGTCGAACAGGCGCGCAAACTCGTCGAGAACGGCTACCGCGAGGTGGTTCTGACCGGTGTCGATGCAACAAGCTATGGCGCCGACCTGCCCGGTGCGCCGACGCTTGGTGTTCTGGCCAAGACGCTTCTGAAACAGGTGCCGGAGATCGCGCGTTTGCGGCTCTCGTCGATCGACAGCATCGAGGCTGACAGCCATCTCTTCGACCTCATCGCCGATGAGCCGCGCTTCATGCCGCATCTGCATCTGTCGCTGCAGCATGGTGACGACATGATCCTGAAGCGCATGAAGCGGCGCCATTCGCGCGCCGATGCGCTGGCCTTCGCTGAACAGGTCCGCCGCCTGCGCCCCGGCTTCGCCTTCGGTGCCGACATGATTGCCGGTTTCCCGACTGAGACCGAGGAGATGGCGGCAAACTCCGCCCGCCTTGCCGAGGCGATCGGTATCGCGCATCTGCATGTCTTTCCCTACAGCCCGCGGCCCGGCACGCCGGCGGCCCGCATGCCGCAGCTCGACCGGGCTCTGGTCAAGGTTCGCGCGGCCCGTCTGCGAGATACGGCGGAAAGACTGCATACGATGCATCTCTCGGGTCTTGTCGGCTCCCGGCAGAAGGTGCTGGTCGAGCGCAACGAAATGGCCCATACGGAAGACTTTACCCTCGTTTCGACGCCTGGCATGACGCCGGGCCTGCTCGTCGAGGTTTCGATCGGCGGCCACAATGGTCGCCATCTGACGATTGCATCGGCTGCGGCAAGCGCTGCGGCCTGAGAGACGGAACAGACAGACCATGGCCCTCGGTTTCATCAAGAAAGTCTTCACCTTCGGCAAGGAGAAGCCGGCGCAAACGGCGCCCGATGCTGTTGAAGACAAAGCGTCTGCGTCTGAGCTCGAAGCCGGGGTCCTGACAAGTGGCGCATCTGATGATCTTCTGGCGGATCTGCCCCTGGCTGACGATCCCGTGCTTGCCGAGGAGATGGATACGGCTGGGGGACCGTCACCTGATCTCGTATCTGGTGAGGCTGAGACCGATGCATCTGAACCGGCGATCGCAGATGCTGCCGATCTCGATATGGTGCCGCTGGAGCTTCTGAAGGCGGAAGAGGCCGTTGAACAGGATGACGTTGTCGAACATGCCGGGTCGGTCGACGCTCCGGCGCCAACATTCCACGAAAATCCGGTCCAGCCAGCCGATGTATCGCAGGGCGTGATCTCGGACGCGGCCGATTCTTCGGAGACACGCGCGCCAATCGCCCTGCCCAAGGGGTTTGCCACGGCCGAGAATGTGCCGGCCCAGCCGGTGGCTGCGGCTCCGCAGGTCAAGCAAACCTGGTTCCAGCGCCTGACCGCCGGCCTATTCCGCACCTCGTCACAGCTGACCGGCCAGATTGCCGCCCTCTTCACCAAGCGCAAGCTCGACGACGAGACGCTGGAGGAGTTGGAAGACCTTCTGATCCAGGCCGATCTCGGCGTAGAGACCGCCCTTCGCGTCACCGATACGCTCGCCTCCGAGCGCTATGGCAAGGATGTGACCGGCGAAGACGTGACCAAGATCATGGCAGCCGAGATCGTCAAGGTTCTGAAGCCGGTCGCGAAGCCATTGGCGCTCGATCTGTCCCACAAGCCACATGTCATTCTCGTTGTCGGTGTCAACGGCACCGGCAAGACGACGACGATCGGCAAACTTGCCGCCAAGCTGTCCGGCTCTGGCCTGAAGGTCATGCTGGCTGCCGGCGATACCTTCCGAGCCGCTGCAATCGAACAGCTGAAGATCTGGGCCGATCGAACCGGTTCGACCTTCCTGGGCACCAAGCTCGGGGCCGATGCCGCTGGTCTCGCCTATGAGGCCTTTGAGAAGGCCAGGGCCGACAAGGCGGATGTACTGATCGTCGATACCGCCGGTCGCCTGCAGAACAAGGCCGAGCTGATGGCGGAACTGGAGAAGATCGTGCGCGTTCTCGGCAAGCTCGATCCGGATGCGCCACATACTGTGTTGCAGACACTGGATGCCACGACGGGTCAGAACGCATTGCAACAGGTCGAGATCTTCCGCAATGTCGCCGGCGTCAACGGCCTGATCATGACAAAGCTCGACGGCACGGCGCGCGGTGGCATTCTCGTCGCCATCGCAGCCAAGCACAAATTGCCCGTCTATTTCATCGGCGTCGGTGAAGGCATTGACGATCTGGAGCCTTTCGAGGCGGAAGATTTTGCCAGTGCTATCGCCGGGATCGCGCGCTAAGGCGCACCAACTTCAAGGAAATCGACCCATGTCGGATGCATCGACCGATACCCACGCCTCCAAGGCCGACAAGCAGCATCCTCTGCTGAAGATGGCGCTCGAACTCGGGCCGCTGATGGTCTTTTTCTTCGGCAACCTGCGTGGTGAATGGCTATCACGAACGTTTCCGGAACTCACCGCGATCGGTGGACCATTGCTGATCGCAACCGCTCTGTTCATGGCAGCGACAGTAATCTCGCTTTTGGTTTCGAAGATCGTCTTCAAGCACCTGCCGGTCATGCCGCTCGTCTCGGGCGTGGTTGTGATGGTCTTCGGCGGGCTATCGATCTGGCTCCAGGACGAGACCTTCATCAAGATGAAGCCGACCATCGTGAATGCGTTGTTCGGTGTTGTGTTGCTGGGAGGACTTGCCTTCGGGACTTCGCTGCTCGGCTATGTCTTCAATGCGGCGTTTCAGCTCGACGCCGAAGGCTGGCGAAAGCTCACGCTGCGTTGGGGCGTCTTCTTCCTCTTCC
>NNBU01000153.1_pt1 | contig 25058 bp, 23 predicted proteins | sample 1173781 | NCBI WGS metagenome assembly NNBU01 (sample SAMN07173937, study PRJNA388173) | plant metagenome | biome: Plant school; feature: Soil; material: Symbiotic tissue of Blasia pusilla L.; isolation source: symbiotic tissue sample KVJ2 | host: Blasia pusilla | place: Norway: Troms, Kvaloya...
CTGTTTTTGCTTGCGTAAAACACCAAAATGAGAAAGTAAAAGCTGCTTTTGTTTGTGGAAAACACTAAAATGCGAAATTAAAAGCTGCTTTTGGAGAAGTAAAAGCTGCTTTTGTTTGTGGAAAACACTAGAATGCGAGATTAAAAGCTGCTTTTGGAGAAGTAAAAGCTGCTTTCGTTTCTGGAAAACACTAAAATGCGAGATTAAAAGCTGCTTTTGAAGAAGTAAAAGCTGCTTTTGCATAAGTAATCAGGGATTTTTACTTAACTCAATATGAATTTTAGTCTAGGCGATGCCTACGCGTAGATTCGCACTCTACACAACGACACTGATGCACTCAGGATTTTATCTAAAAGGCGATCGCTTATGGGTTTACAATTAAAAATACAGCGCTAGGCTTTACAATATCATCATTGCACCTCAAAGCGATGAAAAAGGTTTTGGAGCGATCGTTTATGTTAGGTCTGGAGAGAATTACATTTGACCCTAGCATTATGGCTGGACAAGCTTGCATTCGCGGGATGCGGATTCCGGTTTCTTTAGTGGTAAATTTGGTAGCTCATGGAAAGCCTATAGAAGAAATTTTAGAAGAGTATCCTGATTTAGAAGCAGAAGATATTCGTCAATCTCTTCTTTATGCAGCATGGTTGACTCAAGAACGGGTTTATACCTTCAAAAGTGCTTAACAAGTAATAATGAAGTTTTTGGCAGATATGGGAATTTCACTACGCACTGTAACTTGGTTGCATGGTGCTGGTTATGATGTAGTGCATTTGCGCGATGAAAGTTTGCAAAGACTACCAGATAATGAGATTTTAATTAAAGCCCGTGCAGAAGGAAGAATTTTATTAACTATAGATTTAGATTTTGCCCAACTTTTAGCCGTGAGTGGGGAGAGTTTACCCAGTGTAATTTTGTTTAGGTTGGGGAACGAAAATTATGATGCAATTAATGAACGGTTGACGCAAGTTTTGAGTGAATGTCAGGAAGATTTAGAGTTAGGGGCAATTATTTCTGTAAGTAATGAAACTTTCCGAGTGAGGCGATTGCCCATATAACAATACGCTTGGGTTAAGGCTAAAAACTAAAACTGGCGTAGATTGGGGAGCCTCATTCTACCTCAGAGTTCAGAACAGGAAAGTCCGAGTTAAAGCGATCGCACTTTTCAGTTTTATCACGATACGCTTTGCACAAAACTAGCTTATTCTGGATTTGGGGGGAGGCGATCGCGCAGACTTGCCAAATTTTCACGACACTTAATAGTGCGGGAATGATTTACCCCTAATCGTTGCTCAAAAATCTCCAAAGCTTGCAAATACAACGGTTCAGCTTCGGTGTAACGTCCTTGTAAGTAGTAGAGTTTTGCCATATTGTTGAGGCTAGAGGCGACATCTGGATGTTCTTCTCCCAGCAGTTTACGCCACAGTGCCAAAGCTTGGATTAAAAGGGGTTCGGCTTCGCTGTATCTGCCTTGAGAAAAGTAGAGTACCGCTAGATTGTTGAGGCTTTGTGCGACATCTGGATGTTCTTCTCCCAGCAGTTGACACCTGAGTGCCAAAGCTTGGATGTAAAGGGGTTCGGCTTCGCTGTATATGCCTTGGGAGTCGTAGAATGCCCCTAGGTTGTTGAGGCTAGAGGCGACATCTGGATGTTCTTCTCCCAGCAGTTGACGGCTGAGTGCCAAAGCTTGGATGTACAAGGGTTCAGCTTCGCTGTATCTGCCTTGGGAGTCGTAGAGTCCTGCGAGGTTGTTGAGACTAGTGGCGACAGATGGATGTTCTTCACCCAGCAGCTTGTGCCAGAGTGCCAAAGCTTGGATGTAAAGGGGTTCGGCTTCGCTGTATCTGCCTTGGGAGTCGTAGAGTCCCGCTAGGTTGTTGAGACTAAGTGCGGCAGATGGATGTTCTTCACCCAGCAGCTTGCGCCCGAGTGCCAAAGCTTGGATGTAAAGGGGTTCGGCTTCGCTGTATCTGCCTTGGGAGTCGTAGAGTAACGCGAGGTTGTTGAGACTAGTGGCGACAGATGGATGTTCTTCACCCAGCAGCTTGCGCCAGAGTGCCAAAGCTTGGATGTAAAGGGGTTCGGCTTCGCTGTATCTGCCTTGGGAGTCGTAGAGTAACGCTAGGTTGTTGAGACTTTGTGCGACATCTGGATGTTCTTCACCCAGCAGCTTGCGCCTGAGTGCCAAAGTTTGGATGTAAAGGGGTTCGGCTTCGCTGTATCTGCCTTGGGAGTAGTAGAGGGCCGCTAGGTTGTTGAGGCTAGCGGCGACATCTGGATGTTCTTCTCCCAAGCGCTTTTTAGTGACTTCTAAACACTGCTCATAGCAAGGTAAAGCTTGGTTATATAAACCTTGACCATTGTAAAATCGAGCGTTGCCAACGAATACCCAAGGTAAATCTTCATCACTGACATATTGAATGAGATTCTTCGCCACTTCTGCTAAATGAGGTGTGGCAGGGGTGACATCGTTGATTTGCTCAAGGGTAGGTGAGTCAGGAATATCTTTAGCAACTGCTGCCATTACCCGGCAAAGAGAAAGCTTTAATTCCTCCCCCTTGTCTAAACCTGTAAGCTTATATTGAAAAAACTCTCGTAGCAGTGGATGCAGTTGATAGATTCCCTCACTTTTGCGCTGAAGTAAATGCAGATTCAGCAAGCTATCGTCTCTAATTTCCTCTAAATCTTCGGCATCTTCATCTGCCAAACACTGTTCTACCAACTTCCAAGGGATGGGTGCGGCGGCAAATAAACTCAATAAACAACCCAATTGTTTATCGTCGTCCTCTAATTCCTGCCAACTCAACTCAAAGGCTGCTAACACACCTCGTTGTGCTGTCATGTCGGCTTCCGACTTAGATTTAGAGAGAGAACGCTCATCTAATCGCTTGTTCTCCAACCGCCGCAACATTTCTGCTAAAGATAAATCCTGTTTCCGCGCCAAATAGCGCCCCACTAATTCCACACCCAAAGGTAAATATCCCAGCCATTCACACAACTGATTTGCTAAAGCTAATTCTTTTTCAATTCGCCCCGGTGTTTCTTTGAGTAAAGACCTTAACAACTCCAGCGCCGCCTCTGGTTGCAGCACATCCAAAGATAACTGTGCGATGCGTCCCAAGTTCTGGCGCGTAGTCATCAGCACTTTAAACCGAGAAGGTAGCGACTGTAAGTAAGGCTTAACTTCCTCGTAGTCGCTGACATCATCCAACACTAGCAGTACATCACCTTCACACCAACGCCGCCAACAATATTGCACTTGGGCGAGTATGTCAAAATCTTCTGGCGGCTTTAAATCAAGTTGCATTCTGGCGAACTGCACAACTTGAATGCCTACATCCCCAGTTTTTGCTAGCAACCAACAAAGCCCACCGTTATATGTTTCGCGTTGCTGGATGGCATATTGCAGGGCGAGTTCTGTTTTACCAACTCCACCCATACCGGCAATAGCGGCGATCGCAACTTGTTTATTATCCTGCAAAAGTTGGTGGAGTTTTTGCAATTCATCTTCACGTCCGACAAATTCCACCACCCCACTCAGGGGCAAATTCTGCGGTATTTCAGTAGAAACTATCGATTCCCCTTGGGGCGACTTTAGTCAGAAGTTAAAGGTGTTATCAGAAATGGTATTAGTTCCACCTTTAATATTTATCCCCTGCCAATTTTCAATAATAGTGTTTGTCAGTTGAGGTTGTGCCTCATTGGCTACAGCTTCCACAGCTTGAGCAATATCAGGATCTTTCTTTGCCGCTTCCTCTACTTGCTGCCCAATGAGATAAGCTTGACCATAATCTAAAGATTGTGTTTTAGCCTGTTCGATAACCTTCGCCGTGCTAGGTTCCTTGCGTTTGAGCAAAACTAACAACTTTTCGCCTTCATTCCAAGCCTTTTCGCCGATGATTTCCCCAGTTTTTTCAAAGGCTTTGGTGATTACCAAAGTTGCGATCGCAGCTGCTGTCAGCGATACTGGCTCCATAAGTTTGCCAAAATATACGAAATTTTACTTATGGCTCTCAGTTTAACAGTCTCTAAAGAGGTAATAAAGAGCAAATAGCAGAATAAACTATAAAACAATTTAAAGGGACGACTTCAACAAGTGAAATCGTCCCTTTAGACTTATAAATAGTAAAATATACCCTATCTGCTTACTCTGGAAGGTTCAACCCACTCATCCCAAGAGCTATCGTAGCCATCGTAAGTAATTTTATAAAGATCGTTACTAACTTCTAAAACCTGCCCTGCATACCATTTCCCCTTCCACAAAATTCTAACTGCATCTCCAACTTCAAATGATGCCCGAAAGCGTCCAGTACCAACCCATTCATTCCAGGAGCTATCGTAACCTTCATAAGTAATATAGCAATTATCATTATTAACTTTAAGTACCGTTGCCGGATACCATGTTTCCTTCCAAAGAACTTCAGCCTTTTGTCCCACAGAACAAGGTGAAGCCGCAAAAGCGCTAGGAATTAATGTTCCTACCCAAGTTGCCATAAAAATGGCACCAAACAATACTTTGTTTTTCATGATTATTTGTCTCCTCAAACAGTAAAATCAAATTTTGATGATGATTTATGGAAATCTAATTCAAAACTTGCAGCTAACTATTACTATTTTTAAAGAATGCAATTAGCGATCGCCTCAGCAAAAATTATGAATCTCCGCCGGAGTTTGTGAAGATATCGCTGACCAATTACGTATTTAATTTAATAGCAGTTAGGGATTTTACTTATTTGCTATCAATAAAAATCAAAAGACTCAGATCCCTGACTTATTGAGCAGTACGGTTCAGTTAAAGCCAAAAACCTTAAACTGCGTAGGTTGGGTTGAGGAACGAAACCCAACATTTATCCGGCTTTGTTGGGTTTCACTTCCCTACGGGACGCTGTTCGCGTTCGTTCAACCCAACCTACAATTATCCTTAACCCAAGCGTATTGACTTATTAAAAAAATCGAGAATCTTCTTATTCGTAGTAATCCTGAAATCAAACTTCACAATTTATTGATATTTTTTAATTACTGGATCTAAATTTAATTTCATAGATTCCCAGTAACCCTGCCGCTAGCAGCAAAGGTAAAAAGTAGTATATTCCCCGATAAGCTAACAGTGAACCCAAAACTGCCGCCGCCGAAATTTTATCAGAGATGAACAGCAATACCACAGTTTCAAAGACACCCAACCCGCCAGGAACATTACTAATCACACCTGCAAACATCCCTAGTAAATAAATTCCTAAAAAATCGAGATAAGATAAAGGCGTATTACTAGGAAGTAGCGCATAAAGAATTGCCGCCGCCAGAATCCAATCCAGGCTAGAAATTGCAATTTGAGATAACGATATCTGTAAGGAAGGAAAGCAAAATTCTTGCTGACGAAAAGTTAATGTTTGTTTAATTAAAATACTTCCCAACAAGTAAATAGCAATCAACAGTAGAAAAATTACACCGATGGGGCGTACTGTTGCAAAAGGCAAATGTAGTTGTGTAGGAATTGTTAAAGGATTAATAACAAACATCAACCCAGCAACGGCGAACATTCCCAACCAAAAAGTATAATTAGTGAAAGCAATTACTTGAGCGATCGCAACTGCTGAAACTCCCCAATTAGCATAAAATCGATAACGGATAGCACTGCCAGTTAGTAAAGCAAACCCTATGGTATTACTAAACGCCGAGCTAATAAAGTTGGTTAGAGCAATCTTGTTCCAACTTAGAGAACGATTAATGTAGCTAAAACCTAAGATATCGTACCCAATCATCACTAGATAGCCCAAGGCTGTCAGCCAAATCGCCCAACTCAAGCGACTTTTGGGAATAGCAGCTAGAGAGTTGAGGATATCACGATAATTATACTCACGTAATTCGCTAGCGATCGCCCACAAAGAAAGCACCAGCAGCAACAAGCCAAACAAAGAACTGAAATTGAGTCGCAGCTTTTTAACCATCGTGAAGAAACTTATCCTAACTCTTGACTTTTTATATTATTGAGGGTTCTAAATTCCTTGCAACTAACAAGCAACAAGTTTTGCAGTAGGGTTAAAACGTCATTATGAATTACGAATTATTTAATTTCTAATCAGTCGCAAAGTTTCCATCCTGTTGACACAGCGTTGACATATCATTTGCATAAGCTTTTGAAGGCAAGTACATACTGCCCAATGCCCAACGCCCTTCAAAGATGAACTACAAACAATCTAAAATTTTCTTGCTAATTTCAGTATTAACCCTAGTTAGTTGTAATTTCTCCCAAAGTGTTATAGCAAAATCACCGCAACAGCAAGATTTACGAACAACGCCTTCCATTCTTCCAACCCAATCTCATAGTGCCGACTCAGCTACTTCTCTAACTTACAAAATTGAAACTTATGATAGTCAAGTAATGGGCGCAAGTCGTACCTATGGCGTTTCTTTACCCCCTGGCTATGAACAAAACCCCAAAAAAAGCTATCCTGTAATCTTTCTTCTCCACGGTGGACATGGGAATCCCACTGATTGGTTTATTCAGAACAAGGGACAAGCTCTCAAGACTGTAGAACAACTTTATACTACGGGTAAGTTGCCACCCAGCATTATTATTACACCAGATGGCAACGATAAACGCGGCTCTAGTCCCTACCGAGATCCTGAATATATCGATGGCCCTAACGGTAAAGTCTCCACAGCCGTCGGGGATGAATTAGTAAAAGTTGTGCAAAGCCGTTATCGTACACTCACAAATCCAGATTTTTGGGCGATAGGTGGTTTATCTTCTGGTGGATGGGGTGCCGTTAATGTAGGATTACACAACCTGAATAATTTTTCAATTTTATTTAGTCATAGTGGTTATTTTCATGACAAAAGCGGGCCGGCAAATAGCCCAATAACTTATATCAAAATTATTCCCCTACAAGCTCAAAAAAGGTTGAGAATCTACCTAGATTCGGGTACAGCAGATACTGAAGAAATTCACGAAGCTGAACAATTTGCTAAAGTCCTAAACCAACTAAAAATTTATAACTTATTTCGCCAGTTTCCTGGCAGTCATACCTGGCAATACTGGCGAGAACATTTAGCCGATTCGTTAACATTTGTTGGTGAACAATTTCGAGCTTCTGAGATAGCACATAGGGTTGAAAATTTAGGTATTAAACAGAATAAAAATATTCAAAATAATTAGAAGTTTTTAGTATAAATAATCCTCTTTTGCAAAACGTTGATGTTTAAAATTCAATGCGGAAAACGCTGCTGTTATTTTCTAGCAGATTAACTATAGTAAGTTCCAATGGAGGTAAATTTTCAACGGCTCAAAGAATATGAAGATTTCTAAATTTTTAATTAGCTTGGTAGGAGCGATCGCACTCCTCACCAGCGCTGGTTATTATTATGTATTTATCTTAGGTGCGCCACAGCTAGACCCACCCCATAAAGAAGCGAATACTGGGCTAAAGTTTCAATTAGCAACCTTCAACTCCCAAGCGATGGGTGCAGTCCGCAACTACGGCGTAATTTTGCCCCCTGGCTATGACAAAAATCAGCAAAAACGCTATCCTGTGATATTCTTACTACACGGTGGTCATGATAATGCCCGTGCTTACGCTGTCAAATATGCAGTCCTAGAAGTACTGCATGAACTCTATCAAAGTGGAAAATTACCGCCATCGATTGTGATTACACCTGATGGTAATGATAATCGCGGTTCCAGTCCTTTATTCGACCCCGATTATTTTGATGGGCCGAATGGCAAAGTCGGAACTTTGATTGGCTCAGAACTAGTGCAAATTGTCAAGTCGCGCTACCGCACCTTAGAAAAACCCCAGTTTTGGGCGCTAGGAGGTCTGTCTTCTGGGGGATGGGGAGCTTTTAATATCGGGTTACGCTATCTCAACAACTTCCATATTTTGTTTAGCCATAGCGGTTATTTTACCGATAATAGCGGTTCAGACAATAGTCCCCAACAAATTGTGCAACAGCTACCAATTGAAGATAGAAAGCAATTGCGTGTTTACCTAGATGCGGGTCTGAACGATACTAATTTGCTGGCTTCTACCAAAGCCTTCAACGAAACTTTAAATAAATTAGACATTGCTCACGTATTTTACGCATTTCCTGGAGGTCATGGTTTATCTGGTGCCGATATAGGCTGGAACTACTTTCATAAACATCTTAAAGATTCACTTTCCTATGTAGGTGAACAGTTTAAACAATTAGGAGTTAAGAGTTAACAGTTTTAACGCCAAAACAAATGACAAATGACAAATGACAAATGACAAATGACAAATAATTTAAAGACTCAGATTGGGCTTTGGAGTGCAGTATTCCTAACAGGTTTAGTCGGAGTAGTAAATTTGTTATCAGCAGTGACACCTAACCTGTATGGGCGGACTCACTGGCTGAAAGAATTTTTACCATTTGAAATTCGCGCTAGTGGTCATATATTTTCAGCATTAACTGGGTTTATTTTACTTACACTTGCTACTAATTTATTACGCCGAAAAAGAATAGCCTGGTTACTTACCATTGCTTTACTAGTGATTTCCATTTGTAGCCATTTGCTGAAGGGACTTGACTATGAAGAAAGTCTACTCTCTGGAGTTTTGCTACTGCAATTAATCTTGATGCGCCATTTTTTCACAGCGCAATCAGACCGTCCTTCCATCGCACGGGGTGTCAGAGTGCTGATAGGCGCTTTATTATTTACCCTAGCATACGGAACTATTGGATTTTACTTGTTAGACGACAAATTTTCTGAGAATTTTAATTGGCGTGAAGCTATACTTCAAACTTTAGCAATGTTCTTCACCGAGGATAATTTGGGGTTGCAACCAAAGAGTCGATTTGGAGAATTTTTTGCTAATTCCATCTATATTATTGCCGCAGTTACTATTACTTATGCAATGGTAATGCTGTTGCAACCTGTGTTTTGGCGGAATTTAGCAACCACAAATGAGCGACGAAGAGCTAAAGAAATTGTCGAGCAATATGGATGTTCTTCTTTAGCAGCGTTCACACTCTTAAATGATAAAAGTTATTATTTTAGCCCTTCAGGTAATAGTGTAATTGCTTATGTTCCCAAAGGACGCGGCGCGATCGCATTAGGAGATCCCATCGGCCCCATTGAAGACCGCAAAGAGACAATTATTGCTTTTGAGCAGTTTTGCCAGCGTAATGACTGGTATCCTAGCTTTTACCAAACTTTGCCTGATGATGTTGAGCTTTACAAATCTTTAGGGTTTAAGGTACTCAAGATTGGAGAGGAAGCGATCGTTGATCTCAAAAGTTTTACGTTACAAGGTAAAGCCGGTAAAAACTTTAGACCATCAATCAATCGTTTAACTAAGCTAGGATACCAAATCGACTTTTATCAGCCACCCATCGCCGATGCTTTGTTGCATCGGCTCAAACCTGTGAGTGATGAATGGCTAAAAATGGTACAAGGTTCGGAAAAACAATTTTCTTTGGGTTGGTTTAACGAAGCTTACCTGCGAGAGTGCGAGATGGCTGTGGTACATAATCCCGAAGGTCAGATTAGCGCCTTTGCCAACATTGTCCGGGAGTACCAACTCAACGAAGTGACTATTGACATGATGCGCCACCGCCCGTCTATTGAGAATGGCACAATGGACTTTTTATTTATTTCCCTGCTCCAGCATTTTAAAGATGATGGCTACGACAGCTTTAATTTTGGTCTTTCTGCCCTTGCGGGAGTTGGAGACAACCCAGAATCGCGCCGATTAGAGAAAGTATTGCACTATCTTTACGAGCATTTGAATCGCTTCTATAATTTCAAGGGACTACACGCCTACAAAGATAAGTTCCGCCCTCGTTGGGAACCGCGTTATTTGGTTTACCCCAGTTTAGCTGCCTTACCAGATGTAGTTGTAGCATTGATTCGTGCAGATTCAGGCGATCGCCTCTTCGATTATTTCAAACCCGGAGCTTAAATGCGGGAAAAAAATAACGTGCTGATTCAAAAAATTCCCAATGATTTTGACCGACCCTTAAGAACAGACATATCAAGCGATGTCTATCACGGACTACGCCTAGGGTGTTGACTTTGATGAAATTTGGTGATTTTCGGTTCATGCTATTTTTGTGAGAGTGAAAAATCTCTCTTTTGTCATTGCGAGCGGAGCGAAGCAATCGCTTGGGATTGCTTCGCTCCGCTCGCAATGACTACACAAATTTTGCATGAATTTTTACTCCCTAAAAAGGCATAGAGTCTACACCCTAGACTACGCCTACACAACTTGGCATTCGTATGATACAATTGTACTATAAAAGAATGAATATCCGGTGAGTATGCAACGCGAAGTTTACCAGGCGATGCCTAAAGTTTGTACTAAATGAAGGACATAGTAGCTAGTTAGTGAATGCAATTATTAACACAATATTTGTGTAGTATATGCCAAAATTAGCATTTATTTGGCATTAATTTATTGTGTGTTTGCCCCTCAGTTTTGCACGGTTGTCACATCATAATTAACCGTGGCTTTAAAAGATTCTTGACCTTTATATGGAAGGTAGCATTATGACGAATAATAAAATTTCTTTGGTAGAACTAATCCAACTTTTGGCACAACATCGCAAAAATATTATCGTCAATATCAAGAACCTACAAGAACATTATCAAAGAACAGGTATCAAGCGTGTTAAAGGTGTGAGAAACGAAAATGGAGAACTGCTCCAACCTTGGTTGAGAACGGAATATATGGACAATGCTGAGTATGTTGGTATGGGCGAGTTTAAGTTTAACCACAATACTGCTACTATCAATATGCTTGTCAAACGTAAGGTCAAACTTGCCAAATTTGAAGACCAAACCCCCACTATTGAGGTAGCAGGTTTGCTAGTCAATGACCTCAATGCCTTTAATAATTATACGATTGTAAGTGACGGCAAAATCAACGTAAAGTCCTTACAAGTCAAAATCAGCAGTAAAAAAGTCTTTGACTTACTAAAAGAAAAACGCATACTGAATGCAGAAGAATTTGACTTCAATGCTGAATATACCATTCAGTTAGATAACTTCCCGCTTGTAGCTGCTAATAGTCATTACAGTAATATTGATGGACTATTCAATGAACTAGCAGAGATTAAAGTACTGAATAGTATTATTAGCGCTCACTTGAAAAAGGAATCAGATGTATTTATAGAAAGACAGTTAGATGAGTTTAAAAAACACTACCTGTCCAAGAATACTTACATTAATTTTCCTACCACTAACGAATACACTGATATTCATGAAGCTTTAGTTAATGGTACTCTTGAGTCAAGATTGAGCTACAAAATAGATATCGGCAGTCAAGATATTCTGAACCTGAGTAAGTTACCTTCTGCTAACAAGTTTCTGAATAGAATGTATCGTCTTTATGACAAAGAAACTGGAGAAATTTTCGTAAAGCCAAGTTTTGAAATGGCATTTAACGAGAATCTCGCTGTTAGGCACAGACTACTATCATCACGCACCAAGATTACAAAAGTTGATGAGTTGATAAAATCAATTTTTGATGATTTTCTTGGGCTTGATCAAAATGGCATAGTTGGAGGTATTCTTCAGAAAGTTGGTGCTGATAGCTTGGCGCAGTTATTGCGGGATAAACAGACTGGTAAGCAAATCAGCAAAGAGGAAATTGTTGTAGCTTTAACGATGGCTAATAAAAAGCTAGAAGAATATGCAGAAAATATTTACCAAGATAAGATTTCTCCCTTAGTATTTTACATTGGTTCTACTGGACTATTGCCAGTTCAAATGAAATCAAAAGCCATGACTGCTGAGGAAGCTGCTGCGAAATACCCAAATTTGCAATTTTCTAAAGATGAGCAAGAAGGTACTTTTTTTGCAATTGGTGATAGTATTATCAGCATCTATTCAAAAACTGAATATTACAGCAAACTTATTTCTGTAGTATAGACAATTAGATTGCAAGTAAGTCGGTGGTGATATTTCCAGCTATGTTAAGGAATTTTAATGTAGGGTGTGTTATGCCGTAGGCTAACGCACCCTACTAATTTATAGTTTTTCATAATGTGCTGAAAAATTACCAGCCCGATAGGCAAACGCTCCGAAACCTCTATAATCGGCAAATTATTGAGGTTTACGAGCCACAGTCGCTATATCTGGGTTGAGCTTGGATTTATTTAACAACTCTAGAGCAAGTTGATAAATCAGGAGATTTCCTCCAACCTGAAGGCTGGTGGAGCGGCTATGATTTAAACGCAAAGTACAGCTATGATCTGTAAATTGTTAACTTTGTGATTAGTTTATGTCCTGCTTAGAGTCGTGCCGTTGTGGCGGTACCTGATAGATTGAATTTTCTGGAGAGGCTACTGCTGCTTTCGGAATTTCAATTACCGGGTTATTTAGTCCCACCATCAGAGGGGAAGGGGGAACTATAGACGCTGAGGACGTTTGTATGGGTTCTCTTTGTGGTCGTTGTGCCAGTTGCGGTGCTGTCGAACCACCACCAGACACTAAGCCCGATACTGCGCCAATTACACAAGCAGCAACGGCTGCGCCTCCCAGCATCCAGTTTAAACGAGAGCGGCGGCGCAAACGTGTCAATACTTGCTGAACTGTTGCTTCTGGTGATTGTTGGGCTGCTGGCACTGGGAGAGTCCGCAAGCCTTGGCGCAGCTTTAACAGTCGAGCATACAAGCATTGAACTGAGGCATCATTTGCCAGCCATTCTTCTACTTGCCTGCGCTCGGTGGCTGTGACTTCACCATCGAGATAAGCACTCAATAACTCGAAGCGATCGCGCTTCACCATATCCATAAGACCCGTTGATTCATTGGTATGCTTGGCCATTTCATCTGGCAAATCTTGAGGAAGTTGCAAAGGTGAACGGTCGTAAAACTGAGAATCAGTAGTCATCTTAACATTATTACCAATTCATACACGGGTAAACTGGGCGGCAAATTCGGGAAAATTAGCCAATTTTCCTCCTTAGGGAGGAAGCTATCTATATCTTTCTGGTAATTCTTAATCTATGCTTAAATTCTGCCATTGGGCAGAGGCAAGATATTGTAAATTAGGAGTCTAGATAATTCTGCAAGTGGGCTTGCAACCTCGATCTAGCTCTGGCTATTCTTGACTTCACAGTTCCTAAGGAAACTCCAGTGATTTCGGCAATTTCTTCATAAGCCATACCTTCGATTTCTCTCAGGACAATGGTAGTACGAAAGACTTCTGGTAAATCCGCGATCGCTTCCCGCAATTGCTCGTAAAATTCTCTAGTTGTCAGTTCTTCTTCAGGCCCTGGGGTATCGCCGGCGATTTCCCAATCCATCTCGCCATCCTCTAACGAACGGGGAGCATCCAGTGACAAAGGACTCATAACCCGCTTGCGTTTCCGCAACTCGTCGTAAAACAAGTTGGTGGCAATGCGGCTTAACCAGCCCCGAAATTTAGCAGGCTCTTGTAATCGGTTAATATTCCGATACACTCGAATCCAAACTTCTTGAGCCAAATCGGCTCTGTCAGCCCAATCTGGAGCTAGGTGGTATAGAACTCGATCAACTTGACTTTGATAGCGGCGTAATAGTTCTGCAAACGCAGCACGATCTGGTCGCAGTCCCGCTTGACAGCGTAAAATTAAATCGTGGTTAGGGAGTTTGTCAACTTGCACTGATGCTTCTGGGTACTTTGCATCAACCGTTGACCAGGATACAGTAATCGACTGACTCATAGATCGTACTGGCTCTAAATCATCCCTATCTATTAGACCTGCTAATGGGACAGAAGTTCCATGCTTAGGTGACGGATTTATGACTGGAACACTGAGGCATACAATTTTAGATACATTTATAGCAATAAGGAGAGCCACTTTTTCCTTATACTGCTCGCATAGTTGCCCAAGACCCATCAACTAACAAAGGCGCAGCAATATGCACATTTTAGTAATTTTAGCAACTGGGTATATACGCTTGATCAAAATAATTAAATCTGGTTATAAGGATGAAGATAAAAATTTTGTAATTCTAACTTCTTGATACCTTTAAAACTCGGGTAATAATTTCTGGAAGTTGGTTTGTTTTGGTTGCTAGGATGGTGATTTAATTTTTTGATTTTGTTACCAGAATAGTTGCTGATTGTTCTGGTTGTGGCCCGTAGGCAGCACTAGAGTTCTGTTGCACTGGTACGCGAACTTGAAAAAATAAATTGAGGGAAAAGGTAATTGTGACTGCTAGCAATAGTTTTTCAAACATGGTTTTTCTTCCACCTACACCATTAATGATTGATTGCTACATTTCAAGAGTTGCACCAGAAAGTCTAAGTATTGGCTTACAATCCCCAGAACTTTGGAGGAATAAGGTTGTTCACTTGGATTTTTGCTGCTGGGACAATTCGCATAGTCTTAGTTTGCCCAGAGGTGTTGGCAGATTTATAGCGGAAATGATAAGTATTGATAAATTTTTGATAATCGGATGATGAACCCATCCAATTGCTCGGTTGGATATGTCAGGGATAAACAATAGGCGATGGCAATGGTAAGAAACGAATCTATAGGGCGTATGGTAATGTTGCTCTGTTTTGGCACAGCATTTTTATCTTTGGCTGTCCATTGGCGCATTACTAAGGCGGAACGGCAGTTTGGAAAGACTGTATCTACTTCGATGCGGCGAGATTCGACCCTAACCAACCCTAAGGGAAGCCGCCCAGAGGAAAATTACAAGAGTCTTTCCCAAGTGAGTTTAGGGGAAATTGCGCTGGGTGCATCTGTGCCACCTGGTGAAGTTACCCAAGGCTCAACTGCCCAGAGGACGTTTACACCAAAGTCCTCTGCTGTTAAGTCTCAAACTAAGTCGAAAATAATTAAGAAGAATGTAGCTAAAGCAACTACTCGGAGGACTTCTACACTCAAGTCTTCTACTATTAAGTCAAAAATAATTAAGAAGAATGTAGCTAAAGCAACTGCTAGAAGGACTTCTACACTCAAGCCTTCTACTCTTAAGCCTCAAAATCAGCCCAAAACTATTAAGAAGAATGTAGTTAAAGTAGCCGATTTGCCAACTCAGACACGGCTGGTGGCACAAGTAGAAAGACAAAATCCAGTTGCGGATAGTTGGCCAAAAGCTTTATGGTCTAAGGCTTCAGCCCAGCAAATACCATCTAATAGGTTAGCAGATGCGAAGACGGAAGTGGTGGTTGATTTAAGCGATCGCCGCACGTATGTATACGCAGGAAATGAGGTGATAGCAAGCTACCCAATTGCTGTCGGTAAGAAAGGTTGGGAAACGCCTACAGGTTCTTTCCAGGTTATCCACATGCGACACTATCCAATCTGGCGTCACCCAATTACTGGGAAAGTATTTGAAGCTGGTACGGATAGCCCCTTGGGAGATAGATGGATTGGTTTTTGGTCAGATGGACGGAATGAAATTGGCTTTCATGGCACACCGGAAACCGATCTCGTAGGAACGGCTGTATCTCACGGCTGCTTAAGAATGCGTAATTCTGATGTCCGATTGTTGTATGAGCAAGTAAATTTAGGGACAACAGTGTTAGTACGTGATTAATTAATTAAGAGTCATTAGTCCTTTGTCCTTTGTTCTTTGTCTAGAACAAATGACTAATGACTAATGACTCTTAAAATTATAATTTTTGCTCAAAGTTAGGTGCATAAGCTTGGAGTAAAGCACTAACTTGGCGTACAACCTCATTACCAGTATTTTTGCCCAACGCTTGCCGTTCTGGGAAGAAATTTGGTCGATCTAGGTAACGATTAATCGCCTCACTCACTTGCTGAGAAATGAAGTCTTGCAGTTGTGCCTGAGCCGTCTGACGCTGGAAATTAGCACCCTCTTCTGTAGTAGCATACAAAGGTGGTAGACGATTGAGAGCGTAAGCAGCAATATCGCCCACATCCAGAGAACTTTCACTGGTGGCTTCAATCTCTGCGACTCGTGCGATCGCTTCTGTCAGTACCAATTCTTCCATGACGTTAATAAATTGTTTGCGGGGTACCGCCACTACCTCACCAGTCAATAGTGCTCCCATCAAGCGATCCAGCGCCATATACTCTTCAATTGAGAGTTCCGAGGCGTTGTCACAGATTCTACCAACTTCTGCTTCCATTGCTGGTGTCAAATAACCATCCTGGAGAGCTTGTTCTACAATTTTTTCGATACTCATAATGCTTATCATCATTTATGTTGGCCAAGCAAGGTAGGGACGGTATCAATCCAATTTATTTTGCCTAATTCTCAGCAAAAAATACACAAATTATCCACAGACGCGATCAACTCCGCCTCTACTAGTTAACGACCTTAGTTCGCCAAGGTGTTGGATCAACAGATTGTCCGTTGACATACAGACCCCAGTGCAAGTGTGGCCCCGTGGCAGCACCCGTTGAACCTACTGCGCCAATAAGTTGACCAGCTTTCACAAAATCACCTTCTTTAACGTTAATACGACTCAGGTGCATGAAAATACTGGTTACTCCTTGACCGTGGTCAATGCCAACTACGTTACCATGAACCCTAAATCCTTGAGATACCCTACCTACCAAAGCAACTCGCCCAGAGGCTGGGGCAATTACCGGTGAACCGGCGGCACCAGCGTAGTCAAGACCACGATGATAGTAGTCCTTTGCAAATGTACCATTATAGTAGCGACGTACACCATAGTTTGTACTCATCCGCCCTGCATTTGGCTTCAGAAATACTCCATTCCAATACTTTTCTGGTGTTTGTAGCGCCTTAAAAGCTGCCACGCGCTTCAGTTCATACTCTGTGGCATCCACTCCGGCTTTGCCAGGTGGCAAAGTAATGCGTTGTACGGGAAACTTGCGATTAAGCACATTCACTGCCAAGTTTTGCGCCTGACCATCGCCTGCAACTCGAAGTGTTCTAGTTCCAGCTTTTTCTAATGGAGTTGTGGGAACAAAAGCCCGATACTGATTGGGGGCAATTTCAAATGCTGGGTATGTATTCTTACCACTAGCTACTGTTGGATTTGTACCATTCTCTGGACTATCTAGATTAATCTCTACCGAGAGTGTATCCCCTAATTTAGGATTAGTTGGATTCACTTTTACTTGTAAAGCATCTACAGGCAATGCCAAAGTGATCGGGAGAACAGCAAATATTCCCTTTAACACATTTATTACACGGTGATTGGCTGTCAAACTTTTGACATCAAAACCGAGCAACTTTTTATTTGAACTACTAGCGCTATTCTCAATAATCATACAACTACAAAAAATACCTTGCTTGTGTTAGAAAATAGACTAGCTTATTATTACTAGTGTTTCCTGCTTGAAGCCGATGTTGTTAAAAACCATAAATGTTAGGAAATCTTCCAGATATTTATGGATTGCAAGGGCGAACGATTTTATTTGTAATTTTTAGTGAATTGGTTTTAATTCTAATAACCAAGGTGTATGACATTGGCAATGAGCATAAGATTTAACTAGATTGATGGCAAAAAATATTTCGTGGTTTGCTATATATGTCACTTGTTAGGGAACAAAGAGAACTCATTTTGGTTATATTCATTACATAATAATACTTGAAGGAAATCTTGAAATCAACTGGACACTTTTTCAACTGGACACTAATATCACACTGTTAGGTTGAAATGGGTATGGGGAAATCACCTAAATCAGTTAAAGAATTCGGCGAATATAAATCCAATTACATTAATAGGACTTACGCACACTCTACGAATTCTCGGCGTTATTGGCGTCTTGGCGGTTCGATAAATTAAGCTTTTTAGCAATTTTTACGTAAGTCCTAATTAAATAACGTTAATAACGCGATGTGCAACTTAGGCTATCCATTACCCGGATCTTTCTTAAGATTTGCCAGAGCGATCGCTTATGGTAAACATTTGAGAATGCAATGCTTCCTTCACCTGCGAACAAATTCCTACACTAATTACAACTCCCACTAGTCTCCAACGGGCTATACTGCCAAAGATGAGTTAGCAAACCTTGAAAACCATTGCTGCAAACATAGGTGATATGCAAAACACAGATATAGTTATCATTGGTAGCGGTATTGGCGGTTTAAGTTGTGCTGCTCTTTTGGCACGGTATGGCTTTGATGTAATGGTCTGCGAAAGCCACTCCATCCCTGGTGGTGCAGCCCACAGCTTTGAGCGCAACGGTTTCAAATTTGACTCAGGCCCGTCCCTGTACTCTGGACTATCTTACAGCCCTTCTGCCAACCCCTTAAAACAAGTATTAGATGCCATTGGCTCTGAACTCCCGTATGTAACCTACGATACTTGGGGTTGTTGTCTGCCAGAAGGTGATTTTGACACATCTGTTGGTGCCGAGCAATTTTGTGAAGTACTAATGAAACTTCGTGGTCATGATGCTGTCGCCGAATGGCAACAACTCCAGCGCGTTATGGAACCATTCGCTAGTGCAGCAATTTCTATACCACCAGCCGCATTACGCTTTGATCTTGGTGCAGCTAGAACTGTCGGCCCGTTTGTTCCATCTGTGGCAAAATATCTGACAGATATCATCAAGTTAACGGGCCCCTTCAGTCGGATTATGGATGGTGTTGTTAAAGACTCTTTTACCCGAAACTGGCTGAATTTGCTTTGCTTTCTGCTTTCTGGATTGCCCGCAGATGGCACTAGTGCCGCAGAAGTAGCATTTATGTTTGCCGATTGGTATCGACCAGACGCAGTACTTGAGTATCCCATTGGTGGTAGTGGTGCTTTAGTTGACACCCTTATCCAAGGATTGGAGCGTCACGGTGGGAAGTTGATATTGGGCGCTCATGTGGAGCAAGTGCTTGTAGAAGGTAATCGCGCGGTGGGTGTGCGTCTGCGCGATCGCTCCGAAATTCGGGCGCGTCGGGCAGTAATTTCTAATGCATCGGTTTGGGACACACTGAAGTTACTACCAGAAAAGGCAGTACCCAAACAGTACCGCACTAAACGACAAGCAACGCCAGAATGTGATAGCTTTATGCATCTACATCTAGGTATTGATGCTCAAGGATTACAGTCAAATTTGCGGTGTCATTACATCGTAGTTAATGACTGGGAATTGAGCATAACAGCATCTCAAAATGTGGTGGTAATCTCCATTCCTTCAATTCTCGACCCATCTTTAGCGCCAGCAGGTAAGCACGTGATTCATGTGTATACACCTGGTAATGAGCCTTATGCACTGTGGCAGGGAATGGATAGAAGGAGTCAGGAATATGCCGAACAAAAGCGATCGCGTGCAGAAGTAATGTGGCAAGCGCTACAGCGCATCATTCCAGATATTCGCTCTCGTTGCGAAGTCACACTTGTTGGTACACCTCTAACTCACGAGCGTTATCTTCGCCGTCACCAAGGTTCTTACGGCCCAGCAATTCAAGCTGGATCGAGTATGTTTCCTGGCCCCAGCACACCCCTACCAGGACTGATGTGCTGTGGCGACTCGACATTTCCCGGCATTGGTTTACCAGCAGTCGCCGCTAGTGGGCTGATTGCTGCCAATACCCTTGCACCAGTTAATAAGCATTTAGCAATGCTTCAGGATATCAAGTGCATTTAATTTTTTGAGCATAAAATCTAGTTGCCAAGAGAACTGCACCCACTGCCAAAGTTGCTAGTACACTGTCGGGTTCAGGTACGGCAACAACTTGAGCATCAATTCGTGCAGTTCCAGCAAACAAACCGGCCAAATCATTGTCGCCTAGTATACTAGCGAACTCTGGAGAAATCAGCAATTTAACATCAGGGATGGTTAAATTTTGGCCATCAAATGCCACAAGTCCCGGAGCGCTCAAATCAAACAAAATTGTATTTAAAGAAAATGTGTCTCTTAAAACAAGTCCACTTGCATCTGGGACAATACGTCCTGGAGCAAAACCTATTGAAAAGTCACCAACAGTAACTTGTTTATTAAAGGTAACAGTACCAGTATGCTCGATTGTGCCTGAGAGCGGAGTAAAACCGCCCTCGTCACTGAATGTAAAGTTGGTGGCTGAGTCGATGTTGAAGCCAACTAAATAATTACTAGGAATTGGTGCGACTGTATTATTGGTGCCTGTCAAGGTTAGACCAATACTTTTAAGAATATCCTCGTGATCGCGATCAATACTGGTGACTCCAGATATCACTTTAAAAGTTGCAGCATCTACCTGTATGGGTGCAATTGACATAAAAGCTGCGATCGTACAGCCAAGAATCCCTACAAACTGAGAAAAACGCATATATATTCCTGATGATATTTGTAGTTTATTTTATCTAAGAAAACGATCTTTATTAATCAATTAACTTAGAACTTACCGCTAAAAGTATACGATTAAAATTTAAAATAATACTTTTTTAAAGTTGATGTAAGTAAATATCAAGTTAATAACAAAATCTAACTCGTACAGTTAGAAATATAAAATTAAGTAAGTGGGTACAAATAAAGATTGCTACCCAAGATGGGGCGTAAAGTATGAGTTATAAAGCTTTAGTAGAGGAAATGAAAAAAATATAGTTATGTTTAATTATGTCCAATAGAAATTATTCAGCCTTCAACCTAACAATTATGAAGTGGTCAAGTGTAAGCTTTACATTTAATTATTGATAAGTTTAGGTTAAGAGTTGAAGTCCTGGTAGTGTCTTATAGCGTTTCCCGACCTAGTAAGGTACACCCGTAGGGGCACGGCACTGCCGTGCCCCTACACCTTGCGATATAATCTTGTACCTCATCTGAATGGGAACCCCTATATAGCGTTTCCTAATCAACAAGGTACATCTTAGCCTCTCCTCACTAGGGGTTGAGGTTCTTGTACCTCACTTAACCAAGAACTGCTATATATCATTTAGCTTTAATAATGATACAAATACGCTGGTAAAGGCACAGCAATGTTCATGTGTATCAACTTCGGCCAAAACACCAGATAAATCCCCTCTTACTACAAACAAAGAAGGCTAGGGGAGTTAGGTTTCCGAGGCTTTAATGTTACCAAAAATACTTTTAAAATATTAACTGTAACTTTCTAGGCGTTTTAATTTTTTTGTCCAAAGTTCAATATTTCTTGGTTCACAGACTTGTTCTAATCCACCAGCTTATTTTATCCAAATTAGGATCTATTTCCTGCCAAAAACTTGCTGATGAGTCTGTTTCTTTCGCTGCTGCAAGTATTTTATCTATACTGTCGAGGTTTTTTTGAATCAACTGCTTATCTAGTTTTGGAATATCTAATTTAAGATATTTTAAACGGTTGGGTAACTCTACTTTCTCTTTTGTCGGCAGATGCGGAATCTGAGTAACTTGTTCTATAATTTTGTCTACAGATGCAATAACTTCTTGCAGGCTCGGCTTTTTAGTTTGTAATTGTAAATCTTTTTCTTCAAAGGTTTCTTCTTGATTACCTAACTTTACTCTCACTATTTTGACAAAGAAAATATTGTAATCAATCTCACTAACTTCACCAACTTGTTGATGATATTTTCCAGTTTTATTTATAAGTACTATGTCACCTTTCTCAATTCTGTTGTTCATAATTTATACATCCTCTAAATTAAATTGCTAAATAATCTCCTCTACAGAAAATACTACTCTAAAGCCACAAATCCTCAGTCCACCGTCTGATTCATTCCAGCTACGACTGGCGCTGCGACACAGTTCTGGACTGAAACTCCAAGAACCACCGCGTAGTACCCGACGGTGTATATCACCGCTAACTTCCCAAGCTGTTCCATCTGAGGGGGCGTTGTTGTAGTTGTTGTGCCACGAATCAGCACACCATTCCCAAACTAGCCCGTGCATATCATACAATCCAAAGGCGTTGGCGACTTCAAAACTACCAACGTTTGTTGTTTCTTTACGAAATTTGCTTTTTGGTTCGATAGTGCAACTGACTAAATCAGAGGTAATGGTTTCGCCAAAGTGGAATGATGTTGTAGTTCCAGCCCGACAAGCATATTCCCATTCAGCTTCACTTGGTAAACGATAGTCGCGTCCAGTTTTTTCTGATAGTCTGAGACAGAATTCTACAGCTTCGTACCAAGATACATTTTCTACTGGTCTATCTAAACCTTTGAATTTCGACGGATTGGGATTTAAAGCTTGTTTGACTTTGGGTAAAGCTGCTACTACTCTCCACTGTGCTTGAGTTACGGGAAATTTTCCCATAAAAAATGGTTCAACGGTGACTTGATGTCGAGGACGTTCGTCAGCATCCCCTTCAAACTCTGGTGAACCCATCATGTAAGTACCACCAGGAATGGATACCATTTCTAATGTGACAGATTTACCCAATTCTTCGGCAAAGAAGTTTGCATTGCAATTCATCCGGTTGACTTCTCTACCACCTGTGTCTACTGTTACTATGTCAAATTCAAAGGTTTCTAAAGGGGGTAATGGTATTATTTCTTTTTGTGGTAGCGGCGGTAATATGGGTTGAGGCATCGAAACAATTTTTAGGGCAACAGGTTCAATGTTTGATGTTGCAAACTTCAAATCGTTGATAACTTCTACTGCTGTTTGATATCTCTCACTCGGTAAATGTTTGAGTAATTTATCTAAAATTTTCCCTAAGTCGTCGCTGATGGTAATACTTTTTTCTTGTAACCGTTCACGCCACAACCATTTGGCATTCATGGCATCATAAATTGGGTCATTAATCTGTCCAGAAGCATCCTGGAATGGCAAACATTGAGTTAAAAGACGCACACAAGTTACACCCAAAGCATACAAATCACTACCGTGACAAGCAAATCCAGCCATTTGTTCAGTTGGGGCATAACCAAGGGTATAAATTACTGTAGCTTGTCTTCCTATACTGGTTTGTGTTACCTGTTTAGCACCGCCAAAATCAATTAAGACGGGTTTTTCGTCACTTGCACGACGGATAATATTTTCTGGTTTGATATCCCGGTGAATGACGTTATGAGTATGAATAAATTCCAGAACTGGCAATAAATCAGCTAAAAGTTCCCAAATTTGTTGTTCACCATAGATTTGTTGCTGAACTTCTTGTAAGAGAGTTTTTCCTTGAATAAATTCTTGTACGAGATACAAGCTAGTACCTTGTTCAAAATAAGCTAGTAATCTGGGAATTTGAGTATGATTTTCTCCCAGTTCATACAACCGAAAAGCCTCTTCTTTGAAAAATTCTGCTGCTTTGGTGCGTTGTCCTGTTCCCTGAAATTGTGGGAAAAATTGTTTGATGACGCAAGGGGCGTTTAGTCTGTCTACATCTTCTGTAGCATAAGTTCTGCTAAACCCGCCTTCACCTAAAAGTCTTAATACGCGGTAACGGTTTCTGAGAAGTTTGCCAAAGTTGCTTTGTCCGCAACTCACGCAAAATCTATTGCTATCAGAGTTGAATGGATTTGAGCAATTGGGATTTTGGCAGATTTGCATAATGAGGGGGAAATAGCATTTTCTCCAAAGTTAGCCCCAATATTATCTAATTGAAAACAGTTATGTAGAGAAGCGAACACGGAAGTTTATTCATGTGCTTAAAACGATCTTTTACATGAGGGCAGAAGAATAAATACAATTCAAAATTCAAAATTCAAAATTTAAGAGATTGGTAGGTGTGTTACACCGTTAGGCTAATGTATCGTTTTTACAGCAGAATTCAGAAGTAAAACAGCCTTTATACCTGGAGTTGAGACTTAGCTTGTGTACTTCACTAACTTGAAATCTGCTGTATGATCTATTGCGGTGCGTTAGGCTAATGCCATAACGCACCCTACATTTTAATATAGCTGTTGCTCTATATCCAAAAAAGTTCGTAAAGAACCAAATCACTTATAATTTTTATTGCCAATAGCGACTCTTATTTGAAAGTTTTATTATCTCCAGAAGCGCGAATTAATTCAGCTACAAGAGCAACGATCGCAGATACTGAAATTAACATAACACTAAGAGCATTAATATCAGGTTTAACTCCGGCTCTAATGCGGCTAAAAATCTCCATTGGCAAGGTGTTAGAACCGCTACCAGCAGTAAAACTGGCAATAAGAAAATCATCTAAGCTGAGGACAAAAGCCAAGAGACAACCAGCTACAATCCCAGGCATTAATTGAGGTAGCAATACTTTGATGAATGCTTGCGTTGGTGTAGCGCCTAAATCTAGTGCTGCTTCTTCTAAGTGGGGATCTAAATTAGTTAGTCGGGAAGCAACCACAAGTCCGACGTAGGCAAGACAAAACACTATATGGGCTACAACTATCGTCCACAAACTTAAAGGTATGGCAAAGGCTGCTAGACATACTAGGGTAGCTACTGCGATCGCAATATCGGGAATAATCAATGGTAGGTAAGCAACACCCCGATACAATTTCTTACCAGGAAATTCGTAACGCGCTAACCCAACTGCCATCAAGGTTCCCAGCACGGCTGAAACTGCCACTGCACAACCAGCAACTATCATACTGTTTTGCAAGGCTGATAAGATGCGATCGTCACTAAACAACTTGCGATACCAATCGAGAGTGAATCCTTGCCAAGTTGCACTGTAAGGCGACTGATTGAAGCTATAAAAGCCAAGTACCAGTATGGGTAGGTACATGAACACAAACATGAGCAGTGAGAAAACCGCCTGCCATGAGACACGCGGTTTTTTGAGAGATGGAGAGATATTCACGTTTATATCTGATTTTTATTGATAGCAATACAAAATATCATATTTGATGTAATTAGTCAATATTTTAACTCCTTTTTCTCCCTTTTGCCTAGTGGGGAATCCAATAGACAAGTAGGGGCAATTCATGAATCATACATGTCAACTTAACGTGAAAGCCTTGTCAAGACGTGATATTGAGTTCACTCACTGACTATCACTCACCGCGTTACCCCACCCTAACCCTCCCCTTATAAAGGGGAGGGAACTGCATTTCTTTTCCCCCCTTTCTAAGCTACGGTGTACACACAATTTGTATCTGCAAGGGTTTCAAGCTTTCTAGACCCAATAAAATTGTCATTACGAGCGGAGCGAAGTAATCGCATAATCCCGTAGTTAAAGCGATTGCTTGTCTGCGACACGCACTTGCGTTCGTCGTTCCTCCTCTCTACGAGACGCATTCGCGAACGCAATGACAGTGTTCCAGCACAATTCAACAGATCAGAGCTAAACGATGAAACCCCGCATTAGGCTGAATTTTAAGACTTGTG